>ERZ834798.16-NODE-16-length-194004-cov-5.733853_pt1 | contig 194004 bp, 175 predicted proteins | sample MGYA00519689_ERZ834798 | MGnify/ENA primary metagenome ERZ834798 (study PRJEB31850, sample SAMEA3708761) | human gut metagenome | biome: human gut; feature: human-associated habitat; material: faeces | place: China | collected 2014 ...
AGCATCCAGAGCTACTGGAACACAAAACCGAGCTCCTCAAAATGATTAACGAGAACGTGCCGCACGGGTGCTGCGGCGGTTGTGCCTAAAGACAAGGAGAAGATAATGAGTCTTCCAAAAATTAACTTCTTTGGGTTCTCCAGAAGTTTTGATTTCACGGGAAAAATGAACGGGGATGCAGGCGTGAACGGAATAGAAATAAAAGCCAGTGATGATGAAGTCGTCCTGGCTTTTAAAACGTTCCCAGATAAAAAGGTGGCTGAAGTCGGCGTTCACATGGACGCCTGGAGACTGATTGAAGAAGCCGTGAAGAAATCACTGGAGCATAAGAAAGAAATTGCAGTCTCTAAATATGATCCTGATAGATGGAACAAGTACCCCGATGTAACACCTCCTGATGGTTCTTATTTAGTCACCATCTACAACAAAGTCTGTGGAACGTTTGTAACTACGAGCTTTTATTCAGAAGCTCTCGGCTGGAATGATGTGTTAGACGAGGATGTGAAAGCCTTTAGAGGCTATCCCAAAGCCTACTACGGGGGAGAAGAATGAAAAACATCAACCTCACAATCAAGGAAGCGGAGTTTTGTTTTGAGGCATTGAAGACACTCATTCAGTTGCATTATGACCAGCTTGTAATCTGCACACTGTGGCCGCAGATTGGAAGACGTTGGAACAGAATTGATCTTGGTGACACTCCGTTAATGAAAGATCGCCTTGCCTTCCTTCTTAAAAATGCGAAGGAATTCATGTGGGTCATCAAAGATCCAGTGATTCAGGAGCGTGTCTGCCGTTGGATTAGCCCAGAGGATCTAAGTGATCGTTTCGAGGTAAGCCAAATGATCGGCCTTGAGTATGTTTGGGTCAGTAACGATTCAGTAGAAGATCCATTAATGCACAGGATTCACAAGAGCCTATTTATACAGGCGCCGATTAAAAAGGAGGATAAAAATCATGTGGAAGATTGAAAATCCTGAAATTAAGGCAAAGGTAAATCAATTCTTTGATGACGCAACAATAGATGTAGATTGCCATTTCCAAATGGAAAATGAATCCGAATTCATATATTTATCTCTCGAAGAAGGAGAGATACAAATTCGGATTCAGAAAAATTATTTTGTGAAAGAAGCTGAATATAAGCCAGATGACTGGAACCCATACCCTGTGGTCAAGCCTCCTCGGTCTGGCTTGTACTTCGTTTACCTCAATGACGCCTGGGAACAAAGATTGATTCTCAACGAATACGAAAAAACAAATAATCGCGGCAAGTGGCGCAGCGTTGCAGACGGCGCAGTCATTGCCTTCAAAGAATGTCACGAAGAAGGACCGAAAGATGTGGAGCCGTGGTGATGTGGAAGATCAAAGACCCTGAGTTAAAACGAAAAATGAACCAGTTCATCTCAGATGAAGGCATTAACGAGGTATGCAGAAATGAGATGGCAGATTCTTCCACCTACATATTTTTCTCATTTGAAGATGATGCTTACAACTTTCGGATAGACAAAAGTTATTTTGAAGAAGTTCCTAGAAACATGCTGGACGTTTGGAAACCTTTCCCAGAGAAAAGGCCGCCAGGAGACGGAGCCTACTTAGTAACGCGGCAAATGAAAACAGACACGGGCACAACGATTAGTTTTCTTGATTTCGCCAGATTTGAGTACGGTCAGTGGATGTTTAAAAACGATGTAGTCGCTTTTTGTAACTTGCCTGAGCCTTACTTTCCGATGGAGAAAAAGCATGAAGTACCAATATCGATTCAAAGATAAATCGCTTGAACAAGCGTTAAATGTTATTTACGGAGAGGAATTCGTAGAAGATGAAGTAAACAGGCAAATGACGAATACAACGTCATACATTTGTTTCGATATAGATCATAGTTCAACTACGATTTCTAAAGGAGAAATCGCTGAAATTAATGAATACAACCCAGACGAATGGAACCCGTTCCCGGAGGTTAATCCTCCGGAGTGCGGAGAGTACCTCGTGACCTTTAAAGACGAGGATGCGGATTACGTGCAGCAAAACTATTTCGACATGTTGGGAAGATGGGAAACCGCACATTCTGATGTGATTGCTTTTAGAGCCCTTCCCGCCCCATATCAACCGGAAGAAACGAAATGACAATCTACAAAGAAATGAAATACCAAATGCGCCTCCCTGGTTATGAGACGCTGGCAGAAGGGAAAAACGGCGAGTACGAATGGAAAGTTTTATCCCTTAGATCGCATCCCTGCGGTTATGTATCCGTCCCAAAAAATCATCCGTTCTATGGGAAAAAATATTGGGACATAGAGGACAAGATTGAAGTACACGGCGGATTAACCTTTAGCGGAAAACTGCACGACCTTGATGGTCTTTGGTTCGGTTGGGATTATGCGCACGCTGGAGACTTCACTTTCTCCTTCGCTATGACGGGAGACAAACGCTGGTCAACCCAGGAAGTTGTCGACGAGTGTCTGAGAGCCATTGAGCAATTCCGATCCTTCGAGGAGAAGACGAATGAAGAAATGAAGAAGAAACAGATAGAAGCTATCAAAAAAATCCGTGAACGATTTGCAGATGAAGCGTATTGGCTTCTAGGAGATTGGATAGATGCCCTTGACGAGGCACCAACAGAAGATGGATTGCCCTCCGAGCCAATCATGAAAGAACGAGCTCGAATCTTTCGTGCGCAGGAGCTTGTTGGTTTTGAAGAGGATTATGGGGATAAGTAAATGGACTTCTTCGCCGGTATGTTTTTCACCGTGTTTGTACTGCTCCTCGGAGGATGGGCCGGGTACCTGGTCTATGCATTCCTTAAGTCTAGGGAGAATGACAAATGAACCGACTCCAAATCCGAGACTGCATTTTCAACACAGATCAGATTGCGTGCATCTTTTGGGACCACGACGAAAACGTCTTAATAGTTTCATTGAGTTCCGGTAAGTACAAGGAGTTCAAAGACGTCCCTGAAAGCGAATGGAAGAGACTTCGCGAGACGTTAGGCTTTACGGAGAAGAAAGAATGATCGAGTTGTTTATTTATGCCCTCTTCGGAGGGCCTTTTTATTGGGTGACATCATGAAAGATCGACCGGTGTCTGAGCTTAGGTACACGGTAACCTGGAGGAATCCTTACAAGCCGAGACCTGCGGGCCTTCCGAAGATTTTATACAGCAGTCCCTTCGAGGAGGAGTTAACCCTTCCTTGGATAATTGCCTCCAACTGGGGAATCAACGCTTGGGCAATCGGCATCTACTTCGAGCATCCCAAACCAAAAAGAAAAATGGACGAGGAAAAACGAGCGTCCATGAGAAGGAAGAGGATGCAAACGAGAGTTGAAAAGACAGCTCCACTGTTTGCGGATGAATTTGAGAAGAAAGAACTACAACAACGGCCCGAATATTTCGCCGGTAAATCTCAGGTTGATGAGGCTGAACTAAATAAAAGAATTGAAGAGTTTACCGACCTAATGACTCCAGGAGAAGCAGTCCGGTATTTACTCAGCCTAGGTGTTCCGACAGAGCTGTCTGAAGAAGACAAAAAATTATGCGAAGACATCAAGCAATTCCGTGCAAACGAGAAGAATTTTTCAGCAGAAGAATTTAGGGTCAGGTGTCAAAAGAGGGCTGCTGAGAAAGCTGAGCGAGAAAGGAAAGCTATGGAGGCTTTAATGGACATCAGGAACGAACCTCTTTTCGCAGGCCTTTAAAAATGACAGATATCAGTTATGTTGACCGCTGGAAGAATTACCCAGGAGGCTCAATTCCCGAACATCGCATTGTTATGTCCATCAAGCGGTCCCCGAAATTTGAAGATCTGGTAGATATCACGTATTACTCAGTGCTGGAGCCGATCCCAAGGTCTTCATATACAACCCATTTCTTCCGCTTCCTGCCGGTCAAATTTAGCGAATATCCTCAGGCGCCGGATGAAAGATATTGGGAAGACCGCAACAACCAAACTCCTTCTTTGTTCGATGACATCGAAAACGAATACCTTCCTGAAGAGCGATGGTTCGGTTATCCGGGGTTCAAGCCGCAGCAGGATCAAATCTGCATATTCAGGTACATAGACGAGGGCTTCAATTTTTATGACGTTGATTTCTTCGAAGGAAGAACCTGGCGGCTTCGGGAGAAGACAATTTTCGCCTTTATGCCAATAGCTTCACCGGAAGGATTTCACCGGCGCCGGTGAGATTTATAGGCTCAATTGAAAAAAAATAAGCGAAGGGCTTTAAAGGAGTCTAACTCAGAAATATTGGGTCATTTGATAGGATGCCTCGGTATGGATTCTAAAAATTGAGTCACATGTGAGCGTTATCTTCAAGGTCCCTTTCTCTTTATCTGTGGGTTTAACTGCAAAGTACAAGTTTCGTTTTTCTCCTGCTTCGTAGTCAATATTCAAGCCTATCTTTTTTCTCGTGCACTCTATGCTTTCAGTTGCTTCCCCGAAAGAAAACATTGGAAGTTCTCCCAAGAGTCCGCCTTTTATTTCGATCTGTGATATTCGGCAGTTTGATTGGCCTCCGTGAATTTCAACGACCAATTGATAATAACCTTCCGCTTGAAGTCGCTCAGCATCAGAGCCTTTTATTTCTGATCCAGAGAGATCAAGAACATCAGCACGTGCAAAGGGACGCTTCTTCAAAAGTTCTACGTACATAAATACTGCAGAACAACCCGTCGCAACTGCTATGAAAATTTGAACAAATAATTCCACTTTTGCTCCTTGGTTTTAGATTGATTTCTTGACAATCTCAATTCTAGGACCGAGGAGCTTTCTTCTCTTTAGGTACTTAAATGAACTTTTCAACCACTGAACTTGTTTTCGATATTTTGTGTCTGGTCGTCAGCATTGCCTGTTTTTCCGGACTTGTTTTTTTCTCTTCTCAACGTATTTGCGGATTATTAAGCAACGTCATCAAGCGATTGGAATCCGTTGAAACGACTCTGAAGGAAATAAAGAAATAAGCCAAGTGGCCTATTCTCTATCTGGGGCTAAAACAATGACCTTCACTTTTCAAAGCATTTTCTTACTTGGCTGTTTCTGCGTATGCGTGGCCTGCTTTTCGTACCAGCTCTACCTCTTGGGCAAGTATGTTCGGTTCGCTTTCAAGATGATTCTGGACGAACTGCGAGACCTGCAGAAACAGGTTAAAAGCATCCAGTTAAATCAGAATTCCTTTACAGATCGCCATGAAAGCCGCTAAACTTTTTTCAGGAGGATGAGCCCCTCACCAGTTCAAACACCCAGTGAAAATGAAAAAACTCCTTTTGCTGCTACCCATAAGCTTCTTAACTTTAACTAGTTGTACCGTCATCGATGGTCAGACAGTTTGGTTAGATGAAATAAAAACCTATCGAGTCTTTCAAGTTTTGCCGGATGGTAATGCCTTGGCCTTTGAATGTGATTCAGAATACGACAAATACTGTTATGGAGATGTAGCTCTACTTGCTGAAAGGGAAAAACCTTTTTATGACGGAATTAAAGTAACTATTCCTAAACCAACAATTGAAGGAACCTACCGCTACGAGACAAGGGACAACTTTATTAAGACAGTTCCGATAGTGCGGTGACAGTTCGCATCTAAAGAACTCAATTACGGTTAGAAACTAACACCGTTCCGCCCCTCAAATTGAGGGGCTTTTTTATTGGGAATCCAAAATGAATGAATTAATCAGTCTTGCACCACCGACACTAGAAATTATTGACGGTGTTCCCACCGTTCTATCAACTGTTGTCGCAGAATACTTCGGCTACAAACATAAGAACATTCTCAGAATTATTGATGGGTTATTGAAAAGAAATCCTGAACTGCACCATCGGCTCACTTTTGAGCCGACGGTGGTAAACCGTCCAAATCCTAGCGGTGGAGCTGATATTCAATCAAAAGCCTACCGAATGAATCGTCTAGGTTTTGAAATCCTTTCAATGAAACTTAACGGTCCACGAGCCGAAAAGTTCCAAATCAGATTTGCTCAAGCCTTCGAAGCAGCGGTGAAGGCTTTACAGAACATCAACCTGTCGACGTATCAAAAGGCCCTACGACTGGAGGCAAAGTTCGACGAACGAAAACGGCAAATTAGTTTCTGCGCCTCTTCTCTCGCCAAATGGAAAGATGAAAAGAAAGTGATGCTTTTAAAAATGGACGAGTATCAAAAAGACGTTCAGATGTCCCTTCCTTTCGATTCAATCCTAATCGAAGTACCGCACTAAATGAACAAATCAAAACTCAGAGCATCCGTTTCCCGGGTGCTCTTTTTTTATGGATAAAGAAATGACAGAACCGATGGAATTTACAGAAGCCGTCTTCCAACAAGTGGTCGGTAAGTATCGAATCAGGGTTGAGTTCAGAAACTACTGGAGCCCTCCTATGGCGTGTTGGGCCCAAGCTTTCAACTCTTATTTTTGCGATTCGTCCGAGGACTACATGGATGAATGCTACGACTATCCCTGGCGTCCTTTTATTCACTCTACAGGCTACTCAGACGACGGGAAACCAATCCCCATCACAAGAGAAGCAGCCGCCAAAGCCATCACCAATGCTTACAAGGAATTGACATTAACACCGGAAGAACGACAGGCAAGGCGCGAACGATCGGAAAAGATCAAACGGGAAGTCAAAAAACGGCTTAGAAAACAAGGACTAATTAAATGAATTTACAAGAAAAGCTACAAGCTATTGCGAACCATTACGGCATGGACCTTCAGGCTATCAAACTGGCTGAAGAAGGCGCAGAGCTGGCCGCTGCTACGTTGAAGAACGTCGGTCTCATGATTCAGCAAGAGAACGGTGAAGGTGGTGGATCCATCGCTCAAAAACGAGCCGAGGCTATGGAAAAAATGGACGAAGAAATAGCTGACGTTCTCTTAGTGTCTCGGCAAATGGAATATCTGTTGCTTGAGGCCCCGGAATATGACGAAAAAATCACTCGGCTAATGAACGAAAAAGCCGACCGCCAGTTATCAAGAATCAAGGAAGAAGCAAAATGAACATTACTAGAATCAGCCTGAAGCAAACAACCGAAAATATTCAAATCCCCGACTGGGCGAAAACTATCGTCATCCACGCTGACACAACGGCACCGTACTCGGAGAAAAAATTACAGCAAATCTACTTGCTATTTTTTAAAACACTGGGTATCACCGATGAGTCAAGAAAAAAGTACACGCTTCGTTTTCACGTGAGATTCGCTCGTCCTGACTGTGATTATTACGTCGAGTTTGCTGACATGATCATCAATGACCGCGTGAGGTTCTGATCATGCCCAGGAACAAGAAACCTCAAAAAAAATTCACGTGTCGAAGGATTGAGATTCCGCGCATTTCCGAAGAACGCATTGATGTGATTATCGACACTATGACAAATGTCGGCTTCTCTGTTGAACTTAAATTGCCCTTTGGCAAGTTTGATCGAGATGATATGAGAGCTCTGGCCGATTTCAGTAACCTGACAGGCGTGACCTTTAGTGAATTGGGAGAGGATCGTTTGAGTGAGGAAGATCTGATTTCTTCCAATGAGCTGCAGTGTGCTCTCTCAGATAGCCTGACATCGTTATATCTCCGGACATACAAGAACAAAGCTAAGTTCTACGTTCCGACCGGAGAAGAGCTCAAAACAATTCAGGAGGCTGTCACGTTCTTTCTCCCGGTAATGGAGGAAATTGTTAAAGACAGCCCAAAACTAATCATCAAATTCTGGAACAAAACAAAGAATCTAATGACGCGCCCGGATGGTGCGTATAACGGAGTAAAGGTATCAAGCTATGACTGAAAACTTGAACTATAAAAAACTGGATGGAGGTCGGAATGGGAAGACCGCGTAAACATCCGAAAGAAGAATTAGTTGGGGCAACATCGTTGCCCTTTTCTTTTTTGCGTAAAACATCGGCCGCTAAATTCCTCGGCGTATCGTTGCCGACGTTTTATAAATATTCAAAACTGCCTGGTTTCCCGGCACCGTTTAAATTAGATGTCAAGACTGAGGTTTATGACTCTCGTGACTTGGAGAATTGGGTTAAATCTCAGCCTCGCACCGGGGCGGCATGATGCCTACTCATAGATCTCAGAGAAACAAAAATCAGCCCACTTCTGGAGCAATTTTCTCTTGTCTTCAATCGACTCCTCACGGTCATAGGCGCTCCCCAAACGAGGGTCTATGTCGTGATGGAGAATCAACTGTATCGGACGTTCGGGTGCATGAATTGAATGCGCCCAACTCTCGAAAGTAGCTCGGCTGATAGCGTGCTGGACAGCTATCATCGGCTTCCCTTTCTTTTCGGATTGGCGTCTGTCAATCCACCCTTCTCTTCCAGCGAGCACTTCAATATTGTGCAAATCTTTAATCACTGTATTTAAAGCAGTGTTCCCCAGCGGCGCCCTGAAACGACGAGACGACGGAAAAACAAAACCAGCGTCATCAACATTTCTCAGTTCGTGCTGCTTCTCCAAAATCCTCATTGCCTGGTCAGACAGCGGAACAATGTGCTGTCCGTTGGCCGACACCTTCATTTCTTCTTCATCAATAATCCAAAGCCTTTTATCAAAATCAATCTGCTCCCAACGTGCTAGACGAGCGTTAGACGATCGTACACATGTCAATATTGCAAACTCCGTGCAACGTGGAGACACTCCCTCACGCTTGTGGAGTGCAGCAAAAAAAGCCGGAAGCTGATCCTTTTCCAGAAACGGATAATGTTCCTCTTTTCTCCGGAGTTTTTTGGACGGCAGCAGTGGTTTTAAATATTGCCATTCTGCAGGATTAACTAGATTTGAACTGCGAGCCTTCTCAACGGTTGTTGCCCAGACGAAAAAATTCTTCATGAGGTTGAGAAGAATGTCAGCTGTTGCCGGTAACTCTAACCAGATTGGCTTTAATAGTTCGGCTATGTCCTCCGCAGTGACCTGAGAAACTATCAACTTTCCACCGTTTGGAAGTATGTGCCGCTGAATTCGTTGCTGAGCCTTGTATCTAGCCTGCAAAGAATCCTTCCATTCCCCTCTGAGCTCCTTCCAGTCGAGCCATTTTGAAATAAGCTCTTCAATCGTCGGATCATGTCTTTGTATAGCGGCCTGAATTTCACGCTGTTTTCTTTTCTCCTCTCTTTTTACCTGAGCAAGATTCGAGTCACCGTGCTTAACTAAAAGCTCCGTCGCTTTTTGTCTGGCCTCGTCAACGCACAAAGCTGGATATGAGCCAATCGTAACTGTAAAAGAATTTTTTCCCTGCCTTCTTAATATCCACGAACAGGAAAAAGCATCATCGTATTTTCTAACGTCAAGAGTTAATCCCTTAACGCCTCCGACTGCGTGTCTTCCGGGAACGGTTGAAAGTTGTTTGATGTCGCGATTGGTTAGGAGCTTGATAACTTTCGGCATTTTATTTTTCTCAAAATGTACTTTAAAGCTTCGTACTTCTCAAAATGTACTTTAAGACTTCGTACTTTAGAGATTACTCGAAAATGTACTTACGGGTGTACTTTAAAGATTGAGAAAAATTTAATGCTATTTAATGCTATTTAATGAACCCATAAAAGAACGGCCCCATTTTTGGGGCCTTCTGGAATAACGTTTATGCTATTTAACGCTATTTAATTGTTCTGTGGTGCCCACTGACTGACTTGAACAGACGACCTACCGCTTACAAGGCGGTTGCTCTACCACTGAGCTAAGCGGGCTAACCGAGAACCTGAATTCTACACATTTTTTTGAATTTGTGTTGAACTCAGGCCTAAAGAAGTAAAGAGATGTAAGAATCGAGGGCTTTAGTCCTCTACTTTCACAAACCCGCGTTTCGGTTGGTCCCCGCTCATCTTCGGCTTTTTCATGGGTTCAACATCAAAACGCATACCGTATCCTTCCTCGCGGATAAAGATCGCCTTAACTCGATCAACAGGAATGGAGATGGACTCAACCTTGCCGGCAAATCGGGCCTTGAAGGTGATCAGGTCATTTCCAAGCTGCAGGCTGTCGCACGCAGTCGGGGAAATATTAAGGACGATTTCATTGTTCGTCACATAGTTGGACGGCACAATGACGCGATAATCCTCCGGCTCAGCTAAAACAGAAAGCTGGGGAGTGAAATCGTTGTCCACGCTCCATTCGTAAAAAGCGCGAATGAGGTACGGAGTCATTGAAGGTAAATTGGCCATTCTCTTTCTTCTACTTGCGCATCACTCTTTCAGACGGAGTCAGAGCTTCAATGAAGGCAGGACGAGAGAAAACTCTTTCGGCGTACTTCTGGACAGGCATTCCGGCAGGAGGAAGTTCGATACCGTAGTAGTTCAAACGCCACAGAAGCGGGGCAAGTGCAATATCCAGCATGGAGAACTCATCTCCCATGAGGTATTTCTTTTTTGCAACAGCCGGTGCTAAACCTGTCAGCTGATCTCGGATGGCTTCTCTCGCCTTAACACGAGCTTCGTCGGAGCTAGCTCTGTTTTCCAAAGTGTGAACGTGCTTGAAGATCTCACGTTCGAGATTGAACAACAGAAGACGAGTTCTGGCTCTTTCAACTGGATCAGGCGGCATCAGCTGAGGATGAGGAAAACGCTCATCGATGTATTCGTTGATGATGTTTGATTCGTAAAGAACGAGATCTCTTTCAACCAGGATCGGAACTTCGCCATAGGGGTTCATCACATTGATGTCTTCAGGCTTGTGATAGAGATCAATGTCACGGATTTCAAAATCCATTCCTTTTTCGAAAAGCACAAAACGGCAACGCTGAGAAAAAGGATCAGTGCTGCCTGAGTAAAGAACCATCATAGGCCGTTCTCTCTTAAAAAATATAAATAAATCAAAATGTCAAGGCCCTAAGATTCTAAACGATTAGGGAAAAAATCCCAAATTTTTACCCGTAAGGCCTTGTCTCCCAACGAACTCCCAAAATAAACCTTCACTTTATTTTCAGAGAATTTTTTAATTGCATAATTAAGAAAGTTTCGTTGCTCCAGTAGAGAAAAATTATGGAAAAAGTTCAGAAACAAGCCACCACGTTCTTTAAAGAATTTCAGGCTTTCATTTCGAAAGGAAATGTCGTTGACTTAGCCGTCGCGGTGATCGTCGGTGCCGCCTTCAACAACATCATCAGTTCGTTGGTAAAAGACATCATCAATCCGATCCTGGGTGCCCTTATCGGCAAGCCTGATTTTACGAATCTCTTCTGGGTCATGAAGATGCCGGCCGACTACACCGGTCCTATGACTTACGATGCACTGACCAAGGCCGGCGCCAACGTATTGGGCTACGGTGCTTTCCTTACCGCCGTTATTAACTTTCTTTTACTGGCATTCGTTATCTTCTGCATGCTGAAAGCCCTCTCCTCCATGCGCAGGAAGCTGGAGCTTGAAGCCGAAAAAGCCACTCCTCCGACTCCGGAAAATATCGTTCTCTTAAGAGAAATTTTGGCAGAGCTCAAGAAGAAATAATTCTTTATAGAGGGAAGGGAGGCTGCGGCCTCCCTTTTGTTTTAGAAGTTCCAGTTTGCTCTTGCCGTCAAGGCTGCATCGAGCTTGCCGTCACCGGTTGCTGCCGAGGCAGCCAGACCGCCTTCGAAGCGTCCTTGTTTCACAGAAACCGCCATAGTTCCGAAACCGTTCCAACGGCGGAAGTTCTTCTGAGATATATCTTCTTTCGCTTCAGTTCCAACCGCAAACAAGCGAGACTCCTTCGACAACTTCCCGACTTTGACCGATCCGCCCAGTTCTCCCTTCAGGCGGATTTTTGTATCCGCTGCAGAAGGAATCGTCCAGCTTCCTCTCAGACTCAACGGCACCTCTGCAAACACTTGAGCTTTATTCTTCAGTCTAAAGGCATTCTGGGAGCCGATGGATGTCTTCTCCGTTGCTTTAGGAAACACCCACAGTTGGGGAGAGGCTGCGATCGAGAGCTCATCTGTCAATGCATAAGCGACATCTCCTCCGACGTTAAATAACGTCTCAGGGACGCGCGTCTTCAGTTTGTCCATCTGCATCGAGCCAGGCAAAGAAGAAGTGATCTTCCCTTTGGAGTGACCGACGCTGCCGTTCAATGCAGCGGAGATTTTCTCGAATCTCTTACCAACGGAGAGAGAAAGGCCGAAAATATTTTGCTTTCCGGACGCGTCCAAGACCGTATGTCTGCTCTTCGAGGAAACATGACCGCCGTCAAGAGATACAGACCAGCTTAGACCGGCCGCATTTTTCCCGGCGGCTCCTATGCGCACGGTTTCAGAGGTTGCGCGGTACCTTGAAGAGCCGAGGTAGCCTCCGAGGTTATTTGAGAAAAATAAACCGCCTCCAACGTCGCCAAACATATAAATGCCCGGTTCTTTCTTTTCCATGATGGTATGAAGTTCCCCAAGCGTCTTCTTCATACTTTCTCCGCGAACACGGAGCGTATTTAATCGAGTACCTAACAGAGAGCCGAGCTGTGTCGCTTCCTTAATCAGTTTATGAGACTGCTGAGGGTTAAAGTAAGCTTCGTTGTCCACGCGAGCAAAGAATTTTTGGGCCGCATTCAAAGAGTCGACTGTAAAACCTTCCGGGTTGTCATAGAGCCAGCCCTGAAGCTCCGGATAGACAAAGTTTTGAGAATTGATTTCTCCGTGCTTAATGAACCAACCTTCTCCTGCAACATTTTCCAGTTTCAGGGAGAGATTAGGGTTAAGCGACACGAGGTTCACATCGGATCTTCCGTTGATTTCCGAAACAGTCGTATCCGTCAGCTGATTGCTTCCGAATGGATCCACCACAAAGATCGAGCTATTCGGCTGGAAGGAGAGAGAACCGTCTGCGGCAGAAGTAAATACAGGAGCATCTGCTCGACCGCGCATCAGCAGCGCACTGCCTCCCCCAAACACGACACCAGTTTCCCCTGCTCTTGTAGCTGCATTGCCAAGACGAATAATGTTTCCATTACCCAGAACTTGGGTTTCATTTACGACCAGAACAGCCTTTGAAGGATTGCCAAATTGCTCCAGAATGGACAAAGTCTCAGGAACTCCGTAGCCGTTTCCATCTCCTGATGCATCGTCTCCTAGAATCAGCACGCCTCCGTTAGCGACCTTGATCTGATTATCCCTTCCCTCCCATTTCTTAAGATATAAGGAAGCTTTCTGTTCGGAGTCAGGGGCACCTCCAATAGAAATATTGGAACCAAAAATTTCGGCCTGATCAAATTGTGCCTGCCCCCCTTTTGTGAGACTGAGAGTTGTCTGAGACAAACCTTTATTTTTTGTTCCAAGAGTTAACGTACCTGTCTTCAGAGAACCGGCCACATTTGCTTCGGCATTCTGAACGACCAGCGTGTTAGAGGTAAGGACACCGGCAACATTCATCCCTCCGCCGGTCACTTCAACAGATTTATCGCTCAGGACTTCTGCCCCGGCACCAACATCTAACTTACCGGCCGTTTGATAGAGTGAAGCGTGCAGTTCTGTATTGGAAAGCTCTTTGAAGTTTGTTTCACCTTCGTTAACGATCAGGGCATTTTCGAAGGTTAAAACAGAACCCGAAAAATTCAGTTTGCTGCCATCCTCAACGTAAACCGCAGCCGTTAAGTGCGCTTTTCCGGTCTTTCCTCTGCTTTCTTCCGTTATTCCGTGAATCGTTAAGCTCGAAGAATTGGTTAAACCGACAATCTTGATCTTCTCATCAATTGCAGCAACCGGACCCGGAGCGTAAAGGGCAATGTCGGAGTTGTTGAGCTTTAAGTGATTTGTATTGCCAGACGTCAGAGACCCAATGCGGATTGTTTGGCCAGTCAGCTTGTCGCTTCCTTCCAGATCTAAGCGAACAGAAGCCAGAGCCATATTCGGCTTATCCAACAATCCATAGTGATTGTTAAGAGTGACTTTGTGGATGTAACCGCTGTTCTCGTCGATAAAAACTTCTCCGGTAAAAATCAGTTCGGCTTTCTTATAGGCGTCGGAGGCTTTGTTGAGGTATTCAAGAGAAGCTTTTTCATCGGTCAGAGTAATTTTTGAGAAGGGTTTGGACCATTTTTCAGCAATCTCTCCGAATAACAGCGTCGCGCCCACAGACATGTCAGAGACAAAGTCCTTGGCCGACACCGTGAAAATATTTTTCGACTCTGAAGTAAATTGGACATCTGCAAGATTCCAACTCTCATGTTTCAACTGCGTATCAGAAACAATTTCAAGAGTTCCGCCTATCTGCTGATAGATTCCTCCGAAGTCGCCTAGATCCCCTTTTAAATAAACTTCTGCCCCATCAGCTATGACCTTTCCATTCCCTGTGAAAACTTTTCCAGCTTCTATATTAAGCGAAGAGGAGGCTTTCAAGCATGCGGAAGATTCGAGATTAAAAGCCGTCCCGAGCGTCTTGAACGAAGAAGGGCCACTCAATTGAAAGAGAGATCTGACCGAGTTCCGTGTATGTTCCCCAACTTGAACCAGCAACGCAGGGGCTGAGCTGTAGTCTTTGACAGTAAGTTTGTCCAAAAAGTGGAGCTCCGTGCCATCTGCCACACTTATTGCGAGGAATCCTGTGCCGTTCAATCTCTGAATTTCTAAATTAACGGCCTTCTCAAAATTTACTTGAAACTGGCTGTCAGGTATTGTCTGGATTCCTAGAACACGAGAAGCGGATCCCTCGTGGTTTACATCCAATATTTTTAAATCTAGTTCTCGATTTATCGTAATTGGTTCCGAACTTGAAATTGAGACATGGTGAGAGCTAAATGTTAGAAGAGCAGACTCCACCCCTTCATTGATAAAACCGTACTTGAGCTTTGGAAGATCTTCCTGAAGATCGTTGATCAGTTGCTCTGCAACATCCCATTCAACATTTGTGAGGACGGGCGTCCCCTGTGAAAATGCGGACAGAAATTTTTCGGTCTCCTCCTCAGTGCTTTCCTCTGACCACCAAGTCAAGTCTTCCGATTCCCAAAAGTTAAACTTATCGGGCTTAGTATTAACCGCCTCTGCGGCAGCAAAATGGCAAATAGATAAAAGAACTGCACCGGCAACAGACCGATGCAGCATGTCCGAAATATTTTTTCGCGGCATGTAGCTGCTCCGTATATAGTCAGCCCCGCGTTCAATCTATATCGGGTTGTCGATGTTCACAAAGCTGACATTTAATTGTGGAAAACGAGTAGCTAACCATTGCGATAGTGCTCGAATCCCTAATGTCTCACTTGCGTGATGGCCGACCGCGAAATACGGAACTCCTAATTCCCTTGCTTCTAGAACCGTGCGTTCACTAATCTCGCCGCTCAGGTAGGCCTGAGCGCCTGCGTCTGCCGCTTTTTCGAGATAGTCTTGTGCCGCACCACTGCAAAAAGCAACTCTTCGTATAGAAGGGGGAGAGTCTACGGGCACAACATAGGGTACCCTCCAGAGTACCTCGGTTAGTTTGTCAGTGAGTTTTTCAATTGTTACAGGTGGGTCAAACTCTCCCTGCAAGACAAGGGGTTCGTCCGGAAGGGGTGTTACATCTTTTAATTTCAGCAAGCGTCCGAGCTCGTGGTTATTACCTACTTTCTCATTCGCATCAAGAGGTAAGTGATAGGCAATGAGATTAATGTCGTGCTCTAACAGCTTCTTAATTCGCGTTCTTTTAATGCCGATAATCCTCGGATTTTCGTTTTTCCAAAAATAGCCGTGGTGAACAATAATTGTGTCCGCATCCCTCTTCACAGCCTCATTGATGAGAGCCTCTGAGGCCGAAACGCCGCACACGATGTTCTTGACCTCTTTTTTGCCCTGAACCTGCAGGCCGTTGGGACAGTAGTCTCGAAATTTTTCCGGCTCCAACAGTTCGTTGAGCGCTTCCAGAAGTTTTTGAATTTTCATTAGCTTCTTTCCAGATGAAAACTGCCGGGAGTCCCGGCAGTCTTAAACATCATGACCAAATTACGGCATAACTAAGCCGCTGCCGCCGGCACCTTCCGGAGGCGTAAAGCCGGGCTGACCCGGAACTACAATCTTGCTTGCAGCTGCGCGGCGCAGTTCCTGCAGCTCTTTCATGGTCTTTTCGACGCCGGCCTTGGCGGCTTCGCGGTAATTTGCGACAGCGGCTGCGAGGTTATCGGCCTCGATATCAAAGGAGATCGGAAGAGCGCCCATCTGAGTCATGATTTGGGCTTCGCCGGTATAAATAACCTTACGGCTTTCGTCCACTTTGCCTTCAGCTGTTACGGGCACCAGGCAGCGAATCACACCGATCTTTCTGTCGGTGTAAATTTCTTCGCGGAAAAGGTTGGCCGCGTCCATCTGCTCCTGGCCCTTTTCGGCTTCAGTCTTAACTTCTTCAGTCATTTATCTATTACTCCTCAAATTCTGTTCTGTGTATTTTGACTCGAGATTTGACTCCGGATTTGCAAAGAGGCTCAAACAGAGCCTCTTTCCCGTAATCATCTGTAAACCATAACGGGGATCTTGGAATGAGTCAGAACTTTCTGAGTTTCACTGCCTAAAAGCACCGCGGCAAAGCCCTGTCTGCCGTGAGAGGCCATGAAAATCAAATCGCAGTTGTATTCATTGGCGGCATCGATAATCGCTTCGGCCGGAGAGAAGGATTTGAAAGCCACAACTTCGCAATTAATGTCTTTTTTCTCAACCAGTTCGCGAGCGATTTCCAGTCGTTCCTGAGCCATTTCTTTAACTCTGGAATCGTATTGATCAATACTTTCAGGTCTGTACTCAGAGAGATTGGTATAGCTGTAAGGCTCAATAACGGTAATGATGACAATAGAGGAACCCAGAGCCTTGGCAAAATCGGCCGCGGCTTCCAGCGCTTTATCAGAGAGTTCGGATCCGTCTGTCGGAACCAAAATACGGTTATACATAGCTGACCGTCCTTTTAAGAATTTTATTTGCCATAAGTGTAATAGGATTTGTTACATTCCGTTAAGTTTTATTTAGAGTCGGTTCCCGTAATGTGGTTGATCGCAACAGACGCGGCTGCCAGCCCCAAAGCCGCTGTCACCACGACGGAAGACCCGTAACCTGCACACGACAGACCGGTGCCGACATCACACACTCCCTCCGGGCGTTTAACGGGGTCTGCGGTGTAAACACAAGGAATGCCGAACTTCTCAACTCTCTTTCCTGCTTTTAATTTAGGGAACCCGTATTTTTTGCGAAGGTCGTACCGCATTCGGGACAAAAGAGGATCTCCGGTTGTTCGCGCCAAATCTTCGTGAATAATGTTCATGGCGCTCGTCTTGCCTCCGGCCGCACCGCACGCAACCATAAACTGCTTTCTCTTTTTACAGACGGCCGCCATGGCTGCTTTAACTTTAACGTTGTCGATGCAGTCAAGAATAATGGCATCTTCCGGCAGAAACGATTCCGCGGTTTCTACTTCGATGAAATCTTCAATCTTCCTGCAGTCACAGAGCGGATTAATTGCGCGGATCCTTTCTGCCGTCGCATCGACTTTCGGCTTCCCGTAAACCCCGGTCATCGCCTGCAGTTGGCGGTTCGTATTGCTCTCTGCAACGTTATCTAAGTCCACCAGCGTGATGCGGCCGACAGCTGTGCGCGCTAAAGCTTCGGCCGCCCAAGAGCCGACGCCTCCGAGACCGACTACGCAGACATGGGCATTTTTTAAGCGTTCGGCACCGTCCTTGGTATAAAGCTTCGCAACGCCGCCGAAGCGTCTTTCATAGTCGAGCGGATATTTGTTCTCTTCAGCCATTTTCAACTTCTTTTAGTCAGACACTATCCTCGAAAGAAACTTTGTGCTCCGATGTTTCTTCGAAACTCTTTTAATTACAGATGGGATAATTCATAATGTCAACAAAGCTCGTGAAAGAAAAACAAGCTTACTAACAATGATTATCGGAGGTTAAATGAAGATTTTAGTTCCCATCGACGGAAGCGAGTTCAGTAAACACTCAATTGAATTTGTCACTTCACGCGCAACGCTCTTAGGGCACAACCCTGAAATCGAACTGTTGAGCGTTCAGGCCCCCGTCCCCGCAAGAGCCTCCAAATTAATCGGCAATGGATCCCTGAGCGGTTATTACGACGAGGAAGCTAACGTCATTCTCGAGCCTGCCATTGAGGCATTGAAAGCTGCCGGCGTCAAAGCAACGGCTCGCTATGCAGTCGGCGAAGCCGCCCCGACAATCGCAAAGGTTGCCGAAGAATCCGGCGCCGACCTGATCATCATGGGCTCCCACGGCCGCTCTGCCTTGAAGGGCCTCCTGCTTGGTTCGGTTACCAATTCCGTTTTAGCGCTCTGCGACAAACCCGTCCTGATTCTGCGCAACAAACCGGCGCCCACTAATGACTCTCTGAAAGTCGGCGTTGCGATCGACGGCTCCAAGTATGGTGAAGCCGCTGTCGAACACATTCTTAAGAACCACGATATCTTCGGTGACCATCCGACGTTCTATCTGATGAACGTTGTCAGTGACTACGCCGGTGTCGTTATGCCGGATATGGCCGGTATGGCGCTCCCGACAATGAATGAATCCGAAGTTCGTGCCATGCAGCAGGAATCTTTTGATGAAGCCGTCGGCCCGAGCCGTAAGGCTTTCCAAGATAAAGGCTTTAAGACAGAAGAAATCTGCTTAGTCGGCAACCCCGGCGACGAAATCGCAGCTTTCGCTAAGAATGAAGGCTTAGACCTTATCGTCATGGGCACCCGCGGTTACGGAGCATTCAAAGCCGCCGTCCTCGGTTCGACCGCTACGCGTATTGCCGCGATCAGCGACACACCTCTGTTGGTAATTCAGGCAAACTAACGCCGACGGACGTTTAAAACAAACCACACATAATCAAGGGCGTCCTTTGGGGCGCCTTTTCTTATTGTAAAAATGACAAAAATCCTCAAAATCGTTGCCTTCATGGCCCTCCTGCACTGCGGGTTTACTTCTTCGCGCGTGATTTCTACCCTTTATGCCTTGAATTACGGGCAGCCTGCGTGGATGGTCGGTGTGATTTTGAGTACTTATGCAGCGATTCCGGCGCTGATTTCAATTCATGTCGGAAAATTCATCGATAAGATCGGAGTTCGCATTCCGATCACAGTCTCTTTCCTGATGATCTCGGCGGCATGTCTGATGCCGATTCTTTTCCCATATGAGAAGTTCGGTTTTTGGCCGATCATCGTGACGTCTTTACTTGCGGGCACAGGATTTGTCTTTACGCTCATCAGCGGCCAGGGCTTAATCGGACATCTCTCAAACAATAAAAATCGGGCAACCGCTTTTACCTATCAATCCATTGCCTTTTCAATTTCGGGGTCAACCGGACCAGTTGTCGCCGGCTATCTGATCGATCACGGAAGTTACTATTGGGCGTTCGGCGGCGCGCTAACCTTTGCACTCCTCGGCGGCGGAATCTTTCTGTTCCAGGCGCGGGCCCTCCCCTCGGCCTTTAACAAATCTCAGGCTAAAGATAATCGGCATCACAGTGCCTTTGAATTATTCAAAGATGAGAAAGTCAGAAACGTTCTGCTCGCGTCTGCCTTCGTTTCCATGGCCTGGGATTTACAGGCCTTCATGATTCCGGTTTATGGTACCGAGATCGGATTAGACGCCGTAGCCATCGGCTGGCTCTTGAGTACCTTCTCCATCTGTACGTTCGCTGTTCGAGTTTTCATGCCGATCCTTTCTCAGATTTTCAAGGAATGGTCCATCATTATTTTCGTAATGATCTCGGCCGGTCTGACTTATATTGTTTTTCCTTTTACGACATCGCTCACGCTTCTCTTCCTACTTTGCGGATGGCTCGGCGCGTCTCTAGGAGCTTCTCAGCCGAACGTTCTTTCACTGCTCCATCAGGTAACGCCTGACGGACGTGTCGGTGAAGCCATCGGAATCCGAACCATGCTGATGAACGCAAGCCATGCGATTTTGCCCCTGCTCTTCGGTTTCGGCGGTTCGGTGATCGGGGCGGCCTCGGCTTTTTGGGCAACCGGCGCCTTAATGGTCGGAGGCGGTGCAAAAATCGGTTATTCCGTTAGAAACATGCGCGACCCCGCTGAGAAACTGGTGGAAGACAAGGCAATTGAGCGGGAAGAGAATATCGACTTCAAAAAAAATGACAAATAATCCCGTAGTTATTGCAAGGGGTAACATCAATAAAGTAATTACTTATGGTTATTTTTCCGTAGAATAATTACAATAAGGTAGAAGCTGCGAAAAACCCTGTTTCGATAGAAACAGCGGATTCGATTACACATTACAGCAGCAAATAACACAAGCCGATTACGATTAAGTTGCCGGCGGGAGGGTAATTTTGAACACTGGGGAGACAACCGTTCTCGTTGTGGAGCCGGATCTTGACACACAGCGAGTCTATCGTCAGCGTCTTATTCATGATCCTGACATTAAACTGATTGGCATTTGTTCAAGCATTGCCTCTGCAACAGCACTGCTTGCTCAAACAAACTGCGACATCCTGTTCACGGAACTCAATCTTCCGGACGGGGACGGCTTGGATTTTATCCGCCGTGCCTCTGAAGATCTCGCGGTTCAAAGTATCGTTGCCGTCACTTCCAAAAACTCAGCTGCCGACATCGCCACTGCCATTGAAAACGGTGCCGTCGGCTATATCACGAAGCAGGACTCCGACCTTCACGATGTCGGGAACTACATTCGCATTCTGCGTGCACACGGAAGTCCGATGAGCCCAACCGCAGCGAGGGTCTTAGTCGATGCCCTGCGTCGGAAGCCGACTGTCAAGCCGGTCGTTTCCGTCGCGGCGAGCCGGCCTGCCGTCGCGAATCCCTTGTCGCCGAGAGAAACCGAAGTTCTCAATCTTCTTGCCCGAGGCATGAGTTTCGCAGAGATCAGTTCCGTTCTGAACATCTCCTGCCACACGGTCACGGCGCACATCAAGAAGATTTACCGCAAGCTGCAGGTGCATTCCCGCGGAGAAGCGGTTTACGAAGCCGCCCAGCTCGGAATTCTTCCGGCCATGTAATTCAAAAGCCGAAGGCTCGCACCTTCGGCTTTTTCTTAGATTGGGTTTTCTACTTCTTTAAAACCCAGTCGCCGCTTTTGCCGCCGTGCTTTTCCAGCAGGCGGATATCGGTCATGCACATGCCGCGGTCCACTGCTTTAAGCATGTCGTAGATGGTCAGCAGGCCGACTTGGACAGCGGTTAAGGCTTCCATTTCAACCCCGGTTCTGCCTTTGGTTTCACACGTCGCTACGCAGCGAACTTTGCTTTCTTCCGGATAGAGCTCAAAGTCAACATTCACATGCGTTAAGGCGATCGGATGGCAAAGAGGAATCAAATCCGGTGTCTTCTTCGAGCCCATGATGGCAGCAATACGTGCAACCGCCAGAACGTCTCCCTTCTTGGCGTTTCCCTTTTCCACCAGAGCAAAAGTCTCGGGATGCATGCTGATCCAGCCTTCGGCGATGCCGATGCGGTGTGTCTGATCTTTATCAGCAATATCCACCATATGGGCTTCGCCCGCCTGGTTGAAATGAGTCAACTCGGACATATAAATACCTTTTTAGAATTAGTTACAGCAAAAAACAGTATTACTGTTATATTTTTCCTTACTCTTTGAATGATAAATATTATTGGGTAAAAACGGAATGACTTTGAAACCGCTGCTCTCTCTGTGCCTCTCCTGCCTTTTAGCCGCAGCGCCGGCCGCAGGAACGTACGCCCAGAACTACAATCTACCGAATCTCGGTGCGGCAGGTGGTTCGGCCCTATCTCCGATGCAGGAACGTCAGCTCGGAGAGGAGATCATGGTCGAAGTTCGCTCCGATCCTACCTATCTGAATGACCCTGAGACCATCGACTATCTGATGCGTCTCGGCTACAAGCTCGTGTCTGCCGGTCCGGGATCCAGTTATTCCTTTTTCTTTTTCCCGATCCGCGATCCCTCCATCAATGCGTTCGCACTGCCCGGAGGTTTCATTGCCGTTCATACCGGTCTTGTCACAGCCGCTTCCAGTGAAAGCGAGCTCGCTTCCGTCCTTTCTCACGAAATCGGACACGTCACTCAGCGCCATATCGCCCGAATGATTGAAAACCAAAAAGGCAATTGGGCAGCGACCTTAGGCTCTCTGCTCGTCGCCATTTTGGCTGCCCGAGCCGGTTCTGCGGACGGCGCGGCAGCCTCGGTCATCGGCACTCAGGCAGCCTTGGCACAGAATTATTTATCGTTCTCCCGCGACGCCGAACGTGAAGCCGACCGCGTGGGCTTTAATTCTTTGGTCCGTGCTGGATTCGATCCGAAGGGCATGGAAAACTTCTTCGAACGTCTAGACTTTAATAACCGCGCGTATGAAGGCTCGCGTGCTGCACCTGCTTACCTGCGCACACACCCGCTGACCATTGATCGTATGAGCGAAGCTCAGAACCGCTCGCGCATGGCCGGCAAAAGAAATCACAAAGACTCCTTGGACTTCTTCCTGATCCGTGCGCGTCTTCGCGTTCTCCAGTCCAACCGCTATCAAGGATGGTCGGATGCTGCCGACTATTTCAGAAATGAGCTGAAAACTGCGACCGGTTATCAGGCGATCGGGGCCCACTACGGTTTAGCCGTGGCCGCCCAAAGAATGAAAAACAAGGCCGAGGCACTCAAGCAGATTGAAATCGCTCAGAAGATGGCAGGCGGAAACTCCGCCATCATCAACAAGCTGCATTCAAATCTCGTGTTTGAATCTTCTCCGGAAAACCGCTCACGAGGACTTCAGCTCGCAAAGAGCGCTCAGCAAAAATCGCCTTTATCTACGATGCTTGTTCTCAATTACGGTGACTTGCTGCTCAGGGATAAGAAATACAACGACCTTCTGAACTTCTTGCGCCGGCAGCACGCGTTATCAAAGTCGACGGTTGAGTACCAGTCCTTCCTCGGCCAAGCCTACGAAGCACTAGGTAAAGTAAGCCAGAGTCACCAGGCGATCGGTGAAATGTACGCGCTGCAAGGTCAGCGTGTTGCCGCCATTCAGCAGCTTTCGCTTGCCCAAAAGGCCAATGACGGAGACTTCTACACCATGAGCGAAATTGATGCTCGACTCAGAGAACTTCGTCGAGACGAAGACTTTGACCGCAAGCATTCCAATTAGTCATTCTGATTGCCGGCATCAAACGCTGGCGGCCGGCCGTTTGCACTATCGTTGTCAAAAGTTACTTTTTTCGGGCTTAAAGCGCGCTCATTTAGTGAGAAAATGGTCAGAATTAACTTTTTGAGATCTAAGGTTATAAATTGACTGAAGAAATAAAGATGAACAATCCGATTGAAACTGATGCCGTCATCATCGGCGCCGGTCCCGTCGGACTTTTCCAAGTTTTTGAATTGGGCCTTCTTGAAATGAAAGCCCATGTTTTGGATTCTTTAAACCATCCGGGCGGTCAGTGCGTCGAGCTCTACCCCGACAAACCGATTTACGACATTCCGGCAGTTCCCGTCTGCACCGCCAAAGAGCTGACGGAAAACCTGCTCAAGCAGATTGAACCGTTCAAACCGACCTTCCACTACGGTGAGGAAGCTCAGGTTCTTAAGAAGCTTGACGACGGACGTCTCTACGTTAAAACATCTAAGGGTACCGAATTTTTAGCCAAGGCCGTCTTCATTGCAGCCGGCGTCGGCAGCTTCCAGTCCCGTACGCTCAAAGTTCCGCACATTGAACAGTTCGAAGGCAAACAGCTCCACTACCGCGTCAAGAATCCTGAGATTTTTGAAGGCAAGAACATCGTTATTTGCGGCGGCGGAGACTCCGCCCTTGACTGGTGTCTAAACCTCGTCAGCAAGGCCGAAAGCGTTGTACTGGTCCACCGCAGAGAAGGCTTCAGAGCTGCGCCTGCCTCTGTTAGCAAGATGAAAGAGCTTTGCGACAACTGGGAAATGCAGTTTGAAGTCGGTCAGGTTACCGGCTTTACGGAAGAAAACGGCCAGATGACCGAAGTTAAGGTCACCGGCGCCGACGGCGTCACTCGCCGCATTCCTGCTGAACACCTGCTCGTTTTCTTCGGCTTGCAGCCGAAACTCGGACCGATTGCGGATTGGGGCCTGACGCTCGAAAGAAAACAGATCGTTGTGGACACTGCCCGCTTCGAAACCAACATCCCGGGCGTTTTTGCCGTCGGCGATATCAACATTTATCCGGGCAAAAAGAAACTGATCCTGTCCGGTTTCCATGAATGCGCGCTGGCTGCTTTCGCTGCTTCCGAATACGTGTATCCGGAAAAACGCGTTCTCCTGCAGTACACGACAACAAGCCCGAAACTGCACAAAGTGCTCGGCGTTGAAACACCGCACTTTGACTAATTTCTCGGTTTACCGGGTTCCTAGATAGGAAAATCCGCCGAAAGCTTTGAGCTGACGGCGGATTTCCTTTTTCAATCTCTTTTAGGTATCGGATACCTTAATGGAGGGCATCTTCGCGCTGTAGTCTTTGTTCTTCTTAGAAACGGCGACTGCCAACTTACGAGCGATTTCTCTGTAAGCCTGAGCGACCTTGCTGTCCGGGTCAGAGATCACGATCGGTTCGCCCTTGTCCATGCTCAGACGAATGTTAATGTCGAGCGGGAGTTCGCCTAAAAGTTCAACACCGTACTGCGCAGCCATCTTGGCTGCGCCGCCTTCGCCGAAGATATGTTCTTCATGGCCGCACTTCGAGCAGATATGAGTAGCCATATTCTCGATGATGCCGAGGATGGGAACGTTCACTTTTTCGAACATCACGAGACCCTTACGAGCGTCCATCAGAGCGATGTCCTGCGGAGTCGTTACCACTACGGCGCCTGTCAAAGGAACTTCCTGAGACAAAGAGAGCTGAATGTCGCCGGTTCCCGGGGGCATATCAACGATGAGGTAGTCCAAGTCTTTCCAATTGGTCTGTTTCAGAAGCTGCTGGAGTGCGGAAACTGCCAGCGGACCTCTCCAAATCATCGGCTGATCCGGATCGATGAGCACGCCGACGGAAGCGACCTGCAGACCGTGAGCAACCATCGGTTCAAGAGTCTTACCGTCAACGGAGTAAGGTTTATCAGTGATGCCGAGCATAGTCGGCTGGCTCGGACCGTAAACGTCGGCATCCAGCAGGCCGACTTTGGCGCCTTCCTGCTGAAGGGCAAGTGCTAAGTTCGCAGACACAGTGCTTTTGCCTACGCCGCCCTTGCCGCTGGAGACGGCAATGATGTTGCGGACAGAGTCAAAAACTTTAACGCCTCTCTGTACTTCGTGAGCGATGATGTTTTGGCTGATTTTGACATCGGCGGGGATGCCGGCTTCGACCAATTTAGCGCGGACCATCTCTTCAATGACGGATCCCTGTGTTTTGGCCGGATAATCTAATTCGATCTGGACGGTTGTTTTTCCGTCTTCTGTAGTAACTTTCTTCAAAGCCTTAGAAGAAACTAAGTCTTTGCCCGTATTCGGGTCAATGACGCCAGAGAGAACCTCTCTGATTTTTTCCTGCATTGTGTTCTCCTTACTGTTGGACTCGGCAGGCGTGGGAGCCTCTTTCCAAGTTCGTCCTAGGATATCAGATAGTTCGTAACTACTGCTTACGAGTTCCTGATCCGCTAAAATTATTTCTTTTCAAAAGCATTCTAGAAAAAGTCATGACTAATCGCACTATCTTCTTGACGACGGCACTGCCGTACGCCAATGGAAACTTCCATTTCGGACACATCATGGAATATATCCAGGCCGACATTTGGGTCCGTCATCAGCGGATGTGCGGATCAACCGTTCACTTTGTCGGTGCAGACGATGCCCACGGTGCTCCGATTATGATTTCGGCTCAGAAAAAAGGCGTCACGCCCCAGGAATATGTCGCCGAAATCTCTGCCGGCCGCGCCAAGTACCTTGACGGATTCTTTATCCGCTTCGACCACTGGCATTCCACCGACAGTAAAGAGAATACCGAGCTCGCGCAGGACATCTACAAGCGCCTGAAAAAAGCCGGTCTGATTTACTCTAAAGAAATCGAGCAGTATTACGACCCGGTTCGTCAGATGTTCCTTGCCGACCGCTTTATCAAAGGCACCTGCCCCAAGTGCGGCGCACCTGACCAGTACGGCGATTCCTGCGAAGTCTGCGCTTCCGTCTATCGTCCGACCGACCTGATCAATCCCTACTCCGCACTCTCCGGAAGCAAGCTTGAACTGCGTAAGTCCAAACACTTTTTCTTCAAACTGTCCGATCCCAACTGCGTAGAGTTCCTGCGTCAGTGGACACGCAGTACTGCCCCCGACGGCACGCCTCGTCTTCAGTCTCAGATCGTTGCAAAAACAGCCGAATGGCTGGGCAAGGACGGAGATCTGAGCGACTGGGACATCTCTCGCGACGCTCCTTATTTCGGCATTGAAATCCCCGATGAGCCGGGCAAATTCTTCTACGTTTGGCTGGATGCCCCGATCGGCTACCTCGCCAGTCTGAAGGCATACTGCGAATCCAAGGGCATCAATTTCGAAGCTCTGCTGGAAACATCTACAACCGAGCAGATTCACATCATCGGTAAGGACATCGCCTACTTCCATACGCTTTTCTGGCCTGCCATGCTGCACTTCTCCGGCAAACCTTTCCGTGTGCCGGATCACGTTTGGGCTCACGGCTTCGTTACCGTAGACGGTCAGAAGATGAGCAAGAGCCGCGGCACTGGTCTTGATCCCCTGGTTTATCTTGAACTCGGCATGGATCCGGAGTGGCTGCGCTACTACTTCGCCTACAAGCTCAATTCCAAGGTCGAAGACGTAGACTTCAGCTCTGCCGACTTCATTTCCCGTACCAACTCCGACTTAGTCGGCAAGTACGTCAACATTGCCAGCCGTTCCGCAGGCTTCCTCGTCAAGCGTTTCGAGGGCCGCGTCTCGGATCCGGCCATTGCAGAAAGCAGTCTGATTGCCGAAATCAAGGCCGCCGCTCCTGATATCAATGCTTCTTTCGAAGGTCGTGAATACGGCAAAGCCCTCCGCGCCGTGATGGAGCTTGCCAACAAAGTCAACGAATACGTCGACCAAAAACAGCCTTGGGAATTGGCTAAACAGCCCGAGAGAGCTGCAGAGCTACACGCTGTCTGCTCCGTGACGCTTGAAGCCTTCCGTCTGCTGACGCTGTTCCTGAAGCCGGTTCTTCCCCGCACCGCAGAAAACGTCGAAACGTTCCTCAACTGCGGCGAGCTGACATGGAACTCTGTTGACAACGCTTTATCTTCCGACAAACCGATCAACCCCTTCAAGCACCTCATGAAGCGTGTTGATGAAAAACAAGTTCAGCAGCTCTTCGAACTGAGCTCTAAGGCAGCGAAGGCTGCTTCCGAGCCTGCCAAAGAAGAGAAGAAGGCAGAAGCCGAATCCGAAGAATTCGTCTTCGAACCCCTGGCTCCGAATATCACTTTTGACGACTTCGCCAAGGTCGACCTCAGAATCGGCAAGATCCTGGACTGCAAGAAAGTCGAAAAGAGCCGCAAACTGCTTCAGCTCACGATTGATGTCGGTGAAAAAGAACCGCGCAACATCTTCTCCGGCATTGCTGCTTACTACAAACCGGAAGATCTGATCGGCAAACTCACCGCGGTTGTCGCGAACCTGGAACCGCGCAAGATGATGGGAAGCTTCTCCCAGGGCATGCTGCTTTCCGCTTCCGACGGAGCCGATACACCTTCCGGCCTTTACCTGCTTGAACCCTTCCCGGGTGCTAAGCCGGGTATGCGTCTGCACTAATCGCATTCCATAGGAGGACCCTCGGTCTCAGGCCGAGGGTTCTTTTTTTTCGGCTACTGAAAAACCTTTATTTTTGGAAAATAGTTGAAGCTCGCCGCTCAAAAATGAGATATTGGGAGGATAATCTAGGCACTTAGCTTCTGAACCCAAGTTCTAAATAAGTTTGTTTTACCTTGGCAGTCCGACTGCCGTAAGTTATCCACTGTATTAGATCCAAGATAAATGAGCGCGAGATCTCACATCGTAGAGGCCCTGCATCGTTTCCCGTTAGCACGATTCGAGCCGGCCTCTCTTTGCATTTTAAAAAATTATTCTTTTTCCACTTTCACCAGTGACCTCTCTGCAGGCCTGACAGTCGGTGTAGTGGCGCTTCCGCTTGCGATGGCTTTTGCCATCGCTTCCGGTATGACACCGGAATCCGGTATTTACACCGCGATCATCGCAGGATTTTTAATTTCTCTTTTAGGCGGATGCAAAGTCCAGATCGGCGGTCCGGCCGGTGCCTTCATTGTTATCGTCTACGGCATCATTGCTCAGTACGGCGTCGGCAACTTGCTCATTGCCACATTCTTCTCGGGCATATTCCTATTCCTAATGGGGCTCTTTAAGATCGGGAGCTTCATTCGATTTATTCCGGTCTCGATCGTGATCGGCTTTACCAACGGTATCGCTGTGCTCATCGGTCTTTCTCAGATCAAGGACTTCTTAGGCCTGAACATTGCCAAGATGCCGGCTGACTTTTTCCATCAGATCGAGACGCTCGCCGGCGCCATCAATACCGTCAACCCTTATGCTGTCGGCTTAGGTCTTGCCTCCTTAATCATCGTCTTTGTCTGGCCTCGTTCCTGGACAATCGGCGGTGCACCCTGGAGAAGGTGGCTTGCCAGAATTCCGAGTACCGTTGTCGTGCTGATCGTTATGACCGCGCTGGTTTCTCTGTTTAACCTTCCGGTTGAAACCATCGGCTCCAAGTTCGGCGGCATTCCGCAAGGACTCCCGAAGTTCGAAGTTCCAGACATCAGCTGGGGCAATGTCAAGCAGCTGCTCGGACCGGCAATCACATTGGCCTTGTTAGGCGCTATCGAATCCCTGCTTTGTGCCCGCGTTGCCGATGCAATGACGGACGAACGCCATGACCCCAATCAGGAACTGATGGGACAAGGCATTGCAAACTGCATCGTGCCTTTCTTCGGCGGTCTGCCGTCAACCGGCACCATTGCTCGTACCGTCACCAACATCAAGAGCGGGGCCGTCACTCCGATGGCCGGCATGATCCACAGTCTGACCCTTTTGGTCATTATCCTGGTAGCTGCTCCCTTGGCAATGAACGTCCCTCTGTGTGCGCTTTCTGCCATCCTTTTGTTCATGGCCTTTAACATGGGCAATTGGCATGAATTTGTTCGCCTCAGACAGTTCACCATGTCTTATAAGGCAACGCTGCTGGTCACGTTCTTCCTGACGGTGATCTTCGACCTGACCGTTGCCGTTGAGATCGGTCTGCTCACTGCGGCCCTGTTCTTCCTCTATCGCATGAACACGCTCACTCGAGTGATTCCCAAAACGCTTCCCTTCGATGCTCCGAAGCAAATTGAAGCGTGGGCAATGGAAGGCGCGCTTTTCTTCGGTTCCGTTTCCAAGCTGGAAATCGTCACCGATCCGAAGCATATCTCCGCACCTGATGCACCGGATGTCGTGATCTTCGATTTCACGGATTTGCTGTCGATCGACAACAGTGCACTTGACATCATCGAGTCCTTCCAGCGAAACCTCGTGAAACACGGCAAAATCCTGATTGTGGTCGGTGCGAGCGAGCATCCGCTGCGCCAAATGAGGCGTCTAGGCTTAGCCCAGCGTCTCGGCAAATATATGTGCCCTGACATGGAAACCGCGCTTCAATTAGCCCGTGAGGCAATCTACAAGAAAGAGGAACCGAACCCGAATCCGAGAGAAGAAATTCGGATTGTTGAACATAAGTAGTTCGTCCTTCTAGCGAGCCCGTCCGCAGCGACGGGCTTTTCGTTTTTGCGTCCGAAAAATTAGAAACTGTTCTTGTCTGGACAGAAGCTCTTCTATCGTGGTATATCTTTACGAAAACAAAATAACCCTCGGAGACAAGGATGGGAAACGTATCCACGGAATGGCTGGCCGCAATCAGCACAGGACGCGATTACAGCATCGACGAAAAGAAAAAAGGCTGTGCTGTTCCTGTGACACCCTGGCTGCATCCGCCGGTCGGTAAAAGACTGCGAGACCTGATCACCAAGCTTGGAACCGTTCGTGAACTGGAAAGGCAGGAGATTCTCTATCCGCAGGGCAGAAAAGTTTCCGATATTGTTCTCGTTCAACAGGGTGTAACGGCACGCAACTTCGGCAATGCAGTCTCCGGTCCGAAGGCTGCCGCCATCTCTACGCCGGGCCATTTTGCCTGCGGCAACCTCAATTTCTTAACACGCCGTCCCTCTCTGGGAACCTATTTCGCTTTAACGAAGGCCCAAGTCGTCATATGCCCGAAGGATCTTTTGCTGCCTGTCCTTTCTACGGATCCGGAACTGTTTGCCTATACCATCCGATTATTGGAAAGTTGCACGCTCTCGGACCGGGTCGGTTTTGCGCTGATGGCGTTTTCCCCTGTGGACCTTCGTCTGAAGGCTTTTGTGGTGACATGGGCGATTCATTACGGCAAGCTCTCTGCCGACGGCTTTATCAAGTGTCCTATTCCTCTGACACGAAATAACCGCTGTCTTGTCGCAAATGCATCGCCCGTCTCCACGGACAATGCCTTAAAACGCTGGAAAGAAGAAGGCGCCTGGGTTCGGGACGGCGATTTCGTCACTTTCCCTGCAGATTTCGTGGATGACGCCTATCAGTGGATGCGTTCTGCGGAGGAAAGCAGTGAGTATGCCTATCCGAATACCTTCAGGGAGCTGATGGAAGCGCTCCCTCCGCTCACCAATCCTTGGTATTAATTTTCTGATTTGTTCTATCCCTTCTTTATCCGCCGCCTGCCTCAAAAGCAGGCGGTTCATACGTTTTCATTAAATTTTCAGCCTAACGTATTAGTTATTTGTCATTTTTCTATACCCTCGTAAACCCTCGAAGCATCCACCAAACCCTTTGGGTAGTTAAGAAATCCTTCAGTTTTTAAACTTTTTTTATCGGTTATGAAGAGCCGACAACATCATCAAGGAGGATTTTTAAATGACATTCACCCGCAGAACCTTCATGGAAACCACTTGCGCTTTGAGCGCCGGACTCGTTTTCGGAAGCTTGGCCCATGCTTCAACCAAAGTTCCTGAAAAATGGGACGAGACCTGCAGTCTTCTCATTATCGGTACCGGTTTCGCCGGCCTGGGCGCTGCCCTTGAAAGCCACTATCTCGGCATGAAAGACATTCTTGTTGTTGACAAGATGCCCTCTGCCGGCGGCAACTCCATCATCAACGGCGGCGCCATCGCAGCAGCCGGAACGGATATGCAGGAAAAGGCCGGTATTAAAGACAATGCCGATCTTCTTTACTCCGACATTCTGAAAGCCGGCGGCGGTCTTGCCCATAAAGAACTTGCCAGAAGAATCGCCGACGAATCCGTTTCCAACTATAAATGGCTTCGTGACGAAGTCGGCGTCAAGTTCAAAGCCGTCACTTACCACGGCGGTCACTCCGTTCCTCGCAGTCATGCCGTGATGGAAAACAGCGGCGCCGGATTCATCAATCCGATGCTTGCAAAATGCAAAGAATTCGGCATCAAGATTCAACTGAGAACCATCGTGGATGACCTGATCGTCAACGATAAGGGCTGCGTCGTCGGTGTTAAGGCCCGCATCAATCATCGTTTCAATCGCCCTGACAGTGGCCGAGTCGTCTACATCCGCGCTACTAAGGGTGTGCTGATTGCCTCCGGCGGTTTCAGCCAGAACGTCAAGATGCGTACCAGCCATGACCCGCGTCTGACCGACGCTTTCGGTTCCACGAACCATCCGGGCGCAACCGGCGAAATGATTCAGGAGGCTCAGGCTTTAGGCGCCAACACCATTCATATGGACTGGATCCAGTTAGGACCGTGGACCTCTCCTGACGAAAACGGCTTCGGTCTCGCTCCGCTCGCCGTGGAATCCATGGTCGGCTATGGCCCCATGATCAACCCGACCACCAGCAAGCGCTTCATTAAAGAAACCGGCAACCGCAAAGTTCGTGCTGATGCCATCGTTGCCCTCGGCAAACCGGCCATCATCTATACCTGCGAAGCCAACATGATGAACAAGGTCGTCGGCAAGAACATGAAGCCCGAACAGTTTGAAACTGCCCTTAAGAACGGTGTCATCCGCAAGTTCGACGATCTCAAGTCTCTGGCTGACTTCTACAAGCTGGACTACTCCACCCTTGAGAAAGAAAATGAAAAATTCAACGGCTACATGAAGGCCATGAAGGATCCAGAATTCGACTGCATGTTCTTCAAAGACGCTGTCCTCAACACCAAGGGACCGTTCTACGCCATTCGTTTGTGGCCGCGTGTTCACCACACCATGGGCGGTCTTGAAATCAACGAAAAAGCCCAGGTTCTCGACGTCAAGGGCAATCCGATTGCCGGTCTGTACGCAGCAGGCGAAGCCACCGGCGGCGTACACGGCATGGTCCGTCTCGGAACCGTTGCTGTTGCCGACTGCATCATCTTCGGTCGTATCGCCGCTCGCACCGCTAACGGCTGGGCCGGCTGCTAATTCTCTTCCCTAGTCCGAAGCCTCCGACCGGAGGCTTCGGAAGGAGAACCAACATGACCCCATTGAATTCACTGACAAAATTACTCGGGATCGGACTCCTTGCCGCGATGTTTTCCTGCTCGGCCTTCGCAGCCGACGCCCCGAAGATGGGTGCCGATAAGCACGTCGCCAAAGGCGTCGCATGCCAGACCTGTCACGGAACCGACCTCAAGAATCCGAATCTTCCGACAGAAGAAACCTGCACACAGTGCCATCCGAAAGCAGCGCTTATTGAAAAAACGAAAGATCTTCCCGGCGCCAATCCCCATAACGCGCCACATAACGGAGACTGCGTTAACTGCCATCTGATGCATGAGCCGCCGGAAGACTATTGCGCACAGTGCCATAAATTCAACTTCAAAGTGAAATAGATCAAATGGCACAAAAAAGGGAGGAATACCTTATGAAATCAACAAAAATAATTGCTGCGCTCGCATGCAGCTTCTGCGGAAGCGTTTACGCTTCCGACGTCTCGATCTACGGGATGGTGGATGCGTATGTCCAGCTTTACAACGGCGGAAACGGTACAGTTGTCGACTTCGGTAGCGGCGGTAAAGGAGGATCGCGTGTCGGCATCAAAGGAACGGAAGACCTAGGAGGCGGAACCAGTGTCTTCTTCCGCCTGGAAAACGGTTTCTTTGTCGATAACGGCACCAACACTACCGCCGCTCAGCCGGAGGGCTGGGCGTTCCAAAGAGAAGCCGTTCTCGGAATTAGAAATACGGATTGGGGTACGTTTTCTTTCGGTCGCCAGTACACGCTGAACTTCGGCGGCATCGCGCAGTTTGACGCCTTTGCCTGCAGCTTAGGCAGTACGATCAACAACTTTATGGCCCCTGCGCCTTACCTGCCGAATAATCATATTCCCGGCATTAACGGCGCATCCGGTGTCGACAATCTGACTCGCAGAGACAATTCTTTTGTCTATGAGAGTCCCAGCTTCGGCGGCTTAAAGCTATCCGCCATGGTTTCGTTAGGGGAGCAGAATAAGCTGAACTCCGAAAGCGAAATGTCGAATAAGTACGGCAACAGCTATGCAGCTCAAGCCGTCTATCGCAAAGGCGCCTTCGGTATCGGCTTTACTTACACCTATCAAAACCTGGCGGCAGAAGCTCCGAATAATCTCAAGGATCCGAATGCGCATGCTGCACTGTATAACTTAGGAGCGAGCTACGACTTCGGATTCACCAAGCTTTACGGCAACCTGGTCTATAAGAACGGCTCCAAGGCCGCAGTTCGAGATACCAACCCAAACATCATGGTGTACAGCGTGTCAACAAAGACTCCGTTGTTCAGCGGCAGCCTGTTAAACGGCTTTGCATATTTGAAGAACAATACAACTGATTCGGCCAATGCGTGGAACGTCTCGGCTCGCTACGACTATCCGCTGAGCAAGCGCACCACACTTTACGCCGGCGCTGCCTATCTCAACAACGAAAAGAACGTGAATTACACGATCAACGGCGGAGGCGGCACCTCATCGGCACCGACCACCAACATGGGAAAAAATCCGTGGACTACATTCGTGGGTATAAACCACACTTTTTAATGAATTTTCTTCTTTTGTGATCTGAGAGTACTTCAAAGTCTTGACCTTCGGGAATGCGGTTTCTCCTTCCGCAGTCCTGAAGGTTTTTCTTATCGATCAGATCCGATCGTAGACAGGCTTGTACATCGCCTCCTGAATCGCTTTGGATAAATCATCGGGTTTCGGCACGCCGGCAACGCCCGCTGTGAAACATTGCTCGGCAACCGCAGCCGCGATGGACTGAGAGACTTCGCGAATCTTTGTGAGCGACGGGAACAAGCTGCCGTTCTCCAGGTCGTCTTCCGAGACAATCTTAGAGAGCGCTTCTGCAGCACTCAAAAAAACGCTTTGTGGAACAATCCGGGGCGATGAGACAACTAATCCGAGACCGATTCCGGGGAAAACATAAGAGTTGTTGCTCTGACGAGGAATAAACGTCTTTCCGTTCACTTCAACCTGCGGGAAAGGACTGCCGGAAGCAAAAAGACATTTTCCTTCTGTGTAGGTATAGGCCTCTCTTGCCGTGCATTCGGATCGAGAGGTCGGATTCGACAAGGCAAAGATGATGGGGCGCTCATTGATTCTTGCCATTGCGCTGAGCACATAGGCATTAAAGGAGCCTGCCTGAGCCGCACAGCCCACAATCGCCGTAGGCTTCACTTCACCAATGGCATCTAAGAAAGTGCTTTGAGGTTCCTGCTCGTGGGCAAATTTCTGCTTCAGCGGCGTCAGCCCTTCCCGATCTTTTGTCACCAGACCGTGAGAGTCAAAAAGGAAAATCCTATCGACGGCTTGTTCCTGCGTCAGGCCTTCCTTCATCATGGCTTCGACCAGCAGATCCGCGATGCCGCCTGCAGCCTCACCGGCGCCTAAGAAAAGGAATTTTTCCTCCGAAAGGGAACTCCCCTTTACCCTTGCCGCAGCGTAGAAACCTGCCACCGCAACGGCCGCCGTCCCTTGAATATCGTCATTGAAACAAGCGGTCTTGTCCTTCCATTGATCCAACAGTGCAAAGGCGTGCCGATTGGCAAAGTCTTCGAATTGGATTATCACATGAGGCCAGCGTGCTTTAGCGGCTTCAATGAATTCTCGGACAAAGGCGTAATACTCCTCGCCGTCGACCCTCAGCTGCTGAAGACCGAGATAAAGCGGATCGTGCAGCAAACCTTGATTATTGGTCCCCACATCTAAGAGCACCGGCAAAGAGCGCGCGGGATTGAGCCCGGCACAAGCCGTATAAAGGGAAAGTTTTCCGATCGGAATGCCCATTCCGCCGGCGCCGAGGTCACCTAATCCGAGAATGCGTTCCCCGTCCGTCACGACAATCATGTCGACATCATCGTGCGGCCAATTATTGATCACTTCCTGAACCGAGCCTTTATCTTCAATCGTGACGTAAAGGCCCTCCGGCTCAGTGTAGATTCGATCGAATTCCTGACAGGCTTTGCCGACCGTCGGTGTATAGACAATAGGCATCAGCTCCTCGATATTATTTTCGAGGAGGTAATAAAAGAGAGTTGCGTTCCTGTGGCGGATCAGCGAAAGGATTTCGTATTTCTGAAGCGGTTCTTCTGCCTGGTGAATTCTCTCCAGAGCCCGCTTGGCCTGATGCTCCAGCGTCGTCACTCTCGGAGGAAGCAGTCCGCGCAATTTCCGTTTTATTCTGGCATCCTGACTAAAGGCTGTTCCTTGATTGACGAACGGATCATCCAGAGCTTCCGTTCCCACACTGATATTTTTCATTTTTTATTTTTCCGAAAAACAGAAAGTTCGACAGAACGGAGCGAATTGCCGATAACAGCCGCGTCAGACTCCTGCCGAAAGAGAGGGACAAGCCCTCCCTCGAACCAAAGTACAGCTTATCAGGTCAAACCGCGCTACGACAACTTTTCAGGAATAGCAGGCGGCTGAAATACGTCGACACCTTGCTGCTGCATTTGCTTGACCTCGGGAATCCGCAGGCGCAGAGCCGTGTAAATCGGCTGGCTCTTAAGGACTTGAGCCGTAAAGAAGGCAAGCGCAGAACCGATGAGCATGGGAAGCGTTAAATCCCAGCATGCGGTCATTTCAAGAATCAGCAGAACGCCGGTAATCGGCGCGCAAATCGTGGAGGCAAAGAAAGCGCTCATTCCGACGGCGCAGAAAGCCATCGGGTTTAAATCAAATCCGATGAGATTCAGCGTCCACGCAAAAACGTGACCTAAGATTCCGCCCATCAAAAGAAGCGGAGAGAACAAGCCGCCGGGTACGCCTGTCGCGTAGCAAAGAGGCGCAAAGAACCAGCGTATCAATCCGATGACCAACACTGTTGCAATGGGGAACGTATAGTTCAGCATCTCAGTGCCAAGCTGATCTCCGCCGCCGGCAAGTCCCGGAGCAAAGTAAACCAGCAGTGCAACGACGATGCCGATGATTCCGGCCTTCACTTCAGGAATGACCTTGGTGAAGTACGCATTCGTGTTCAGAAGAATAAGAACCATCTTGTTGTAGAGCGGTCCCATCACGCCGATAAAGATTCCGAACAATATGAAAGCGATGGATTCTTTGACACCCGGAATCATGAAGGTTCGGTTGATGACGTTGTAGTCGGGCTGCATACCAAGGATCGTCATCGACACCGTACATCCGGCAAAAACGCAGATCAGCGTCGGAATCACCAGATTCATTCGGATATCTTTAGTGACTTCCTCAAAGGTGAACATCGCTCCTCCGAGCGGAGAGGAAAAAGCCACACCTAAGCCGGTACCGGCAGATGCAATCGTAAGAAAACGGAGCTCTTCTTTCGAGAATTTCAGGATGCGGGCAATCGTTGCACCGATTGAGGCGCCCATTTGGACTGTCGGACCTTCGCGTCCGAGGGCCATGCCGCTGCCAAGCGTCAAAATACCGCCGAAGAACTTAACCAATAAGATCTTAAAGCGTGCCGGCTCAACCTCCTCGCGCCAAGCGGCCTCAACATACTGAATACCGCTGCCGCCGGCGGTCGGTGCGAAACGAACTAAGAATCGTCCGATAACAGCGCAGGCTACGCACACGAGCAGAACCGCACCAAATCCTTCCCAAAAACTGACGGAATGGGCCCACGTCGTTAACTCCATCCGCAGATGGTCTGCTTTATGCAGGAAGAACTGGAAGTATCCGCCTACCGCTCCGGTGCAGAGCCCCGCAAACAGACATACCAAATAAAACCAACATTTACGCGTAAAGGACACGATCCCTCCTTTGGGGACACTCCGCCGAGTTCCAAATTTTCTCTTGATCTTCTTTAGCTTAATAAGCTAAAAGCCATTCCTTCCTGCACGATCACGAATTTGGGGAATAAAAAAGGACCCGAAGGTCCTCGATTATCAATCCAGTGATTGATTACATCTGCTTTTTAGCAAGTCCTGCCGCGCTGCTCTTCGGATAAAGCTTGATGAGCTTATCGAAAGTAGCCTTGGCTTCCGCAGTTTTCTTGGAATCCATCTGGGCCATACCGACCAACAGGTAGGCTTCCGGAACTTTGGCATGTTTGCTGTAGCCGGAAATCAGACGCTGCTCGGTGGCGATCGTCTGCGCAAAATTGCCTTTCATGTAGTAGCTGCTGCCAAGCCAGTACAGGGCATCGGGATAAACCTTTGTCTTGCTGTACTTCTGTGTCATGCCTGAGAAGCATTTAATCGCTTGGTTGGCGTCGCCCTTTTGAAAGACGGACAAGCAGCGGTCAAGTTCCTGCTTTGCGGAAATCTCCCGATCAGAAGCGGCGGCTGCTGCCTTGGCCTTCGGATCCATTTCATTCAGGCGATTCGAAAGATCGTCATAAATGGTCTCGGCGTTTTGTTTTTCCTTACCGACGGAATTAGTCAGATCCTCCACTTTGCCGCGGAGCGTCTGAACTTCCTTCGTCAGTTTTTCCAGTCGGTCATACAGCGACATCTGCACTTCCTGCTGGGACTTCAGCTGATCCCGAAGTTCCAGGATGGCTTTGCGGGCTTCATCGTCTCCGAAGAGCGCCCATGCCGATGTATTGACGGACAACAGAACGGTGCCAAGGAGCACCAGCGCGATTCTTTTCATAAGAAATTACTTGTTGAGCATGTAGTGGATATCGACTCTGCGGTTCTCGTAGTAAGCCGCTTCGTCATGGCCTTCGGCTTTGGGTTTTTCTTTACCGTAGCTGATCGTTTCGATCTGCTGAGGAGAAACGCCCAGGAGTGTCATACGTTCTTTGACGGCTTCAGCTCTCTTCTGACCCAGGGCCAGGTTGTATTCACGTCCGCCGCGTTCGTCGGTATTGCCTTCCAGACGAACGTTCAGGTTCTTGTGAGCAGCCAGAAACTGAGCGTGATTGGTCACGACCGGCATCTGGTCGGGAGAGACGGTATAGCTGTCAAAGTCAAAGTGAACTTCGCGGTTAGCGAGCGGGCCGGTCTTAGAGCTCAGAGCTTCTTCAACTGAAGTTCCGTCAGTGATAGAACCGGCTTTATCCTTATCCAGATCTACTGTAGAGCAAGCCGAGAGCGAAAGAGCGACAGCTGCTGCGGCTGCGCAAATAGCAAATCTTGAAGAGATCATCTTCTTCGTCCTTTTATTTAATGGTGGGACCCCAAGAGGGTTCGCGAATGTCTCCACTGGTACCCGAGAGTCGGGAACGAGTGCTTCCATCCGTGGAGACTGTGGACAGAACACCCTTACCTCCAACCTCGGAGGCGTAAATAATCATGTTGCCGTTCGGCGAGTAGCTCGGCGATTCGTTCTTTCCGATTTCGGAAAGCGGAATGACGTTGCCGGTAGCCAAATCCTGCTGAACCAGCTTGAAGTGGCCGCCTGTGCGAACGATATAGGCGACTTGGTCGTTTTTCGGACTTACCGCCGGGCTAATGGCATAGGCATTTCCGAAGCTGATACGCTCGGCCGAACCGCCCACCACAGGTTTTCTGTAAATCTGCGGGTTGCCGCCGCGGTCGCTTGTGAAGTAAATATATTTGCCGTCGGGAGAGAATGCCGGCTCAGTATCAATGCTGCTGCCGGTAGTGAACTGTCTGAGATTCTGTCCGTTAACATCCAGCAAATAAATTTTGGTTCCGCCGTCCTTAGACAGAGCCACAGCCAACGTACCGCCGTCGGGACTAAAGGCAGGAGCACTGTTGTTGCCGCGGAATGCCGCCACTTGACGGCGCTTGCCTGTGCTCAGATCATGAATCCAAACCGTCGGCTTACCCGTCTCAAAAGAGGTGTAGGCGATCTGTCGGCCGTTGGGAGACCAATCAATGGAAATAATCGGATGTCTGATGCGAAGGGCAACCTGCGGGTTATACCCGTCGCTGTCGGCGACCATGATGGCGTAGTTGTTCTTACCTTGCTGAGAAACGTAGGCAATACGAGTTGCGAAATCGCCTTTTTCCCCGGTCAGGCGTTCAAAAATTCGGTCTGCAATCTTATGGGCATAAAGACGCAGGTCATCTTTCGGGGAAATATAGGAAGCCTCATCGGTTTCCTGCTTTTTCACCGGATCAAAGAGACGGAACTTGATTTCATAGCGTCCGTCAGCTGCACGTGTTACGGAACCGTCGGCAAAAGCACCGACTCCGGCTGTGCTTAAAGCTTTCCAGTCAGGATCCTTATCGAGTGCCGTTGCGGCATCACAGGAAACCAAACGGAAGAAACCGCTACGAACTAAATCGTTGCCGATAATCTCGGCAATATTCTCAGGTGCTTCGCTGTTTCCGAAAAAAGGCTGGATAGCGATTGGAAATTGGTTTGCCCCGACGCCCTGAATATTCACAAAAAGCTGTGCAAACGCCGGTTCGGCTGCTGCGATTCCTGCCAAGCCGACGGCCTTAAGAAACACGCGTCGATCCAAGCCCAAGTCACGTCTGACCATACGCTCCCTCATCTCCATAAAACTAACAAGCACATTGAGTTTATCTTAATGTGCTAAAAAGTCTCGGACCGCGATCCGATGACTAAATAATCTGAATTTTGTATCAATAATTGAGCCGAAAGCGCATTTGCAGCGATTTCGGCTCGAATTAGGGATTTTAATTAGTGGCGGAAGTGACGTTCACCGGTAAAGACCATGGTGATGCCACGTTCATTGGCCGCTGCGATCACTTCTTCGTCGCGAATCGATCCGCCCGGCTGGATAACAGCGGTTGCACCAGCATCGATGATGACATCCAAACCGTCTCTGAACGGGAAGAAGGCGTCCGAGGCGGCAACGCTGCCCTCCAAGGAGAGACCGGCCTCTTTGGCCTTAATCGAAGCGATACGAGCAGAATCCACGCGGCTCATCTGACCGGCGCCGACACCTAATGTCATACCGTCGCGTACAAAAACGATTGTGTTGGACTTGATGAACTTGGCGATCTTCCACGCAAACATCATGTCGGAAATCTGAGCGCTGGTCGGAGCGAGTTTCGTCACAACCTTGAGGTCTTTTTCGCTGACGCACTGTGTATCAGGCGTCTGGACTAAGAGGCCGCCGCCGATGCGTTTCATATCCAAATCGTTGCGGGCGTGGCCCATAGCAACGGTGAGCAGACGAAGGTTCTTCTTCTGCAGAAGAATGTCTAAAGCACCCTGAGAGAACTCAGGCGCAATGATGACTTCAGCGAACTGTTTGGCAATCTTCTCAGCAGTTTCTTTGGAGACTTCGCAGTTGAAGGCGATGATGCCGCCGAAGGCAGAGGTCGGGTCGCACTTGAACGCCTTGGTATAGGCTTCCTCGGAATTCATACCGATAGCTGCGCCGCAGGGGTTGGCGTGTTTGATGATCACACAGGCGGGGCTGTCAAAGCTGCGGACAGCTTCCCAGGCAGCATCGCTGTCGGCGATGTTGTTGTAGGAGAGCTCTTTGCCGTGGAGCTGATGGTAGCCTGCCAACAGGCCGGGAGCAACATTTCTTTCGCGGTAGAAGGCGGCTTCCTGATGAGGATTTTCGCCGTAGCGCATGTCCTGTACTTTGACCCACTGACGTGTCAGGCTTTCCGGGAACTTCGTACGGGTAGAGACGTCGTTGCCCTTCATGCTGGTCAGATAGTTGGAAATCATGGCGTCGTAGTGAGCGGTATGAACGAACACTTTCTTTGCCAATTCGAGTCTGGTTTCAGGAGAAACGTTGCCCTTTTCTTTGATCTCTTCGATGACTTTTCTGTAGTCGCCGGGAGAAACTATAACGGTGACGCTTTCGTGATTCTTCGCAGCAGCACGGATCATCGTCGGGCCGCCGATATCAATGTTTTCGATAGCGTTTTCGAACGTGCAGTTCGGGTTGGCAATAGCCTGTTCGAACGGATACAGGTTCACTGCAACGATGTCGATCGGATCAATTTCAAACTGCTTTAACGCTTCCATGTGTTCCGCAACGGGGCGGCGGGCAAGAATGCCGGCATGGATCTTCGGGTTCAGTGTTTTGACTCTTCCGTCGAGCATTTCCGGGAAGCCGGTGTAATCGGCAACCTCTTGTACGGGAATGCCTGCCTGAGCGATGAGTTTTGCAGTGCCGCCCGTGGACAGGATGTGATAACCGAGTTCCGTCAGGGCTTTTGCAAATTCAACGACGCCGGATTTATCCGAGCAGCTGATCAGCGCTTGTTTTTTCATATTGTGCATTTCGTTAGAAACTTCCGTTGAGATTAAGTTTGAACCCGCCCGTTTCCCGCCTCCGGAGCGTTTTCTGACGCGTTGCCGGGCAGCAAAATTCGAGCATTGCGTAAAAGCTAATCGAGATTGTCCTGTAAGAGACGCTCGACATTTTTTTCTAATTGAATCGGATCCGTAACGGAGTACAAATCCGTCAATAGAGTCGGACATAAGTCTAAACGTTTAAAGTAGCCGCTGAGGTGTTTGCGAATTGTCTTTAGGCCTTTTTCCTTCTCGTAAAAAGAAAAATGTAACTGTAAGTGTTCGCCAATAGTTTCAATAAGTTGGCTCTTGCTCGGCGCCTGCGGAATTCTGCCGCTGAGTTTGTCATTTATCTGCGAAAAAATCCAAGGGTTTCCGATAGCCGCACGCCCGATCATGATGCCGTCGGCACCTGTCTGCGCAAGTACCGCTTCAGCCTTTTCTACGCTGTCAATATCGCCGTTGGCAATAACCGGGATATCGACCGACGCCTTCACTTCGGCGATCCTCTGGTAGTCAACTTCGCCTTTGAAACCTTGTTCTCGGGTACGGCCGTGGAGCACGAGCATTTTGATTCCGGCCTCTTGAGCGATTGCCGCAATGTTTAGCGCATTGATGTGCTCCGCATCCCAGCCGAGACGGTATTTGAGCGTCACGGGCACATCTACCGCTTCAGTCAGCGCCTTCAGCAATTTTTCTACGAGCGCCTCATCTTTTAACAGCGCCGAGCCGCACTCTACCGAACAAACTTTTTTCGCCGGACATCCGCAGTTGAAATCCACGATTTGTGCACCGCACTGAACCGCATAGCGGGCGGTGTCGGCCAAATCGACCGGATCGGAACCGAGCAGCTGGATCGCACGGGGATAGCTTTCACTTCCCAGGGAAAATCTTTCTTGCGACTTTCTCGACTCGCGCAAGTGTTTCTGCGAGGCAACCATTTCGGCCACGGCATAAGCCGCACCCAGCTTACGGCAAATTTGACGAAAAGGAAGATCGGTAAAACCTGCCAGCGGTGCTAAGAACACGCGTCCGGGAATTTCCACATTCCCGACTTGTACTGTTGCGCCGCTCATGAAATATCCGTCTCGTTAAAGAAGCAGCCCATTGATTCGCATTTTGCGAGCTCTTCGGGAGTGCCGACATTCGCCCAGGGGCCTTTGTAGATCTCGCCGCTGACTAATTGCTGATCGACAAATTGGTACAGCCAAGGGAAGAGCTTGGAAAACTCCGGCTTTTCTCCTGCGAAGATTTTCGGCGAGAAGACCGCAATATTCCCGTAGGTGTACTTCTTATCGGCTCTATTGATAAGACCGTCTTTGAGATCCATGTCACCGTCATGAAAAGAAGGATTGGGCACCAATACTAAGTGTCCGACGATTTCTCCTTTTCTGATTCGGTCGGCAGCCTTTTCCAGGGAGGCGTAATCAAAGGCCGTGACGATATCTCCGGAAACCACAACGAAGGGTTCTTCTCCGTCACTGAGCAAGGGAAGTGCTTTGACAATGCCGCCTTTAGTTTCCAAAGCGTCCGAAATCGAAGTTCCTTCCTGAGAAATCGTTACTTTGATTCCTTCGACGGGATGAGCTGCAAAATGCGGAGGATAGAGGTCGGCATAATGGGCGGTATTGACCACGACCTCCCGAATTCCACCCTTTTTCAGACGATCAAGCTGCCAGTCGATCATTGATCGGCCCCAAAGCTTGATCAGCGGTTTGGAATTATGCGCCGTGAGTTCCCGCATGCGTTTGCCTCTTCCGGCACACAACACAATCGCCTTCAATCCGACACTCCTTAGAAAGAGTATCCGACCGTCTCTTCGATGCCGGAGATTTGGTTAATGAAGCGAGATAAAGGTCTTAAGGCATCAAAACGCGACGCTGTCTTTTGAACGTAATTCAAGAATCTCGGCGTATCGCCAAGATATTTCGTTTTTCCGTCGCGGTAATTCAGACGGGCAAAGATGCCCAGAACTTTGAGGTGGCGCTGGAGGGCCATCCATTCGACGTCCTCCCAGAACACACCGAAATCTGCCGGGACCGGAATGCCTTCCTTGCGGGCTTTATCCCAATAGCGAATGGTCCAATCTAAAATCTGAGCTTCGCTCCAGGAAATAAAGGCATCTCTGCACAAGCAGGCAATATCATAGCTCACCGGACCGTAGACCGCGTCCTGGAAATCAATAATTCCCGGATTGTCTTTTTCTTCAAGCATCAAATTGCGCGGCATGTAGTCACGATGTACGTACACAAAGGACTGAGCGAGATTCTTTTCGATGATGTGGTCGAACATCTTGTCGAACATGCTGCGCATCTGAGGCGTAATTTCCATATTCAGATGGCGTTTTACGTACCACTCGGGGAAAAGCTCGAGTTCACTGCGCAGCAGCTCTTCGGAGTAATCGGGCAGCACACCCGGTTTGCTGTTCTTCTGGAGTTTGACAAGTGCGGTGGTGGCATCGTCCATCAATCGGGAGGCATTGTCTTCCGAGAGAACATCGAGATAAGTCTGAGTTCCCAGATCTGACAACAGCAGAAAACCCTGTTCTACGTCCTGAGCGTAGATTTTCGGAACATTAAGGCCTTGTTTGGCAAACAGATCGTCGACAAAAATAAAAGGTTTGACGTTGCCGGGCTCCCTGGGAGAGTCCATGACGATGTAAGTCGTGCCGTCTCCGTCAATACGGAAATAGCTTCTAAAACCCGCGTCCGAAGATGCCGGGCGAAGTGTCTTCAGATTCAGCCCGAAAGACCCTCCGATTTTTTCCAGCCACTGCTTTAAGCTAACTTCACGCTCTGTCATTGTTTCCTCTCCATGATCCGTTGATCGGAAAGAATATGCAGGTCAATTAAGCCTTTATAATCTTTCCACCTAATAGCGTGCAATTTTAATGTCTAGTTTTTCAATTCGTCGAAAAAGACCCATGGAAGCTTTTCGAGCCCTACCCGTTTTTGTGGCTGTGACTTTAGCTATGCCCTTGCTCGTCTCGGCGGCCGAGCGCGATCAAGATTCCGAAACGGCTACCCGACCTGAGTACGGACTGAAGCTGAACGCGGCACGCCGCTTAGACGAGAACGCGCCTTCTGAGGAAGGCGATGCCCCGACATACCTCACAGCGTTCAAGATGATTGGGACGCCTAATGAGAAAATCGAGCTCATTGACAGCGCTGAAGTTCGGCGCGGCGGATCCGTCCTTCGCGGCGACACCATCACCTATACGTTCGCCAACGACGAGGTTTATTCCAACGGAAACGCCTTAGTGGCCAGAAACGGCACGATTTTCAAAGGGCCCGAGCTTACTTATCACCTCGATGCGGAAACCGGAGAAATGCCGAACGCAACGTTCCGCTATCTGCCGACTCAGATGCGAGGCACGTCCGACAAGATCGAACTTCTCGGCGAAGGCAAAGCGAAGATGTGCAATGCCATGGTCACGACATGCCGCGAAGGTGAGGAAGCCTGGTGGATTAAAGCCTCTGACATTGACTATGACGAGCTCGACGGTTCTGCTGTAGGCAAAAACGCACGCCTATATGTCGGCGGTATTCCGGTTTTTGCCTCGCCTTATTTCAGTTTCCCGGTAGGTTCCGAGCGCAAGACCGGTTTCCTGACTCCGAGATTCGGCATGAGCTCGACGCTCGGCGTGAATATGGAGGTGCCGTTCTACTGGAACATTGCACCGAACTACGACTACACGCTGACACTCAAACCGATGTCTAAGCGAGGCGTACTCTTCGGCAACGAATTCCGCTACCTGCAGCCGACTTTCTCCGGCCAGGTGGACTACAACGTCATCTTTAAGGATAAGGAAACGCACGAACGACGCTACGGCGTTGCTTGGAAACACTACCAGCGCATCGGTGATGTTTCTCTCGGCGTGGACTACCAAAAGGTCTCCGATAACGACTACTTATCGGATTTCTCGACGACCATTCGCGAGTCCAGTGAAAACATCCTCAACCAAAACTTCTGGCTGAGCTACGGACAGACTTATTGGAGTACGTCTATCGGCGTCTATAAAAATCAGACGCTTCGTCCGAACAGAAACTGGGTTGAAAAGCCCTACGAAAAAGAACCGGAATTTAACCTCAGCGGTTACGTCGCAGATTTTCACGGTGCGGTCCTTGATTCTCGTTTGACGGCAACCCGCTTCCGCCGCGGCATCTCGACGTATAACGGTTTGCGCGGTACGAGCGGCGACGGCAACCGAACCTTGTGGAATACCTCGATTTCCTATCCGCTGATGGGTTCTTACTGGTTCATTACGCCGAAGATTACATACTCGCTCACGCACTACAACGACATCAAACACGCAAGAGCCGAGATTGATAAATCTTCGACCCGTTCGCTCCCGATCTATTCTCTCGACACCGGCTTAATCTTCGAGAGAAATTCGACGGTCTTCGGACGAGAAACCGAGCAGACTCTTGAACCTCGATTGTTCTATGCCTACATTCCTTATCGGAATCAAAGGCACATGCCGAACTTCGACAGTTCTTCGGCCGACCTGAACTTCGCCGAACTGTTTACACCGAACAAGTACACGGGCTTTGACCGAATTGCGAACACCAATCAGTTGTCTGCAGTTTTGACAACCCGTTACATCGACTCCGGTACCGGTAAAGAATGGTTCTCCGCGACTGTGGGTCAGCGTTACTACTTCACGGACGAAAAAGTCGACCTTTATTGGTCCAACCCGGGTAAAACAAAGAACCGCAGTGACGTGTTGGCCGCCTCCCAGTTCTCTTTATTTGAGGGCTGGAGACTAGAGGGCGCGATCCAGTACTCTACAGAGTGGTCCAGAATCTCAAAGACGAGCGCTGGTATTCGCTATAACCCGCGTGATTTCTCGACCGTTGCTCTGTACTATCGCTACAACTACAACCCCAACGATACGCGAGACGCTTTCTATAACACCAACATCAAGCAGATCGACTTTTCGTTCCAGTGGCCGCTCATGAAAGACCTCTACGGTCTCGGAAGGTACAATTATTCATTCAGAGACAAAAAAGTGGTTGACTCGCTTATGGGCCTCGAATATCGTGCGGGGTGTTGGATTCTTCGCGGCGCCGTACAGCGTTACATCCGAAGTGAAGGAAGGTCGACAACGAACTTCTTCTTAGAACTTGAACTCGTCGGATTAGGCACCGTCGGATCCAGTCCGATCCAAGCCTTAAGCGAAGGCATTACCGGTTACAAGCCGATCGGGCCGAAGCCTGTTGAAGTCGGCCGATATGATTACTACGAATAAACTATGAAATTGACTCATCTTTATGCAGTATGTGCCTGCGCCCTCCTCTCCCTCGGCGCGGTCAATGCAGACAATGCGTACGCACAGAAAGCACCGGCAAAGAAAGAAGCGGCTGCGGCTCATAAAAACGCACCCGTCCCGGTCGATCGTATCGCAGCCGTGGTGAATCACGATGTGATTACGGAGATCCAGCTGCAGCAGAGAATTCATCAGGTGGCTACGAATCTTCGCAGAAGAAACATTCCGCTGCCCCCGATGGACAACCTTCGCGACCAGACGCTTGATCGCATGATTCTTGAACGAATCATCGAGCAGAAAGCCCGCGATACCGGCATTCGTATCGACGACAACATGCTCAACGGCGCGATCGAACAAATTGCGACCAATAACGGCCTCACCGTTCCTCAGCTCGAAAAGAAACTGGCAGCCGACGGTATTTCCGTTCCGAGCTTCAAGAGCGAGATCCGCAGCGAGCTGCTTACTCAGCGTCTTCGTGAAAGAGACGTGGACGACAAGATCCAGATTCCCGAAAGCGAAATCGATCAATATCTGAAGGATCAGAGCGGTCCGGGCAAACGCATGGAATATCGCTTATCCCGCATCGTTATCAGCTTCCCTGAAAATCCCACGAAAGCAGAAGTTGAGGCTGCCCAAAGAACCGCTTCCCGTGCGCTTGAGCAGGCTCAGAGAGGTGCAGATTTCAGCCAGCTGGCAGCAAAATACTCCGTCACACCGGAAGCGATGGAAGGCGGCGTTATGGGCTGGGTTCCCGCCGGCAAACTGCCTCCCTTCGTGGTGCAGGCTCTGCAGAATCACAAAGCCGGAGACATCATTCCGCTCCAGGCCGGAAACTCTTTCCAAATCCTCAAACTGACCGGTGTCCGCGATCCCGGCGAACAGGCCCAGCAAGGTGTTCGTCAGACGCATGTCCGCCACATCATGATGCGTCCCTCGAACGTGACGCCTGAAAAAGTCGTGATTCAGCGCTTAAATGAAATCAAGTCTCGCCTGGATAAAGGCGACGGCGACTTCCAGACACTTGCTCGTCTGCATTCTGCAGACCCGTCGGGCACCCGCGGCGGTGACCTCGGCTGGCTCTACCCCGGCGACGTTCCTCCGGAAATGGAACAGCAGCTCGACAAGCTGAGCGTCGGCGAAATCAGTGAACCGATCCGCACGCCTTACGGCTGGCATATCTTCCAAGTGCTCGACCGCAGAACTAAGAGCGGCATTAACGAACGCCAGCGAGAGCAGGCCAGAGAGGCGCTGCGCGAGCAGAAACTCGGTGACGCCGTCCTCGACTGGGAACGACGCCTGCGTTCGGAAGCCTATGTTGAGAAGCGAATCAACAAACCGACCGAATAACATCGTAAAGTCGAAAACGCTTAGGCCTCCTAAGCGTTTTTTCATGGAATCAAGAAATGGCTGAAGTACTCAAGCACCACAAAGCCCGCAAACGTTTCGGACAGAACTTTCTCAACGACGACTTCTGGATCAACAAAATTGCCGAAGCCGTCGATCCGAAAGAAGGCCAAAAGATCATTGAGATCGGACCGGGACAGGCTGCCCTGACAAAAGAATTAATTGCCGGTGCCAAACACATCTACTGTGTTGAAATTGACCGCGATCTTGCAGCTTGGCTGCGGACCAAATTCACGCCCGAGCAGTTAACCGTTCTTGAGGCCGACGCTCTGAAGTTCGATTGGAGAGACTTTGCCGCCGAAGAAAAGATTCGCGTGGTCGGCAACCTGCCCTACAACATTTCTTCCCCGCTGCTCTTCAAGCTCTCCGAGATCAGTGACCGCGTCGTTGATCAGCATTTCATGCTTCAGAAAGAGGTCGTGGACCGAATGGTTGCCGCCCCGGGATCAAAGGCCTACGGACGGCTTTCGGTCATGCTTCAAAGAAAATACCGCATGGTAAAGCTCTTTGATGTTCCGCCTGAGGCTTTCACGCCGGCGCCGAAAGTCATGTCTTCCGTGGTCCGCATGATCCCGATTCAAAATCCGGCAGAAGTTGACGAAGAGACCTTCCATCAGGTTGTTGCCGCCTCTTTCGCCATGCGCCGTAAAACGCTGAAGAACAATCTTGCTAAATGGATTTCCCCCGAAATGATGGAGGAGGCAGGAATCAAGCCGGAGCAGCGTGCCGAAAGCGTGCCTTTGGAAAATTTCATTCGCCTGGCTCGCTTAGTTCATGCAGCGGGCATTTCAATCGTGCTGCCCGGCCAAGTTCAGCCTGACTAGAGAAAACCAAGCGTTCTCGAATGCAGCATTGCCCTGGCTCGTTTGTAGTCAGGGCAGTGCACTTCAACGAGCTGCCAAAAACGTGAGGAATGGTTCATCTCCGTCAGATGAGCTGCCTCATGCGTATAAAGATATTCCCGCTCGGCCTTAGTAACGAACACCGCATTCCAGTGAATACGGATGTGACCGCGGCTGCTGCAGCTTCCCCAGCGCGTTTTAGCCGACGTCAAAAAGAATTTTCGATAAGGGTATCTAAAGGGCCCCATCTGTGCGAGCTTGAGCTCAAATTCTTCCTGCAAAGCCGTAAGGGCCCACTTCTTGATGGTCTTAACCAGAACTTCAAGGAACTGGTCTCGAGTGAGGTTCGCGTCCTTCACCCACAGCACGATCTCATCATCAAAGACACCGGACTCCTTGCGCACGCTCGACAGCCTTACTTTTCTTTTGACGTCCAGCAGTGTGATTTCCTGTTCGGAAGACAGTTTTTCAAAGAAGACTCGATTACTGTCTTCCTTCCCTAAGCTGTTCTGCCGTTTCTTCTGGATCCATGCCTGCTGTGAAAGAACCCAGCCCATCACTTTTTCTCGAGAAGTCCGTGACGGATACTTCACCAGAAGCTGCTCTGAGTTCGGCATGGAAATTGAAATGCTCTTGCGCTTCCCGGGCTGCCAAATGATTTGAACTTCCGCTCCGTCAGCAAGACGAATACTGCTCGCTGCCCGCGCCGGAGCCGGTTCCTTTTCTGCAGCCGGTGCCCCTCGGCGCATCTTCTCCAGAAATTGAATAATTTTTGAGGCCGATTTCTGAAGTTCAAGTTCCACTTCAAAGTCCGTGAGCCTCGCCGGGCAGTGAACAACCAAAAGACCGCCCTCAAAGGCGATTTGAGTATTCTTACGGCGGCTGCTGCGGACAATGCGATATCGGACCGGATAGCTCCCTTCTAAAGCGGAATGATGGACAAAATCAGGATCCTGCTGAGAAAGACGTGCAGAGACATCCGGATAGGCTAAGGAGGCTGCTTCAAAAAATTTAAAGTACGGCAAAAATTTCTTCTTTTGAAGTTTCAGCGCCCATTTAATTTGGAGCGCTGAAGGATAGCCCTTGGTGATGTAAATGACACCCTCCGGTCCGGCGGTAATTTGTTCTTCCTGTCCGCCAAGTCGAATATGAACGCGCCGAACCTTGTCGGGATAAGCGATTTCAGCCTCTGCCGGAGAGCCGTCTAAATAAAATTTCGTGATCTTCGGAAAAATACGACCTAAAACCATTCAACCTTTTATTTGTAGTATTTCGGTGAGATGAGCTTCATCTCACCTTCAATTGCGCTGCGAACTTCTTCATTAAGTTCATGCGGTGTTTTTCCTTCCGGACTGATCGGATCGCCGAATACCACCTTAATTACGCCCGGATACAGCAAAAACGAATGCTTCGGCCAGCATTCGCCGGAATTCAAAGCAATCGGAACAATCGGAGCATTGGTAGCAATCGCTAAACGAACGCCGCCGGTTTTATATTTAACCGAAGCGCCGGGCGCGGTGCGCGTGCCTTCGGGAAAGAGCACCAAAGCCCAGCCATGAGCAAAGAACTCCGGAACTTCACGCTTCATGCGCTCAAAAGCAGTGCGTCCTTCAGATCTGTCCACACTGAACATTCCGAGCGAAGCCAAACCCCAGCCGAAGATCGGCAGACGATGCAGTTCGCGCTTGTAGATATAGCTCAAGCGTCTCGGCACCAAGGCAAAAAATGCGAGCGTTTCCCAGCCCGACTGATGCTTAGACAGCAAAATCACGGGACCGGTCGCCGGCACCTTATCCATGCCCGTAATTTCATAGCGAACACCGCAAATCGTGCGCATTAAGCCGATCACCATTCGGCACCATTTTTTTACGATGGCGTAACGGCCTTCTTTCGATGTAAACGGAATACAAACGAAAAGGACGATGCCGTAGCAGATGATGGTGATACAAAAGAGGAACCAAAAAATCAAGGCACGAAGCCAGAGCATAAGTTTCATAGGTATTGTTGGAAAAGGCCGCTCTGTGAGCGGCCTTCTGATCGGAAAGTTAAGAGGCTAAACACGAAAGTTTGGCGACTTGATTCATCGCTTTATGGAGCTCGTTGAGCAGCGTTAAGCGATTTCTTCTCAAGGCCTCATCTTCGGCGTTCACCATCACTTTGTCGAAGAACGCGTCCACCGGAGCTTTCAGCGGAGCCAGGCTGCGAAGTTCGTCTTCGTAGCGGCCGGCCTTATAGTCGGCTTCAAGTTTCGGTTCAAGCGTACGAATAGCTTCGTAAAGATCCTTCTCTTCTTTTTCTGTCAGGAGAGCCGGATCAACAGCATCTGCCAGCGGAAGTGTGTTCTTCTTGAGGATGTTCTCAATACGTTTGTTGGCAGCAGCCAGAGACTCGGCCTCCGGCAGGCTCATAAAGTCATGAACAGCCTTCAGGCGTTTCGGAACATCCGCAAGGATAGCAGGTTCGGAACCGATCACGGATTCCACTTCATGAGCGGTAAAGCCCTGATCCTTCTGCATGACGCGCAGACGATCATGGAAGAACTGTTTGAGCTCTTCTGTGGCATCTTTGACGCCGGGAACAACAGATTCTTCTTCCGTACCGATAGCGATCAGTTTGTCCAAAGAAAGCGGCAGTTCTTTTTCGATCAGCATGCGAAGAATGCCGAGGGCGTGTCTGCGCAGGGCGAACGGATCTTTTTCTCCGGTCGGCAGCTGTCCGATGCCGAAGAGTCCGGTCAGTGTCTCAATTTTGTCGGCCAAGGCAACAGCCAAGCTTTCAGGTGTGGACGGAAGCTCGTCACCGGCATAGCGCGGCTGGTAGTGCTCACGAATCGCAAGAGCGACTTTGTCGTCTTCTTTGTCGTGATGAGCGTAGTACTCACCCATGATGCCCTGCAGTTCGGGGAACTCTCCGACCATCAAAGTGCGTAGATCGGCTTTTGCCAGCTTAGCTGCGCGGCGGGCCAGTGCAGGATCGGCACCGATCTGCTCGGCGATGCGGGAAGCAATCTTCTGAACGCGTTCGCTTCTTTCAAGCTGAGTACCGAGCTTGTTGTGGTAGACCACATGAGCCAAGCCGGGGACGCGGGATTCCAGTGTCTGGAGACGGTCCTGATCATAGAAGAACTTCGCATCGGCCAAACGAGCGCGAACCACACGGGCGTTGCCGGAACGAATAGCTTCGCCGCCGTCCTTGGCTTCAATCTGAGAAACCAGAAGGAAGCGGTTCATAAGCTTCTTGTTCTTGTCTCTCAAGGCAAAGTATTTTTGATTCTGCTGCATTGTCAGAATCAGGCACTCGGCGGGAACCGTCAGGAATTCTTCGTCAAAGCCGGATTCGTAGACAACGGGCCATTCTGTCAGAGCGGCAACCTCATTGACGAGATCATCGGGCATGATGATTTCGGCATTAAGTTTTTCCGCAGCGGACTTAAGCTCGCCAACCATCTTGTTCTTTCTCTCTTCGAAAGAAGCGACGATCTTGCCTTCTTTTTCCATCTGTTCGGCATATTTTTCTGCCTCTTTGATGGAAATAGGCTCTTTAACGTGGAAGCGGTGTCCCATCGTTTCACGGCCGGCCTTCAGACCGAACAATTCAACGGGAACGATTTCTTTATCGAACAAAGCAACGAGGTGCTTGACCGGGCGGACGAATTCGACGGTCTTGCCGTTTTCGAGCTGATAGCTCATCACCTTAGGAATCGGCAGACGGCGAACGGCGTGATCCAAAGCGATCTGCAAACCGTCCTTCAGAGAGACGCCGGCCTTAGTACCTTCGTATACCAGCTGATCCTGCTTGCCGTCGTTCACGACTTTAAGCTCAGAAGGTTCGCACTCGATGCCGAGGGCCTTCATCCTCTTGCTCAGAGCCGGAGTAGCTTTGCCTTCAGCATCCAAACCGACTTTCACCGGTACCAGTTTCTGACGGAAAGGTTTGTCGGGTGCCACTTCGGAAACATCCGAAATGAGTGCGGCAATCCGGCGAGGAGAACCGTAAGCGGTTACCTGCGCGTTGGGAAGAGCCAAATCCTGCTCTTTCAGGCTGAAAGTCAGTTCTTTGGCAAACGCCTTGGATAAATTGTCCAGTGCCTTCGGCGGCAGCTCTTCTGTTTGAATTTCAATCAATAATGAAGCCATTTCTCTAACCTCTTTATTCTTTTTTCTGGCACATCGGGAAGCCGAGGCGTTCACGGGAGTCGTAGTAGCTTTGAGCAACGGCCCGGGAAATCTGACGAATACGGCCGATATAGGCGGCGCGTTCTGTCACACTGATGGCACCGCGTGCGTCGAGGAGGTTAAACGTATGTCCGGCTTTCAGAACCATTTCATAGGCCGGAAGAGCAAGGTTCAGGTCCATCAGGCGCTTGGCTTCACTCTCAAAGTAGTCGAACTGCTTGAGAAGTTTTTCAGGGTCGCTTGCCTCAAAGTTGTAGTGGCTCTGCTCGACTTCGTTTTGATGGAAGACGTCGCCGTAAGTGAGAATGTGTTCGCCGGAAGCGTCCTGCCACTTGGTGTAGACAAGGTCGAAAACATTGTCGCAGTTCTGAAGATACATTGTCAGACGTTCAAGACCGTATGTAATTTCTCCGGTAATCGGCTTGCATTCCAGGCCGCCGACCTGCTGGAAGTATGTGAACTGAGTCACTTCCATACCGTTCATCCAAACTTCCCAGCCTAAGCCCCAGGCTCCGAGCGTCGGGTTCTCCCAGTTGTCTTCGACGAAACGAATGTCGTTGACTTCGGTATCAATGCCCAGTGCTCTCAAGGAGCCGAGGTAACGGTCAACAATGTCCGTCGGAGCCGGTTTAAGAACCACCTGGAACTGGTGATGCTGATGAAGACGATTGGGATTTTCGCCGTAACGGGCGTCTTTCGGTCTTCTGGACGGCTGCACATACGCAGCTCTCCAAGGTTCAGGGCCTAAGGCTCTGAGAAATGTTGCGGTATGAGAGGTGCCGGCACCGACTTCGATGTCGATCGGCTGGAGCAAGGCGCAGCCCTGTCCGTTCCAATACTGCTGTAGACGCAGAATAACTTCCTGAAATGTGAGCATAATTTCGAACTTTTTCTTCTCAGCAATGCTGAATTGAGAATAATCTTTTTATTTTAGCGGGAGACGGTGTCTTTTTCTGAACAACAGGGCAAGGATTGCACTGATAAGAAGCAAAACCATGGCTCCGAGCCAAGGAAGCGCCCCGAATTTCACAAACGGCGTCGCCTCTCCCTGTGCCGCAGCCACTTTAACATCGAGCTTGCCCGGCTCCATAGCGGGCAGCTCTGCGGCGACTTCACCGCGGCTAGTCACGTAAGCCGTCATTCCGGTATTTGTCGCGCGAATGACCGGACGAGCAAATTCCATCGCGCGCATCCTCGAAATATTGAGATGCTGAGGCAGCGCATGCGTATCTCCGAACCAGCCGAGGTTGGAGAGATTCACCAGAAGATTCGGGGCTTTGCCGCCCTGCCACCACTCTCTGATTTCCGATGCAAAGAGATCTTCGTAGCACAAAAGCGGAGCGGCTGCTACGCCGTCAATCTCAAAAGCTTTTTGATCGGTCGTTCCCTTCAGCAGGTCTCCCATCGGAATCTGCAGCATGTCGATAAACCACCTGAAGCCGGTAGGAACATACTCTCCGAAGGGAACCAAGTGCTTTTTGGTGTAAGACTGAACAATCTTTTCATGCTCAACCAGAACGGCCGTGTTGCGGTATCCGTCTTCTCCGCGCAAAAAGCCGCCGAACATCAAAGCGGCGTTGCCATTGGTGACGTGCGTAAATTTCCTCCAGATTTCCGGTTTCAGCTGCTGAAGCGGTATCGGAAAAATAGTTTCGGGCAAAACGATCAGTCCGCTTTCCGGCACCGGTTTTTCATTCATCAGCCGGACGTAACGCTCGAAGCTCGTGAGGCTGCCCATCGGAGAGAATTTTTCGTCCTGAGCAATCCCGCCTTGAACTAAACGGACGGAAAGCGTTTTGTACGGTTCACTCCAGCGAATGTCGGTCAGAGCAAATGCAAGAGAAAAAACGACCAGAAGTCCGGCACAGGAAACGGCAATGCCTTTGAGATTTTTACGCTCCAGCAGGAGGAGCGCCGCACATCCGGAAATAAAGGCAGCCAAGAAATTTATACCGTCTGCGCCGCAGATCGGAGCAAATGCAGAGAGGGAGCCGTCGACATGGGCGTAGGACACCGCGCTCCAGGGAAAGCCTGAAAAAAGCACGCCTCTGAGCCACTCCGTCAGCCCCCATGCGGCCGGCGCAATAGCCAAAAGCATGAGACCGGCACTCGAGCCGCGCTTCATGGACCATGCACAGAGCGCGCCGACAGCCGCCGGATAAAGAGCTAGGTAACAAGAGAAAATGAAGACAACGAAGGCGGCAAAGACCGGCGGCTGGTAGCCGTAGTCATGAACGGACACGTATAGCCAGGCAAGAGAAGTGACAAACCAGCCGATGCCAAAGAAAAGACCGGCGAGGAATCCTGCCTTAGCGGTGCGGAGGCCCGCAAAAATAAAAAACAGGACGGCTAAAGCCGCCAGCTGCAGCCACTCATTTGCCGGCGCCAGAGAATACCCTTGCGCAATGCCGGCAAATAGGGCGATTAAGAACGGAAGGAACTTCTTCACGTTATTGAGCGGTTATTAGGCTTTCGCCGGTTGCTGCTCTGTCTGCTCCGGCTCCAGCTTCTCAACCGTGAGCATCTTGACCTGACGAGCCAATGCCTTCGTCACGACAAATCGGAAACCCTGCAGGACAACGGACTCTCCGACCTGAGGAACGTGTTCCAGTTCATCGCTCACGAGGCCGCCCACACTTTCAAAGCGGTCATCAGAGAAATGTGTTCCGAACACGCGGTTGAATTCGTTGATATGAGTACTTGCCTTGACACGCCAGCGAGATCCGCCGATTGCGACGATGTCGGAAGCATCGTTAACAACGTCATACTCGTCGTCAATCTCTCCGACAATCTCTTCCAAGACGTCTTCAATCGTAATCAGACCGGAAACCGAACCGAATTCATCAACCACTAAAGCCATGTGGTTGCGTTTGAGACGGAATTCTTTCAGAAGGACATCGGCCGGTTTGCTTTCAGGCACGAACACGGCCTGTCTTAAATGCTGACGAATCTCGTACTCAGGATTGATGAAAAGGCGCAGCAAGTCTTTTGCCAGAAGAATTCCAAGAACGTTGTCTTTATCTCCGTCAATGACGGGAAAACGAGAGTGACCCGCTGCGATGACTTGTTTGATCCAATCCTGAGAGTTCTCGGAAATGTCGATCACAATCATCTGTGTCCGAGGAACCATCAAATCCTCTGCACGCAGGCTATTGACGCGCATGACACCTTCGATCATGTGCATGCCGTCGTCTGTCAGAAGCTTTCTGTCGTGTGCAATATGAAGATCATCAAGGAGTTCTTTTTGAGTCTCAGGTGCGTCATCATGAAAAAATCGATCCGACAGCTTCTCAAAAAAATTCTTCTCTTTGGGTTCGTCAGTCTTGTTGTCCGCCATTTCTAAGTACAGATTTCTCTAAGTTGATTGACCTAAGCCAGCGGCTGAGGAGTGTAGTTTCGATCAGGATACGGAACATCAAAGCCCAGATCAACTAAAACATCAGTTTCCCTCTGTTCCATAACCTCGGCTTCTTCGTCGTCCATATGGTCATAGCCCTGCGCATGCAGCGTTCCGTGGACGAGAAGGTGGGCCATGTGCTCTTCCAAAGTTTTGTTTTGGTCTTTGGATTCTTTTTCAAGCACGGGCACACAGATTACCAGGTCGGCCTCCACGACAGGCTCTATCTGATAGTCAAATGTCAAAACGTTGGTGGCGTAATCCTTACTCCGATATGTTTTATTGAGCTCCCGGCCTTCTTCTTCCTCAACAAAACGAACAGTAATTTGGGCATCGTTTTCCAAGGCTCGGCTGATCCAGCGCTGAATTTTGCTTCTGGACGGAAGCTGAGGAAAATGTGCAAGATTTTGGACGGAAAGGCTCAAAACATGGGGTTTACGCATGTTGGTATTCTCTCTTCTCGGCTTTTTGGTAGGCCTCAACAATACGAGCAACAAGAGGATGCCGAACCACGTCGGCCGAAGTGAAATAAGTCATAGAGACTCCTCGAACATCTTGAAGAATGTGCGAGGCTTCGATCAGCCCGCTTCTCTGACCTCTCGGCAAGTCGATCTGGGAGGCGTCTCCCGTAATGACTGCTTTGGAGCCGAAGCCGATACGCGTCAGAAACATTTTCATCTGTTCCGGAGTTGTATTTTGGGCTTCGTCAAGAATAACAAAAGAAGCATTCAAAGTACGGCCGCGCATGTAGGCTAAAGGCGCAATTTCAATTTTCTGCTTTTCAAGCAGGCGCTGTGTCTTTTCCGTGCCCAGCAAATCGAACAAAGCGTCATAGAGCGGGCGCAGGTAAGGGTCAACCTTCTGACTCAAATCTCCGGGAAGAAAACCTAACTTTTCTCCCGCTTCAACCGCCGGACGGGTCAATACGATTCTTTCGACCTCGCCTTTTTCAAATGCACTGACAGCGGCCGCAACGGCTAAGTAGGTCTTGCCGGTGCCGGCCGGTCCGATACCGAAGGAAACGTCGTGGGAAAGGATGTTGCGAATATAAGTCCGCTGCATCGGCGTGCGTCCCTGAAGTCCCTTACGGTTGGTGCGAAGCTCGGGAACAGGCTCTTCTGCAGCCAGCTCTTCAGCAGGCGCATTTTGACCCACAAGATAGAGCTGAATATCTTCTGCCGTCAGCTCATCACTTTTGCGCTCAGCGATGGCAGCCAAGTCCGTCAAAGCTTGAATGGCTTTGCGGCAATTTGCCTGTGTTCCCTTAATTCCGAAAGACGCGCCGCGGCGGGAAATTTCCACGTTAAGGAAATTTTCCAGCTGGGCCAAATTCGAATCCAACGGTCCGACCAAACTGGACAGATCACTGTTGTTGATCTGAAGATCTAAGCTTAGAGATGTCTGATCGGATTTCGTTTTAGCTTCAGTCATTTAAACTAATTCCCCTCCCAGGGTGTGCGGATAAACCTCATTAATTTTGAGGTTAACCATCTGACCGATTAAGTTTTCGGGCCCATTAAAGGTAACGATACGATTGTTATCCGTACGGGCAGAGAGCTTTCCTTCGCCCTTCTTCGCTTCTCCGACAACCAGGCAGCGCTGTACGCTTCCGACCATGGACTGCGAAATTTCCTGGGCATGCTGCGTGTTCAGCGCCTGAAGTCTCTGAAGTCTTTCGAGCTTGACGGACTGAGGTGTGTCATCGGGCAGCTCAGCGGCAGGAGTACCGGGGCGCTTGGAGTACACGAAAGAGAAACTGGCATCAAACTTGATCTCTTTGATGAGATTCATTGTTTTTTCAAAATCTTCTTCCGTTTCGTTCGGGAATCCGACAATGAAGTCCGTTGCAATGCTGATGTCCGGACGAATCGCACGAAGCTTGCGAATGATGGACTTGTACTCAAGGATCGTATAACCGCGTTTCATGCCGGCCAAGACGCGGTCGCTCCCGGCTTGAACAGGCAGGTGGACGTGGTTGGCCAGAATCGGGATCTTGCGATAAGCCTCGATCAGACGATTTGTAAATTCTTTCGGGTGAGACGTTGTGTAGCGGATTCTCTCAATGCCGTCGATTTCTGCCACATATTCAAGCAGCAGGGCAAAGTCGACGATTTCGCCGTCAGGACCTTCTCCGCGATAAGCGTTAACGTTCTGTCCCAGCAAAGTGACTTCCTTTACGCCCTGAGCAGCAAGCTGCGCGATTTCAACGAGGACGTCTTCGACGGGACGAGAGAACTCTTCACCGCGTGTATAAGGCACGACACAGTAGGAGCAGTACTTGCTGCAGCCTTCCATAATGGAAACGAATGCTGTAGCTGCATCGGCATGCGGAGTCGGCAGATGGTCAAATTTTTCGATTTCCGGGAAACTGATATCGACCTGAGGACGATGCTCTTTTTCGTTCTTTTCCAAGAGTTCCGGAAGACGATGGAGGGTCTGCGGTCCGAAGACCACGTCGACGTAGGGAGCACGGCGAACGATGTTGCCGCCTTCCTGGCTGGCGACACAGCCGCCCACAGCAATCTTAAGATTCGGCTTTGTCTTTTTCAGTTCTCTGACTCGTCCGAGGTCGGAAAATACTTTTTCCTGAGCCTTTTCTCGAATAGAGCATGTATTAAAAACAACTAAATCGGCTTCGTTGATGTCGTCGGTTACCTCGTAACCGGCTGCTGCCTTAGCAATATCTGCGATCTTGCCGGAATCATATTCATTCATCTGGCAGCCAAAAGTCTTCAAGTAAATTTTTTTCGCGTTCACGGTTTATGTCCGGTGGCGGTTAATACAAACTTTCAAAAACTGAAAGTCACTCAAAAAGAACAATGCTCCCGCATAAGGGAGCGCATCTCCCGAAATTAAAGATTTCGCTTTTCTCCGGGAATACGGTAAATCGGTGCTTTCACACTGAATGTTTCACGATGACGCCCCAGCCGTCTTGCGGTCAGAGCGCCGCCCCAAAGGCAGGCGGTATCCAGCGGGAAAACATTAGGCACATCGGTCACGGGGCCGAGTGTGGACCAGTGTCCGAAGGCAACAGGCGTCTTTGCCGTTTTGCGGCCGGGAAACTTAAACCAGGGAATGTATTCAACAGGCGTATCGGCAGGAGACAGTTTCTGTTTGAAATCCATCGTACCGTCAGCGTTGAGATAACGAGTACGCGTCAGCACGTTGACCACAGCGCGCAAACGATCTTTGCCGCGAAGATCCGGGCTCCACTGCTGCTTGCCGAAGAGTTCTCCGATCTGGCTCAATCCTTTGTCGGAGCGGATAAATTTTTCGACTCTGGAAGCCTGCTTCAGTGTTTCTTCAACAGACCAGGACCAGTGGGTCGCCGCATGGACGCATAAAAAACCGTGATCAACCAGCGCCAAGGGTCGGTTTCTCAGCCATTGAATGATGTCCTCGCAATCCGGTGCGTTGAGAATTTCAGAAATCGTATCTTCCGGCGACATCGCTCTCTGACCGGCATAAACGGCTAAAAGATGGAGCTCGTGGTTCCCGAGCAGACACTCAGCGCGGTCTCCCATACGCATGACGGTACGGATGGTTTCAAGAGATTTCGGGCCGCGGTTGACGATATCGCCAATAAAAACCAAACGGCTTTTGTTCGGGATCTGTTGGAGAAGCTGTTCCAGGGTATCAAAACACCCGTGGACGTCGCCTATGGCATAGGTTTTCATAGCGGGCCTACCACATGAAAATGCCCGGAAGCTTTAGAGCTCCCGGGCGGAATCTTGGTGGCGAATCACGGACTCGAACCGCGGACACAAGGATTATGATTCCTCTGCTCTAACCGACTGAGCTAATTCGCCATCTGACGATCAAGTCATCAGGGAAGTTGAATATTACACAGCTATTTCAATCTGTGCAAGTTCATCAACCCATAAACAGGTGTAATAGTTTGTAAATCAATACCACTGAGCATAGAAATGATGCACAGGACCGTGGCCTTTTCCGATTTGAAGTTCATCTGCGTGAATGATCGCCTGCGTGATGTAACGCTTGGCTTCTCTGGCTGCCATCGGAATATCCGTAGAAGACGGAAGCAGAGTTGCCAGAGCAGAAGACAGCGCACAGCCGGTGCCGTGTGTGTTCTTTGTCATTGTTCTTTCGGCACGGTAGCGAATCATGTGGCGGCCGTCGTAAAGCAAGTCTTCAGAGTAATCCACGCCTTCCATATGACCGCCTTTGAGATAGACCCAGCCGTGACAGCCTTTGAGTTTCCAAAGGTCATTAGCAGCCGCTTCCATCTGCTCATCGTCCGTAATGTCGACAGATTCAAGCAGTCGAGCAGCCTCGGGCAAATTAGGCGTTATCACGGTAGCCAGCGGAAGAAGTTCGTCGCGCAGTGTGGCTACGGCATCGTCGGTAAGCAGCGCATCACCGCTCTTTGCGACCATAACTGGGTCCAGAACGATGTAGCGAGGATTCCAATAACGCAGGCGTTCGGCAACACCCTTAATGAGATTTGAGTCAAACAGCATTCCGATTTTGACAGAATCAATGCGGACGTCTTCGAAAAGAACATCAATCTGCTTTTTGACAAAGTCTGTCGGGATAGGAATCACGCCGAATACACCTTGCGTATTCTGCGCAGTTGCAGCGGTCACGACACCCGTTGCGTAGCCGCCTAACGAGCTAATCGTTTTGACGTCTGCCAGGAGACCGGCACCGCCCGAAGGGTCAACGCCGGCAATGGAAAGTACATTAGGATGCTTGATCTGCATTCGTATCACCTTTCAACAACATATCGATAACTTGGATTGTCCGCTCGGTGGCTCCGCGCTGTTCCTGCGCGAACTTCGCGGCTTTCTCCCCGATTTCGGCTCGTTTTGCCGGATCGCTCAGCACTTCGTCGGCAGTCCGCAGAGCTTCCGTAAAATCAGCCGCGCGAAGGAGCGCACCTTCAGACTCCGCTTTTTTCACAATAAAGTCAAAATTAAAGATACTCGGTCCTACGATCACCGGAAGTCCGATGGCGCAGGGCTCAATCACGCTTTGGCAGCCGTAATTTTCAAAACTGCCGCCCATGATGACGAGAGAGGAAAGCGCGTAGTAAAAGCCCATCTCACCCATGCTGTCGCCCAAGACGATCTGAGGGCCCTGCTTGGACAGCACGGTCTTCCAGTCTCGGATCTCAGAGCGCTTGATGTATGTGAAACCGCTCTTTTCAATGAGCTTGGCCACCTCCTCGAACCGCTGAGGATGACGGGGCACAATCAGAACCAATCGGTCTTCCAGGACGCCTGCTGTCTGAGCTTTCTTCAGCGCCTCCAGGAATTTCTGTTCTTCGCCTTCTCGGGAGCTGGCAAGGCAGATGATGTCGCGTTCGGCAAACTTCAGAATTTCACGCCCGGTCCTCAGCTGAATCGCGTTCGGCGTGAAATCGAATTTCAAATTGCCCAAGACCTTTACATCGTGAGCGCCTGCTGCTTTAAGACGCTCCGCGTCTTCTTCGTACTGTGCCAGCGCTATCGTCAGACGCCCGAATGCGTCCTTAATGAGTGAACCGGCTTTTTGTCCCTGCTTAAAGGATTTTTCAGAGAGGCGTCCGTTGACCAAGACCGTCGGGATTCCGAATTTCTTGGTGAAATAAGTAAGGTTCGGCCAGACTTCCGTTTCCATAAGGAGGCAAAGATCCGGCTGAGTGGCCTTTAAGAATTTTTTAACTGCTCTCGGAGTGTCGTAGGGCAGATAACACTGAGCGATCCGGTTGCCGAATTTCTGAGCAAATTTAGCACCCACCTCACGCCCCGTCGGCGTCATGTGCGTATAAAGAATTTCGGTGTTCGGCCAGCGTTTAAGAATCGACTCGACCAGAGAAAACGTGGCGCGGGTCTCTCCGACAGAAACTGCATGTATCCAAATTCGGGTTCTGCCTTTAGTGCGCGGCGGATAATGAGCCGTTCCGAATCGCTCGGACCAATGCTCCAGGTACTGCGGCTGCTTGCGCGAGCGCTTGTATAAATAGAGCATAGCCGCCGGCGCCGCGGCATAAAGCAAACCGCTGTAAATCGGACGTGGAAGAATCATTGAATTACCTTTTCAAAAGCGCTGAGCACTTCCTGCACTTGAGGACAGCATCCTACTCCGCCGAGAGCTTTCTTTTTGCCCTCGCCGACCAACGGGACCAATTCAATCGGGTAGTCACGGAAGATACCGACAGTGGGTCGTCCCATTGCGGCGGACAGATGCGTCATACCGGTATCCAAACCAATGACGGCATCGGACGAAGAAATCTTTTCCATGAGCTGTCCGATCGACATACGATCGGGAACCTCGGCTCCGGTGCCGAGTCTTGCTTGGATGCGCAAAACCCTGTCTCTTTCTTCCGGAGAACCCCATGGAAGGACGATCTTTTTACCGCGGCGTATGAGTTCGGCGCCCAGTTCAATCCATTTTTCTTCTGGCCAAAGCTTCGTCTCTCGACTGGTATTGCAAAAGAAGAAGACACAGCCTACAGACTCCGGAGAACCTTCAAACTTAAAGTTAAATTGAGGTTTTGTTGAACCGAAATCGTAGCCAAGACTTTTCGCTGCCAGTTCCCGACAGCGGTCCACTGCTGATTTCTGTCGATCGACCGAAGACTTAATGGAGTACAGAACCGTAGCTAAAGGCTCCTTACCCGAGCGCCAGTCGTAACCGGCAACCGGAGCATTTGTCCAGGAGGCCAACACTGCACTTTTAATCAGTCCTTGGAGATCAATGACTAAGTCGTAGTGTTTGCTGCGAAGCTTCTCACAAAGAGCCTTGATCTGACCTCTTGTAGATTTTTCAAAAATCCGCTTTTTCCATTTCCTTACCGAGCACTCAATGACCTCGGAAACGCCCGCGACATGTCTGGGAATGTCTGCAAAAGAATCCTCAACCAGCCAGTCGATTTCGGCATCGGAAATAAAACGCTTGATATCTTCGACGACGGGGACGGCATGAACGACGTCCCCCATCGAAGTCGTTTTAACGATCAGTACTCGCATTCGCTGCAAATCAGAACGGAAGTTTGGCGTCGGGTGCGACTTTCAAAATCTCTTCTTTAAAGCGATCCTGGATACGGGCCAAGGCTTCCGGAGTGTCTGCCTCAAAGCGAAGAACGACCACCGGTGTGGTATTAGAAGGACGAGCCAGCGCAAACCCGTCTTTCCATTCAACTCGGATGCCGTCGATCGTAATAATGTCCTGAGCGTCGTCGAACTTGGCATTTTCCTTCAGGCGTTCGACCAGTTTGACGTTCTCGCCCTCTTCGGTCGGAATCTGCAGTTCAGGCGTCGAAACCGCGTTCGGGAGCGCCTTAAGAGGAGCATTCGCATCTGCGCTGCGGGTCAAAATTTCCAGCAAGCGAGTAGAAGCATAAACACCGTCGTCAAAGCCGGGCCAGCGGTCATGGAAGAAAATGTGGCCGCTCATTTCGCCGGCAAAGTCAGCATTGACTTCTTTCATCTTCGCTTTGATCAGCGAGTGACCGGTGCGGGACATCACACAGACGCCGCCGCGGGACTCAACGTACGGACGAATGTTGCGTGTGCACTTAACATCGTGAACGATAACGGCACCGGGTTTATGAGCAAGGATATCGCCGGCAAACAGCATCGCCTGACGGTCCGGGAAAATAACTTCGCCGTCCTTGGTCACAACGCCCAAACGGTCTCCGTCGCCGTCATAGGCAATACCGATTTCGGCATCGCCTTCACGGAGCACCTTCTTTAAGTCTTCCAAATTTTCAAGTTTGGAAGGATCAGGATGGTGGTTCGGGAAATGTCCGTCAACATTGGTGAACAAGCCCTGAACTTCAACGCCGAGGCGAGTCAGGAGATCAACAGCCAAAGGACCTGCAATGCCGTTGCCCGCGTCGACAACCGCCTTAATCGGACGAGAAAGTTTGACGTCGGAAAGGATCTTTTCCATATAAGCGGGAACAACGTCGACCTGCTCATAGGGGCCTTCTTTTTCAGCAGTGCAGAGCTCGTTGTTAACGATCATTTCATAGATGTGCTGGATGGCCGGGCCGTAAAGCGTCTCATCGGCAAGCATCATCTTCAGACCGTTGTAGTCGGGAGGATTATGGCTTCCGGTAACCGCAACGCCGCTTCCTGTCTTGAGGTAGACCGTGCTGAAATAGAGCACCGGAGTCGGAACCGCACCGATGTCATAAACACCGACACCGGCTTTACGAATACCTTTCATTAAAGCTGCCTGCAGACGCGGACCGCTCAGGCGGCCGTCTCTGCCCACACAAATGTGGGAAACATTTTTCTTTTGGGCCAGCGTGCCCAGTGCCATGCCGACTTTTTCGCAGACCTCTTCGGTCAGCGTTTTATCAACTATTCCGCGAATGTCATACGCCTTAAAAATAGAACGGGAAATCGTTTCAGCCATCGTTTTCATCCAAAGAAAGAATAGTTACCGATTTTAACGGCTTTAGCGTCCGATGAACTACCGCAAAATGATGGCGGTAAAATTTGGAGAACATTCAATTTGATCTGTCGTAAATGAACATTCTCAAACCCTCCATGGAGGCTATTCGCAACGCCTCTGTTCTTGTTGTCGGGGATGCGATGCTGGATCGATACTGGTTCGGCGATGCTTCTCGCATTTCTCCTGAAGCCCCCGTCCCCGTCGTGAAAGTAACTCGCACAGAAGACCGTCTCGGAGGTGCAGCCAACGTAGCTCGCAACTCCGCCAGCTTAGAAGCCCGTACTTCTTTGCTTGCAATCATCGGCGATGACGAAGCAGGCACCAAAATCATGGACCTCCTCGAGGCCTCAAAAGTTCGTCCGTGCCTCTACCGCGCGGAAAATTTCACTACGACACTCAAACTTCGCATTCTTGCGCGCAACCAGCAGATGCTGAGAACTGATTTTGAATCCTCTATCGCAGGAACAGTCCTTGATCAGCATTCTCACCGCTTTACCTCTCTGCTGCCGGACCATGACGTCGTCATTCTCTCGGATTACGGCAAAGGCGGTTTGGACCGCATTGAAAATATGATTCAGGAGGGACGCACTTTCGGCCGTCCGATTCTGATCGATCCGAAGGGAGACGATTACTCCCGTTATAAAGACGCCACGGTGATCACGCCTAACCGCAACGAATTAGCTCAAGTTGTCGGCAAATGGAACAGTGAAGCCGACCTCTTTAACCGTGCGCAAAACCTGAGAAAAGAATTAAATCTGGAAAAAATCCTTCTGACACGCAGTGAAGAGGGTATGACCTTATTTGATGACGACGGGGCTTGGACCGTACCCGCGCATGCCCGTGAAGTCTACGATGTGTCCGGCGCCGGCGATACGGTCATTTCCGTACTCGGCGTCATGCTCTCGGCCGGATGCGACTGGCATACCGCCGTCTACATCGCAAACCAGGCCGGCGGCATCGTTGTCGGCAAACTAGGGACTGCGACCGTTACCCCGGAAGAACTCTTTAATACACTTTAACTTGAGGAACTTGGAATGAGCTTTATTGTTACCGGTGCTGCCGGCTTTATCGGCGCAAATATCGTCAAAGGTCTCAACAACAGAGGCTGCAATGATGTCATTGCAGTCGACAACCTCACTCAGGCAGACAAGTTTGTCAATCTTGCCGACCATCACATCATTGATTATTTCGATAAGGTCGACTTCATTGAAAAAGTTAAAGCCCGCAAGATCGCAAAGCCCGAAGCCATTTTCCACGAAGGCGCCTGCTCCGACACCATGGAGCACAACGGCCACTACATGATGGAAAATAACTACCGTTATACGCTCGAGCTTTTCCGCTGGTGCCAGGAAGAAAAGATCCCCTTCATCTATGCTTCCTCCGCCGCAACCTACGGCGCATCCAATGTCTTTAAAGAAGACATCCGTTACGAAAAACCCCTGAACGTGTACGGCTACTCCAAATATCTGTTCGATCAGGTTCTGCGTAAAGAAATGCAGAAAGGCCTTACGGCACCGGTCGCCGGCCTCCGCTACTTCAACGTTTACGGTCCGCACGAACAGCATAAGGGCCGCATGGCTTCCGTGGCATACCATCAGTTCCACCAGTTCCGTAAAGACGGAAAAGTCAAACTTTTCGAAGGCTGCTTAGGCTATACAAACGGTGCCCAGATGCGTGACTTCGTTTACGTGGACGATGTCGTCGATGTGAACTTCTTCTGTCTGGATAAATCCGTTTCCGGCATCTACAACTGCGGTACCGGTAAGGCTCAGCAGTTCAATGACGTTGCACTGACGGTCGTTAACACCTTGCGTGAACAGGAAGGCAAAGCCGCCTTGTCCCTTGCCGAAGCCGTGAATCAGGGCTTCATTGAATACATTCCGTTCCCGGAGGCATTGGTCGGCAAATATCAGGCCTACACCCAGGCAGACCTCACCGAGCTCAGAAAAGCCGGATGTGAAGTCAAATTTAAGAGCGTTCAAGAAGGCACTCGTCTGTACATGCTCGAACTTCTGAAAAAATTCGCATGAGATTTTGCTTCACCTTCAGGCCTCGATTCAGCAGCGCGGTAAAAGCCGCGTTTCTGGACCGGGACGGCGTTATTAACGTGGACTATGCCTATGTCCACAGCCGGGAAAATTTTCATTTCATTCCCGGCGCACTTGAGGGCGCTGCCGAACTCGTCCGAAAAGGCCATCAGCTAATCATCGTGACAAACCAAAGCGGCATCGGGCGCGGCAAGTACAGTATTGATCAATTTAGAGAGCTCACCTTTTGGCTGGCCGGCGTTTTCGCCCGCAACCATGCTCCGCTCTCGGCTGTATATTTCTGCCCGCATCATCCGACCCACGCTTTTGCACCGTATCTCAAAGACTGCGACTGCCGGAAACCTAATCCCGGAATGCTGCTTCAGGCGGCACGGGATCTCAATATCGACCTGACGCAAAGCGTTCTCATCGGAGATAAAACTTCCGACATACAAGCCGCAAAAGCCGCCGGTCTTTCCAAGGCTGTTTTAGTGCAGTCCGACGGCACAAAACCTTGGACAGAATGCGCCGTTCCTCACTTGCAGACTAAAGACCTTCTCGCAGCCGCCAAACTACTATGAGTCAGCATCTTCCTCCTCCCTCTTTCGAGAAAAAGATTGTTTCCTTCGAAAAGCTCGAAGAATTCGTAAGAAAGCTCCCGCATCCGGTCGTCCTGACCAACGGTGTCTTTGACATCCTGCATCGCGGTCATGTGACTTACCTGGCACAGGCCGCTTCTCTGGGTGCTAGCTTGGTTGTCGCAGTCAACAGCGACGAATCCGTGCGAATGCTCGGCAAAGGACCCGACCGCCCGATTAATTCGGAAAACGACAGAGCCGCTGTCCTTGCTGCTTTGGAAAGTACTGCCTGCGTCGTGATTTTTAAAGACAAGGTTCCGCTGGAAGTCGTAAAAAAAGTCCGCCCCGACATTTACGTCAAGGGCGGAGATTATGAGATCTCTCAGCTTCCTGAAGCCGAGATCGTTCATTCTTACGGCGGAAAGGTTGTGACGGTCGCCTTTGATTACGACCGCAGCACAACCAAACTCCTAAATAAGGTCAGATCTAAATAATTCTGTAGCCTTCTTTGCGAGCGTAGTGAACGGTTGCATTCAGGAAGCCCTGTTTAGAACCGCAGTCAAAGCGCTCGCCGTCGTACTTGCAGGCAACAGTTTTGCCCTTCGGAATTTCGCGTGCGATCGCGTCCGTCAGCTGGATTTCTCCGCCGGCGCCGCGGTCAATCTTGCGCAGACTGTCGAAAATTTCGGGTTCAAGAACATAGCGTCCGATCACGGCCATCGTCGAAGGAGCAACCTGAGGATCCGGTTTTTCAACAATGGAGCGGATCGTCGGGCACTTCTCGTGCTCACCGTTGACTTCAACAATACCGTACTGCTTTGTCAGTTCACGAGGAACGGTTTGTACAGCCAGTACGTTGCCGCCGTTATTCTCTTCACGAGCCTTGATCAGCTGTGCAATCGCAGGCTGTTTAGCATCGATCAAGTCGTCAGCCAGCAAAACGGCAAACGGCTCTTCTCCGACGACCGGCTGGGCGCACAGGACTGCGTGGCCCAGTCCAAGCGGTTCAGGCTGACGGATAAAAATGAAATTAATTCCGGGCGGCACAACTGCTTTCAAAGTCGCCAAAAGAGCATTTTTGTTTTTGCTCTTTAAGTCGCGCTCAAGCTCGGGCGCGCTGTCAAAGTGGTCTTCAATGGCGCGTTTATGACGGCCCGTGATGAAGATCATGTCCGTAATACCGGCGGCGGCGGCTTCTTCCACTGCGTACTGGATCAAAGGTTTGTCCACCACAGGAAGCATCTCTTTCGGCATCGCTTTCGTTGCGGGAAGGAAACGAGTGCCGAGACCGGCAACCGGGAATACTGCTTTTCTAACAGGTTTCATTTTCGTCATATAGGTACACAAAACACTACTGCGATAAGTTTAATCGTCTTCGCAAAAAATTCGAACCTTAGCCGTTTGCGATCGCTTTGGCCAAAGCCTCAGCCGCATTCGCATCGTTGGCTATATATTCGTCGCCCCAGATTTCTTGGAGCTTAGCTCTCATGCTCTCCTCACAAATCTTTGCTACTTCGTGGCGCGTGAGATCTTTTGTATTGGTAATCGGTTCCAGAAAGTGAACAACTACTTCGGCGTCTTCCATTGTGACTACATTCCATAAAGAGCCGAACAAAGTGACGTCTCCGGCAAAAGCGCCCCGCTTGGTCGGTTTCCCTTTATTTTTGTAGGAAAGGATCACGGGCTGAACCGTTGCACCGATTTCACAGGCAGGCGCAATAAAGTTGGCTTTAATCGGCAGAAGCTCATTGCCGAAGGTCGTCGTTCCTTCGGCAAAAATCGTCACAGCTTCGCAGTTGCAAAGTGCGCCGCGAATGTCATCGTTGATTCGCAAAATGGCGCGTTTGCTCGAACGATTGATGAAAAGCGTTCCGATCTGCTGAGCAATCAAACCGAAAACCGGCCATTTCGCAATTTCAGCTTTCGCAATAAAGCGACTCGGCAGCTGAGAGTCCAAAGAAAAGATATCGAGCCAGGAAATATGATTGCTTAAGACCATGTAGGCCGGGGGCGTGTCGGTCAGCCCGCATTCATGCAGCAGTTCAGGCACGTTGCCCTCATAGCTACAGCGCACACCGGCAAGCTTCAGTACCTGCGTCGGATAGTAGCGAAGCATTCTGCCTTTTTCTTTGCGGTCTACGCGTTTAAACCGCGTGTACGCCTGAAAAAGACAAACAAAGGTATAACAAATGACTCGGCTGAACCGCCAAATGCCTTTAATGGTTTTCATTGTTTTCTCCGGGAACCTTGTTCAGCCATTGGTCAAGAATAATTGCGGCGGCCTCATCATCGATGGGCTCGTCATCGTCGGCGTCATGGTAGCTTTCCGCCTCTACCGAGCTGTAGCGCTCGTCTTCCCGGACCACGGGAATACCGTACCTGCCTTCAACTTGATTGGCGAAACGCTCGCAGATCGGCGTCATATCGTTCGGTTTACCGTCTTTATGGCGAGGGACGCCCACCACAACGGCTGCAGGCTGCCAATCTGAGAGCACCTGTGTAATTTCCGCCCATTTTTGATCATTCTTTTTCCAATGAATGATTCTCAGAGGGCGTGCGGATTTGGTCAGTAAATTTCCGACGGCTACGCCGATTCTTTTCAGACCATAATCAAAAGCAATGACAATCGAGTCTTCCGAAAGTCTTTCCAGTGCAGATTGCTGAGACATCTTATTTAGGTAACGAAAAAGGGACCGATAAATTGTCTAAAAGCGCCCCTGAAAAACCCTATTTTAATTCGCAAAAACCTTTTTCTTTTCCTTTCTAAAAGCGAAAAGCCTTAATTAGGCTCCTTGTCGCCTAAAATTCGTTCATATACGTGAGGAGAAAAAATAATGGTTGAGTTCAGTGCGACGCTCTCAGACGCTCTCGCGCCAGTAACACTCATTTCCGGTGTGGGGTTGCTGCTGGTGTCCATGTCTGCGCGCTATTGCCATGCCACAAGCCGCATCCGTCAGCTTCTGGCTGAACGAAAAGAGGAATCCGAAGATTTCCACGAAGAAATCGACCAGTCTATCGACCTTATTTACAAGCGTGCCAGCCTGCTGAAAACCGGCATCCTGACACTGATGATCTCGGCCGCTTTCAGCAGTCTTCAGGTTTTGGTAATCGTAATCGAACGCCTCTTCAGCCTGGACTTATCCCTGATGAAATCAACGATGCTGCTGGCCTCCGTGATCTTTATCGTGATCTCGAGCTGCATCTACGTCAGTGAAGTTCAGGTTTCCGTGAAAGCGCTCGGCCTGACCGTCCATCACCACAACAGACCGCAATAGGAGACTGAGCATGATTTCTTATGCGGTAACCCTTTCCGATGCGTTGACCCCGATCACTCTGATTTCCGGTGTCGGCCTGCTGTTGCTTGCCATGACAGCCCGCTACAACTACACCACTGACCGAGTACGCGCCCTGCTTAAAGAGCGCCGCCAAAAAGCTCCGGCAGTTGATCCGGTTCTTGAGAAGGCTATCCGGCTCACCTATGAACGCAGCCACCTGTTAAAGAATGCGATTCTGGCTGTGACCACTTCAGCAGCCTTCTCCGGCATTCTCGTTTTGGTGACGATTCTCGAGCATCTTTCGGGCCTCAACTTGGAGGTCTGGAAATCCACCATGCTGCTCACCGCCGTTGTATTCATTGTGGTCTCCACCATTTTCTTTGTACTGGAAATCCAAATCTCTCTGAAGACCATCCATACCTCCATCCGCATCGCGAGAGGCTCATAGTGGTGCAGCTCCGCTGAATATTTCCTCCAAAAAGGCGATGATGGAATCATCGTCATTGGAGGAAAATATGACACAAAATAACGCAAACAATCGTGTGGTAAATGAACTGCTGAAGCCTCTTAAGAAGCGCAGCGGTGCAATGATCGGCTGGGGTATCTTCTGTATCGTCCTCGGCACGATCGGATTATTTGCCCCGATCGCATTCTCGGTTGGCGTCACGATATTTATCGGCGCAATGCTTTTGGTTTCCGGTGCCACCGGCTTAGCCCTCTTCTGGAAAGCAGAAGGCTGGGGTGCAAGAACCGCCGCCATTATCCTTGCCCTTCTGACCGCTTTAACCGGTCTGCTTCTGATGTTCTATCCGATTGCCGGAACTGAAACACTCACGCTCTTCCTGGCCTCTTATTTCATCGCCATCGGTTTGGTTAAGTGCTGGGCAGCCTTATCTAACACGGATGCAAAAGGCTGGGGTCTGATGCTCTTCTCCGCTATCGTTTCCTTACTGTTAGGCGGCTGCCTGTGGTGGGGATGGCCTCAGAGTGCCACTTGGATCTTCGGCATCTTCGTTGCAATCGAACTGATCTTCGACGGATGGACCGCACTTATGTTCGGACTTGAAGTCAGAGCTCTTCCGGACGACGACAACGACAACAAGTGACTTGTAGCATCCAGAATTTCAAAATCCCGCGTTACGGTTTCGCAGAGCGGGATTTTTATTTTTCGGATTTAGTACACCCGACAGCTCGCCGGATGCCCTTTCAGACCTCAGATCACTCTTTCAGGTCTTTTTCCGATTCTTTCTGAACATCAGCCGTTAACTGATCAAGCATGTGATCGGAGAATTTCTCGAGACGATCGATCTGATCTGCGCTGTCGAGCTTAAGAAGGTCATCCAAAGAAGCTTCCTGAACCGGATAGCTGTACTGCACACGGATGCCCTGAATAGTGTCATCGAGGGTGAAGGAGTTCAGGCGTTCAGACAAACCCTGCGGCAGAATAACCGGCAGTGTTTCTCTTCTCATCGGAGCTTCGTAAGCCGGCAGAATCGGCATCGGAGTTTCCGACAAGTCTTTGAGCATTTCGAAAATATGAGCGAACGGCACGGAGATGTTCAGCATCATCACGTCGCGTTCCAAGTGAATGTATTCTTTACCCTCGATTGTCTCCGAGGACGGAACTCCGGAGGGAATAAGACCGGTTTCCCCGATGGACTGAGTCATGCACAGCGCAATGTCGGAGGTCCAGTCCGGAGCTTTGCCGATCTCGTAATAAACGTCCTGTTCCATGAGGTTGGCAATGGCATAGAACCCATAAGAAGGACTTTTCTCGGCAATGCTCTTTAAGATGGACTGAGCATGACGAAGGTTCTTAATCATGACCGGGAAACTGATGACGCGGAAAATGCCGTCTGGAGCGGCAAAATAAGTCGGCAGTCTCTTATCGCCCACAAGCCAAGTCAGATGGTACATCTCTTCGGCTTTTTTCTTTGCCAGCTGATCCCACATGGATGGGAGGCCGTTTTCGTAAAGCATGGCAAAGACTTGAATCAGCGGCGTGGTATCGGGCTGTTCCGTTGCGCTGCCCTCTTCGCCTTCCCAAACCTGAGTGGCCGTATAGCGGTGAGTGTTAGCGCCCCAATTCAGCGTAATTTTGGCCTTTTGCTGAGCGTCAGACCATTCCGCTCTCCAGCCCTCAGGAGTCAAAAGGAAAGTACCTTCGTTCAGCGGACCGAAAACTAAATACGGAGGAAGATCCGCCGGAGATTTGACGGCTTCGGGTTTGAAGGCGCCCCAATTAAAAGCGTTCTTTGACGGAGAAGGTGCATTGACTAATGCAATCTGAAAAAGCTCGCCTAAATTCTTGTCGTCAAAAGGCCCCGGAGAAGCCTGTTTTTCTGTCTTGTCTGTCATATGCAAAATCCTTCCGTTTCAATTCATTGTGTTCGGCAGAGTGTACACCGAGAACGATTTACCGCTCTTTTTTCAAGACCGCTTTAAGCCGCCGAAAAAAGAAGGCCCCCGAAGGAGCCTCCTGTTCAAGATTGATAAAAAATTAACCGACCCAGAAACGAGCGTTCTGGAAGATTCTTGCCCAAGGCGTTACGTTCTTCAGAAGCGGTGAACGCCAGGACATCTGGGTTGCACGCCAGCTGCGTTCAGGATGAGGCATCATAATCGTGGCGCGTCCGTCGGCCGTCGTAAATGCTGTCTTACCACCGTGAGAGCCGTTCGGATTGAGCGGATAGATTTCCGTCGGCGTCTGTTTGGAATCCACGTAGCAAGCGGCGCAGATCGCTTCAGCCTCGTCGAGCGGATTGGCCCAATACGCACGTCCTTCACCGTGAGAGTTCACGATCGGAAGGGTGGCGCCGGTCATATCCGTGAAGAAGATAGACGGTGACTCGAGAATCTTGACATTGACCAAACGAGCTTCGAACTGCTCGGACAGGTTGCGGACGAAAGCGGGCCAATGCTCGGCACCGGGGATAAGATCCTTGAGCTGAGAAATCATCTGACAGCCGTTGCAGACGCCCAGCGTAAACGTTGTCGGCGTTTCGAAGAAGCGGCGGAATGAACTCTGCAGCTTGGCGTTGTGCAAAATGGTCTTTGCCCATCCGCCGCCAGCGCCCAACACGTCACCGTAGGAGAAACCGCCGCAGGCTGCTAAACCCACAAAGTCGGCAAGTTTGGCTCGGCCTTCGAGGAGGTCGGTCATATGCACGTCAACGGCATCAAAGCCTGCCTGCAGGAAGGCACTGGCCATCTCGTTTTGGCTGTTAACGCCCTGCTCTCTCAGAATCGCAACTTTCGGACGAACGCCGGTGTTGATAAACGGAGCAGCGAGATTTTCTTCAGGATCAAAGCCCATCGTCAGCACTAAGCCGCCGTTGTGCTTGTCAGAGATCAGAGCGTATTCGCTGTCGGCGCATTCGGGATTGTCACGCATTCTGGCAATCTGCCAGCTGACTTCATTCCAAGCTTTCTGCAGGTCGACGCGGTCTTCAGAGAGAACGCATTTGCCTTCAAGATAAATATTGAGGTGGTCATCCTGCGTCAGGTTGCCCAGATACTTCAGCGACCAGCCCATACCGGCAGCCTCGAAGTCTCTTTCCACTTCGGCGGCACGCCCGCGGGCCACCTGAATGACGGCACCGAGTTCTTCGTTGAACAATGCTTGGTTAAGCGTGCGGTCTTTGCTCACAAGGGCATCAGCCACAATTTCAACGCCGACGTGGCTGGCAAACATCATTTCACAGAGTGCCGCAGCTAAGCCGCCGTCACTGCGGTCGTGATAAGCCAGGATGGCGCCTTTAGCAGACAGAGAGCGAATCAATTCCAGGAACTTTTTCAGCTCTTTGGGGTCTTCCATATCCGGAGTGACGGAATCAAAGCGCTGAGTCACCTGAGAGTAGACGGAGCCGCCGAGACGATCTTTGCCGTGTCCGAGGTCAATCAGCAGGAGGGAGCTGTCGCGAACCGTTTCGGCAAACATCGGCAGAAGGTTGTTTCGAATGTCATATACCGGTGCTGCCGCAGAAACTACCAAAGAAACGGGGGACACGACGGTCTTCGCCTCTCCGGCCTGATCCTTCCAGGAAGTCTTCATGGAAAGAGAATCTTTACCGACGGGGATGCTGACGCCTAACTCCTGACAGAAGCAGCTTGCCGCACTGACGCCGTCATAAAGCGCGGCGTCCTGGCCTTTGGCGCCGCAGGCACCCATCCAGTTGGCAGACAGGATGATGCGGTCGAGATTTACGTCGGCGCTGACCAGATTCGTCAGCGCTTCGCCGATCGCCATACGGCTTGCTGCAGCCGCATTGGAGACGGCAATCGGCGTTTTCTCGCCCATCGCCATTGCTTCGCCCTTGAATTCTTCAAAGGAAACGGCCGTCACGGCAGCATCCGCAACCGGAACCTGCCAGGGACCGACCATCTGATCGCGGACAGTCATGCCGCCGACCGTTCTGTCGCCGATCGTGATCAGGAACTTCTTGCTTCCGACGGTCGGATGAGCCAAAACTTCATACAAAGCTTTGCGTGTATCGACTGCTTTATCCGTTTCCATCTTCACGGGTTCGGCGTGTTCGGCATCGCGGTGCATCTTCGGCGTTTTGCCGAGCAAGACGCTCATCGGCATATCCACGGCGGGTTCTTCGCCGGGACCGCGCGTAACGACCAATTCGTCGTCGGCAGAAATCTCACCTAAAACAGCGTAGGGGCAGCGTTCACGTTTGCAGTACTGATCAAACTGTTCAAGACGTGCCGGATCAATCGCCAAGGAATATCTTTCCTGAGACTCGTTGCACCAAATCTCGAGCGGGCTCATGCCGCTTTCTTCAACCGGAACTTTGTTCAGATCCAGTTTTGCGCCCTTGCCGGAAAGGTCTGCCAGTTCCGGCATCGCGTTGGAAAGACCACCGGCCCCGATATCGTGAATTGCCAGAATCGGATTTTCTTCACCGGCTTCCCAGCAGCGGTCGATTACTTCCTGAGCGCGGCGTTCCATTTCCGGGTTGCCGCGCTGAACGCTGGCGAAGTCTAAGGATTCACTGTTGGCTCCGGCGCCCATAGAAGAGGCTGCACCGCCGCCGATACCGATACGCATGCCCGGACCGCCCAGCACCACAAGGAGCGTGCCTGTCGGAAGTCCGAGTTTATGTGTCTGATCGTTGCGGATGTTGCCCAAGCCGCCGGCCAGCATAATAGGCTTGTGATAGCCGTAGCGAGTTCCGTCAACGTTGGCTTCGAAAGAGCGGAAGTACCCAAGAATGTTGGGGCGGCCGAATTCGTTGTTAAATGCAGCGCCGCCGAGCGGACCCTCGATCATGATCTCAAGCGGAGAGGCCATACGGGAAGGTGCGCCGTAGTAGGGAGCGGCTTCGGAAGCCTTGCTGACGTCACGGTCGTTTTCCCAGCCTTGTTCGTGGCCCGGAATTCGAAGAGCGGAAACGGTAAAACCGGTTAAGCCGGCTTTAGGTCTTGCACCGCGGCCGGTCGCGCCTTCGTCACGAATTTCGCCGCCGGAACCGGTTGAGGCGCCGGGGAACGGAGAAATCGCGGTCGGATGATTATGCGTTTCTACTTTGAAAACCGAGTGTGTCGGTTCAACCACGGTGGAATAAGAACGGCCGCCAACGGCGTCTTCATTGCCGCGCGGGTACATGCGGGCGGTATCGCCGCCCTCGAAAATAGCCGCATTGTCGGAGTACGCAACAATAGTTCCTTCCGGATGAGCCTTATGCGTTTCGCGGATCATGGAGAAGAGCGACTTGTCTTTCTTTTCTCCGTCGATGGTCCAGCTGGCGTTAAAAATCTTATGACGGCAGTGCTCGGAGTTAGCCTGAGCAAACATCATGAGCTCCACGTCTGTGGGGTTACGGTTCAGCTTGGTGAACGCATCAATCAAGTATTGGATTTCGTCTTCATTTAATGCCAAGCCGAGTTCGATGTTTGCCTTCTCAAGCGCTTCCCTGCCTTTCCCGATAATGTCGATAGACTGCATGCTCTTGCCTTTGGCATCGGCAAATACGATGGCCGGATTCACGTCCGGGCTCACGACGCTCTCTGTCATGCGATCATGCAGAACGGCAGCAACTGCCTCACGTTCCTCGGGCTTGAGGACGGCATTTCCTTTCAAAATCAATTCATAGCAAGTGCCTCGTTCCACTCGAAGCACTTTTCTGAGTCCGCAGTTATGAACGATATCCGTTGCCTTAGAAGCCCAGGGAGAGATCGTTCCCAAACGCGGGATAACCATGAAACGCTCGGTCGAAGCAGTAACAATTGCTTCTTCACCGTAGTCGAGGATCGATGCCAGCGTGTGAAACTCTTCAGAGGAAAGAGCGCCGTCTACATTGACAAAATGAATATAGCGGCTGTTGAGAGTAACAACTTCCGGACAGATCTTTTGAATCTTTTTCAAAAGACGTTCAGTCCTAAAGTCGGAAAGTGCACGTGAGGCATCGAGGCGTAACTGTGTCGTATTGCTCATTTTTAAGCTTTGTTCCTGTGGGGGAATTCGCTTCCTCCGGGATTGTGGATCAAGATTGAAAGAGGTTTGGAGTCAGTATTCTAATATTTTCGACCTTGCTTCGGACCATTGGCGAAACGGTTTGCCTCGGTACTGCTGCTTAGGCCAAAAACAACAAATCCCAAGGCTCCGAATACTCAGAATTCCTTGGGATATTTTTTGCATATGTCGGTCTCAATTACGGGATAAGGATGACACGGTAATCGTTGATGTTGGTCCTTGTGGGGCCGGTATCAAGCAAATCACCGAGTTTGCCGAAGAATTCCTCTGCATTATGTTCCTCAAGGTACTGCTGGGGATCTAAGCCCAATTCTTCGGCTCTAGCCATGCTGTCGGGACGCAGAATTGCACCGGCGGCCTCTCCGTTCCCGTCCACACCGTCGGTGTCTGTAGCCATGGCGTAGATAGGCTCACCCTTGAGTTCCTGAGCAAGCGCCAGCAGGAACTCTGAGCACGGGCCGCCCTTACCGATGCGTCGGCCGGTCAGCGTTACCGTGCACTCTCCGCCGGATAAAAGCACCACCGGTTTGCGGCGCGGCTTGGAGAGTTCGAGACGAACTTTGCGGGCAACCTGCTGAGCAACCGCTTTTGCTTCACCGGTAATACCGTCGCCGATAATAACCGGACGCATGCCTTTCTCCTTAAAGAAAGCTGCTGCGACTTGCAGACCTTTGAAAGAGTTCGCAATGATCTTATTTTTGACGCCGCGCATTCTCGGATCACCGATTTTAGGAGTCTCGGGAATAATGCCGCGAGCACCGTTGCGCAGGTGATTCAAAATCGAGGGAGGAGCTTCGACATGCGCCTGGCTCAGATACCACAGAGCATCGGCATAAGTGGAGAAGTCTTCGGCACATGGTCCGGAGGCGATATCGGAGGGATTGTCGCCGACGGTGTCCGAAATAATCAGAGAAAGGACTTCGGCACCTTTAGCGCGGGCAGCCAATGCGAGCTGACCGCCTTTCACCTGTGAAACGTGTTTGCGGACAGCATTGATATGGTCGATGGAAGTGCCGGACTTCAGCAAATCCTCCGTCACCTTCCGAATATCTTCAATGGTGACGCCTTCGACAGGAAGAGAAAGAAGACTGGAGCCGCCGCCCGAAATCAAGGCAAGCAGCAAGCTGCCCTCTTTCAGATGGTCGAGCTGATCCATCATCTTCTGCGTTGCTTCCAAGTTTGATTTGTCCGGAATCGGATGAGAAGCCTCAAGTACCTGAATCTTATGAGTCTCCTCCGAATGGCCGTGGCGCGTGATCACCACGCCCGTTAAATCTTTTTCCGGCCAAGCCTGCTCCACCGCTGCAGCCATACTGGCGGCAGCCTTTCCTGCACCGACGACAACCACATCTCCTTGGAAGGTTGAAGGGATATGAGGCGGCACAACCTTATGAGGATCTGCGGCATCAATTGCTACATAGAAGGACTCTACGAGGAGCTCTTCAAAACGGTCTTTTTCTTTAGTCAAGGGAACCTCTGCTTTATCATTCTTAGTTTCCTAGATATCGGGCGGTTTTACTAGCGGGGATTTCTATTAATTCTTCCGGCGTTCCTTCAAAAAGGATTGTTCCTCCGTCCTCTCCGCCGCCCGGACCCATATCAATAATCCAATCGGCCGCTCGGATAACATCCAAGTTGTGCTCGATAATCAATAACGTATTCCCCGCATCCTGCAGTTTCTTAAACACCGACAGCAACATCGAAACGTCGTGAAAATGCAATCCGGTCGTCGGCTCATCAAGTACGTACAGTGTTTTCCCCGTTCCCCTCTTGGAAAGTTCATGCGCCAGTTTCACGCGCTGAGCCTCTCCGCCGGAGAGCGTTGTCGCACTTTGTCCTAACTTGATATAACCAAGTCCGACATCTGCGAGGGTCCGCAGTTTTCTCGCAACTGCCGGAACCGCCGAGAAGACCTCCAAGGCTTCATCTACGGTCAGATCCAGCACTTCCGCAATATTTCTTCCTTTGTATTCAACTTCCAACGTTTCACGATTGTAGCGGGTACCACCGCAAACGTCACATGGAACATACATGTCAGGTAAAAAGTTCATTTCGACTTTTACCAGACCTTCGCCTTCGCAGGCCTCACATCGACCGCCTTTGACATTAAAGGAGAAACGTCCTGACCCGTATCCCCTCTCTCTCGCAATCGGAGTTTCCGCAAATAAATCACGAATACCCGCAAGAACGCCGGTATAGGTTGCAGGGTTGGAACGAGGCGTCCGTCCGATGGGACTCTGGTCTACAGCGATGACTTTATCGAAAAACTGGAGACCCGACACTGATTTGTAGGGACAAGGCTGAGTTTGCGCACGGTTCAGAGCATGAGCGGCGATGTTGTAAATTGTCTGGTTCACTAAGGTCGACTTGCCCGAGCCGGACACGCCTGTCACAACGGTCATAAGACCTACGGGCACGGAAACATCTACATTCTTCAGGTTATGGCCCGAAGCGCCTTTGACCTCCAAGAACCCGCCGTCCGGTTTCTTTCGCTCCGTATTTTGGCGAACTTTAAGCCTGCCGCTGAGGTAAGCTCCCGTCAGGGAATTGGGATCGGCTTCGATTTCTTTCGGCGTCCCCGCAGCAATGACTTCTCCGCCGTGCACGCCGGCAGCCGGGCCCATGTCCACAACGTAGTCGGCAGCTCGGATGGTGTCCTCGTCATGCTCTACAACAACCACACTGTTGCCGAGATCTCTCAGCGTTTTCAGCGTGTGAATCAGCTTATCGTTATCACTTTGATGGAGACCGATAGAAGGCTCGTCGAGTACATAAATAACTCCGCTCAGTCTCGAACCGATTTGACCGGCCAATCGAATTCTTTGCGCTTCACCGCCGGAAAGTGTGTCTGCCCGTCGATCCAAGGTGAGATAGCTCAGCCCCACATCAATTAAAAACTTCAGACGAAACAGGATTTCGTCGATGAGCTTTTTACCGATATCCAGAGACGCGCCTTCGAGCTTGAGCGTTCGGAAATAAGTCTCTGCCTTGTCCAACGGAAGCGCCGAAATATCCTGAATGGCTTTTTTGTGCTCTCCCGAACCGATGTAAGTGCTGCGTGCAGCCTCATTAAGTCGGGCGCCGCGACAAGCAGGACAAGTCTGAAGCGAACGCCATTTTTCAAGATCGGCTTTCACTGCAGAACTTTCAGTTGTCTCAAAACGCCGATTCGACATCGGAATAATGCCTTCGAAGGGCTGCTCGCGAGTGATCTTCTCTCCCTTCGGACTGCAGAAGGTCAGCGATATCTTGTCCTTGCTGCCGTACAAAACCATTTCCTGCGCCTCAGGACTCAGTTTTTCCCAAGGCTCATCCAATGAAATATGCTTTGCTTTAGATAAATCCTGAAGCAGCGTGAAGTTGTACGGCTGCGTGCAGCTCCAGCCCTGTACCGCACCGCTTCTTAGGGAGAGCTCGGGAAATTCAACTACTTTATTGATATCCCAGCCGTCGACCTCTCCCATGCCGTTGCAAGTCGGACAACTGCCGGTTGGACTGTTAAATGAGAAAAGTTTAGGCTCGAGCTTGGGAACCGAGTATCCGCAGTAAGGACAGGCATATCGGTCGGAAAAGACTTCTTCTTCATTGTCATCCATATCAAATGCGATGACCTTTCCGTCCGACAGTCTCAAGGCCGCTTCCGCGCCTTCAGCAATACGCTGACGCGAATCTTCTTTGACCCTTAGACGATCAACAACAATATCTAAGGTATGAGCGCCCTCTTCGAGTTTCGGCAGCTCATCAATCGTCACAATTTCGCCGTCAATGCGGAAACGTGTGTAGCCCCGTGCCTGCAAGTCCTCTAACAAGGAGGCGACATTTGAATTTCTGCCCTTTGAAACCGGTGCAATCAGCAGGGTTCGCTTGCCCTGATATTTCAGAAGAATCTTATCGGCAATTTCAGAAACCGGGAGTGCTTTCAGAGGAATATCGTGGTTCGGACAATACGGCACGCCGATGCGGGCAAATAGCAATCGGAGGTAATCATTGATTTCCGTGATCGTTCCTACCGTCGAGCGAGGATTATGACTCGCGCCTTTCTGTTCGATTGAAATGGCGGGAGAAAGCCCTTCGATAAGATCTACGTCCGGCTTTTCCATCAGCTCAAGAAACTGACGGGCATATGAGGAAAGACTCTCGACGTAGCGCCGCTGTCCTTCGGCATAGAGCGTGTCAAATGCTAAGGAACTCTTTCCGGAACCGGAAACGCCGGTAAGGACCACAAGACGGTCCTTGGGAATATCGATATCGATATTCTTTAGGTTATGTGTTCGCGCTCCGCGGATTCGGATTTCTGACATCGGTTTTTCCTTTTGTGTGAGCATATTAGCTAAATTCTTCATGGCTTTCACCTTTACCCACCCGTGGAGCCAACTTTAACGAATACCGCGGAATTCCCTATGGGTGAACGCGAGGATAGATGGCGGTCGAACCGGTGAGGTTCGCGTGATAGGAGCATCTGGTAAGGCGTGCCAGTTCCTCACAATCTTCGCGCACGTGAGTGCAGGAGAGTTCATCCTCGTCTGCTCCGTTCGTTTTTCTTCCGGATCGTTAAAATGTGCGGCTCGGTCGGAAAATCAGCCGGCCGCATCTTTTATCTCTTCAAAAGGAAAATCATGGCCTCTGTGAACAAAGTCATCCTTCTCGGTACGCTCGGACGCGATCCTGAAGTCCGTTTCTCTGCTAATCAGCTTCCTATCGCATCTTTAAGTCTGGCGACGTCTTCTTTTAGACGCTCCGCAGAAAGTCAGGACAGAATTGAAGAGACCGAATGGCATCGAGTGACATTGTTCGGACGTCAGGCCGAAATCGCTCAACAGTATCTCCGAAAAGGTTCCCGCGCTTACATCGAGGGGCGGCTCCGCACTAGAAAATATGAAAAAGACGGACAAACGCATTACGTCACTGAAATCGTTGCAGAACAGCTGCAGCTGATTGACCGCCGCCAGGATTCTCCCGCCGACGGAAACTTCTCTGACGGAAATTCCGGTTACGCTCCGAGCAGAAGCGCTTCACGCAGCAGCGGATATTCCTCCGGAAACCAGTATGCTTCTCAGCCTAAAACTCAGAACGCGTTCGACGACGAAGAACCTCCGTTCTAATCTTGATTTCAAGCCGCTTTTCTGCGGCTTTTTTACAGTTTTGTGTTTTTATTTCCGAAGGTTGTCGTTAGAATGAAACGATCAACATGAGGAAGAATTAACAATGGCTTCTGTAAATAAAGTAATTATTCTCGGCAATCTCGGCCGGGATCCTGAAACCCGTTTTTCCGGAAACAACCTTCAAATCACTTCGATGAGCGTCGCTACGACCTCTTATCGCAGAAGTGCAGAAACTCAGGAGCGCGTAGAAGAAACGGAATGGCACCGTGTGGTCCTTTTCGGTCGCCAGGCTGAAATCGCTCAGCAGTATCTGAAGAAAGGCTCTCGCGTTTATCTGGAAGGCCGCCTTCGCACTCGCAAATGGGAAAAAGACGGACAGACACACTATTCCACCGAAATCTTGGCTGATACGCTGCAGCTGATCGACAGAAAATCCGACGTAGTCGGAGGCGGTCAAAGCTACGCACCGCAAAGCAGCGGTGACGGTTTTGAATCTCCGGCCGCTCCGCGCCGCTCTGAATTTACTTCCGGCGCCCCGGCCGCACGTCCTGCAGCGCCTGCTCAGCCGGCAGCTCCGGTTCCTTCGGCCGCGCCGACGGATGATTTTGAAGCAGACGAAATTCCGTTCTAACAAGACCACATATGGTTAAGCCGCCCGCGGGCGGCTTTCTCTTTGTCCGGAGAACAGCTATTCGTGGCGAACGGCCTCGATCGGATCGAGCTGAGCCGCTCTACGGGCCGGAAAGTAACCGAAAATAATTCCGATAAACGCGGCAAAGCAGAATGCCAGCACGTTGATGCCGGGACTGAAAATAAAAGGCACGCCCATGAAGTGCGTCAGCAAAACAGAAGCGCCGAAAGCCAAGATAACTCCGAGCAGGCCTCCGAAGCAGGCGAGCATGATGGATTCCACAAGGAACTGAAGCAGCACTTCCCGCTCGGTCGCGCCGATCGCCAAACGCACACCGATTTCTTTTGTGCGCTCCGTCACACTTACTAGCATGATGTTCATAATGCCGATGCCACCGACCAAAAGACTGACCGCTGCCACGGCACCGAGAAGCATCGTCAGCACCTGCGTAGTTTTGGAAATCGTTTCAATCAGCTCCGAGGTGTCAAGAATATTGAAGTTGTCCATCTCAGAACTCGACAAAGAGCGTCTTTCTCGCAGAAGAAGCCGAGAACTCTCTTTGACGCGTTCAATATCACTGCCGGGTTCCACCGCCACGGTAATCAGAGGAATGCGAACATTTCCGCTGATGCGGCGCTGGAAAGTGTTCAAAGGAATAATGACAACATCGTCTTTGTCCATTCCCATGCCGGACTGGCCTTTTTGTTCAAGCTCGCCGATGATTTGGCAGGAGAAGCCTTTGACGCGTAGCAGTTTGCCCAAAGCATCGTGGTTTTCAAAGAGCTCTTTTTTAACCGTCTGTCCGATGACACAGACCGCACTTCCGGCCCTAAGCTCAGACTGCTCAAAATTTCTACCTTCCTGAATCGTCAGATTATTGATGGAAAAATAGTCGTTGGTCGTTCCGATCACGGAGGTCGACCAGTTCTTACCGTTTGCCACGACGACTTGAGTGGATGTGCGCGAAGGCGCTACCGCTTTGATACCGGCGATTTGTGTCGCCAAGGCTTCCGCATCCGATTCTTTGAAAGACGGCGCACCGACAGACTGCCCCGGACCCAACCTTTGGCCGGGACGAATCATCAGCGAGTCCGATCCCAATGAGGCAATCTGATCACGCACCTGCTGAGTCGCGCCGTTTCCGACGGTGACCATCGTAATCACTGCCGCCACGCCGATCACAATACCAAGCACGGTCAGAATCGACCGCATCGGATTTCGGAATATTTGTCTGAGCGCAAGAAGAAGAGCGTTGCCTAACATGGTTTGTTCTCCTGATCCGAAGCTACGGTACCGTCCACGAAGTGAACGATACGTTTCGCGTATTTGGCCATGTCAGGCTCATGTGTCACCAATACAACCGTAATGCCTTCTTCATCGTTGAGTTTTTGGAGAAGCTTCATGATTTCAACGCTTCGATGCGAATCCAAACTTCCCGTTGGCTCATCTGCAAGGAGCAGTTTCGGGTGCGTCACGATGGCGCGCGCAATGGCAACACGCTGCTGCTGACCGCCGGAAAGCTCGGCAGGCGTGTGGTCTTTCCACTGCGTCAGGCCGACTTTATCCAAAGCTTCCAGCGCCATTTCATGACGTACTTTGGCTGGTTCTCCGCGGTAAAGTAAAGGAAGCTCAACGTTTTCGATCGCACTGGTGCGGGGCAGCAGATTAAACCCCTGAAAAACGAAACCTAGATACTGCCGGCGTAAGAGCGCTCGCTGATCACGCGTAAAGTATTCGACGTGAAAACCGTTGAATAAATACTGTCCGCGTGTCGGCGTATCCAAGGCACCAATGATGTTCATCGTTGTCGATTTTCCTGAACCGCTCGGACCCATAATCGCAACGAACTCTCCGGCATTGATGCTCAAGTCCACGTGATGGAGCGCATCAAATGCAGTCGGCCCGGTCCCGTAGCGCTTGCCGATGCCGATTAACTGGACAAGCGGCTTTTCTCCGGAACTCATTATTTCGCTCCGCGTCTTTGGTCAACGATAACCTTATCACCGGCCGAAAGCTTGCCTTCGAGCACTTGGGTCATCTTGCCGTCCGTAAAGCCGACAACCAGCGGAACCGGAACGGCGTGGCCGTCTTCCTCTACATAGACTTCCGCCTTCTTCTGCGAAGCGTTGGGGCTCGTCACAGAACCGGCGCTCTTGCGCACACTTCGTCTCATCGGCGGTCCGAAAACGTTCATTGCCGGCGCCTTAGATTCCGAAGAAACAGTGGGTCTGAATCTCAAAGCAGTATTAGGTACCAGCAGTGCATCCTTTAATGCGACGGTACGAATCGTTGCGGTCGCTGTCATGCCCGGGCGCAGCAGAAGGTCCGGATTCTTGACATCCAAGTAAGTAACGTAAGTCACCACGTTATCCGTCTTTGTTGATCCGAAAGCAACTTTTTTCAGCTCGGCCGGGAAGTTTCGATCCGGATAGGCGCTTACTGTAAAGCTGGCCTTCTGGCCCGGTTTCACCGCTCCGACGTCAGCTTCATCAACGTTCACCTGCAGCTCGAGATCTTTAAGATCGGTCGCAAGCTTTAAAAGTTCTACGGCTTGAAGCGACGCGGCAACCGCGTAGCCCGGCTCAACGGAGCGAGCTAAAACAACGCCGTCAATCGGGGAAATGATATGGGTCTTGGATAAGTCGCTTTCTGCCGACTTCAGCGCCTGCTCACTGTCCGTGATTTTTGCTTGGGCGCTTTGAACGGAAGCCTGAGCTTTGGCAACCAAAGCCTCCTGAGCATCAATTTCGGTCTTACTCGGGCTCTTGCCGCCGGAAAGACGTCTGACTTCCTGAAGTCTCGACAGTTTGGCCTTGGCTTCTTTCAACGTTGCCAAGGACTCTGCCAATGTGGCCTTAGAAAAATCCAGGCTCGCTTTGGCTCGCTCTACCGAAGCTTTCAGTTTGGTGTCGTCGAGCTCAATCAAAACTTCGCCTTTTTTGACTTGATCATTCACGTCGACATTAACCTTTCGAACGATACCGGACAGTTCGCTGCCTAGCGACACGGTTCGAATGGGATTGATCGTTCCGTTGGCGGAGACCTCAACCGTCAGATTCCCTTTGGTCAGAGGCTGAGTGACAAAACCGACTTGTCCCTGACTGCCTCTGAAGAAAAAGTAGTAAACGGCAAAGAGGATGCCTAAGAGAATCAGAAGAACAAGCCAGAAGCTACCTCGCTCATAGAGCGGCTTAACTTTATCGGCGCCCAACAGCCCTTCAATATCCGTTTTCTGCGCTTTGGTTGTATTTGTTTTATCTGTCATTATTTTTAAACTCCTGAGGAACCGTCCACCCTCCGCCTAACGCGGTGTAAAGGTCAATGTAGCCTTGTGCAATTTCAGCCTCCACACTCGCAAGGGATTCCTGAACAGTCAAAAGCGTTCTTTGGGTCGTCAGCACGACGGTGAAGTCCTGAAGGCCGGCACTGTAATTCTGCCGTGCGGCTGTCGCAGCGTTTCGTGCCGACTCGTCGGCAACGACCAATGATTTTTTACGGGTTTCCTGAGACCACACTTTGTTGAGCGCGTCTTCTACATCCTGAACGCCCGTGAGCAGACTCGCTTCATAGTCAATTTTGGCTTGAGCTGCCTGAGCATCGCGCTGCTCAACCTGCGCCATGAGAGATCCGGCGTTAAAGATCGGCAGCGTCAGTGAGCCAAAACCATTCGAATTATGAGTGCCCCATTCACCGAGCTGGCCCATGATCGATCCCGAGAGTCCGAAAGAGCCGCCGATCGAAAGACTCGGGAATAGCGCCGACTTAGCCTGTGCGTAACGCGCCAGAGCGCTCATCACTTTTGCTTCTGCCATACGCACCGCCGGACGATTGCGAAGCGTCTCGCCCGGAATATTGAGCGCTAAATTACGCGGCGGCTGGGGAATCGGAGCCGTCGAAGTCGGGTTAACTGCCTCGGGCGTGGTTCCGATTAGGCGAGCGATTAAATTGCGGTACTGCATGACCTGAGCTCGATACACGGGAATCGAAGCACGAGTCTGCTCGAAGGAAGTGCGCGCCTGATCGACATCGGTCGAAGGAACAAGTCCGGATAAATAACGCCAATTGGCGATATCCAGTGCTTCCTGCTGAGTTTTGGCGTTTTCCTGAGCTACGTCCAGCCGCTTCTGAGCGAGCCGCATATTGACATAGGCGCGGGCCACTTCAGCTGCGATTCGAGTCTGAACATCTCCCAAACTCGCTTGAGAAGACAAGTAGTCGGAGAACGCTGCTTCTGAGGCCGCAAAACGACCGCCGGCATCGATTGTCCAGCTAACGTTCAGACCGATGGAAAAGGCATTGGAGCCGTGGCCGAGAGAGTGGCTGCGGCTGGCTCGGTAGTTGCCGTCAAGTGTCGGGAACAGACCGGCATTGGCTACCGTCATCGAAGCTTGCGCGTAACGAAGATTTTCCTGTGCGGATCGAACATCCGTATTAGCCGCCTGTGAGGCCGCAACCAAGCGAGCGATTTCCGGATCGCTCCAAGTTGACCACCATTCGGAGAGGTCGGCAGCCTTCGTTGCTTTGAGGGCGGGACTGCCGCTCCACTGGTCGGGAATTACTTTTTTATCCTGTTCGGTTATTTGGAATTGAGGGATGGATACACAGCCGCTCAAGGCCCCAAATAAGAGCGAGAGGATAAGACCGGTACTGTTTCTCATAGGGACTTCTTATATAAATTGTCTCATCCTCAAGTTTCTCAAAAACCCAAAAGTTTTCCCTTTTCAATTATTTAAGGTTTGAAATTAATTGTGTCTTTTGAGAACAAGTGCAACAACTTCAAATAATTTAGCAAGCATTAGTTAGCGAGCTTACGAAGAACTTCAGGAAGCAGATATTCATTGGTCGCGACTGCCGATAAATCTTTAAGAGGATTGCCGCCTTTCATGCTCACGAGTCTGGCCCCGCTGCCTTCGATGACAGGTACTAGTGCTGCGACATCCCAGTAGTTCAAATCCGGGTCAATCATGATATCCGCACCGCCTGTTGCTACCGAGAAATAGCCAAAACAGTCGCCCCATGTGCGGTAGAGCTTAACTTCGTCAATGAGAGACTGCATCTCTTTTCCGCCCTTCTGCTCCGGAGTCGTCCAGTGAGACGTCACGACAAGCGTCGCATCTGCAAGATTTTTGGTTTCTTTGCAGTGCACTTGACGAACCTTGCTGTCCGGACCGTGCAAAATCGCCCGCTCCCCATCTCCGATGAGCCAAACGCCGACGTGGGGATGTGAAATCACGCCGAGCATTGGCTGAAATCCGTTGCCGTCATCTCGCTCCACGGCAATCAGCGTACCGAAATGGAAGGCATTATGGATAAACGCGCGAGTGCCGTCGATCGGATCCAAAATCCAGCGGTAGCGCGGAAAACTGTCGCCCGAGGCTTCTTTGATCCCGAATTCTTCTCCGAAGATGCCGTGCGTAGGAAAATGCGCCTCAATCCATTCACGCATAACCTTTTCGGCGCCTCGGTCGGCAGCAGTCACCGGCGTGTGATCTTTCTTGTCGAACACTTCCGTGCCTGCCAGGAAACGGGGGAGAATTTCTTCGTTAGCCAAGGAGATTAATTTCTTGATTGCCGGCTCAAAGAGTTTTAATTCCGCCTCTGAACAGCCGGCGCAGTAGGATTGTTTTTTCTCAGACATTTCTCCGCTTTCTCCCATCTTTGTTAAAGTCGCCTCTCGGCAAAAATCGGTCATTTGTCAAATTATTCTCGACAAAGACGATTGATTGTTTCACAATCAAAGGATACGTCAATTAATTTCATAAGAAAGGAAAAAGCATCATGCCTATTTTCTCAACCGAAAATCTCAGAACAGTTGCCTTGGTCGGCCATGGCGGTAGCGGAAAAACCACCTTGGCGGAAGGAATTCTTGCCAAAGCAGGCATGATCATTACATGCGGTTCTGTCGAACGCGGCACAACCGTCTGCGACTCCGACCCGCTCGAAAAAGCGGTTCAGCACTCTCTGCGTGCAGCCTGTACGCACTTCGAAGCAGACAACGAAAACGGACAGGAAGTTCGTGTGCACATGATCGACACTCCGGGATACCCAGATTTCGTCGGTCAGGCCTTGGGTGCTCTCGACGCTGTTAAAACAGCCGCCATTGTGGTGGACGCCACCGCCGGCATTCAGCTCATGACCCGCCGCATGATGGATTGGGCCAAGGAACGCAATCTCAACCGCATGATCATCGTCAACAAGATTGACGCAGAACACTTAGATTTGCCGCGTCTGGTTGAAGAGCTCAGAGAAGCCTTCGGCCAGGAAGTCATGCCGATTAACCTGCCCGCCAACAACGGCGCCCGTGTAATCGACTGCTTCTCCAAAGACGAAGGTGAAGCCGACTTCATGAGCGTACCCGAAGTCCATCGCGCTTTTATCGAACAGGTCGTGGAAGTCGACGACGCCGCTATGGAAAAATACCTTGAAGAAGGTGAAGCTGATCCGAGCACACTACACGCTCCGCTGACACAAGCACTCCGCGAAGGCCACATCATCCCGATCTGCTTCGTCTCCGGCAAGACCGGCGCTGGTGTCGACGACCTCATCAACGTGATGGTCCGCCACCTCCCGAATCCGTCCGAAGCCAATGCTCCGCTCTTCACCGATGAAAACGGAAATGACGTTGAACTTAAGTCCGATCCTGAGCTCCCGCTGGTTGCTCACGTCTTCAAAGTAGTTAATGACCCGTACGTCGGCAAGGTCGGTGTGTTCCGTATCCATCAGGGTACCCTGCGCCGTGACGATCAGCTGTTTGTTAACGACAACAAGAAGCCGATCAAAGTTTCTCACCCGATGATTCTTCAGGGCAAAGAGACCACTGAAGTTCGCGAACTGGTGCCGGGCGATATCGGTGTTATCGCCAAAGTCGACGAACTCGTGTTCGACAGCGTGATTCATGCTTCTCACGAGCACGACAACATCAAGATGAAACCGCTGAGCTTCCCGAAACCCATGTTCGGCTTAGCAATTTCTCCGGCTCGCCGCGGCGATGAAGGCCGTCTCTCCGACATTCTGCATAAGCTCCTGTCCGAAGACCCGACACTCGAACTCGAACACGACACCACATTGAACGAAACCGTTCTTCGCGGTCTGAGCGCTCAACACTTAAGAAGCGTTCTCGAAAGAATGGCTGCGCAGTTCAAGCTTGAAGTCAACACTCGTACACCTCGCATCCCGTACCGTGAAACCATTGCTCAGGGTGCTGAAGGCCACGCCCGCCACAAGAAACAGACCGGCGGCGCCGGCCAGTTCGGTGAAGTCTATCTTCGCATTGAACCGCGTGAACGCGGGGCCGGTTTCGAATTCGTTGACGAAGTCAAAGGCGGCGCAATTCCGTACAACTTCATCCCGGCTGTAGAAAAAGGCGTCCGTGACGCTTTGGATACAGGCTATGTTGCCGGTTATCCGATCCACGACGTTCGCGTTGTCGTCTATGACGGTAAGAGCCATCCAGTTGACTCCAAGGAAGTTGCTTTCGTCTCTGCCGGCAGAAAAGCCATGCTTGACGCTCTGTCCAAAGCAAAACCGACGATCCTTGAACCGATCGTTGACGTTGAGATTGTTGCTCCGGACAGCGCCATGGGTGACATCACGGGCGACCTCGCCAGCCGCAGAGGTCAGGTAACCGGTACCGCCAACATGGCCGGCGGCATGATGATCATCTCCGGCACGGTGCCTCTGTCCGAGCTCGACGGTTACGCCGCTCGTCTGAATGCCATCACTCAGGGTGCCGGCAGCTACTCTATGGAACTGGCCGGATACGCTCCTGTTCCGATGCAGCGCCAGGTTGAGTTGGCCTCCAACTACCACAGGAAGGATGAAGACGAATAATCCCGTCCTGACTGAATAAGTCTTTTCGGCCCGCGTTTTGCGGGCCTTTTCTTATTTCCGCGGCGCCGTCCTCAATCTCTTCTCAAGGTTAGTGAGGAAGAAAACCCGCCGCTCTATAATTGTCTAGCTTATGCAGCACGGACAAAGACTTGGCGAAAGCCTCCTTCCTTGCCGTGTTTTTTAAATTTTTTAGCTTCTATTATTTAAGCGAAATGCCTATCTACTCTTACAAGTGCTCTAACTGCGGCTACACAAAAGATGTTCTGCAGAAATACTCCGATGCTCCTATTACCCATTGTCCGAAATGCAACATGGAAACGATGGTTAAGCAGCTTTCGGCACCCGGCTTCGAGCTCAAGGGAAAAGGTTGGTATGCTACAGACTTTAAGGGCGGATCTTCTGCAGCCCTGCCTGCCTCCCACTGCAATGAAAATTGCCCTGCTAAAAAAGATAAGTGATTTGCCTTACTCCCGAATCCGAAAGACATACAACTGAATTGTCATTTTGGGTACCCATTGTTTAGAATGAACGGGAATTTATTGATAGAGCACGAAAAGTGCTCGCTTTTGCGGAGTTTTTAATGCGTACTGAATATGCAGGTTTGATTGACGAGAAATTCCTCGGTCAAACTGTCACCCTCTACGGCTGGGCCCATCGCCGCCGCGACCACGGCGGTGTTATTTTCATCGATTTGCGCGATCGTGAAGGCCTGGTCCAAATCGTCTGCGACCCGGATCGTCCCGACGTCTTCGAAACTGCCGATAAAGTCCGTAACGAATTCGTTGTGGAGGTTAAAGGCCTGGTTCGTGCTCGTCCGGAAGGCACTCGCAACGAAAACCTCATCTCCGGCGGCGTTGAAGTGCTGGCTCAGGAACTCAAGATCCTGAATCCTTCCGCACCTCCCCCCTTCCTGCTTGATGACGAAAATCTCTCCGAAACCACACGTCTGACTTATCGTGTGCTCGACCTTCGTCGTCTGCCGATGCAGCGCAATATGAAGCTCCGCTACAAAGCTGCAATGGCTTTCCGCCGTTTCCTTGACAAGCACGGCTTCATCGACATCGAAACTCCGATGCTCACCAAGAGCACTCCGGAAGGCGCCCGCGACTATCTGGTTCCCTCTCGTATTCACGACGGCCACTTCTATGCTCTGCCGCAGTCTCCTCAGCTCTTCAAACAGATGCTGATGTGCGCAGGCTTTGACCGCTACTACCAGATCGTTAAATGCTTCCGTGACGAAGACCTTCGTGCTGACCGTCAGCCTGAATTCACTCAGGTGGATATTGAAACCAGCTTCCTGAACGAAGTTGAAATCCGCGCCCTGATGGAAGAGTTGATCCGCGCCGTCTTCAAAGAAGCCATCAATGTCGACCTGCCCAATCCGTTCCCGATCATGCTGTGGACGGATGCAATGAACAACTACGGTTCCGACAAGCCCGACCTTCGCGTCAAGCTCAAACTCACAGATCTCACCGATCTGATGAGCAACGTTGACTTTAAGGTCTTCAGATCCGCTACCGAACTCAACGACGGCCGCGTCATGGCTCTCCGCGTTCCTCACGGCGCTTCCATGCCCCGCAGCGAAATCGACGGCTACACCGAATTCGTTAAGATTTACGGTGCCAAGGGGCTGGCCTACATCAAAGTTAATGACATCAAGGCCGGAAGAGAAGGTCTCCAGAGCCCGATCGTTAAGAACCTTTCCGACGATGTCCTCAAGGCCATCATCGAAAGAACCGGTGCTCAGGACGGCGACGTCATTTTCTTTGGCGCCGACCGCAAGAAGATCGTTTTCGACTCCCTCGGCGCTCTGCGTCTGAAAGTCGGTCATTCCGAATTCGGCAAATCTCACGGTCTGTTTGAAGAAGGATGGAGACCTCTGTGGGTCATCGACTTCCCGATGTTCGAGTACGACGAGGAAGAAGAACGCTGGGTTGCCTGCCATCACCCGTTCACCAGCCCGAAAGACGGCGACGAAGACAAACTCGTTACCGATCCGGAAAACTGCTTCGCCAAAGCCTACGACATGGTGCTCAACGGCTGGGAAATCGGCGGCGGCTCCATCCGTATCCACAAGGCTGATGTTCAGAGCAAGGTATTCAACGCTCTCAAGATCGGTCCGGAAGAAGCCCGTGCCAAGTTCGGCTTCCTGCTTGACGTTCTGCAGTACGGTGCACCTCCCCACGGTGGCTTAGCCTTCGGTCTTGACCGTATCGTCACCATGATGTGCGGTGCCGATTCCATCCGTGACGTGATTGCCTTCCCGAAGACACAGCGTGCACAGTGCTTGCTGACACAGGCTCCTTCTCCTGTTGATGAAAAACAGCTGAGAGAGCTTCACATCCGTCTGCGCAACGAACACAAGAAGGAATAATCTGAATCTCTTTTGATTCACGGCCCTCCGACGGAGGGCCGTTTTCATTTGTGCGGTATTCGTATATTCATCTTAGCGAGTCGGCAAGATCGCCGAGCCTCGCTTCAGCCAAATCGCCGCACAGGCCAGCACACAGACACCGATAAGTGCACAGGCAACATAGGGAACTGTGGCGAAACCGAACTCAGCAGACACTCGGCTTCCGATAAAGGCTCCGCCTCCGATACCGATATTGAAAATGCCGGAGAACATGGATGTCGCCACGTCGGCGGCATCTCGCGCCGTATCCAGCAGCAGTGTTTGAAATGCCATCGAAATCGCCGTCATCGAAGCACCCCAGAAGGTACCGAGGATGACGAGGGCGCCGAAATGCGATGAGGTAACCGTCAGCAGTCCGACACAGACCGTCATGATCAGCATCGGAATCACCAGCGTGCCTGAGCGGTGCTTATCCACTGTTCTGGAACTAATGACCGTTCCGATAATGCCGGCAATACCGAAAATAAACAGGAACCAGACCGTGGCATTCTCGGACAGGTGACCGACATTCATCAGGATCGGCGTGATGTAGGAATACACCGTGAACTGCCCCAAAATCACGACCATGGTCAGTAGGTATAGCTGCACAAGCGCCGGGCGCTTAAACAAGGACGGAAGACTCTTTAAAGAACCGGCTCGATTGCTGGTACAGACAGGCAGCGAGAAAAAAATAATGACCCAGACCAATACCGCTGCCATACCCACGATGAAGAAGGATCCCTGCCAGCCGACTTGCTGTCCGAGATGGGTTCCGATCGGAACGCCCAGCACCGTTGCGACAATCGAGCCTCCCATCACCGCCGCCAAGCCGAAAGCCTGCTTTCCGAAAGGCGCCACTCTTGCTGCCAGCGGCGTCATGATGGACCAAAAAATGGAATGCGTTACCGCGACGCAGACTCGTGCGCCCATGAGTTTTTCAAACGTATCGGCCCACAAAACCACAAAATGACTCAGGGCAAAAATCACAATGAGCCAAAGCAGCAGCCGGCGTCGCTCCAGCTTTGCTGTCAATATTGTCAGCGGAAGCGACAACAGGGATACGACCCAGGCGTAAACCGTAATGATGAGGCCGGTTTTTGAGACGGACTCATGAATCGATTCTGCAATGTTCGGCAATAAGCCGACCGGTAAAAATTCAGAAGTGTTAAATACGAAAGCGGCAAAGGCCAGTCCGATCGTCGGAATCCAGGCCTTAAATCCGAACTTGTGCTGCTGAGGAGTGTGCATCTAACCAAAAACTTTTAGAAATCACGCTGATCCGCGTCTCTCTGGACCCAAGGATCAATACTTAAAACGTAACGCAGAACTTTATCATCCTTGTCGTCAAAGTCGACCCATAGGGCCATCGGGAATCCGGATTCGTCAAGGTAGCGGTACATATAAGTGTGTTCGCCTAAGTTCTTGTAATGCCATTGTTCGCAGGGCTTTCCGAACATCGTGTAGATGTCCTGACTGTCCTGGACTTTGGGCTTGATCTGGTTGAAGTATTTTTGCTGCAGAAGCTGATCCTTAAAGATCAATCTGCCTTCCGGATTAAAGATCATCACGTAGGAAGTCTGGCCCATCGGCTGCATGGAGTAAACGATTCGAATCGATCCGTCGGGGAGCCGTGTCGTAGAGTCGGGAACACCGAGCTCTTTAACAGTGTGGTCATATGTGTCGTTCAGCTTAATCATGTCGGGATGTGCACAAGCCGTCAAAAACAGCGCCGCGCAGCAAACCAAAATCAGTTTATAAAACTTTGTCATTTTCTTCTCCAGCCCGAGCTTTCTGCTCAGGGTATTGGGAATGCAGGTTGCGAATAAGGTCCAAGTAGGCCTCTCGGAAAGAGGCCTCTGAGCATCCCATAAGAACAGCGTCGTCGATAGCATCCTGAAGGTATCCTTTGATTTCTTCAAGATTCTCGGCCATCACCTTATTTTTTTCCGTACATGCAATGGGAGAGCCTTCCCGAGTGCACCACTTAGGCGCCGGCGCCTCAGCCTTCTTCATGGCCTTTCTCCTGCTGTCCGTAGGTCTTAAACTGCTCTTTCACTCGCGCCATCTCTTCTTTATCAATCAGAGGGCAGCCTCCGATCTGCTTAAGATTCATCCACATCCGAGCAAGCGATTCGATTTCCAAAGCAACAGCGTAAGCCTGCTTCAAGTTACGGCCCGCTGCCACGCTGCCGTGATGCGAAAGGAGGCACCCCAAGCGATCTTTGCCCAGCGTATCGCGACAGCCTTCTGCCAAGGCCACGGAGCCGAACGTAGCATAGGGTGCGCAGGGAAGCGTATCGCCTCCCACAGCTGCAACCATGTAATGGAACGGAGGAATTGCCTCGTCCAGGCAGGAAAGCATGGTTGCGTACGGAGAATGCGTGTGTACAACGGCATTGATATCGGGACGAGCCTGATAAAGAAAAGCATGCAGGTTCCACTCAGATGAAGGCTGGCGGCTTCCTACCGCCTTATAGCAGCCGTTGTCCGTAAATAAAATCCGCACCAAATCTTCCGGTTCGGTTTCGTCATAGGGCAGTCCTGTGGGCGTAATCAAAAAACCTTTGCCTTCCGGAGAATCAAACCGTACAGAGAGGTTTCCGCTGCTGTTAACATTAAGACCTGCTCGACTCAGTTTTAAGGCGTAGTCGATGATTTCCTCTCTCCCCTTTTCTTCCTTATCTTCAAACATGACTGTTCATCCTTAAATCTTTCAAGTCTTCCAGCGCAAAGACGCCGCGATCCGTAATGAATCCGGTAATCAAGCGTGCCGGTGTGACGTCAAAGCCGGGATTCACGGTTGCGATGCCGGGATCGGTGATACAGACTTCCGCCTCCTGTCCGTGTTTATCAACACCTCGCACCCAGCATATTTCGTCACCGGAGCGGTTTTCAATCGGAATATCTCCTCCGCTCTTTGCCGTCCAGTCGAACGTCGATATCGGTGCCGCAACATAAAAAGGAATTTGATTATCTGCCGCCGCCAACGCTTTTAAGTAGGTTCCGATCTTATTTGCCGTATCTCCGTTCGCCGCAATGCGGTCGGCTCCGACAATCACCAGATCGATTCCGCCTTCCCTCATGAGCTCGCCGCCTGCATTATCTGCAATCAAACAAACAGGGATACCTGCGGCCTTCAGCTCCCAGGCGGTCAGCGTGCCCTGAAGTCGGGGACGCGTTTCATCGGCATAAACCGTCAGCGGAATTCCGGCCTCAAATGCCGTATAAATGCCGGCCGTTGCGGTTCCGAGTTCCACGGTCGCAAGCTTTCCGGCGTTGCAGTGCGTGAGAATATTAAGCGGCCTGCCGAGCTTTAAATAAAGCGCCTCAATAATTGTTTGAGCGTGTTTAGCAAGACGAATACTCATCGTTCGCTCTTGCTCACAGATCTCGGCGGCTAAGTGCCAAGCCGCTTTTCGTCTGCGGTCCGGTTCCATTCCTTTCAGCCTCTTGAGCATAAAGTCGACGGCCCAGTTCAAATTGACGGCAGTCGGCCTCGCACTCTTTAAGAGGTTCGCGGCCTCAATCAAAAATCCTGTCTCGGTGCTTTCATCTGCAGCCAAAGCCATTCCGGCTGCGCCCGTCACGCCGATCAAAGGGGCTCCGCGAACCGTCATATCGCGGATCGCCTCAGCCGCCTCTTGTGCATTTTTAAGATCAACGTACTCTACACGGTGGGGCAAAAGTCTCTGATCCAACACCGTCACGCGCCGCTCGGCTTCGTCAATAAAAACAGTGTACGGGGAATTAAATTCGACGCTCACACACTCTCCTTCTCAAGCATACTTTGAGCTTCTAATCTTATTCGGATGCGAAAAAATCTGCAGACGCATTTGGCATTTTTGAGACATTCTTCGCTACAGAGTTACCCGCCTGATTTAGACTTAAATCTTCCGTCAGGCTTTTGGATCGGCCAACACCATGGACTTCAATCACTATCTGCATTCGCTGTTTAATCCGCGTTCCGTCGCCATTATCGGAGCGAGCGCAAGAAGCGGAAGCTTCGGCACGCTGATTTGGAAAATCGCCAAAAGCGCTTCGCCGCGAGCAAGGCTTTTTCCCGTGAATCCGAAATACAAAACGATCGGCCGTGAAACTTCTTATGCGGCACTAACGGACATTAAGGAAGATGTAGATTTAGCCGTCCTTGTCTGCCCTCCGTCGGTTTACCCGAAGGCCTTGGAAAACTGCCTTAAAAAAGGCGTCAAAAACATCCTCCTCTGCGGAGGGTTCCCGAAGTCTGACCTGACCGAACCTGTTCTAGAGGCCATTAACAAGACGACGGCTGCGGGGGTGCGGATTGTCGGCCCGCAGTCTTTGGGCCTCATGACGCCTTCCGAAGGCTTGAATCTGAGTTACCTCCCTTCTCTGCCTCCCGCCGGAGAGGTCGGACTCGTCAGTCAGTCCCCGGGGTTGTCATGCACCATTATTGATTACGTCACCAATGCGCAGTGCGGTTTTTCCCACGTCATCGACCCGGGCTTTGAACAAGTCCTCACGGTGGCCGACTACGTGGATATGCTAGCCTTTGACCGCAAAACCCGCTGTATCGTTCTTTACCTCGAGTCTTTCCAGCAGCCGAGAAAACTGCTGTCCGCTATTCGATTAGCCGCAGCAAACAAGCCGGTAATCTTACTAAAAGGCGGCCAGACCCCGGGCTCCGCAGACATTGTCATTAACAACAGCGGTGCGCGGGAAGATGAGGACGGCGTCATGAAGCGGGCGTTAGTGCGTGCCGGCGCCCTCCTGGTGACCTCACTTAAAGAATTGAATTACGCAGTTCAGGCCTTTGCCATGCGTAAGGATCTGGCTTCCGGCGAACTGTACGGACTTGTGAACAGCAAGGGACTCGATTCCCTGTTGGCGGATCATGCTTATAACAATGATCTGCGCTTAGCGACACCGGACAGCACGGTCGCCAAAGAGCTCCGAGACAAATACAAAATCACTTTCCCCTATGCCAACCCGGTCAACATGGGTTTGGACATGGACGCTGCGACTATCGTAGACTTAACCGACTACCTCCTCAATCGCCCGGAATGCTCAGGCATCGTGCTGAGCGTAGTGACGAATCCCTCGTTTGATCCTCTGGAGTTAGCCAAGAAGCTAGTCCCCATTCTTAAAAAGTCCTCGAAGCCGGCCGTGACGGTTTGGATCGGAACGGAATCCGATTTCCCGGCGATCAAGTACTTGCGCAAAAACGGTATCGTAGCGATGAATGACATGAAGGGGGCCTGCCGCGCGATTCGTCTAATGGAGCAGTTCCGTAAATTTAAGAGCGACGGCGTTCCGGGAAGCTATTCTGTTATTCCATCCGATCCGGCATTTTTTGCCAGCGCCCGCAAGATCATCCAAACAGCCCGCCGAGAAGGTCGTCATCTCCTCTATGAAGAAGAGAGCAAACGTCTTCTGGCTGGCATCGGCTTCGAAACCACTGCCGGAATTTATGCCGGCTCACTCGGTGAAGCAATCGAAGCTGCACGGGCGTTAGGCTACCCCGTCGCTATGAAGCTCCGCATGAACGGCGTCCTTTCAAAAAGCGACGCCAAGGGCGTGATCCTGGGAATCCGCAATGAGCGTGAACTTAAAGGGTCCTGGAAAAATATGTCGGAGCGGGCCGTCCATCTCGGCCAACCCGAAGAAGCCTTAGGCGTATTCCTTCAAAAAACACTTGATTCAGACAACCGCCGCGAACTGCGCATCGGCATGAAACTGACCCGTCATTTCGGCCCCATCGTCTATCTGGGTATCGGCGGCCTCTACGGAAAGATTTTTAAAGGCACCGCCTTTAACTTTGCACCGCTTTCGCTCAAAGAAGCGCGGGACATGATCTCCTCTGAGCCCTTTAAGACGTTCTTAGGCGATTTCCAGGGACTTCCTCCGTGCGATCCGGAACCGATTGTGACTGCACTCATTCGCCTCTCGCAGCTTGCCGTAGAAGTGCCGGCCGTCCGTTCCATCGACATCGATCCGCTTCTCTGCGGAAAAGGTCATGCCATTGTTTTAGATGCTCACTGCGTCATAGGATCCGATACGCTGACCGCAGACGAAAACGCCTCGCATTTGATCTTCCCTTATCGTCCGAGTTTTGAGAAAAACGTTCGCGGCAAGTATGGGTTAGTTAAGATCAAGTATTCGGCGCCGGAAGATAAAGAAAACTTCTTGAAATACCTAGGAAGCCTTTCCGATCAGTCTCGCAGACTGCGGTTCCATAGCCTGACGAGTTCTCTGGAATCGATTGCCGTTTCGGCGGTTTCTTCCGACCCCGACCGTTCCTTCTCTATTTTTGCCGTGGATCCGAACTCAGACTCCGGCGACATTATTGCCGAAGCTCGACTGTCCCAGTTGCCCAACCGCACGTCCGCCGAGTTCGGAATTTCAGTCAGAGACGATTGGCACGGCCGAGGACTCGCAACGCTGCTCATGGACGAAATTGAAGCGGAGGCTCGCCGCAGAGGATTAGAGAAGGTCGTGGGCTATGTGCTCAAAGACAACGAAAACATGCACGGCATGATGGCCAAACGGGGCTATGTCCGTACGACGGACAAAGACGACCCGAATATCGATCTCTTTACTCTGGATAACGTGAAAGTCTCGAATTAGTGAGAATAACCCGCGGCCTCTCTATATAAGCGCCAAAATAAGCGGAACTCTAAAGGAAACGATATGCCGATTGTTACAACGATTGAAGGCAAGATTGCGCAGATCGCAATCGACCGCCCTGAAAAACGAAACACTCTTAATTCCGAACTCTGCAAGGATTTGGCCAGAGAGTTCCTTGAACTCAACGATGACACCCGTGTACGCAGCATCGTTTTGTGCGGACACAACAATGTCTTCTGTGCAGGCCTGGATATTGAAGAGCAGCTGGCGGAAAACACGCAGATTTTTAGTGAATTCCAGAAAGTCATCGACGCGCTCGACGCACTTTCTAAACCGATCGTTGCAGCCGTGAGCGGTCCTGCTGTCGGTCAGGGCGCCGCAATGCTTTATCACTGCGATCTCGTCTTCGCAGGTGAACATGCGCTTTTCTCTATGCCGGGTTTGGCATTGGGACAGACGCCGCGTTACGGCGTAAGCCTATTGGCCGTAAAGAGCGGCGGCTACAAACTTGCCGCCCAGAAACTACTTCTTTCCGAACCGATTTCTGCTGCCGAAGCTGTCGCTATGGGGCTCGTCAACCATGTCGTTGAAGACGACAAAGTCATGACCGTCGCCGGCGCCGCCGCGCTGCGTCTAGCTTGCTTACCGCCCGAGGCTATGGTTGCCACAAAGAGACTGCTTAAAGCCGCCTATATGTCCGGTTTATCAGAACAACGCAAGCTTGAAGAAGAAGCGGCCTCCCATTTAGAAGGAAGCGCCGAAAGCAAGGAAGCTTTCAGCGCTTTCATGGAAAAACGTCAGCCGAAGTTTGCTGAATAGTTTTCTATTCTGTTTTTTCGGGCGCCGGATTGTCCGCTCTATAGACGGGCTGAGGGCGCCCGTCTTTATTTAAGGCCACAAAAACCAGCTGAGCCTCCGTCACTTTGACAATACGATGGTTGTCTTTGTGCAGCCTTTCCGCAAAAACAGTGACGTCTACCGTGATGGAAGTCGTGCCGACTTTAAGCACCGTTGCGTAGAACGAGACAACATCGCCGACCCAGACAGGCTCCTTGAATGTGAAGCTTGTCACGGCCACCGTAGCGGTTCGACTGTTTGCAACGCGAGAAGCAATGGAGGAACCCGCTAAGTCGACCTGACTCATAATCCAGCCGCCGAAAACGTCTCCGTACTGATTGGTATCCGGAGGCATAGCCATCACCCGTAAGGCGGGCTGCTGATCCGGCAGCTTTTCTACTAAGTTTTTCATTTTCTTTGTTCTCTTCAAAGTTTCAAGACTCAAAAATTCTAATTCGTTTAGTTGCCGGATTGTCCTGACCGTATGGTGTTTTTGCTTACCTGCGCCGAGTCGCCGCTAAAGAGGCGTCGAACCTGTAAATCAATTTCTTAGAACCGAGGTTCGGTGCGCATTTCGCTAAAATGGGAAATCGAATTTAACTTATAAATGCAGAACATCCTGCTCCTTGGCTCATGCGAAGGCGCAGGCGCAGAGGATATTGAGCAGATGATCAGGATCGAGAACGTCAGTAAATGGTACGGAGATTTCCAAGTTCTTAAGAACTGTTCCACCTCCGTCAAAAAAGGCGAGGTGGTCGTCATCTGCGGACCCTCGGGCTCAGGTAAGTCCACGCTCATCAAAACCGTCAACGGTTTAGAGGACTATCAGGAAGGCACTATCTACGTAAACAACATCAATATCGGAGATCCCCACACAAACCTTCCGAAGCTGAGAGCACACGTGGGGATGGTTTTTCAGCACTTTGAGCTCTTTCCTCACCTCACCATCCGCGACAATTTGACGCTTGCTCAGATGAAGGTCCTCAAGCGTTCTCGCGATCAAGCAAACAAAAGAGGCATGGAGCTCTTAGACCGCGTGGGTTTGATTAAACAAGCCGATAAGTTTCCGCCTCAGCTTTCGGGCGGCCAGCAGCAGCGTGTAGCCATCGCCCGCGCTCTTGCGATGGACCCGATCTGCATGCTCTTTGACGAGCCGACTTCTGCGCTTGACCCGGAGATGATCAACGAAGTGCTCGATGTCATGATCAATCTGGCCAAGGACGGCATGACCATGATGGTCGTCACTCATGAAATGGGTTTTGCCCGAAAGGTGGCCGACCGCGTCGTGTTTATGGACGCCGGAGAGATCGTAGAAGAAGCTCCGAAGGAAGAGTTTTTCTCTACACCGCGCAGCGAAAGAGCTCAGCGCTTCCTCGCAAAAATTCTGCAACACTAACCTTCTTCTTTTTGTTGCCGAGCGTAAGACGACAGGCAGATTCAAACTCCTGTCTCTATAATGTTTTGCACGGAAACCGCAGGCTTCTTGTATCTCGAAAACTACTCAATTTTCCGTCCTGCGCGACCACCGATTTATGATTGAAAGAGAAAGCGAGCCGCTTTCTCTTCGGAGAGAGGAATGAAACCTGAGATTTCTGAAAAAGGAATTTTGAACTTAGGACGTCACGTCCTTCTTGAAGAAGCAAAAGAGCTCGAAGCCATTGCAGGAAGACTCGATGAGACCTTTGTAAAAGCCGTCACTCTGATTCTGAACTGCAAGGGACGCGTTGTCGTCAGCGGCGTCGGCAAAAGCGGCCACATTGCACGCAAGATTGCTGCCACGCTGGCTTCAACCGGATCCCCTGCTTTCTTCGTCCATGCCGCAGAAGCCGCACACGGCGATCTGGGTATGATCACCAAAGACGATGTCGTCATTGCCATTTCCTACTCCGGCACCACCTCTGAGCTGCTGACTATCATCCCGACTGTCATCCGCGAAGGCGCACCGGTGATTTCCATCACGGGCTCCGATGACAACACGCTGGCAAAGGAAGCGACCGTCAATCTCAATGTGCATGTTTCCCGAGAAGCTTGTCCTTTGAACTTAGCGCCGACGTCTTCTACGACCGCAACACTTGCCATGGGAGACGCCTTAGCCGTTGCCTGTTTAGACGCTAAAGGATTCGGACCGGAAGACTTTGCGCGCTCCCATCCGGGCGGTGCGCTCGGACGACGCCTTCTTACCCATGTCAGGGATGTTATGCGCAGCGGAGAAGCCACTCCCGTGGTGCGCATTGATGCCACAGTACTGGACGCCGTAAAAGAAATTACGAAGAAAAAGATCGGTATGACCGCCATCGTGGACGAGACTGATAAAGTCAAAGGCATCTTTACCGAAGGCGATTTAAGACGCTTGATCGAACGCGTCGGCGATATCCGTCCGCTGAAAATCCGCGATGTGATGACGCCTAACCCCACAACGATCCAGCCTCAGGCATTGGCTGCTGAAGCCGCTAAAATTCTCAACAGCACTTTAAGAAACCAGCTGCTGGTTGTCGACGACAGCGATCGGCTGATCGGTGCGCTCCACATCCACGACCTTATGACCGCAAAGGTAATCTGATGAAAGCAGAAGCGATTGCTAAAAAAATTAAGCTTGTTTGCCTGGATGTCGACGGCGTGCTGACGGACGGCTCCATTATCATTTCCGGACAAGGCGAGCTCTTCAAGCAGTTCTACGTCAGAGACGGACTCGGAATTAAGTTCCTGCAGGACTGCGGAATTCAGGTTGCCATCTGCACCGGCAGACAGTCCGACATCGTCATTGAACGCGCGAAAGAACTCGGCATTACGCTTTTAATGCAGGGACAAAAAGACAAACGCGAAGGCTTAGCCGAGATCTGCCGCCAAGCCGGCGTCTCCCCGGAAGAAACCGCTTATATGGGCGACGACATTCCCGACTTGTGCCTCTTCCCACTGGTGGCGCTCTCCTGTGCTCCCTCGGACGCTTCTGTCGTGGCTCTGAAGAAAGCCTGCTGGGTCTCTCGCTTCCCCGGCGGTCACGGTGCCGTCCGCGAACTTGCAGAATTCATTCTGAAATCACAGGGACGTTTTGAGGAAGCCGTCATGAAACGTTTTAATACTGAGCTTTAAGCTATGCGCGACCGACTGACCTCTCTAATCGCTATTGCCCTTTTGGTGACGCTTTGTGCCATGAGCTACTGGTATTCCGTCAAAGCAGAACTCGAGAACGTGACGCACCTTTCCGATCTGAACTCACCGGACTTCATTGCAAGAGACATCACGATCACTCAGTTTGACGATGACGGAATCGCGAAAGCAAAGGTCTTCGCCAAAGAAGTCGAGCATTACTCGGACGGACACGCCAATGCGAAGTTCCCTGAATATGCGTCGCTCAACCCGAATGAAGCCCAAATCACTGCGAAGTCCGACCGAGCCACAATGGTGGACGGAGGCGCTGTGATTCATTTCTACAACAATGTGGACATTCGTCAGGCGGCCACTAAAGACGCCCCGGCGAGTCGCCTTCTGACCTCTCAGCTCGATGCCTATCCGGACACTGACACTTATAAATCCGATAAGCCCGTCGCGCTCACTCGCGGAGAAGACACTTCTCACGGTATTGGAATGGATTACGACAATGTCGACCGAACCTTCAAACTTCGTTCCAGAGTTCAGACCGTCATTCAGCCCAAAACTGTGAAAGAGGTTGAGCGCAAGCAGCCTTAACCTCTTCTGACAACGACCGCGTTCCGACTTTCTAAAGCTCGTTTCGCGGCTGATTTGTTCTCGGCTTCCGCTTGACCGCGCGAGTAAGATAGAATGTCCTAACTGCTTAAACTTCCGTCACTGATTACACAAAAATGAAGCTTCTCCCGATCTGGTTCTTTTGCGCACTCGGGCTGCTTTCCTTCGGTACGGCACACGCTGAAACAGCCGACTCCGAACAGCCAATCCAAATCTTTTCCGATAAATTTGACGGCGACGATGTCAAGCAAGTCGCAATTTATACGGGGGACGTTGCAGTTCACCAAGGAACCTTAGAGATTCACGGCAACAAGCTCGTACTTACCGTTGATCCGCAGGGTTACCGCCACGCTGTTATGACGCCCTTGAAAGGCAAACTGGTGACCTTCAAACAGCGCCGTGATCAAAAAACGCCCGGCGTTGAAGAATGGATGCACGGCAAGGGTAACGAGCTCACTTATGACGAAAAACGCAATGTGCTGATTCTGACGCATCGCGCCGAAGTCGCACGCAGCGAAAACGGTGTCCTCAAAGACGAAAGCAAGGGCGACAAGATTACTTATAACCTGACCAATTCAACGGCAATTATTGACGGCAACAAGGCAAAAGGCCCCTCGGGCCGTGTCTCTACCGTCATTGCGCCCCGCGACTCCAATATGGACGCAGGCAAGCCGCTTGAACTTCAGGGCAGCAGGAGAGTCTCTCCATGACAGACGGAGTAAACCTGCAGAAGCATCAAACCAATGTGCTTGAGGTCAAAAACCTCAAGAAAATTTACGGACCGAGAACCGTCGTCAAAGACGTGTCCTTGTCCATCAAAAGCGGTGAGGTCGTCGGTCTTTTAGGCCCGAACGGCGCCGGTAAGACCACGACGTTCTATATGATCGTGGGGCTAGTGGCAGCCAACGGAGGACAGATTCTTCTGAACGGAGAGTCGATTCAGCACCTCCCCATTTACAAGCGCGCCCGCATCGGAATTACTTACCTTCCGCAGGAAAACAGTGTTTTCAGAACCCTGACGGTTGAAGAAAACATCCAGGCCATTCTTGAGCTTCAGACCAATGAAGACGGCAGTCCGTTCACTAAGAAGCAGATCAAGGAAGAACTTGAAAAGCTTTTGAATGAGCTTCAAATTACGGGTATTCGCAAGAACCTGGCACCGACGGTTTCCGGCGGCGAACGCCGTCGTACCGAAATTGCTCGTGCCCTGGCCGCTCGTCCCCGCTTTATCTTGCTCGACGAACCGTTTGCCGGCGTCGACCCGATTGCGGTGATTGAAATTCAGCGCATCGTGCACTTCCTCAAGGAAAGAGGCATCGGCGTTCTGATCACCGACCATAACGTTCGCGAAACTTTGGGTATTTGCGACCACGCTTATATCATCAGCAACGGCAGTGTCCTTGCACAGGGCAAACCGGAAGCCATCGTTGAAAATCCGCAGGTCCGTAACGCTTACTTAGGCGATAACTTCACAATGTAGGAGCGGCGTCATGGCGGCATCGCTAAATCTGGTCCCGAGCCAGCACCTCACTCTTACGCCGCAGATGCGGCAGACGCTGCAGGTGCTCCAGCTCTCCACGCTGGAACTGTCTCAAAAGATCAGCGATGCCCTCGAAGACAATCCTCTTCTCGAGCTTTCTGAATCCTCGGAGGAAGTCTCTGAGAACAATATGTCGGAAGGCGACCAGGAACTCTATTGGAATGCCGAAGGAGACGACCCAGAAGAATGGGAAACGCCGGCTGAAAAAACGCTTTCAAGTCACCTTCTGGAACAGGCCGGCTGCCTGCCGCTTTCTGAAAAAGATTCCGACCTTCTGCGCTGGCTCATCGGCTGTCTCGACAATGACGGTTTTCTTCCGGAAAGCCTAGAGGAAATCGCACAAGGCGCTCCCTTCCCGAAAGAAGAAATAGAGCCTGAAGATTGGCATGTCGCCCTTTCTCTTTTACAAAGCTTCGATCCGCCCGGCATCGGCGCCAAAGACGCCAGCGACTCGCTGCTGCTGCAGCTAAAGCACCTGCTCAACCGTAAACTCGTTAACCCTGCACTCGCAAAACTGACGGAAGCAACGCTTCGGGATCATTTGGCTCTGGTTGCAAAGCATCGTTACGACGAACTCAAGAACAAGCTCGGGTGCTCCACGGAAGAAATTAAATCCGTTCTCGAAGTGATCAGCCGGCTAACGCCCCGCCCTGCCGCTGAATTTTCCGCCGGCAAAATTAATTTCATCATTCCGGAAGTTGCCGTAACTAAGGTTCAAGGCCGCTGGACCGTTCGGCTGATCAGCCGATCCGGCTCAAAAATCCGCTTGAATGATACGTATGCCCAAGCCGTCGTCCAGAGCAAAGATAAAGAGACAATGCAGCTTTGGAGGGGACGTCTCACGGAAGCCCGCGAACTGCTGCACAGCATTGAGCAGCGGGAAAAAACGCTGCTCAAGGTTGCCCGAGCGATTTTGGCGCATCAGGAGGCTTTTTTTGATAAAGGTCCTTCCGCGCTTCGTCCCCTGGTGCTTCGTCAAATTGCCGATGAAACCGAGCTGCATGAATCCACGGTCTCCCGTGCGTGCAGCGGCAAGTACCTTATCTGTCCGCTCGGGGTGTTTGAACTGAAATATTTCTTCAGCTCTTCCGTAGGACCTTCGGACAGCGGCGAGGCAGCCTCTGCCGCCTCCGTTAAGGCCGCGTTGAAACGCCTTGTCGACCAAGAGCCAAAGGCCAAGCCGCTGTCGGATGCCAAACTTGCTTCTGCGCTTGAACAGCAAGGATTTGCCGTAGCACGCCGAACAGTAGCCAAGTATCGTGAATCCCTCGGGATTGCCCCCGCCTCCGAACGAAAAAATCTCGACTAAAGCGGATGTGCTTTAGAATGGAAGGCTGTCAAAAGTTATGTCAATCTTATGAACGGTTTGTGCAGTCTGTTAAAACCAGACAATGTGTTGCTCGGAATCTCTCCCAGCAGTAAAAAACGAATCTTTGAACAGGCTTCCCAAACACTGAGCCTGGTCTACGGTCTCGACAGGAAAGAGATTTTCGACGGCTTGTTTGCCCGTGAGCGATTGGGGTCCACCTACCTCGATCACGGCATCGCGCTTCCTCACTGCCGTCTGCCGAACATTAAAGAACCGTGCTGCCTGTTTGTAAAGCTGCACGGTGAACTTGAGAGCGACCGTCCCGGCGAACCGGCAGTCAGCGCCTTTTTCTTCCTCATTGCTCCGGAAGAGGCCGCAAGCGAACATTTGGCGCTTTTAGCTTCCGCCGCCGAAGTTTTTTCCGATGATACGCTGCGCGAAAAACTTTTAGCCGCTTCCTCTGCGGATACATTCTGCGGCACTTTAAGAAGCTGGTGCAGCGTCCAGCCCTCCGATAAGGCTTAAATATTCAGGTCCGACAACCATGGCAACCTACCAACAGCTTTTCAACCTTTGCAAAAAGAAGTTCAATATCAGTTGGTTGTACGGTCAGTCACATGCCAACGAGAAGCTTTTCCTGACAGAAAAAGCAAAACAGTACCCTACTCTGTGTGTCGGCTTCTTGAACATTATTCATCCTGACCGACTTCACATCATCGGGCCGGCGGAAATAGAGTTTTTTAACCAGATCTCGCACGATGCCCGCATCGGTTTTCTGCAAAAACTTGTCGATAACAAGTCCTTAGGTTTGGTTGTTTGTCTGGACCTGGCGCTTCCGGACGACATGATTCAACCGCTGATCGATACCAATCTGCCGGTCTTCGGGACCTCCGAGCCGCCGGAAAAGGTTTTGACATTTGTCCGTCACAATATCGTTAAGCTCCTTGCACCGAGCTGTTCCATGCACGGCGTCTTCATGGATGTATTCGGCATGGGCATTCTGCTTTCCGGCCAAAGCGGCATCGGTAAAAGCGAACTCGGCTTGGAGCTCGTCACGCGCGGCCACGGCCTAGTAGCCGACGACGTCGTTGATTTCATTCAGAGAGCACCCGACTGGGTTGAAGGCTCTGCTCCTGCCCTTTTAGCCAACCTCCTTGAAGTTCGCGGAATCGGCCTGCTGGATATCAAAACGATTTTCGGAGAGACTTCCGTGCGCAGAAAGATGCGTCTGAACCTCGTCGCCGAACTGAAGCAGTTTGATCAGGGCGAGCTGATGGAACGCCTTCCTGAAACCGAACTCTTCACCGAGGTTCTCGGCCAGCCTATCCGCAAAATGATTATTCCTGTCGGCGGCGGCCGAAATCTGGCCGTCCTCGTTGAAGCAGCCGTACGCAGTGCTATTCTTCAGCTCAGAGGCATCAATACCATTCAGGAATTCTTTGATCGCCAACGTAAACTCATGGAGCAGGAGGACGGTTTTTAGCCGTTAAACAGATATGCAGCTTATTGTCGTCACAGGGCTTTCCGGCAGCGGAAAATCCATTGCATTAAGGCAGCTCGAAGACCTCGGCTATTACTGCATCGACAATCTGCCGGGCAACTACTTGGTGCCGGTCGCTGAGCATCTTCATTCCGTGGGCCGAGACTTACTGGCAGTTTCCTTGGACTCACGCAGCGACGCCTCCATCCCGGAAATTTCCAAGAGCTTCAAAACACTAAAAGAACACAACGTTGATATCCGCGTGCTGTGTTTAACTGCTTCCACCGATGCGCTCGTTCAGAGATACTCCGAGACACGCCGTCAGCATCCCTTATCGCAGCGTTCCGCCTCCGGCCCCGAAACTTTAGTCGAGGCCATTGAAAAAGAACGGAAAATGCTGGAACCGTTTGTGGGTTTTTCTCACATTATCGATACGACGGGGATGCTGCCCAACACACTTAACCATTGGATCCGCAATTTCGTCAGAGCTAAGAAGGGGCGCATCCTGCTGACGTTCGAATCTTTCGGATTTAAGCGCGGTCTTCCGATGGCGAGCGACCTCGTTTTTGACGTCCGCTGTCTGCCTAACCCTTACTGGGAAGAAGATCTTCGAAAGTACACCGGCAAGGACCAGCCGGTGATTGATTACTTGCGTTCAAAACCCGAAGTTCAGGAAATGATTTCCGATATTCAGAACTTCGTGGAGAAATGGCTCCCGTCTTACGAAGCTCAGAACCGACACTATCTTACGGTCTCGATCGGCTGCACCGGCGGTCAGCACCGTTCCGTCTACATCGCCGAAACGCTGGCTCGACACTTTTCGAAACTGTACGAAGGCGTCATCGTCCGCCACCGTACTTTGGACGCCGTCGCATCCAAAGATTAGAGAATTTCCAATAAGAGTTTTCGAATCGGCGTCGGAAGCGCTTCCCTCTCGATTTGCTCCTTCGTAAAAACTCTCCACTCGGCAGGAACTTCTTCGGGCATCGGGAGCCGAACAGGATAAATCTTGAGCAGAAGGTGCGTCAGTCGATGCTCGACGACCGGAAGAACCGCTTCCGGTTTCTCGGCGTCTTCCTCACAAAGCTCCGGAAGAGTCCACAGCCCCTTCCAGTAGCGTTCGGTCTTTCTTACCAAATAAACTTCTTTTCCGTCGGTATAGACAGCAAGATTCAATATCTCCTCCGGCACCCGTGCCCTAACCTTCTTTATTGGATATTCCAGCCGGCAGTCCGCAAGAAAAGCCTTGCAGTCTTGGTTGACGGGACACAGAAAACACAGCGGCTTAGTCCGTGTGCAGACAGTCGCGCCAAGATCCATGACTGCTTGAGCGTAGGTGCGCCCTTCCCGTTGAGGCGTTTTGGCACGCGCATCCGCCCACAGCCGCTTTTCAGCCTCGCTCGGCGTCAAACCCTTGCCGATCATGCTGTGACGTGCCAGCACGCGCTTCACATTCCCATCAAGAATAGCGCAAGGCTCATCCGTTGCCGCGCTGCGAATTGCTGCGGCCGTCGAGACACCAATACCGGGAAGCGACTCCAGATCCACAAGCTCAATGGGGAAGCAGCCGCCAAAACGCTGCTGAACTTCTTTCGCGCACTTATGGAGATTCCTAGCGCGGCTGTAATACCCGAGCCCCGCCCAGAGTTTCATAACCTCTTCCTCAGGAGCTTCGGCAAGATCTCGAACCGTCGGAAAACGCTCCATGAAACGATGGAAATAAGGTATGACCGTCTTAACCTGAGTTTGCTGAAGCATGATTTCCGCAAGCCAGCGCACGTAAGGATCATGACTTTGCTGCCAAGGCAGATTGTTTCTTCCGTATTCCTTTTGCCAGGCAATGAGTCTCTCGGCAAAATTGCTGTCCATTCAACTACCTCAAAACAATGTGTTCGGTCGCACTCTGCATTCCATAACGACTGCAATCTACAACAAAAAACGGTTTTCACGGCATTGAGCCGATCGCTCAATGCCGAAAAACCGTCTTCAAAATCACTCAGAAAAACGTTACTCTTTTTTGAGTTTCTTATCTTCCATGATCAGGTTCAGCAGAATGGCCGCAATGGTTGCTGTTCCGATTCCGCCCAAACCGAATCCGCCAATTTTCAGCGAGAAATCCCCGGCACCTATAATCAGCGTAACAGCCGTCACGATCAGATTCTTGCTGGAAGCCAGATCAATCTGGTTTTCGATCATGATACGCACACCGGCTGCAGCAATAAAACCAAAAACAATAACCGAAACAGCGCCTAGTAGCGGTCCTGGAATCGTTTGAATCAAGGCGCCGAACTTCGGAGAGAAGCTGAGCAAAATAGCGAAGCAGCCTGCAACCGGGAAGATCAGGGTGGAGTACACACGGGTCGCAGCCATCACGCCGATGTTTTCACCGTACGTCGTCACACCGGGACCGCCGACAAAACCGGCAAGGATCGTTGCCAGACCGTCGCCGAAGAAGCTGCGGCCGATATACGGGTCGAGGTTGCGATGCGTCATGACGTTAACCGCCTTGATATGACCGAGGTTTTCAGCGATCAGAATCACAACCACCGGAACGATCAGGATCATGGCTTCCGGTTGGAAAACCGGCGCGGAGAAATTAGGGACACCGAGCCAGCTGGCATTGATCAGCGGCTGGAAGTCAATCGGCTTGCCCAGAGCCATCACGTTGGTAAGCAGCCAGTAGAGAATATAGGCAATCACGATACCCACGAGAATCAGCAGCTTCTGTAGGAATCCTCTCAAGTAAACGGCGACAAAGCCCATAATCAGAACCGCTACGGCCGCGTACCATTGTTCAAAGTTGGTAGCGCCCATGCCTTTAACAGCAACCGGAGCAAGGTTCAGGCCGATCGTCATTACGATGGCACCCGTCACAACCGGCGGCATCAGACGTTCAATCCAGCCCACACCGGTCCACATCACAATAAGGCCCACAATGGCATACACCACTCCGCAGGCGATCACACCGCCCATGGCAATCGGTATGTTGGGATTAGGTCCGGTACCGGCATATCCCGTGGCTGCGATGACCACACCGATAAAAGCAAAGCTCGAGCCCAAGTAACTCGGAACTCGGCCGCCGACAATTAAGAAGAATAAAAGCGTTCCGATGCCGCTCATGAAAATCGCGACATTGGGATCCAAACCCATAATCAACGGTGCAAGGACCGTAGAACCAAACATAATAACGACGTGTTGGATGCCCATTGCCAGGGTTTGGCCAAGAGGAAGTGTCTCGTCAGGCGCAATTGTGCCTTCCGTCTTCACTTTCCAACGTGGAAAGTAGTTTTGTGTCATTGGGAGGTCTCTAGGAATTAATCCTAGTAATTTTAGTAGCTCATTTAGTTAAATTTCGTTCATAAACCCTCACTTTTTCATTCGTTGACATTTGAATATCCATCCTTTGATCTACAATTCTCGGCTACAGATAAGTATAGGATTCTGAACAAAATGGCTTTGTTAAGTCCGCAGGCACAGAAACAAGTAAAAAGGCGAAGAACCTTCGCAATCATCTCTCACCCTGACGCGGGTAAAACGACATTAACGGAAAAGCTTCTGCTTTTCGGCGGAGCAATTCAGATGGCCGGAGCCGTCAAGGGCAGAAAGGCAGGCCGTCATGCGACCAGTGACTGGATGGAAGTTGAAAAGCAGCGCGGTATTTCCGTCACCAGCTCGGTGATGCAGTTCGAATACAACGATCATGTCATCAACTTATTGGACACCCCGGGACACGAAGACTTCTCGGAAGATACCTATCGCGTCTTAACGGCGGTGGACTGCGCCGTCATGGTCATCGATGCCGCCAAAGGCGTGGAAGCTCAAACCATCAAACTGCTCGAAGTCTGCCGTATGCGCAAGACTCCGATCATCACGTTCATCAACAAACTCGACCGAGAAGTTCAGGATCCGATTGATTTGCTCGGCGAGATTGAAAATGTTCTGAAGATCGACTGTGCTCCGATCACCTGGCCTGTCGGCATGGGCAAAACATTCCGCGGCGTCTTCTCTCTGCTCGATAACCGCATGAAGCGTTTCACACCGGGCGGAGAAAAACTCTCCGATGATGTTGAAGTGATCGAAGGGCTGGACAATCCTCGCCTCGACGAACTCTTCCCGCTGGAAATGGACTACGTCCGTGAAAGCATTGAACTCATTCAAGGCGCCAGCGAGCCTTTCTCCCTTGAACGTTTCTTGGAAGGCTCTCAGACGCCGGTGTTCTTCGGCTCCGGCGTCAACAACTTCGGTGTTGAAGACGTGTTGAACGCATTGGTGAATTGGGCTCCGACGCCTCAGCCGCGTGATGCCGGAAAGCGTATGGTCGAGCCTGATGAAGCCAAGTTCTCCGGCTTCGTATTCAAGATCCAAGCCAACATGGACCCGAAGCACCGCGACCGCATTGCTTTCTTCCGTGTCTGCTCCGGTGAATACCAGCCGGGAATGAAGGTATTTCATGTCCGCGAAGGCAAAGAGATGAAGATCCCGAACGCCCTCACCTTCATGGCCAACGACCGTGTACTGATGACGGATGCCGTTGCCGGCGACATCATCGGTATTTACAACCACGGTCAGCTGCATATCGGCGATACGCTCACGCAGGGCGAGGTGCTCGGCTTTACCGGTATTCCTTATTTCGCACCGGAACTGTTCCGCAGTGCCCGTCCGAAAGACCCTTTCAAAGCCAAACAGCTCCATAAAGGCTTGAAAGAACTCGGTGAAGAAGGTGCGATTCAGGTGTTTGAAGATGAACTCGGCAACCTTTACCTCGGCGCTGTCGGGCAGCTACAGTTCGAAATCGTAGCCCAGCGCTTAGCGACGGAATACAACGTCGACGCGATCTACGAAAACACATCTGTTTCTACGGCACGTTGGGTGACTTACCCCGACGAGCAGACACGCAAGGATTTTGAGAAGGAACAGGGAATGCGTCTAGCCAAGGATGCAGACGGCAACACCGTTTACCTTGCCACAAGCATCTACAATCTGCAGACAACGCAGAAACATTGGCCTCAGGTCACTTTCCACGTGACCCGTGAGCACGGTCAGAAGCTAAAACACACAGACGTCGATCTCGACATCTAAAAAGAGAGCCCGGAATTCCGGGCTCTTTCTCTTTAATTTTCTTTCATCGGTGACATCGCTCGATCCATGATCCCGTGTAAGTAGGAAATCAGGACACCGTAATTGACGATTAGCACACCGGCCTCAGCGCATTTTCTTTGGCGGCTCAGCATGGCGCGGCGATTAATCATGCAGGCACCGCAGTGAATAACGAGCTTATAGGCTGAGACATCTTCGGGGAAAGAATCGCCCGTATACCATTCATAGTTCAGTTCGCCGCCGACTTTTTTATTTAGCCAAGCCGGAATTTTGACTCTGCCGATGTCTTCGGCCTGACAGACATGAGTACAAGCTTCTGCAATTAAAACTTTATCTCCCGGCTTTAGATTTTCTACAGCTTTGGCGCCGGCAGCCAGTCCGCTTAGGTTGCCTTTCTGCCGAGCCATGAGAATCGAAAAAGACGTAAGAGGAATTTCTTTAGGCACCGCGCGATCTGCTTTTGCAAAGACTTGGCTGTCCGTAACCACCAATGCAGGCGGCTCCTTGAGATTATCAAGCTGTTCGGCCAGTTGATTCTCTTTGACGACAACTGCCTTTGCATTAGCATCCAAAATATCCCGGATGGCGTGGACCTGAGGAAGAATGATTCGGCCCTTAGGAGCAGCTGTATCGATGGGAACGCAAAGTACGACGGTATCACCTTCTTTAACGAGATCTCTTAGCATAGGCCCGTCTTCGAAGGCTTCCGGTGCCGTTTTGACGATAAGCGAACGCAGCTCATCAATGCCTTTTTTCTCAAGCGCGCTGATTGGGACGACCTTTTCTCCGAAAGCCTTGTCCAAAAAAGCAATCCGCTCGGCAGGATCGGCGACCGTTTCAATCTTGTTGGCTGCGAGGATGTAGGTCGTCCCCAGTTTTTTAAACTCAGAAACTAAGGAACGTTCAAAGTCAGAAACGTCATTGGCAGCGTCAATCACAATGACCGCGACGTCGGTCTTTGTCATGACTTCTTTAGTTTTGCCGATCCTAAGTTTGCCCAGATCTCCGATATCGTCGATGCCGGCGGTATCAATGATCATCACCGGCCCCAGAGGCAGGATTTCCATCGCTTTAAACACCGGGTCTGTGGTCGTACCGGCAACGTCGCTGACAAGCGCAATGTTTTGTTTGGTCAGCGCGTTGATCACACTCGACTTACCGGCGTTTCTTCTGCCGAAAATACCAATGTGGACACGCATCCCTTTTGGGGTCTGATTCATCTCTGCCATGACAATTCCTCTGTTTTCCGAGATTCTAGATGGATAGGCGACAAAAAAGGGAGCCGAAGCCCCCTCTTTTTATTTAACGGTCAAAGATTATTTTTCAACAACTTTGACGACGTCACGTTTGACCCAAGTCGGAGCATGGTGCTCAGCGGCCTCATAAGAGATGTCGCCGGATCCGATTCTCCAAATGCCCTTGAAGTGTTCCATGGACAGGAGAGCCAGAGGAATATGAGCGCATGTAACCATAGCGGTCACAATGAAGCTTCCCCAAACGTGAGTGATGAAGAGCCAGTAGAAGACGGTCTTGCCAAGGAGGGGAGCACCCAACCAAAGCAGCCAGCCGGAAGCGATCAGATAAACGACAGCTGCGAGGAAGATGAGATAGCTCATCTTCTGGCCGCCGTTGTAACGACCCTGCGGCGGAACTTCAACCGGTCCGAAAGGAATCTTGAAGAAACGACGCGGATAGCCGCCGAAGTTTCTGAACCACATAATGGTGTTTTTGTCCCACTCAAGAAGGTTCTTGAGGGTCACGGCAAAACGTTCGGGAGCGAAGAGAACATAGCCCACGAAGTTAAGGGTGAAGAGAGCACCCAGCCAGAGGTGCCAAACCATCATGAGGTTAGCGGTTTCATCGGAAATATCGCCCATCCAATGGCCGAAATAAACGATGGCACCGGTGATGACCAAGGCGTACCAGCAAATTGCGTTGATGGAGTGGAAAACTTTGTCGGAAGTGTGGAAGCGCAGAATTCTTGCGCCTTTCATTTCGGGATTAGACATGTTCTGCCTCCGTCATAGCCAGCTGAGAGCGGGGATAGTAGTGGGTGTGGTTAAGCTTGTACATCTCGCCTTCGACAGGTTTGCCGTTCATGTCCTTGTAGACCTGCCAGCAAACGTCGTTCTGGTGAGAAGAAGTCAGATTGATCTTCTGCAGACGCTTGTCATCTGCATACAGACCGTTCTGTCTGTCGAGAATAACCTTATTGCGGGAAGTGATCAGCTGAGTGATCACAGCACCGGCGCCGGCAACTAAAACAGCGCAGAGACCGATGACTTTCAGGAAGCCGCGGCGGCCCAACATGGCAGGAACGTCGCGTTCGGTATATTGATATTTACTCATTTCTAATTCCTACCTTGTTAGAGTTTGACAGGAAGCGGAGTTGTCGGGGCAAGCCAGGAAGAACCGGCGCCCTGCAGAGGCTGACCGCCGCCGTTGACGCAGCCGCCCGGGCAGTTCATCACTTCGATGAAGTGCCAGCGATCCTTGTCTTCGTTGATGATCTTCATGACATTCTTCAGATCCTGAAGGGCGCCGTTAACGACAGCAACGCGAAGTTCGAAAATCTTGCCGCCCTGAGCCTTCAAAGGAATAGGCACAGTAGCTTCAACTAAAGAGTTGTTCAGACCGCGGACGCTGATGATGTCCGGGTTCTTCAGTTCTTCGCCGGCCAGAAGTGCGTAGGCCGTACGGAGAGCTGCTTCCATCACGCCGCCGGAGCAGCCGAAGATCGTGCCAGCACCGGTGTATTTTTCGGTCGGTTTAACTTCGTGCGTAGTAGGCATCTTGAGCGGATCGATACCGAGACGGCGGAAGACTTCAGCGATGTCACGAGTTGTGAGGCTGTAATCGATATCCGGGAAGACAGGAGAGTCTTTCGGAATAACGTTGTGTTCAACGTTCCACTTCCAGGCGTCGATGAATTCAGGACGGCTGGCTTCGAAAATCTTAGCGGTACAAGGAGTAATAGAAACGATGCAGACATCACGCGGATCCTTGTTCCAAACGTGCTTGGCAGCCCAAGTCTTGCCTAAAGCACCGCCCATCTGAATCGGGCTCTTTGTCGTGGAAACATGGGGAATCGCAGAAGCGAAGTTAATTTCCATATTTCTGACCCAGCCGGGGCAGCAACTGGTGAAGTGAGGCAGCGGGTGGTGAGCCATCATGTTGACTTCAGGGCTTCTTTCGCCGAGGCACCAGTAGCGAACCTTCTTAATGAATTCCGTGCCTTCTTCCAGAATCGTCTGGTCGGCAGTCTGGTTCACGTCGTAAACAGTGAAACCGGCCTTTTCCAAGGCGTTGAGCATCTGGTCGGTGCAGAGATCGCCGGGTTTGCCGCCGAATTCTTCAGCCAATGCAACACGGACTGCAGGAGAGGGATGAGCGACCACGAATTTCTTCGGATCTTTAAGAGCAGCGATGACGTCGTCTACGAAGCTCATCTGTTCGATGGCGCCGAACGGGCAGGCGCTTAAGCACTGACCGCAGCTGACGCATGCATCGTCGCGAATTTTGTGAATGGCGCCTAAACCGCCGGAAATAGCATCAACCGGGCAGAACTTGCGGCATGTGTCGCAGCCGACGCAGTTGTCTTTGTTAATGTGGATAATTCCGCGAAGTTCGCCTTTGCGGAAATTTCCCTGAAACGCGGGACCGTCTTCTCCGCGACAGCCTTGAGGCGGTCGGAAGGTAACAACATCCATAGTAGACATTACTCAACTCCAGAGCTTGAAATGGAAATTTAAAGAGACAGATTCGGATAAAAATATATTTAGTAAATCGCAGCTGCGAAGTCCCGAGTCTCCTTACGGAGCGAAGTTTACGGTGTTGTTACAGATTGCACAACGGCCTCTATCCTTTTGTCTTAAGTAAAAACCTCTAAATAATGAGGACAAATGAAAACAGATGTAAGCAAAGGCCCCGTGGATATGGGACTTTGTGGTTTTCGCTTACATGTCGGCTTCTTTAAGTGGTTTCCTTAACTCCGCCCGAATGTTGTCCATCGCGGAGTAGAAATCCTTCATCATCACGAGGCCGAGAAGCTTGCCCTTATCGGTCACGATAAAGCGGTCATGATCTTCCGGATTTTCTTTAATTGCCCCCGCCAGTTTCAAAGCAAGGACTTCCTTAAATAACGCGCGGTCCAAATCCACACCGTGAACCTCTTTGAAGTACTTGCGGCTGATTCGGCCGGCAAACAGCTGCAGCAGCAGACGGTACTGAAGAATGCTGCGTTTGCCGAAGACCTTTCTTCTTTCGACACCGTTGTTGCCGGAGCCGATTCGTTCGTTATAGCGGCGCAGAGAGAAGGTGTTGACGTAGAGCGAGTCACCTAAGAAGCTGAAAGCTCCCGAGCCGACGCCCAAATACTCATCGTTGTCGATGACGTACTCGTCAAAGCCTTCATTGTTGGATTTCCCGAAGGCCCACGCCGACAGCTGGGTATAGTCCTCTGTCAGCATATCGAGAATCATACGGTACTGACCGGCCATGATGTCGTGAGGTGCCGCAATGGAATCTTTAACACTGCGCTTCGTCTGGCTCGTCACCATCAGCGGATAGGTCGTGATCTGACGGGGAGAGAGCTTCAGCAGCGTTTCCAAGTCGCGGTGAAGAATCTCATCGGTCTGTCCTCGGAATCCGAAAATCATGTCGACGTTGCAGATCGGGAAAAGTTCCTGTGCTTTTGCAATGTTTTCAAAAACTTCCTGCCCTGTGCCGAACTTATCGCGCTCGGTCATTTTCAGAATGCCGTCATCGAAGCTCTGGACCCCGATAGACATACGGTCTACGAGGCCCTCGAGCATATGGATCTGCGGATCACCCATGATCTGAGGATCGGTCTCAACAGACACTTCCTTGATAGACGGAAACAGCTTTTTAGCCAGCTCCAGCGTTTTGGCGAGCTCGTCCATCAGCACGGTCGTTGTACCGCCGCCGACATACATCGACGTGAAGTCATATCCCATGGCACGAACGGCTTCCATTTCTTTGCGCAGATTCACAAAGTATTCGCGAGCCTTGTGCTCCTTGAAAAGGAATCGGTGGAAAGTACAGTAAGAACACAGCGTCTTGCAGAAGGGAATATGCGCGTAAAGCATATATTTGTGTCCCTCCTGAGGGAGCGGGAACTTCTCAAGTACGCAGCGGTCAAGCGTTAAATCTCGGTCGAGGTAGTACTGCATCACCGCTTCGGTACTCTGCAGAACCCACTTCGGCGCAATCGCTTCCGACTTTCCATGCTTGACGTTGCCTTTGTAGGCATTGCGAATTGTTTCGGTGGAACGTTCTTCCATTGTTTCTACCAGTGTTATTTTGCAGACAGACGGTCGATTATACGGAGGTCTCTTTTAGATACGGCTCTTCTTTGCGCCTTTATACATTTCTTCAATGAGATGTCCGTACCTTGCCTGCATCGGAGAACGCTTGAGTTTCAAGGTGGGAGTCAGCAGTCCGTTATCAATCGTCCACTCATCCAAAGTGAGCGCAATGTTTTTGGGTACAGCGTAGGCCGGGAATGTGCGGCACGCTTTCTTGACCATTTCCAGCGCCTTTTTGCGCACGGCAGGGGCATGAATAGATTCCGGATCCTTCGGATCAACACCCTGCTCTGCAGCAAATTTTTCCCACAAAGTCGGATCTAAAGAAATCAGCACAGCAATGTAAGGCATTCCGTCGCCGACCGCATAGGTCTGGCGGAAAAGCGGTATCGTTTCCAATGCACTTTCAATATCGACAGGAGAAATTTTTTCGCCCGTTGAAGTCACAATGATCTCTTTGATTCTGCCGACAATCTTCAGTCGGCCCTCCCCGTCGTAGGCCCCCTGGTCTCCCGTCTTCAGCCAGCCGTCTTCAGTAAAGGCATTCTTCGTATCCTTTTCCCGATCCCAGTACCCTTTCATGACCAGGTCACCCTTGATCTGGATTTCTTCCCGCTCACCCAGTCGGATCGACACATCTTTCAGAGCACGGCCGACAGTGGCCGGATCGTTATCAGTCACGTTATTCCCGCTGATGATCGGGGAAGTCTCGGTCATGCCGTAGCCTTGAATCACCGGAAGACCCAGTCCGCAGAAAACCTTAGCCGCCTCAGGGTTAAGAGAAGCACCGCCGCTGATGGCCACGCGCAGCCTTCCGCCGAATTGAGACTTCAGTTTTTCCGAGATCTTCTTACCGACCGTCGCATTGACCAAGCCGCCAAACATTAAACCCTGAGACCCGGCCGTTTTTATCGAATTTTTTTTGCAGAAATTCTGCCATCCGGCGTTAACGGCCATATGGAACAACGCCGCCTGAATTTTGCCTTTCTTGGCAAGCGCGTCATTCAGCTTGGCGTAGATACGCTCATAGACTCTCGGGACAGAAATCAAAACATTGGGCTTCGCAATCTTGAAGTCTTCTGCAAGGTATTGGAGAGAGCGGTTAAATACAATTGTCGAACCTGTTGCCAGCGCCAAGTAGTAACCTGCCGTTCTTTCAAACATATGAGAAAGCGGAAGGAACGAAAGGAATATGTCGCCGATCTCCGGCTTAACATGAGCGAGAGTTGAACGGACGTTGCTTGTGATGTTTTTATGGGTGAGCATCACGCCTTTGGGCCTACCGGTCGTTCCCGACGTATAAACAATACAGGCCAAATCGTCGACTGTGGGCTGCTCCGGCAAAGGAATGTCCTTAGGAGCTCCTTTGAGCCAATCCTTTAATCCTTGAATGAGCTCCGACGCTTCTGTCAGCTCTTCTGTAATGATGACCTTTTTAATCGCAGAAAGGTCAAACCCGGCTTCCTGGATCTTTTCCCATTTGGACTTCTTGTCAGTCACCAAAACGGATGCACCGCTGTCTTGGAGAATGAAAGCGCTCGAGGCAGGAGTGTCAATCGCGTGAAGAGGAACCGGCACGAGAGAGTTGGCCATAGCCGCCTGATCGAAACATACGGCGTTCACACCGTTGGGCAGAAGCATCGCAACACGGTCTCCCCTGTTAAGCCCCAAATCAGCAAACGCTCTCTGCCAATTTTTTACTTTCTCGCCAAGCTCTTTGTACGTGACTGAGACCCACTCTTTTGTTGCCCGATTAAATTCTCTCAGTGCTTCGTCCGACGGTCCTTTCAGAACACGATTCTGAAAGAAATCACAAAGTGTGCTTAAGCTGTTGAGTGCCTCAGCTCGTTGTTCTTTCGTTTCAGTCAACTCTCTCTCCACACAAATATCCCATAGTACTTTCAGCGTAAAGCTGAAATTCTATTGAAAACGATCGAAATTTTAGGTGTTTTCACCAATAAAAAAGCCCTCGCCGATTAGGAACGAAGGCTTTGAACTTCCGCGATTAAATTAAGGCATAACGCGGGCTTCCCAGCCGCTGGTACACTCCGTCACGTAAGGATAAAAATTCTTACTAGCCTGGCACCAGTACATCGTTTTACCCGGAATCGTTGCTGCGGTGACGACAGGAGCCGTCACAACCGGGGCTGCGACTACAGGCGCGGTAACAACCGGAGCTGAAACCACGGGAGCTGTCACGACAGGCGCGGTATAAGTCGGAAGCGTATAGGTCGGTGCGGCGTATGTCGGCGCTACATAGGAAGGCGCCACATATGTCGGAGCTGTATAGGTCGGGGTCGTGGCGTTTGTAATCGCATTGGCCAATCCCAAGCCTAAACCGAGCACCAGCGTCCCTCCGAGGACGTCTCTTCCGAAATCGTGCCATCGATTATGATGATGACGCGGCGGCGGAGGCGGTCCGCCCCAGCCGGGTCCCCGGAAACCGGGCCCGGGTCCGAATCCGGGACCTCCGGGAGGACGAGCGTCAACAGCCGTACAAACAGCCAGACCTAAAGCTGCTAAGCAGGCTGCAGTTCTTATTAATTTCATTCTCATCGCAAGAACCTCTTAATTGTGTTCTTACGTTTATTTTGACTGCTTAGAAAGCCTTTTGGAAGACTTTTAATCGCCCAAAAATACTAATTTGCAAGCGATTGTTTTTCTTCCAGCTCTTCCCACAAGGCGTACTTTTCTTCGAGCTCTTTAGCAATTTTCTGCATCTCATCTCCGTCAGCCCGAATTTGCTCGGGCGCTTTGCTGCCGTAGGACGGCTGCTGCATGAGCTCTACAAGTTCATTCTGACGATTCTCCAACGCCTCTATCTGCCCGGGGAGCTCCTGAAGAAGTTTGTTTTCTTTGTAGCTGAGCCCCGGCTTTGCGTTCCGGCGTCTCGTCTTCTGCGATTTATCGGCTTGAGCTGCAGCCTCCGCGGCTTTCTGCTCTTCTTTTTCTCTCTTGTCCCGCCACTTGAGCCATTCTTCATAGCCTCCGACATAAGAAGTCCAAACACCGTCTTTATCCGGAGCAATCGTTAGCGTCGCGACGTTATCCATAAAAGACCGGTCGTGTGTCACCAATAAAACCGTTCCCGGATATTCCGCCAGAGTCGCCTCAAGCATCTCGATAGATTCGATATCCAAGTCGTTGGTGGGCTCGTCCATGACCAGGAGGTTAGCCGGCTTTGCAAAAAGTTTTGCCAGCAGCAGGCGATTTCTCTCGCCGCCGGAAAGGCTGGAAACTTTGACATTGACGCGATGCGGCGGGAACAGGAATTCGCCAAGGTATCCGATCACGTGCTTTCGGACGCCGCCGACTTCAACCCAGTCAGAGCCGGGAGAAACGGTTTCCTGCAGTGTCTTCGTAGGATCAAGCTCGCTGCGCAGCTGATCGAAATAGGCAATTTGCAGATTCGTCCCCAATTTCACGGTACCGGAGTCCGGTTGCATCTGCCCCAAAATAATTTTAATCAGCGTGCTCTTACCGACGCCGTTAGGACCGAGCAAGCCCAGCTTGTCACCGCGCATCACGCGAAGCGTTAAATCTTTAATCAGGCAGCGGTCGCCGAAACTCTTACTGACACCCTCGAGCTCAGCCACGACTTTGCCGCTTCTCTCTCCAGCGTCCAAGTTAAGATCGAGTGTGCCGATCCGATCCCGTCTTTGCTCACGTTCAATACGCATTTGCTCCAGACGTCTGACGCGACCCTCGTTTCGTGTGCGTCGCGCTTCGATGCCGCGGCGAATCCAAGCTTCTTCCTGAGTCCAAACCTTATCGAAATCAGCCCTTGCCTTGTCTTCCGCCGCTAACTCCTCTTCTTTTCTCCGCTGATAGGCTTCAAAAGAGCCCGGATAGCTGCGAACTACGCCGCGATCCAGTTCCCAAATCGTATCGACGATCCGATTAAGAAACGCACGGTCATGAGTAATCGTCACGAAAGAGCGAGACTTTTTGAATTCATTCAGGATGATATTTTCAAGCTGACGAATCGCGTCAATGTCCAAATGGTTTGTCGGCTCGTCCAGCAAAAGGAGATCTGCATCTAAGGCGAAAGCAAGTGCCAGGGCTGCTTTTTTCTTTTCGCCGCCGGAAGCCTTCTTCAAGTCAAGGTTTTCATCCAGGTCGAACTTATGAAGAAACTCCGACAAGCGGCATTGAATCTGCCAGCGCATTTTTTCGTCCGGCAGTTCATCCAGCTTCCCTCTAAGCACCAAAGAGTCCATGACGGTCGGTGCTTCCGGAAAGTAAGGCTCCTGTTCTACATAGACAGCATGCAGGCCGTTCTGTGTATGCAGCTCCCCGCCGTCGAGTTTTTCAATACCCGCAAGAACTTTAAGTAAAGAGCTCTTGCCGGTACCGTTGCGGCCGATCAAACCGATTCTCTGACCTGCTTCGACCGTAAGGTCGGCGTTATCGAGAAGCGGCTTATCGCCCCAGGCCAGATGGCCTTCCATCATCGTCACAAAACTCATAAGCCGGCCTCTTCCGCGCTTTCCGTAAACTGAACTAAATCCTCTTCAGAGGCCTTCCCTGTCTTATTTGGGCTAACGACCGTTTTTACAAGCTCTCGCTTCACTTTGCTTCCGCTGTCTTTATCGAAGCTCAGACGTCCGGTCAGTCCATCGGGAACTTCAATGCGTCGTGCCCAGTCAATCCACTTGGTACCTAAGGTCCAGGCATCTACTCCGACAGAAAACATTTGCAGCTCTTCCAGAGATAAATTCTCTCTTTCTCCCTTGTACTGAGCTACCAAAGTGCTTGTGTTCTCCTCGGCCGGAATCTCTAACGTGATCATTCCGTTCAAATCGTTGGACTGAGTTTTGGCCAGCATGGAGTCTTTCTGATGCATCGGATTGCTGTAACTTGTCCCGAAAACCGGAAGCTCAGGCGGCAAATACGGACGAAGCAGGCTGGCATTTTGAGCATTCATGGCAAAAAAAGCGCCTCTGAAGGCCTTTCCTCGCATTTCCTGACGAAGGTAGGCAATCTGATCGGAGGAAATATGACGTCTTTCTGCACCGGCCCCGGCTTTCACCAAAGCGGCTTCCATGGCTCTTGCCAGACGCTCGTCATACGGATCCTGAGTCGTAAGGATTACAAAATTATTCGCTGCCAGATCTGCCTTTTGAGCGGTGTTTTCCACTGCAATCTTCGCAAGCTGCTCGACTTCGCTCTCTGCAGAAATATCGATACTTAAAAATAATTCCGGCGCCGTTTCTCCGGACGGACGATTGATTGCTACGACCGGCAGCGGAAGATAGGGCATTTCCGATATCGTCTGTACGGCGTCTCGCGAAACAGGTCCGATGGCCAGTACTGCCCCGTCGTCGGCTGCTTTCTTTAATACCGCACCGGCATCCTGCGGATTGCTCAGTTCATACTGAACCAACTCACAGGCACCCGAGGCCGTTGCCTCGCGGCTGGCCGCGAGGATTCCCTGCTGAATAGGAGCCGCGGCTTCGGACAGAACGGATCCTTTAGGGGATACAATCAGAGCGATTTTAGTTTTGTTCTGCGATTGAACCTGCGCATCCGTTGTCGGTCCGATCTCGGATTGCTGAGCCGCAGCAGTCGTTACTGCAGCTGCCGTAATAAGGCTCAGAGATACGCGACACAAAATTCTGTTTACCAACGAGGTCAAGATGGACTCCCGAAAATTCCTCTACGACAATAATGAACTGTTCCAAAGCATCTCGCTCCCCTCTCAGGATCTGCCTGCCCCCGCACTTTACGTCGTGGGTCTTCCGATCGGAAATCTCGGCGATATTACCCTCAGAGCGCTTTTGGTCCTCAGCAAGGCAGACTGTATTGCCGCTGAAGACACCCGGGAAACAAGAAAACTTTTGGAGAAGTTTAATATAGAGTCGCACTTGTTCCCTGTCCATCAGCATAACGAGCACAAGGGTGCAGAAAAGGTTTTAACTTATTTGGCCGAAGGCAAGCGGGTTGCGCTCGTCACGGACGCCGGAACGCCTGCGGTTTCCGACCCCGGAACAAAAGTCGTCGCCCAAGTCAGAGGACAAGGTTATCGCGTCATTCCGATCCCCGGCGCCAGCGCTTCAGTAACCGCAGTCTCTGCGGCGGGAATGGCGCCGGAGGGCTTTACATTCCACGGCTTTTTAAACGGCGGAAAAAAGGAGCGCGCAGGTGAACTTCAAAAGTTAATAAACAGCGGCCGCACTTTTATTCTGTACGAAGCGCCCCATCGCTTAGAGAAATTAATTGATGAACTAAGCGAATCCGTCCCGGCAGATCGAAAAATCACAATTGCCCGAGAACTCACGAAAAAATTCGAACAAATCGACAGCCTCTACGCTCCTGATTTACGCGAATGGCTATCCCGCAATCCTCCTAAGGGAGAATACGTCATCGTCGTCGACGCGGCTTCAACCTCAGCGGAGGAGACGTTAAAAGAAGAAGATAAACAATGGATTGACGAGTTAATCCCGCTCCTTCCGGCTGGACAGTTGTCGGCAATCGCAAGTAAAATTTCCCGCTTTCCCAAAAAAATCATTTACAACTACATAGTCAGCAAGAAGAATTCACTAACGACTATGGATTAATAATTTACCCAATCGTGAGTACTAACGTGTCAAACAGCAAAAAACAGAAAGATCACAGCGAACTGGTCGATGAGAAGGTAGAAGTCAGCACCGTCTCCGAGTCCGACGTAGCCGCCTCAAAAGAAGAGGATCCGTTCCACACCGCAGTGGAATCTATTACCTCCTCTCCGGTCACTTCTGAAAAGGAAGCCGAAGAGTACGTCTCCAATCAAACTTTCGCCGCTGCCAACGAGCATGAGATGCAGGCTTTGATCTCCATTCTCGAGGGCGAGGCCCCGGCTGACCGCAAAGCCATCCTGAAGGCTTTGGTGCAGCGTGAAAAATTAAAAGAAGGCGCCAGCAAGAAGACCGAAGTTAATGAAAACGAATTAAACGAAGACTGGAAGCACGGCGGTTATCCCTACAAGAACCGCATGAGCCGCAAGATCTACGAAAAAGAAAAATATCTTCTTCAGGTCGAGCTTCTGAAACTTCAGAACTGGGTCAAGGAGACTGGACAAAAAGTCGTTATTCTGTTCGAAGGCCGCGACGCAGCCGGAAAGGGCGGCACCATCCGTCGCTTCATGGAGCATCTCAATCCCCGCGGAGCACGCGTCGTTGCTTTGGAAAAACCGACTCAGCGTGAGCTCGGTGAATGGTACTTCCAGCGTTACGTAAAACATCTGCCGACTGCCGGTGAAATCGTATTGTTTGACCGCTCCTGGTATAACCGTGCCGGTGTCGAACGCGTCATGGGTTTCTGCACTGATGACCAGTATCTCGAATTCATGCGCGAGTGCCCTGAATTCGAGCGCTTTCTGACCCGCAGCAGAATCTACCTGATCAAGTTCTGGTTCTCCGTCAGTCGCAAGGAACAGAGAAGACGCTTCAAAGAGCGTCAGGTTCATCCGCTCAAGCGCTGGAAACTTTCTCCGATCGATATGGCCTCTCTCGACAAATGGGATGACTACACCAAGGCTAAAGAAGCCATGTTCCTTAATACGGATACCGTGGCCGCCCCCTGGACCGTCATTAAGAGCGACGACAAGAAACGCGCCCGCCTGAACGCCATGCGTTATGTTCTTCAGTCTCTGCCCTACACCGGCAAAGATATGAATGCTATCGGCGCGATTGACCCGCTGATCTTAGGCCGCGCCAACACGATCTATGAAAAGGGCGAACACAGCGACATTCTTCTTCAGCTGAGTACTCATCTCGCCGAAAAGAATACTGAAACAAAGAAAAAATCAAAATAAATCCGGCGCCGCTTAAAGCGGTGTAGAGACACCAAAGGCCGCAGTCGCGGCCTTTTGGTTTTTCTGAAGACGGAACGTCTAGAACTGAAGTTTGTAGGTTCCCATGGTCTCGGCCATCTGAACGACACGCCCGTCAATGGCGTTAAACACATCCTTAAGCTCAGGCGGTTCGTTAAAGCTCAGGACCGTATCAACCGCAAACACCTTGAAGAAGTAACGGTGAGTTCCGATCGGAGGCTTCGGTCCGATGTAGCCCACGGTGCCTCTGCCGTTTACGCCCTCGCAGGAGCCGGGAAAAAGGTTCTCGAGATCAGCGCCTTCCGGAATGGAAAGATCCTGAGCCGGGAGGTTATAGGCGACCCAGTGAACAAAGGTCAGCTTAGGAGCCTCAGGATCCGGCGCATCCGGATCAACACACGCCAGCACTAGAGACTGCGTGCCTTTGGGGATATTGGTGATCTCCAGCGGAGGAGACATGTCGCTCCCCTGCTGAGTATATTCTTTCGGGATCGGTGCCCCCGTCGCAAATGCCGGAGACTGAATTTCAAGTTTCTCCATCCCTCAGTTCCTTCTTAGGGTCTCACAGACTGTTCACGGGTCTTGGAGGACTTGATGGCGCGAACAATGCTGTCGAGCTGCTCGGAAATTTCTTCGACAATATTGTTTGCGGTAACAATGCCGCACAGCTTGTCATCTTTGTCGACAACCGGCAGTCTGCGAATGCCCTGCTCGCGCATTCTTGCTAAAGCATCGACGACGGTTTCGTCGGCGCTTGCGGTGCAAACGGGCGCAGACATGACATCTTCAACTTTTAATCCTTTCGGATCTTTCTCTAATGCCACGACTTCAATGCAAATATCACGGTCAGTGATCATTCCGACCGGCTGTCTGTCGTCATTGATGACAACCAGACTTCCTACATGAAGAGCTCGCATGGCTTTAGAACAATCCAAAACAGAAGTTCCCAGTGGAATTGTGGCAACTGTATGTACTGACAAATCGATAATTTTGATAGAACGAGCTCGCATCTATACCTCTTGCTAAAACCTACTGCCCTTATGCTATGTATTTGATCTTTATAAGGGTTCGGGCACTCACCCTCAACACGGTATCATACCAAACCAAAACGGCCCAAAAGCCCTGCGGGACCGCTCGAAAACACGGATCTCCGCGCTAAACCTCCTCCGATGTTTCAGGAGTGATGCGCTCTTTTTCGAGATCCTTAAAGTCAAAGAGTGTCTGATCCAGCAAATGCGACGGAGCGACTCGGGTCAGGCTGCGGAAAATGTTCTCCACTCTTCCCGGTGTTTCTCTATCCATCCTTTGGATAATTTCCCTCATTTCACGACGGCAGACATCATCGGCCCCGCATAATTTGGGGATGACATCGTAGCCTTTGATGCGGCACCAGCGCGCCAGGTCCTTTTCACGCAGGTACACGAGCGGACGAATCACAATATGCTCTTTAGCATCGCTTAACAGCTTCGGGGGCATGGACTTAAGGCGGCCGCCGTAGAACATGTTCAGCATCAGTGTGCTGACGACATCGTCCAAGTGGTGTCCCAGCGCGATTTTCGTGCATTTCTGCTCCCTCGCTACGCGATAAATAATGCCTCGTCTCAAACGCGAGCACAGCGAGCAAAGATTTCGATTGTCCGAGTTCTTCGACTTCACGATGGAGAATGTGTCCTGATCCTCAATGTGATACGGGACTCCGATCTTTTCCAGATGGGCAATGAGGCGATCCAACGGGAAGTCAGGAAGATGCTGGTTCAGACAAAATGCCAGCAGCTCGAAGTGAATCGGAGCACGTCCCTGCAGACGCACGAGTGCATCCAGCAGTGCGTAACTATCCTTTCCGCCGGAGACGCAAACCATCACTTTGTCTCCGTCTTCGATCAGATTGAAATCCGTAATCGCCTGGGCGCAGAGTCTGACCAAGCGCTTCTCGAGTTTTCTGTTTTCAAACGATAAACGCTCTTTCTTCTCCTCGGAAGGTGCCTCTGAAGCGCTCTCTTCCGCAGTTGAAATGTTTTGTTCCGTTTGATCTTTAAGCTCTTCGATTTTGACGGGTTCCATTATTCAGTCTTAATCCTTTCCTTGTCTTTACTAAAAAATGCTTCAACGCCGATGGATTCGGCTTTTGAATATGCATCGGGTTTCTCACTGCCGATCTGAACTGCGGCCACTTCCGGATATTTCAGCAGCCGCTCGGCCGTTCTCTCAAGCAGGGTTTCCTGCAGATCAATGTGGCCTTCCTGAACAACCGCTTCGATAGCTTCAATGACTCTGTCGTAGTTAAACACTTCCGAGAGTTCACTAACCGGCGCCGCCCCTTTCTCTACATATACGGAGACGTTCAATCTTAACCTTTGAGGCAGAAGCCTCTCGTGCTGATACGCACCGATACGAGCCTTCGTTTCATAGCGATTCAGGCTGATCTTCCAATATTTCCCTGAAATAAGCAACGGATCCGAATTCACTCTGAACTCCCTTTATTTCCTATTTCTGTGTCAAAATCTTTCCATGCGTTGGATATTGACTATTTTCATCGGACTCTGCGTCCTCACCTCTGCGATTCCATGGCTCCAAAAGCTTGGAATCGGGCGGCTGCCCGGCGATCTTAACTTCAAGGTCTTCGGCCATCCGATTCAAATTCCGTTAGCCAGTACCATTCTCATTGCCGTCGTGTTAATGCTGATCGGCAAATTTATCTAATGCCTTATCAATCGCTCGGACGGATGCTTCTTCTATCAGCTCCGGTACTCGAGATTTATCCGGCGCTGCTGCAGAAATCGATCTAAAGTCCAAAGATCGGACCGCCTCGGCTGACATCAGCCATTTTTTCTCAGAATCAATATGATGCGCTTCCTTCAACAGGCGCAAAAGCTGAGCAAACCGCTCCGGGCGCCGCAGCGCATCCTTACGACGAAGAACGGAAAGCACTCCTTTCCCGTCAGAGGCGCACTCAAAACCGTCTCGCAGACTTTCCGAAAAAAGTAATGCAAACTCCGTCAGCTTCTTAGGCATTCGGAGTGCCTCCAATAGGGCCGGAAGTTTATTTGGATCGACGGAAGCGACAGATGCCGCAAATTTTTCTTCTTCCGTAAAGCCGGATGAAAGGCCGTCAAGCAGGCTGCGGGAAAGCTCCGTTTGCTTCCATTCGGGATAGACGCGGCCCATAAAACCGTTCGTCTCGAGTTCGTCAAAGAAAATCGAGGGCTTCGCTTCCTTTAACGCCTTACGAATCTCAGCAGTGACGCGCTCGGGGACTAAAGCATCCACCTCGCCGCTTTCCACCATGCGCTTCAGCATCGCCTTGGTTTCTTCTGCAATACGGAACCATGGCAGCTTCGCACGGAAGCGGCTCACCCTCAAAACCCGCAAAGGATCCTCTTCAAAGGCAGCGCTCACATGCCGCAGGACTCCTTTTTTCAAGTCTTCGAAACCGCCGTAGGGATCAATAAGGTGTCCCTCTTCATCCATCGCCATTGCGTTGACGGTAAGGTCGCGCCGCAAGAGATCCTGCTCCAGCGTAACGGAAGGATCGGCAAAAAAAGTAAAGCCTTTATACCCGTGCCCGCTTTTTCGTTCGGTCCTCGCAAGAGCGTATTCTTCGTGTGTCTTCGGATGCAGAAACACCGGAAAATCATTACCGACGGGAACAAAATTTAATCGAAGCATCTCTTCCGGCGTTGCCCCTGTGACAACCCAGTCTTTGTCGTTGCTCTGTATGGGGTGTCCAAGCTCGGTGAGCAGCTTGTCTCTGACCCAACCGCCTACAATGTATTTCTTGAGAGACATAACTTAGTTCCTAGATACCGCAGGATCGATCATAGTATGGACAAAAAAAGTGAACGTGCCCGAGTATTAAAAGAGAGAAATGCCTTAAGTACGGCAAAACGCGGGGAACTCAATCACGCTTTGTGCAGCTTCCTCAGTGATTTCTTAGATTCTGTGAAAGTTCAGACAATCGGCGCCTTTCTCCCTATCGGCTCCGAACCGGACATCTCTGAGGTATTAAAAAATTGGCTTCGCGCCGGCGCGGCTCGTCAGGTATTCCTCCCTGTGACAGAGGGCAAAACGATGCGCTTTGCATTTTGGGATCCTGCGAAGCCTCTGAAGATCGGCCGCTTCAGCGTGCCGGAACCCACATCGGATCTTTTTTCCGAACCTCCGCTCCTCCTCGTCCCTTGCGTAGCCCTAAATAAACAAGGTTACCGGCTCGGTTACGGAGCCGGCTACTATGACCGCTATCTGGCTGCCTGCGCGGAGAAACCGTTTACCGTAGGTATCTGTTTCTCCGAATTTTGCGGTTTAGATTTTGAAGCCCAGACCTTTGACGCCAAACTCAATGCTGTCATCTCTGATTCGGGCTTCAGCCGCTTCTAACGGTTATTCCTGGGTCAGTTCGTCAAGGGCTGACTGAACCTCAGCCTCGGTAGCCTCTGCGTCAAGCTGACAGAAAATGCCCTTCAGTGCTCCGAGGCCGGAAGCCTTAAAGCTCTGGAGATGGGCGCCGACCTCTTTACCGGATGGAAGACCGCCGGCGGTCAGCAGAGTCTTTCCCTGACCATTGACGAGCTTGAAGTAAAAGAGTCCGTCCTTTTCTCTGTACTGTTTCAGAGAGGCTTTGCTCTTCTTAGCCTTTACAGCAGCCTTCTTCGCCTGCAGCGGTTTAAAGGCCCTTAAGCCCACAGCATTGCGGCACCGGTCCACAAGCGCACGAGCCATCGGACGAATTCTTTCAACGCCTTCGCGAAGGATCGCCTCTACTTTTTCCGGCTCCTGCATGTAGGCTTCATAGCGCTCACGCATCGGACCGATTTCGGAATTAATTTTTTCGAAAACGATCACTTTGGCTTCGCCCCAGCCGAGACCTTCCTGCAGCTTCCTGCGGAATTCGTTTCGCTCTTCATGTGTTGCAAACGCATCGTAAAGAGCAGTAAGAGACGTCGAATCCGGATCTTTAGGCTCTCCCGGAAGCTTCGAGTCCGTCACGATCTTCATAATTGCTTCACGCAGGGCTTTTTCTCCGCCTTCAAAGAGAGGAATTACGTTGTCATAGCTCTTACTCATCTTGCGGCCGTCTAAGCCCGGAAGGATGGCGGTGTCTTCGTCAATCAGCGCTTCGGGCAGCGGGAAAATCTCCTCTCCGTTTCCGTACATCTGATTGAATCGTGTCGCGATGTCTCGGCACATTTCAATGTGCTGGATCTGATCACGGCCGACCGGAATAAAATTGGCCTTGAATATCAAGATATCCGCAGCCATCAGGATCGGATAGCAAAACAGACCCATGGTCACGTTGTTGTCCGGATCTTCGCCTGCGGCTTCGTTGGCTTCGACCTTAGCTTTATAAGCATGAGCTCGGTTCATCAGCCCCTTGGACGTCACACAATTCAAAATCCAATTGAGCTCCAGCGTCTCAGGAAGATCACTCTGACGATAAAAGTGCACGCGTTTCGGATCCAATCCGCAGGCCAGCCAAGTCGCAGCAATCTGGATACGGCTTTTTTCAACGCGATCCGGATCACTTGTCTTAATCAAAGCATGATAGTCAGACAAGAAGTAAAAACTTTCCGTACCTTCAGCCCGGCTTTTCTGGATCGCCGGACGAATAGCGCCGACATAATTTCCCAGATGAAGTGTGCCGCTGGGCGTCACACCGGTTAAAACACGTACTGTCATCTTGATTCCTTTTCTGCTAGAGGTCAAACAATTTATCTTATAAAAAAATGTCCCCGCGAGCGTAACTCCGGGGACTGATTTGAGGGAGAAATTAGGCTAAACCGGCCGCTTTCCGAAGCGCTTGGGCTTTATCCGTACGCTCCCAGGTGAACTCCGGTTCCTCTCTTCCGAAGTGACCGTAAGCGGCGGTCTTAGAGTAGATCGGACGCTGCAGATCAAGCATCTTGATAATGCCGGCAGGTCTCAGATCAAAATGTTCTCTAACCAGTTCGGCGATCTTTTCATCCGGAATGACGCCGGTGCCCTCGGTGTAAACCGTGATGTTCACAGGGTTGGCAACACCGATGGCGTATGCAACCTGGATCTGGCACTGTCTTGCCAGACCGGCGGCAACGATGTTCTTAGCCACATAGCGGCAGGCATAAGCCGCAGAGCGGTCCACCTTTGTAGGATCCTTACCGGAGAAGGCACCGCCGCCGTGAGGGCAGGCTCCGCCGTAGGTGTCCACAATGATCTTACGGCCGGTCAGACCGCAGTCACCCTGAGGTCCGCCGACAACAAAGCGTCCGGTCGGGTTAATCAAGAACTTCGTGTCCTTCAGCATTTCGGGCGGGAACACGGGGCGAACGATCTTATCGATCACAGCCTGAACGAATTCAGGCTTCATCTTGTCGCCTTCACTCATTTCAGGAGCGTGCTGAGTAGAAAGAACGACTGTCTCGACTGAAACAGGGCGGCCGTCCACGTAACGCATCGTCACCTGGCTCTTGGCGTCCGGGCGAAGGTAAGGCATCTCGCCGGTTCTTCTCATCAAAGACTGCTGTTCAACCAGACGGTGAGCGTAATAGATAGGAGCAGGCATCAGCGCGTCCGTTTCGTCACAGGCGTAGCCGAACATCAGACCCTGGTCACCGGCGCCTTTTTCAAGCGGATCGTCCTGAGCTTTATCGACGCCCTGAGCGATGTCGGGGGACTGTTTATCATAAGCAACCAAGACTGCACAGCCTTTATGGTCAATACCGTAGCTGCTGTCGTCGTAACCGATGCGCTTCAATGTGTCGCGAACGATCTTGGTGTAATCCACATTGGCTGTGGTCGAAATTTCGCCGGCGAGCATGACGGTGCCGGTTGTGCACAGAGTCTCAGCGGCAACTCGAGCTGTCGGATCCTGTTCCAGGATAGCGTCGAGAATGGCGTCCGAAATTTGGTCGGCGACTTTATCGGGATGGCCTTCGGATACGGACTCCGAAGTAAAAAGGTATTCTTTTGCAGACTTGTTCATAAGAGCTGACTCCGAAAATTTTTCTAAAAATCATCAATAGGAGGCAGCGTCGCGGAAGCTATCTTCCGGACGCTTTAGCGGAATTTGTTAATCGCCCCGCAAGTTGTCCTTTAACTCGGCGAACGTAGAACTATAATCCTCTGACCTGCGATTATCAAGCAGAAGAAGTCCGTTGCTTAATAATTTAGCAACCTTTTGTTTACAGAAGCTTAATTTTGATCCATGGCAAAGAAATCCGCACTGAATTTACTCATTTCCAAGACCTGTGTCGGGCTCGTGAACGGCATGTCCGGCTGGAAGCAGTCAAGCCGCACCCGTCTGGCTAATTTTCTTGCCTCGGTCACCTGGTACGTGCTTGCAAGGCGCAGAAAGATTGCTCTGACGAACCTTCGTCTCTGCTTTCCGGAGTGGTCCGAACAAAAACGCGTTGAAACCGCAAAAGGCGTCTTCCGCAACCTTATTCGCGCCGCCCTTGATCACAGCGTTCTCGCAAAAGGCTCGGAAGCCCAGGTTTTGGAAATGGTTAAGTTCGAGGGAAAAGAACAGTTCGAAGAACTCTGCAAAACCTATAAAGTCATCATCGTTGCTCCCCACTTTGTCGGATTAGATGCCGGCGGCATCGCCATGAATACCTTCGTGCGCGGCGCCTCTCTGTACCAGACCCAATCGAATCCTGTCTGGGATAAATGGGCTTTTGACGCCAGAAAACGCTTCTCCGATCCTGTGCTCATTCCGAAATCCAACTCGGCGATGAAAGAAGTCATCCGCGCCCTTCGCGCCTCTCTTCCGTTCTACTACCTGCCGGATATGGATCACGGTGCGCGCAACTCGGTTTTTGTCCCCTTCTTCGGTGTCCAAGCCGCAACGCTCCCGATGGTCTCTAAATTGGCAAAGCTGACCGGAGCCAAAGTGATTTGGGGTATTGCCGAAACGACGCCCGAGGGCTACACCATGCACTTATCCAAGCCTCTGGAGAACTTTCCAACAAACGACGCCACAGCCGATACCTTGCGCCTGAACCAAGAGCTTGAACAATTTATTCTCAAGCATCCGGATCAGTACCTTTGGACGCACCGCCGCTTTAAGACCCGTCCGGAAGGAGAACCTTCGGTTTATTAAATAGTTACCTTATTTTCCGCATGGCAGACCGCAGTCCCGAAATGAAGCCTGCTAAGTTATAGAGACTTCCAAAAGGCGTACGGTAGAGAGATCGGCGAGATTCGTTCTCGGGCAGCTGCCGGAGAAATTCACAGACAGGATTTTGAGGGCGCCGAAGAAGAGGACCTCTTTCCTTCAATTATCGGAAAGAGGATGTCAGAATGTAGGGTCTAACTATTTTTATCGGGCAAGCCGTGAAGATTAAATTCACAAAAATGCATGGAGCCGGCAACGACTTCGTTGTCTTGGACTGCACTAAAGAACCTTTCTCGTTAACTCCCCAGCAGCTGCGATTCCTGGCCGATCGGCATTTCGGAATCGGCGCCGACCAAATTTTGGTCGTGGAACCGGCCGAACCGGGCGAAGCCGACTTCAAATATCGTATTTTCAACGCCGACGGCGGAGAAGTAGAACAATGCGGAAACGGCGCCCGGTGCTTCGTGAAATTTGTCTACAACAAGGGGCTGACCGACAAAAAACGCATCCGTGCCAAGACTATGAAAGGTGTCATAGAGCTTGAACTCAAAGAGGACGGAATGGTACGTGTTTCTATGGGCATGCCATCCTTTGAGCCCTCTTCTCTGCCTTTCAATCCTCAAGGGCTCCCTTCGCGCGAGATTCGCGGCTTTAAGCAATGGGCGGTCCGTTATAAAAGCGAACTGGTTTGGTTCTCTATCTGTTCCATGGGCAATCCGCATGTCACGATTATCACAGATGATATTGAGTCCGCCCCGGTCGGGGAATTAGGCCCTTTCATCGAAAACCATCCCGCATTTCCTCGTCGAGTAAACGTCGGTTTTATCCAGCCGATTACCGAACACGAAGCCAACGTTCGAGTCTGGGAACGCGGTGCCGGCGAGACCCTGGCCTGCGGCACGGGCAATTGTGCTGCGGCAGCCTCCTCGATCGAGCTCGGCGTTCTGAGTTCTCCGGTCCTTACTCATAATAGAGGCGGCGACCTCCGTTTGGCCTGGGAGGGAGAAGGCGAAGATGTCGAACTCTTCGGTCCGGCCGTAACCGTTTTTGATAGTGAGATTGAAATCCCATGAGCGAAAATCCAACCGTAGTCGACTTTGTCATCGACTACCTGAGAGCCAATCCTGATTTCTTTTTACGGCATCCAGACCTCTTCCTCCATCTGAGCCTGCCCGGACAAGCACCGGACGGAAGCCGTTCCCCTGCGGAATGTCAGAACGAGGCGCTGAAAGCCGCGCTTTCCTCCTGCCAAATCAGAGAAGAAGAGCGCAAGCTTCGGGAATCGAGCCACAGTTCGGAAGCAAAAAGCGAAGAAATTATTCGCTTTGCGACCGATTTGCTCGCCTGCCACTCGCAGGTTGAGCTCCCCAACCTCGTCCTGAGTTTCTTCATTTCCGAATTCAAGGCCGTGCACGGGCTGCTTCGCCTGTGGCCGGTAAAACCCAACTTCTCTTTCTTCCCGTTTGCGGAACGTTTGGGGCCGGATGTGGAGGCCGCCTTGGATTCAATCGAAAATTTCTATTTAGGCGAAAATTACGGTGACGAAGTAGCCCACTGGCTCAAGATCGACCCCGTTGAAACACGCGGCGTTCTCATTCTTCCGCTGCGCGGTCATAGCGGAGCCGTGTTCGGAATGATTTGCCTGTGCGATGCGGACGAAAAGAAATTCACTCAGGGCACCTCTCCTAAATTTTTGAAAATGGCAGCCAAAGTTGCCGAAACAGCATTAACTCCTTTGATCAATTGAGTATTTCCATGACGAATCAAATTCCTACGATCATCCTTAAACCCGGCAAGGAACGTGCACTCCTTCGCCGCCATCCCTGGGTTTATGCAACCGGGGTTTCCAAAGTACTGGGAAAACCGAAGAGCGGTGAGACGGTCAGGATTCAGGACAGTAAAGGAAAATTTTTAGCCTGGGGCGCTTTCTCTCCGGAGTCCGCGCTCCGCGCCCGCTGTTGGTCGTTCCAAGAGGAAGACGTCATTGATGCGGCTTGGATCGAAGCCAGAGTCAAAGCGGCGATCGAGGCACGCAGCTGCCTGAGATCCCGTACCAATGCCATTCGTTTGGTTTTCGGAGAAGCCGACTTCCTCCCCGGACTCATTGTTGACCAGTACAACAACCAGGTCGTCACACAGTTTCAGTCTGCAGGCGTTGAGTATTGGCGCCCTGTGATCGGTCAGGCATTGGTGAAATACACCGGCTGCACTCAGGTATACGACCGTTCCGACGCTGCTACCCGAGCCCGTGAAGGTCTCCCGGAACGCAAAGAAGTCCTTGAAGGTGAAGAGCCGCCTCAGGAAGTCGAAATCGTGGAAGACGGCATCAAATACGGTGTTGACGTCCGCATGGGCCACAAAACTGGTTTTTACGTTGACCAGCGAGACAACCGTGCTCTAGCCCGCAGACTGGCAGAAGAGTTCAAGCGCGTGCACGGAAGAGGCATGAGGGCGCTTAACTGCTTCTGCTACACCGGCGGCTTTTCGCTTGCGCTCAAAGCCGGAGGCGCCGAAGAAGTCGTTTCCATCGACTCTTCTGCCGACGCTCTGCAGATGGCTCTGGAAAATGCCAAACGCAACGGTTTTGACGACGGCTCAATGAAATGGATCGAAGCAAACGTCTTTGAAGCACTGAGAGAATTTCGCGATAAGGGAGAACAATTTGATCTTGTCATTCTTGATCCGCCTAAATTCGCATCCAGCCACCATCACGTTGACAAAGCGGCCCGTGCTTATAAAGATATCAACCTCAACGGGCTGCGTATCCTAGCACCCGGCGGACAGCTCCTGACATTCTCCTGCTCGGGCGCCATTGACGTCGATTTGTTCCAAAAAATCGTAGCGGGTGCCGTCATCGATTCGCGCGTAGAGGCCTGGATGATGGAGCGTCTCGGAGCGGGAATAGACCATCCTCTGCTGATGACTCACCCTGAGGGTGAATACTTGAAAGGTTTGCACCTTCTCTCCCGAGGTGCGGTCTAGCCCCAAAAGAGGCAGAAATTTTTAAATTTTCTGCCTTTTAACTTCTTGAAATTCAAAAAAACTATTGCAATCTGAGCTGGGTTGCTGTATAACCCATTCTCCCTTAATGGTTGCTTGTGATTTAGAATCTATTTTTAATGCTCGGAGGAGCTATGGAAGACTTAATTCCGGTCACAATTATTACCGGTTTTTTGGGCGCAGGTAAAACAACGCTTCTTAACCGTATTCTCACTGAAGAACACGGCCAAAAGATAGCTGTCATCGAAAACGAATTCGGTGAAGAAAGCATCGACAATGATCTTCTTGTTCAAAGCGAAGATGAAGAGATCATCACGATGAACAACGGCTGCATCTGCTGCACCATTCGAGGCGACCTGGCTGAAAACCTCATCCGTCTGATGGAGCGTAAAAAGGAAGGAAAAGCCAACTTTGACCGCGTCATCATTGAGACGACCGGTCTTGCAGATCCGGGCCCCGTTGCTCAGACTTTTTTCATGGATGAAGAAGTTGCCCAGTTCTATATGGTTGACGGCGTCATCACGGTAGTAGACGCAGTTAACGGTCCGAGAACACTCGATGAGCAGGCTCCTGCACAGGCTCAGGTCGGATTCGCCGACCGAATCCTCCTCTCCAAGGTCGATTTGGTCCCGCCTTCCGTCATTGAAGATTTATCTGATCGTCTTCATCACATGAACCCGCGTGCTCCGATCGTCGAGTGCAACATGGGAAATGTCGACATCAAGGAAGTTCTCGACATTCGCGGCTTCAATCTCGACTCCGTCCTTGAATTGGACCCCGACTTCTTAAAAGAAGCCCATGAAGAGGGAGAACACCATCACCACCATGAAGACGGCTGCACCTGCGGCTGTCACGATCACCACGATCATGATCACGATGATCACTGTGAGTGCGGGGATCATGACCATGATCATTGCGAATGCGGCCACCACCATCATCATGCACGCCATGACGACGAAATCGCCGCTTTCGTATTCGAGTCCGACAGACCGTTTGACCCGGCTCGACTCGACAATTACATGAGAACGCTCACCCAAGTTTACGGACCTGATATGTTGCGCTATAAAGGGGTGCTTTATATGACAGGCACGGATAGGAAAATGATTTTCCAGGGTGTGCATATGCTGATGGCGGCTGACCTGGGCAAACCCTGGGGCGACACAACGCCGTCTACAAAAATGGTATTTATCGGCCGCCGCCTCCCAAAGAAGGCGATTATGCAAGGCTTGGAAACTTGCTTGGCTTAACCAAACCTGACTGCCTATAGGAGATGTATTCAATGGCGACAAAAAAGAAAACAACTGTCGAAACTGATAAACCGGCAAAGACAGTTAAGGCTGTAAAAGCAACGGCGAAAACGACCGCCGCTAAATCTGCGGCACCTGTAAAGGCTGTCAAAGAAGCTAAGGCTTCCAAGACTGCTGCCTGCAATAAGGCTTTAAAGGAAGCCGCAGAGCTTGCTCCTTTGGTTCAGTCGGCTAAAGACGGAACCGGAGAGAACACCTCTGTCGAGGATGCGCAGAAAGCTGCGGAATTCCTAATGAACAACTACGAAAAGAGTTCTGAAGAAAAGATCATTGTCGACGGCATCGTAATTCCGACACAGGCCGAGCTTCTCAACATGCCTGAGTCCGATTACATGAACGAAAGACAGCAGGCTTTCTTCAAGCACCTTTTGCGTGAACGTGAAGCACAGCTGCGCAGCAACGCCGGTGCAACAGCAGAACATCTGCGTGACAACACCATCATTCCCGATATGGCCGACCGCGCCACGATCGAGGAAGAGCACGCACTTGAACTGAGAACCCGCGACAGAGAAAGAAAGCTCCTGAAGAAGGTCCAGGAAGCGCTTCAGCGCCTGGAGAAAGGCGACTACGGCTGGTGCGAAGAGACAGGTGATCCCATCGGTATTCCTCGTCTTCTTGCCCGTCCCACTGCAACGCTCTCTTTGGAAGCTCAGCAGAGACGCGAACTTCGTCAGAAGCTGTACGGTAACTAATACCGTCTAAAGATTCAAAAGCCGGACTTCCATGAGGGGGTCCGGCTTTTCTTTTGACTTAGCGAGGTTAGTTCAGCGGCGTTGCCGAATAGTCACCTGCTTTTGCAAGAGCGGCATTGACGTCTTCGATCTTCAGCGGCTCCTTGACAGTAACGACTGCAATGGCCGGAGACAGCGTCACTTCAACTTTTTCGCAGAGAGGCTCCAAAGCCTTCTTGACGCGAGCAGCACAATGCATGCAGTGAACACCGCTAAGTTCAAAACTCTGTTCCATATGATTTACTCCAATACGTATTCTCCTTGGGCATTCTAGTCTTCCACAGTGATACCATTCACTAACTTTGAACCCATTTTGTTGATCTAATTCAATGAACACGCTTAACAGTCAGTTTGTTCCCGCGCAGTTAAAGGCGGAAATCCTTTCAGAGGCTCTTCCCTTTATTCAAAAATTTCACGGCAAGACGATTGTGATTAAATACGGCGGTAACGCCATGACGGAAGAAAGGCTGCAGAGAGCTTTTGCCCGTGATGTCGTGCTTCTGAAACTCGTCGGAATGAATCCTGTCATCATCCACGGAGGCGGCCCTCAAATCGGTGACGCACTCCGTCGAGTCGGCAAACAAAGCGAATTCATCCAAGGCATGCGCGTCACCGACGCGGAAACCATGGAGGTAGTGGAGTGGGTCTTGGGCGGTCAGGTCCAAGGCGACTTGGTCACACTGATCAACAGCTTCGGCGGCCAAGCCGTGGGCTTAACGGGCAAAGACGGGGGTCTGATTCGAGCGAAGAAGCTCAAGCTGCAGGATATTCATGATCCGACAGTTTTCTATGATGTGGGCCAGGTCGGCGAGATCGAATCCATCAACCCCGCGGTTGTCAAAGCACTTCAGGATGACGCCTTTATTCCCGTGATCTCCCCAATTGGTGTCGGAGACGATGAACTCTCTTACAACATCAATGCGGATGTGGTGGCCGGGAAAATGGCCGAGACCCTCAAGGCTGAGAAACTTGTGATGCTGACCAATACACCCGGCGTGCTCGACAAAGAAGGAAACTTAATCACCGGCCTCACCTCTCAGGAGATTGACGCTTTATTCGCGGACGGTACAATCTCGGGCGGCATGTACCCGAAGATTTCGTCAGCACTCCAGGCTGCCCGCAACGGAGTAAAAGCCGTTCACATCATTGACGGCCGCGTTGATCACTGCCTGCTGCTGGAAATTCTGACCCCGCAGGGTGTAGGTACGATGATTAAAGGCTAAAACCAAAAGAATTTTATGGACGCGTCAACAGAAACAAAAAACAGAAAAAAATCTTCCGACCGCAAACTGGAGATTCTGCGCACTCTCGTCCGCATGATGACGGAGTCGGAGAATAAACACATCACGACAAAGTCTTTAGCGGCTGCGATCGGCGTGTCGGAGGCGGCGCTGTATCGCCATTTCCCGAGCAAAACCAAGATGTATGAGGAGATCATAGGTTTTGCCGAGAACTATGTCATAACGGCTGTAAACAGCATCTCCTCGTCGGAATACTCCGGTTTGGAACAGGCTAAGAAGCTCTTCTTAGCCCTCATTGACATCAAAACTAAGGAGCCCGGGCTTGTTTTCCTGTTCTGCGGTGACTCTTTGACCTCCGAGGATCCGCGCTTACAAGGAGAACTTAATCGGTTCTACGGTCAGCTCCAGGCCGTCTTTAAGCAGTCTCTCAGACTGGCCGTTGCTCAGGAAGAAGTTCCCGAAGGCTACGACGTGCTGACGCGCGCCAATATGCTCGTTGCCCTTATTCTTGGCCACTGGCTGAGATTTGCAAAGGGAGACGCCTCGGGCGGCGCTGTCGATCCGGAGAAGCAGGTCTACCTCGTCCTCGGAAAGTAACTTTCGCTCCTAAAAACGACGGCCTCGGATTTTCCGAGGCCGTGTTGTTTTGTGAAGGTTCCTGCTATTTGACAGGTTCAATCTTCATCTTGATGCCGCCTTCCAGTTGGATTTCCTGAGTTCCGGCATCAGGCTGATTCTTCTTCGCGTCTTCCTTCTTCAGGTAGGCAATGGCCTGATTGAGCTGATAGTCATCAGGATCACCATACTTGTAGAACTTGGGCGCTTTCTTCGGCTTAGAAGAAATCGGCTCTACGGTTTCTTTAATCCCGGAGGCATCAGGCTTGGCTTCCGCAGCGGGCTTAGCTGCCTTTGCTTTATCGTCCTTAGTTTCCGGCACTTCCAAGTGGTTTGCCAGATCTGCCTCACGAATATCAAGGTCAAGGAAGTTTCCTTCGGCGGTATCTTTGACTTCAACGTCAGGAGAAATACCTTTGGCCTGAATTGAACGGCCGCTCGGCGTGAAGTAGCGAGCAGTCGTGAGTTTGATAGCGGTATTTTTCGCTTCTCCGCGCAGAGGGATCACTGTTTGTACGGAACCCTTTCCGAAGGATTTCGTCCCCATGATCGTGGCTCTCTTATGATCCTGCAGGGCGCCGGCCACAATCTCACTGGCACTTGCGCTGGCTCCGTTCACGAGAACGACAATCGGCATGGTCTTGGTAATCGCGGGCAGCTTGGCAATAGCCGCATCTTCGCGCACCACCTGGTAATCCTGCGGGGTCGTGAGGAACTCCTTCTTGGCGTCTGCCGTTTGACCCTTGGTGGAGACGACGAGCGCTCCTTTCGGAAGGAAAGCAGCAGACACACCGATTGCAGCATTTAGCAGTCCGCCCGGATCGTTGCGAAGGTCAAGCACCAAACCGTTCTTCAGATTGCCGCTCTTATTCAGAGCATCCAGCGCTTTAGCGAGCTCGCTCGCGGTACGCTCCTGGAACTGAGAGACACGGATGTAGCCCATGTGATCATCTAAGGGCTTCGATTTAACCGACTTGACCTTGATCACGGCACGAACCAGCTTAACCGTAATCGGTGTTGAAGAACCTTTGCGAAGCACGGTCAGTTCAATCGGAGTATCCGGCTTTCCGCGCATCATTTTCACGGAGTCATTGAGAGGAAGATCCTTAACGATCTTTCCGTCAATTTTGAAAATAATGTCCCCTGCACGCATATGAGCCCGCGCTGCAGGCGTATCGTCGATCGGAGAAATAACTTTGACACCGGAAGGGTCGGAACTCACTTCAAGACCCAAACCGCCGAATTCTCCCGTGGTGCCTTCCTGAAGTTCGTTGAACGCGTTTTCATCAAGGTAGGCAGAATGAGGATCAAGCCCCTGAAGCATTCCGGAGATAGCTTCTTTCATGAGCTTTTTATCCTCAACGGGATCAACGTAGTACTGCTTTACCGCACCGTAGATATCAGTGAACTGTCTGATTTCATCGAGAGGAAGAACCGTTCTGGCTGCCCTCTCAGGAGCTGCGAGAGAGGCACTGATGAGTGCTCCGGCAATCATGCCTCCGGCCACCAGAAGCAGACCGCGTACGCTATTTTTCATAACTTTTGATTTCGTTAAATTATTTCTTTTAATCAAAGAATTGTAAGACTATCAAATATTGAGCCAACCCGTTGGGTCAATTGGTTTCCCATTGTGACGCAATTCAAAATATAAAACCGAAACCGCGCCTTCATTTTTCCCGGCTCGAGAAATCACATCACCGGCCTTAACTTTGTCTCCGATGTCTTTTTCCAACGTTGCATTGTTGCCATAGACAGTGAAGTAACCGGCGCCGTGATCCAAAATGATCAGGTTTCCGTAGCCTCTCAGGTAATCGGCAAAAACCACCTTGCCGTCCCGTACTGCGTGTACACCTTCATCTCGAGTGACACTGAATACGGTTCCCTGCCATCGGTCCGTCTTTCCGGAGACGGTGCGTTTCTCTCCGAAACGCGCAACAACTTTACCCGGTACCGGATTCATGCACGGACCGGTTGATACGAGAGCCTTCTGCGGCGCCGGAACCGAAGCAGTCTTGGTTTGCTTGCCGCTGCGCTTTGCTGCGGCAGCTGCTCGTCTTTGGGCTGCTTTCTGGGCCTCTGCTTCTTTGCGCTGAAGCGATGCCACTAAGCTTCCCAAACGTTTTTCGTCGTTCTGAAGTCGTTTAAGCGTCATCGTTTGCGAGGCGAGTTCTCGGTTGAGTTTTGCCGCCGTCAACTGACGCTCTCTTCGCTCCTTAGTCAGACGAGTCTGTTCGCTGCGCTCTTCCTGTAAAGTCTTTTGGAGCGAATCACTGGTACGCTTCGATCGCTCGAGCGCCCGACTGAGTTCTTTCTGATTCTTTTCCAGCCGATGAATAGACTCCGTAGACTTTTTCGCCAGCAAAGACAGCATCATGTGGGTCCGCGCCTTCTGATTGGGATCTGACGCAGCCCACTGAGGCTGTCGCTCCAGGGTCAGCAGCTCCAGTCTCTGGCGGTTGATTTCTTCAAGAATTTTCTGCTCATGAGAAAGTTCGTTTTCCAGCCCAAGCACGGTCTTTTCCTGGCTCTTCAGCGTCCGCTCGGATTTTGCCCGCTCGCGCCTCAGCTTCTGCAGAGACTGCCGAACTTCTCGGATTTTGACTTCCGACTGCTTCATCTCCTCTTCAAGTTTTTTCTTGACAGAGCTTTTCTGAGAGATAGAAGAACGCACTTCCTCAATTCGGTTTTGCGTTTCTGCTCTACGTGCCTCGATGGCCGTCTTATCGGCAGCAGGCCTGCGGGAAGCGGCTTTTGAAGTACTTGTCGCTTTACGGACAGCAAGCTGCTTTGCTGTCTTTTTAGGCGCTTTCTTAGAGACCTGTTTTTGTGTCGTCCGAGCTTTTGTCGTTTGCTTTGCTGCAGACACAGAACGTCCCTGCGGCTCGGGGGCCGCATAAACGGTCTGGAAAGCAAAGGCAGCCAAAGCGAGCAAAACCGCCGTGGCTGCCGAAAAACGAATTCTCATCAGAATGAGTTTTATTTGCCGGCCTTACCCTGAGCCGCTACTGCTGCCATCTTCTGCTTGATCGCTTCCTGGTCGCCCAAATAGTAGCTGCGGATCGGACGCATATTTTCATCAAGCTCATAGACCAGAGGCACTGCGGTCGGAACATTCACGCCCACAATGTCCTTGTCGGAAATATTGTCCAGATGCTTAATCAGAGAACGCAAAGAGTTGCCGTGAGCAGTGATCAAAATCTTGCGGCCCGCTTTAATGTTCGGGACGATTTCGTTTTCCCAATAAGGAACGACTCGGGCAACGGTATCTGCCAGGCATTCGGTCAGCGGAAGCTCTTCGGCAGGAACATGCTTGTAGCGGGGATCAAATCCGGGCCACATAGGATTGTCTTTTTCCAGAGCAGGAGGCGGAACGTCGTAGGAGCGTCTCCAAATCAGCACTTGTTCGTCGCCGAAGTTGGCAGCCGTTTCTTTCTTATTTAAACCTTGGAGTGCGCCGTAATGACGTTCGTTAAGGCGCCAGTCATGGATGACCGGAAGATACATGGCATCGAGCTTATCGAGCGTAATCCACAGTGTGCGAATGGCTCTCTTTAACACGGAGGTATAGCAAAGATCGAATTCATAGCCTTCGGCCTTCAAGATTTCACCGGCGCGGGCAGCTTCTTCGCGGCCTTTCTCCGTCAAATCAACATCGACCCAACCTGTAAAACGATTTTCGAGGTTCCACTGGCTTTCGCCGTGGCGCATTAAAACGATTTTGTACATGGTCACTTCCAAGCAAGTACTGACAAAAGAATAATTTTAGCAGTGCAGGACGGCGATACAGCCGTCCAAGAAAAAAGCCGGAAAAAACTTCTTCTAAGTCTCAGGGACTCAAATATTTATTTGGATTACGAAGTTCAGTTGGATATAATCCCCTCTTTAGCATCCTCAAGGCTTTGCCCGAGGACCCAAGGTTTACTATTTTTGCTTCTCTCAACATGGATTTCATTACTGAAAACATTCTGCTGATCATTACGTTTGTAGGTTCGGCAATCCTTTTGGCTTTTCCGTCTCTTTCCAAATCCAAAAATTCAGGATTAAGTCCCGCCGAAGTTGTCATCCAGGTAAATGACAAAGATGCTCAGCTCGTTGACGTTAGAACTCCGAATGAATACTCCAAAGGCTCTTTAGCCGGAGCGGTTAACATCCCGGCGGCCGATTTGGTTTCCCGCATCGACACACTGGATAAAAACCGTCCCGTGATCCTCGTCACACAAAACGGCAGGCGTGCTCAGCAGGAACTCAAGCAGTTTAAGAGCAAGGGCTTCTCCGACGTCTATGTCTTGGAAGGCGGCCTCGTTGCTTGGCAGGCGGCTAAGCTTCCGCTCACAGGATTGGAAATCAATCGCCGCAGCAACAAGAAGAAAAAGGCCTAAGGCCCGCTAGATTTACAACTTAACTCTACTTATCTGTAAAGGATTAAAAATGGCAGAAAACGAAAACACAACTCCTGAAGCAGCACCTCAGGAAGAAGCTCCTCAGTTTGCCGTTCAGCGCATTTACCTGAAAGACGCTTCTCTCGAAATGCCGAATGCTCCCGAGATCTTCCTAGCTCCCGAAGCTCCTCAGGTCGACATCCAGCTCGATGTCTCCGAACACGCTTTGGCTCAGCCCGATCTCTATGAAGTCGTCGTTCGTGCCACCGTCACCGCCAAGACCAAAATCAATAACGAAGACAGAACCGTCTTCTTGGTTGAATGCAAACAGGCCGGTATCTTCCTTCTGAAGGGCTTCCAGGAAGAACACAAGACTATGGTTCTCGGCATTACCTGCCCGTCCACAATCTACCCGTACCTCCGCAGCAATGTCTCTGATCTTCTGACCCGTGCAGGCATGCCGCCGGTCTACTTGGGCGAAATTAACTTTGAAGCCTACTTTGCTCAGAGAATGCAGGAGCAACAGGCCGCTGCAGCTGCTGAAGACAAGACCGTTCAGTAATCAACTGTTCTGTTAGTTCGAAAAGCCGTCCTCATTGATTTGAAGACGGCTTTTTTGCGCCAGCAGCTTTAGATGCCGCCTTCAAAGCCGCACTGACGCCAGGCTTCATAGACGGTAATCGCAACGGAATTCGATAAATTTAGGGAGCGGTTGTTGGGACGCATCGGCAGCCGAACCATATGCGCAGGATCAAATAAAGCCCTGACTTCCTGCGGAAGTCCCGATCCTTCCGAGCCGAAAACAAACCAGTCTCCGGGCTTAAAGCTCACTTCCTGAACCAGCTGCTGAGCTTTGGTTGTCATCGCAAACATTCGGTCCCGATCGGGTTTTTCTGCTTCAAGGAAATCCTCATAACTTGGGAAGCGCTTGATATCCGCATATTCCCAATAATCCAGCCCGGCCCGCTTCATATGCTTGTCCTCAAAGTTAAAACCTAAAGGCTCAATCAAATAAAGCTTGCATCCTGTATTCGCAGACAAGCGAATAATGTTTCCTGTGTTGGGCGGAATTTCCGGGTGGACTAAAACAATATTAAACATCCTTGTCTTCTTTCAAATAAGTTTTCAAGGTCGCAAAAGCCTTTTTCTCCAGCTGTCTTACTCTCTCCTGGCTCACGCCCATTTCTTTGGCGAGATCTGCCAGCGTCGCGCCTTTGCTGCCGTCCTGATCGTTATACAGCCAGCGGGCTTCGATAATGCGTCTCGAGCGGTCATCCAGTTTTTTAACGGCTTCCGGAAGACGATTTTCGATCGTATTTTCGTATGCGCCGCGGGCGATCGTGTTTTCGGGTGTATCCCGCTCGTCCGTCAGCCATTCCGACGGGGCCATACCTTCATCTGTACCGCCGCTCGGTTCATCGATTTCGACATCCGAACCAAGCATTCGCTTTTCCATCTCAAAAACTTCAGACGGTTTTACGTCCAGTGTTTCGGCAATTTTTTCCGCTTCGCTGGTACCGAGAAGCTTGGTGTCGTCCTTTAGCTTACGCAAATTAAAAAACAGTTTGCGCTGTGACTTGGTCGTGGCAACTTTAACGAGGCGCCAATTACGGAGAACATATTCCTGAATTTCAGATTTAATCCAGGTCATTGCGAAAGTCACCAAACGCGCACCGTTGTTCGGATTGAAACGTTTGACGGCTTTCATTAAACCGATATTTCCCTCTTGAATCAGATCGCCGAACGGAAGTCCGTAGCCTTGATATTGGCGGGCAATGGAAATTACAAGACGCAGGTGGGACATCACCAGTTCCCCCGCGGCTTCCATATCTCCGTGCTCCTGAAGCCGCACAGCCAGCTCGTGCTCGCGCTCGGCACTCAGAATCGGAGCCTTATTGGCGGCCCGGATATATTCCTCCAGCGAACCGAGCGATGCATCGGGTATCGCAAGCGGGGTCGGTTTGTAGGGGGCAAGAGCCGTGCTCGGGCCCTTTTTCTTTTCATCTGTTGTCATCGAGGAAAATTGTAATCCTCAAGTCAAGCCTTAGAACGTACGCGGGGAAGTTGCCCCGGCAATAAAGTACGAGACGATCACGCTCAACAAGATGGTCGCCAAGGAAACAGACAGATAAACGGCGGCAAAAACAGACCAATGCGGCATCAGCGTCAGCTCAAAAGCTTCTTCGAGCAAGGGGACCGAGGTAAGCGTCGTCGCCAAAAGCAAGACACCTCCGATAATGCCCCCGAGCAGCGAACTCAAAGCTGCTGCTATCATCTGCGGACCGCGGACCGCCCAGTCGCTCGCGCCCAACATCAAAAGCAGCTCTCTTTCGCTGCGTAAGAACGCAGACAGCCTGAGTGAGTTCTGGAAGATCAGCAGGCAAACCAGCGTTACAGCTGGCGCCCCGAAAGCAAACATGCCTAGCGCAATAGCCTCTCTGAGCGAGTGGCGTTTCTTGATCCAGTCAAGATTGGCAGTTACGCCCTCAACGCCCTTTACTTTTTCGATGGCTTTAACCGCTCCTTCGATATCGATGTAGCGTGTATCCAATGGAAACTGCAGAGCCAATATGGTCGGTATTTTTTTCCTGTCTCCGACGAGCTTCAATATATCTTTTTCTAAAACGTCGGTCGGCTTTATTTCTCTAAGCTCGGTAATCGGCGCAAGCGCACGAATCTGTTCCTGTGCCTTTTTGCGCTGGGCATCGGTTAAGGAAGGGTCTAAGAAAACACTTGCTTCGTCTCCCATGACGCCGCGGTGGCTGTCATAGAAACAATAAAAACTCAGTGCTATCTGGCCCAGCAGACAAAGTGCCAGAGAAAAAACCACGACGACAAAAATAAAACGCTTCAGGTTGGCTTGAATCGGCCTGCGCACACGGTCTCGCATTGTGATCATCTTTTCTCTCCCGAGAGCTCAACACAACGCAGAGCAGCAATCTCAAACGGAAGCATGTAGCTTGATGTCATCACAATCGGATAACCGACTTGGCTGAGCTTGGTGCAAATATAGAGAAACTCTTCCTGAGCCTGATCATCCAGCCCTTCCAGCGGAGAGTCCGCAAGGATCAAACGGGGCTGGTTAACCAAAGAGCGGGCAATGACAACACGCTTTTTTACGCCCACGGAAAGGCTTTCAGCCCTGGCGTTTAAATAAGGATCCAAACCGCAGAGAGACGCACTTTCCAGTGCGTTCCGTTTAGCGTCGGCCGCGCTCTTTCCCAAAAGCTGAGCCGTCAAAACCAGGCCTTCCAAAACGGTGTAGCCGTTTAAGAGAACCGGATCAGACGGGATTAGCCCCAATCCGGCCCGCCAAGCCCTTTTTTGGCGCTCGCTCATCTTCGTCAGACGCTTGCCCTCCAGGAATACCTCGCCCACGCGCGGAACTCTCAAGGCGGCCATTAAGTTGAGAAGGTACGACTTACCCGAACCGTTGGGTCCCAGAAGGAGAACAAACTCTCCGTCAGAAATCTCCAGCGTTACCGTTCCTTTGGTTTGGTTGTTCCAATCATTAATCGGAACGTCGACCATTCTCACTATCGTCTTCATCGCGCTATCAAGTCAAATTGGTAATCAACTTTGGCCCAGGTAGCCTTTTCTTCTTCAAGCAAATACTCGACCACAGGATGATCTTTCAGCCATGCTCTCGGAACATAAAGACAGAAGGAATGCCCATGGAATGTCGCTTCCAATTTCGGCAGCTCAATCTCCTGGCGAGCATGCGCAGCAATAGTAGCTATCCGTAAGCAGAACAGCAGTTCGGCGTTCTGTTTGGTCGCAAGCAGCATTTCAACCTTTTTCAGGTTCCCGCGGTGCCCGAGTACCAAGGCTGCCAATTTTTCCTGTTCAGGTCTGGAAAAGCCCGCAATATCGCTGTTTTTGATCAAATATTCACTGTGCTTATGATAATCGCTGCGCGAGAGGGTCAATCCTGTTTCATGCAAATCAGCCGCCCATCTCAGGAACCTTGCACTGTCTTCCGAAGCATGGGGAGACATGGTTTTGAGAAGGTCCACTGCTATGTCGCCGACACGTTTTGCCTGCTCTTTGTCCACATGGAACGCGTTCATCATTCGCTCGACGGACGCCTCACGAGGATCCCTCTGCAGTTTTCTTCCGGCAAGGTCGTACAAGATGCCGTAGCGAAGTGCACCGTCGGCGACTTTCATCACATCGATTTTGAGCTTTTTAAATACGGCGATCAAAACGGCAATGCCGCCCGCAAGCACCTCTCGGCGGTCCTCTTTCAGCCCGTCGAACTTAATCTTGTCAATGCTTTCGGCATGGATCACTTTGTCCTTGAGCTGCTCAAGTGCGTAAAGACTGATCGAACCGTCGGTAATTTTGAGCGCGGCCAGAATAGAAGAAACGGCACTGACGGTACCGGACGAGCCGAACGCCTCCTGCCAATTTCCCTTAACAAATTTATATTCGCTGCCGTCCAAAACAGAAGCGGCCGACAAAATGGCGCGCTGCATGCTCCGAGCCGTAATTTTGCGGTCTTTAAAGAAAGTCACCGAGGTGTTGACGCAGCCCACGTGAAAGGACTCACCCTCGATCATCTCGTGGCCTCGTCCGATCACGCACTCCGTCGATGCACCTCCGATATCCACGATCAGTCGAGTTTCATCCGAAGGCGGAAGCGCAAAGCTGCAGCCCTGGAATACAAGTCTCGCTTCTTCTTTGCCTCGAAGGATTTCAACCTTACAGTCAAGAATCTTTTCTGCGCGCTCAATGAACTCTTGTGAGTTTTTTGCGGCTCTAAGCGTTTGAGTACCGACAGCACGGATATGATTTCTCGGCATCCCGCGAATCTTCTCCGCGATGCGGGCCAGGGCGTTAAGCCCTCTGTCCTGAGCCTCAGGCGTCAGATTGCCGTCTTTATCGATGCCGGCTGCCAAACGTATCGTTTCTTTCCAGCTGCCCTCGGTAATAATGCGCTCGCCTTCAACTCGGGCAATTTCCAGACGGAAGCTGTTGCTTCCCAAGTCTATCGCTGCAAGCTTCATTCTTTTGTCCCGCCGATCTGATCCAAACCGACCAGAGCTGCCGCAAATTCGTCCGCTTTGAAAGGCTGAAGGTCGTCAATGGTCTCACCGACACCGATGTAATAAATCGGCAGCGGTTTTTCTCGAGAATTTGCCAAAGCCACAAGAACGCCGCCCTTGGCCGTACCGTCCAGCTTGGTAATAATCAAACCGGTCAGCCCGGCCGCCTCATCAAATGCCTTGGCCTGCATTAAAGCGTTTTGGCCGTTCGTACCGTCCAGCACGAGAATCACTTCATGCGGAGCCCCTTCCATTGCCTTTCCCTGAACCTTGCGGATTCGGGCAAGCTCGTTCATGAGATTCGTTTGTGTCGGCAGTCTTCCTGCAGTATCCACCATCACAAGGTCTATGCCTTTCTTGCGGCCGGAAGCAATGGCGTCATAGGCGACAGAAGCCGGGTCGCCCTTTTCCTGCGAAATCACTTCAATTTGATTGCGCTCGCCCCAGACAGCCAGCTGTTCTCTTGCTGCTGCTCTGAAAGTATCCGCTGCTGCCAGCAGGACTTTTTTATTCAGCTGGGCAAAATGCTTCGCTAACTTGCCGATCGTCGTCGTTTTACCGGCGCCGTTGACGCCGCACATCATGATGACGAGCGGTTTGTGTTCATCGAAATTCAGGGACGCTTCACACGGTCTGAGGATATCTGCAATGATCTCTTTGAGGGCGACTTTCACTTCGTCCTGTGTTTTGAGCCCTTTCAGCTTAATTCTTTCTCTCAGCCGCTCAAGAATCAGAGCGCTGGTCTCCACGCCGATATCGGCGGAAATCATTTGGAATTCCAAATCTTCCAAGAACGCTTCATCAACGACACCGCCGGTAAAAATACCGACCAAATTGACTTGTGTTTTTCTTAAACCTTGCTTTAACCGGGCGAACCAACCCGTTTTCTCTTTTGTTTCACTCATTGGCGTACGTTTTGAATAAAATTCACTTATTTCAACACGAGAGTTTAGCAATGCCGGCAACCAACAGCGGTAAAGTTAGGATCATCGGGGGAAAGTGGAAACGCACCAACATCCCCGTTTTGAATGCCGACGGCCTTAGGCCTACCGGAGACCGGCAGCGCGAAACGCTCTTCAACTGGCTGAGCTTTCTTCTCGGAGACTTCGAGGGCCGCAGCGCATTAGACATGTTCGGAGGCTCCGGCGCCCTGTCTTTTGAATTCTTAAGCCGCGGCGGCAGCCGTGCCGTTTTATGCGAGATGAACCGCCGTGCCGCTCAGTTCATCAAACAAACCGCCGAAAAGCTCGATGCTGAGGGTCTCACGATTATTGTCGGCAACTCGCTGACAGATCCCCGCGTCTCGGAACTTTCTCCTTATGACCTGGCCTTTATTGACCCGCCTTTTGCGGCTGACCTTCAGCTCAAGGCATTGAAACGCTGTGTACCGATGCTCGCCTCGGACGGACTTATATATGTCGAGTCGCCTCAGGAAATTTCCGGTGAAATTCTGACTTCTCTGTCCCTTACCGCCGCACGCCGTCTCAAAGCCGGTGCCAGCCACATGCTTTTGGCCCAAAAAACTGAGAATCCGTCATGATTACTGCAACCTACCCCGGAACGTTCGATCCCCTGACTAACGGACACTTAGACCTGATTCGTCGGGCCTGCTGGATTTTCCCGAAGCTCGTTGTTGCAGTGGCGGAAAGCAAAAGAAAACATACGCTCTTTACTTTGGAAGAGCGCGTTCAGATGGCCAAAGAAGCCGTCAAAGGATTCCCGAACGTTGAAGTAGTAGGGTTCGAAGGGCTTTTGGTTGACTTCGTCCGTCGCCACGGCTCAACCTGCATCGTCCGCGGGGCCCGCGCCGTCAGCGATTTTGAATATGAATTTCAGATGGCCGGAATGAACCAAAAACTCATGCCGGAAGTTGAAACGATCTTCCTTACGCCGGCTGAGCAATTTCAGTTCATCAGCGGAACATTTGTCCGAGAGATCGCCATGATGGGCGGTGATGTCAGCGGATTCGTTCCGCAAAACATTCGCGCCGCCCTGGAAAGAAAGCGTATCGAACTTAAGCAAACCTCTCTTTAATGAGTTCTGCACACCTCAGAGCTGCCTGCTCGCGTTCTGCCAGTACTTTGGGATCGGTTTTTCTTCTTCGCGGACTCCAGTAGCTGTCCGGGAACGCGGCATCGTCCGGAAAACGCGGAATCAGGTGCCAGTGCAGGTGCGGCACCATCGTTCCGAACTGCGCCCAGTTAACTTTCTCGGGATGCATTGCCTCGATAATGGTCTCTTCCAATCGCGTCAGGGCATCCCACATAACCAGTCGATCCCGGAGGTCCAGATCGGAAACTTCCTTCACATGGTCCTGCCAAATCAGCCGGAAGTAGCCCGGAAACGCAGGATCGTCTACGCGAATGATGCGAAAACTATTGTTCGCAACAATGACGTGCTCGCCTTCGGGAGCACAAAGGGGGCAGTTTTGCGTCATAACAATACCTTTTCAATACCGCCGTCTTTCAGCTTGTTCACCGTCTCGTAAAGCCAATTGTCACCGTACTTCGATCTCATCATTTCGACAACGAGGAACTCGGCGGTTGTGTGTGTCGCCTCAGAGTAACGGTTCATGCCCTGCAGACATCCCGGACAAGCCGTCAGTACTTTGATCTTGCCGGAGAAACGATCTGTCTTCAGTTTATCTACGGCTTGATTCAAGCTCAGTTCTTTAGCCGTTCTCACCTGGCTAGCAATATCCGGGCGAGAGACCGCAAACGTACCGCTTTCTCCGCAGCACCGTTCGGACAATTCCACCTTGGAGCCGTCTTTGGGATGAATTAGGCGATTAACCGTCTCGATAGGCACGCCTTCCTTCAGCGGTGTGTGACAGGGATCATGATAGATGTAGCGTGTGTTGTAGGCGCCGTTTACGCTAATACCCTTTTCTGCCAGATAGTCGTGAATGTCCATTACGCGGCAACCTGGGAAAATAGATTCAAAGTTGTATTCCCTCAGCTGATGCAGGCAGGTGCCGCAGCTCACCAACACCGTGGAGATATCCGCATAATTCAGCGTATTGGCCACACGGTGGAAGAGCACGCGGTTACGCGTCACGATATCGTCGCCCTTTTTGCTCAGCCCGTTGCCTTTCTGCGGGTGCCCGCAACAGCGGTAGCCCGGCGGAAGGACAACCTGCACGCCCATGTCATAGAGCATTCCCAATACGGCAATAGAAACCTGGCTAAACAACTTTTCATTGCCGCAGCCCGGGAAGTAGAACACCGACTCTCTTCCGGACTTGGGACTGGCGATCTCCTTGTTCTTGATCACCGGGATATAAGTGGATTCTTCAATGTCAAGCAGACGGCGCGCCGTAGTATGAACCTTGTCCTCAGGCAGCTTCCGGTTTACTAAGTGGATGACTTCCTCTCTCAGAGTCGGGCGTCCGGTACTGAATCCGGGATGTTTCAGGCTCTTTGCCGCCGTAAATTTCAATGCGTCTGCCGCAATTCGCTGCGCCTTGAAGCTGTATTCCACCATGCCTTTGCGCATGGCTCGGACGGCCAGGGGATTCTCCAGCTCAAGGAACTTCAAGCCGGCCGTTTTCGCCGGGTCAAAGCGTTCTTTGCCTTGGCCGTGCAGCATGTCTCTCATCAGCATGGTGACATGTCCGAAGTCAATCTTCACCGGGCACGGCTTCTGGCACTTCTGGCAAATCGTGCAGTGGTCGGAAACATCACCGAACTCGGTGAAATGCTTCAGCGAAACACCGCGGCGTGTCTGCTCTTCATAAAGGAAGGCTTCCAGAAGAAGCGAGGTCGCGATGACTTTGTTTCTCGGCGAGTAAAGCAAGTTGGCATTCGGAACATGCGTGGTGCAGACAGGCTTGCACTTGCCGCAGCGAAGGCAGGTCTTAATCTCGTCGGCAATCTGCTTTGCTTCGCTCTTCTGCATGATCAAGGACTCATGCCCTAACAAATTGAAGCTAGGCGTATAGGCAATCGACAGATTCGCTTCCGGACGGAGTTTTCCTCGGTTGAATCGGCCGTGAGGATCGACCTCGTCCAAATAACGATAGAACTCATCAAACTGCCCGGGTTCGACAAACGAAATCTTTGTCATACCGATGCCGTGCTCGCCGGAGATCGCGCCGCCTAACTTCTTAGCGACTTCCATCACATAAGCCACGCCCTCGTTAGCCGTCTTAATCATCTCGACGTTGTCGGAGTTCACCGGAATATTGGTATGAACATTACCGTCGCCGGCATGCATATGAAGGGCAATAAAGACTCGGCCTCTCAGCACACGATCGTGAATTTTCACGATCTCGCTTCTCACCGCTTCAAAGGCATCGCCTGCGTAGATGTCATTGAGTTCGCGGAGAACTTCTTTCTTCCATGAAATCCGCAGGTAGTGGTTCTGAACCAAGTCCAGCAGCGTTAAATCATCGAGATTCTCAGGCAGCTTCGATTCACAGCGGCGTCCGAGCTGTTCAAGGGCTTCAAGAGCCTCTTTAGCCGGCGTGTGAAGATGATTGAGGACGTACTCCCATTCGTCATGAACTTTTCTCAACAGCGCCATCGCAAGCGGCAGCTTTTGCGCCAGAAGCTCTTTCTCGGTGTAGCCTTCCGACGAAACGGCAAGCTTGCCGAGTTTGATCGGGCCGCCCAAGTAAGTAGCCACGGCGTTGAGCATCTCAAGCTTATTGCGGATGGAACAGCAGATATTGAAAAGTTCGCAGGCATCGGTGTATTCGCCGATCTTGTCCAGCGGAATCACGACGTCTTCATTCAGTTTAAAGGCGTTGGTATGCTTCGAGATCGCTGACGTCTTGGAGCGCTCGGCCCAGTATTGGTGACGGGCTTCGGGTGTCTTGGCCACAAACGTATCGCCGTTGCCGGCAATCGCGATCTTCTTCACTTCCTCGATGTACTTAGAAATCGTCGCATCATCGTTGCCGATGATGTCTCCGACAATCACCATCTTAGGATAAATTCCCCGGCCGCTCTTCGGCGCGTAGTTAATCGCATGCAGGTAACGGTCATCCAAGTGTTCCAAGCCGGCAAGCATGACGCCCTCTGGATGGGAGTCAAAGAGCTGAGAGATTTGGTAGATCGCTGGACCGGCGTTACCGGCGGCGCCGTAAAACTCAAGACAAACGGTCTGAGTGCATGCCGGCATCTTGTGAAGAATGAAGCGAGCCGAAGTAATAATGCCGTCGCACCCTTCTTTCTGCAGACCGGGTAGACCGCCCAAATACTTGTTCGTCACATCCTTGCCCAGACCCGGCGTCCTGAACTTGGGGCCTTTGAGTCGGAAGGTCTTTTTACGGATGATCGGGGCTTTCTCGGGCGATTTATTACCTTGTTTCCACACTGCCTCAAATACGACGTCTTCCTGCAGATGGATTTTGCCGAGGTTGTGGTTCACGCGCGTGACTTCCAGCCAGTTTCCGTCCGGGTCCACCATTCGGTACCAATAGACGTTATCGACCGTCGTACCCCACAAAACCGCTTTCTTGCCGCCGGCATTCTCAGCGATGTTGCCGCCGATCGTACAGGCATAGTTGGAGTTCGGATCAACAGAGAAAACCCAGCCTTCTGACGCGGCCTTTTCCGCAACCTTCTTATTCACCGAACCGGCGCCGGCCTCAATCGTAGCCACTTCTTTGTCGAGCCCTTCAAGCTTGCGCATCTCTACATCCGAAATACGGTTCAGCTTTTCGGTATTGATTACGGCCGAGCGAGAGTGCAGAGGCACGGCTCCGCCGGTATAACCGGTACCGCCCCCGCGGGGAATAATTACAAAATCAAGATCGATCAGCGCCTTAACGATGCCCGGTACCTCATCCTCGGAGTCCGGATAAATGACCACAAAAGGATATTCCACACGCCAGTCGGTTGCGTCCGTCACATGGCTGGCTCGAGAAAAACCGTCGAAACGAATGTTGTCGGCACGAGTGTGCTTCTTCAGCTTTTTGAGAACCAGCCGGCGAAGATCCCAGGAGCGCTCAAAGGAGCCCTTGAACTTTTCAATCATCACCAGCGCAGTCTCCATCAAAGCTGCGACTTTTCGGGCCGAAACTTCATCGAGCGTCGGAAGCTGCTCGCGAATCGAATTAATTCGGTGGTAGAGCGCTTCAATCAGAAGATCACGTCGTTTCTTATTGAACAGCATGTCTTCCTGCAGGTAGGGATTTCTTTGAATCACCCAAACATCGCCCAATACTTCATAAAGCATTCGGGCGGATCGTCCCGGCTTACCCGACACGCGAAGTTCGTTTAACAGCTGCCAGGCCTCTTTGCCAAGCAGCCGCGTCACAATATCCTTATCCGCAAACGAGGTGTAGTTATAAGGAATCTCTCTTAAACGATTTTGCAGTTCAATCTTTTCGGCCATGGTTCTTCGTTGGTATCGGCTTACGGCTGGTTATCAGAATCTACATTGTGCAAGATTTTTTCTTCCAAGTAATAAACCTAACTCGTCTTTTTCAATTTCAGTGGGATCCGGTGGTATGTTTAAAGAATCTTCAACCACTTTTCACATCCCAGTCGACATGTTAGAGCAAGAATACCTTCGACGAATCCTCAAAGCCCATGTTTACGATGTGGCTAAAGAAACGCCGCTGCAGCAGGCAAAACTCCTCTCTGCACGTACCGAGAACAAAATCCTTTTAAAGCGCGAAGACCTCCAGAGCGTCTTCAGTTTCAAGCTGAGAGGCGCCTATAACAAGATGGCAAACCTCACGCCGGAAGAACGCGCCCGCGGCGTGATTGCTGCAAGCGCCGGAAACCACGCTCAGGGCGTTGCCCTGGCCGCCAGCAAACTCGGCTGCCGTGCTGTCATCGTGATGCCGATTACGGCGCCGGCCCTCAAAATCAACACAGTCCGCAGATTGGGCGGCGAAGTCGTCCTCTTCGGTGAGTCCTTCAGCGACGCCGCCGCTTATGCAGAAGAGCTTCAGGCTAAAGAAGGTCTGACACCGGTGCCTCCTTTCGATGACCCGGACGTCATTGCAGGTCAAGGCACTGTGGGTATGGAAATTATTCGTCAGGCCCAAAACGCTAACGGCAATATCGATGCAATTTTTGTTCCCGTCGGAGGGGGCGGACTGCTTGCCGGTGTTGCCGTTTACGTTAAAGCGCTCTATCCCAATATCAAGGTCTTCGGCGTCCAAACTTATGATTCGGACAGCATGAATCAGTCTCTTAAAAACGGAGAAAGAACGTTAGTCCCCGATGTCGGCCTTTTCTCCGACGGCACGGCAGTTAAGCTCGTCGGCAAAGAGACTTATGAGCTTTGCAAGAATTTTGTCGACGGCATCGTGTTGGTCGATACGGATGAAGTCTGCGCCGCAATCAAAGATGTTTTCCAAGATACAAGAAGCATCCTTGAACCTGCCGGCGCCCTTTCCGTTGCCGGCATCAAGCACTACATCAAACAAAACGGCTGCAAGAACCAGACATTTGTCGGTGTTCTGTCCGGCGCCAATATGAACTTTGACCGTCTGCGCTTCGTCGCGGAACGTGCCGAACTCGGTGAGCATCGTGAAGTCCTTTTCGCAGTCACGATCCCGGAAAAGAAGAACTCCTTCCGTTCGCTAATTTCGCTGCTCGGCAGCCGCAACATCACCGAGTTCAACTATCGTATTTCGGATGCGGCCGACGCTCAAATCTTCGTCGGTATTCAGACCGAACATCGAAGCGAGGCTGCGGAAATCAAGAAGCTGTTTGAAGACCAAGGCCTTCCCGCACTGGATATCACGGAAAATGAACTCGCTAAAACGCACCTGCGCTACATGGTGGGCGGCCACTCAAAATTAGCGACCGACGAGCGCGTTTTCCGTTTCGAGTTCCCGGAAAGACCCGGAGCTCTGTTCAAATTCCTTAACTCTTCCGGAGCCAACTGGAATATTTCTATGTTCCATTATCGGAATCAGGGCGCTGACTACGGTCGAATTCTGGCCGGACTGCAGGTCCCCGAAGAAGACTATGGACGCTTTGACGAATTCCTGAAGAACCTCGGGTATTCCTACGTTGAAGAAACGAATAATCCCGCTTATAAACTGTTCTTAGGATAGTAGAAGGAGAATGAAGCGGAGACCGCTCCGCTTCCCGCAGCGGACTGAATATGAGCCTGACAAATAAGGAAAACGTAGACAGAGTCATGCAGGGGCTTCCGCCGGAAGCACGCGCGGCTTTAAATGTCATGTCGCAGATGCAGCAAAGACCGCCGGAGGATGTTCTTCGCGATGAGATCAAGAACTACATCGAAGGCCGCCTCCCGAGAATTGACATCGAAGGTGCTATCAAAGCGCTGCAGTCTCGTTCGTATCAAGCGGGCTACATCATCGGTTCGCTTCGGAAATTTGCCCGAAACTGGAATCGGGAATAGAAAAACTTAGGTTCACTCCAAAGAAAAACGCCGGCGATCCGGCGTTTTTCTTTATGTCTAGCTTTAAGCCTTAATCCACAATGTGGATTTCTCCGTTTTCTTCGGCAAAGTGGAGGTCGTATTTCTTCTTACCGTTAACTTCCTCGACCCAAACCGCCACGGGTTCTTCTTCCTCGAGGTTTGCGTTAATGAAGCGCTCGGCTTCCAAACGGGTTGCGAAGTTTTCGCAGCCGCTCGGATACTCCACAATGATTTGGGTAACAACGTCTCTTCTCATCCCATCACTCCTCATACTGCGAAATCAAATACGCCACCGATGCCGTCTGTTTCTTGCAGTATTCAATATGCAGCGACTCGTTGGGGCCATGTGCGTTGGAGTTCGGTCCTAAGGCTCCTGACACCATAAACTGAGCATGGGGCCATTTCTCGGAGAAGAGCTTCACCAGAGGAATGGAGGCTCCCAACCCCATGTAGGCAGGCTTATTTCCCCAGTACGCTTCAGAGGCCTTCTCGAAGGCTTTAGAAATCCACTGGGCCGACGCTTTGGCGGACCAGCCGTTGCTCGCTACCGTAGGAACATATTTCACATCGGCATTAAAAGGCGGTTCGGCCGTGATGATTTCTTCCAGCGCTGCCGAAGCCTTTTCGGCGTCCACATCGGGAGGAAGTCTCATGCCGATTTTCACGGTCGTAAAGGGACGCATCACATTGCCGGCATTTTCAACAGACGGCATGCCGTCTACGCCCGTGACTGTTAATTCCGGGCGCCAGCTGCGGTTAAGCAGCGCCTCGCAGGCGTCTTTTGTGAGCGGTTCGGTCTTCCCGTGCCACGGATAGGCCGCAAAAATACGGTCGCCCAGGCTCTCTGCCACGCCTACGTTCTGTTTGTGGATTTCCTCACTGATCTTGGTCTGGAAAACCTTCGGAATAATTTCACCGGTTCTGCTGTCTTCGATACGATCCAGCAGACGGCGGACAATCATGAAACTTTCCGGAACAATTCCGCTCGCCTCTCCGGAATGCACGCCGACATTCAGGGTCCGAACTTCTATCGTGCCCCCGAGCATACCTCTGAGCGATGAAGTCACCCACAGTCTGTCGTAGTCGCCGCAGCAGCTGTCCAAAGCGATCACCAGTCCGATATCGCCGAGCTTCTGTTCGGCTTCTTTCAAATAAGACTCATAGTGGCGCGAGGAAGATTCTTCACAGGTTTCAAACAAACCGACACAGCGCGGATGCGGGATTTCTAATGTCTGCAGCACCTTCACTGCGGCCAGAGACGTGTAAAAGGCATAACCATCGTCAACAGCACCGCGTCCGTACAGACGGCCGTTTTGAATGACGGGCTCCCAGGCACTTTTATCCGGGTTCCAGCCTTCGTTGGGCGGCTGTTTGTCCAAGTGCCCGTAGAAGAATACTGAGCGCTCGAACTTTTTATCCGAGGTTGCATCTACCTCAATGAAGAGACACGGAGTGAATCCGTCGTCTTTAATAATTTCGCAGCGAAGGCCTTTGATGCCTTGTTTCTCAGCCCAAGCCTTTGCTTCCTCAAGAGCTTTCAGAAGAACGCCGTTTTCTTCCCATTTTTTATCAAAATCGGGCGAAAGCGCCGGAAGTCTGATAAATGATTTGAGCGCTTCCTCAACCGAAGTGTCCCACTCCCGAGTCACTTCGTTATAAATTTTCTTCAGCATGAACTCTATTCCTTCAAAGTAAACGCTTTGATGTTCAACGCATCTCGAATAATCGCCACAGCAGATTTAGCCTGCTGTTCGGTCATGGACTTACCGGCAACGACTTTGTACAAGCCGTTTGTCGAGCGGATGCTCACGTCGGAGCCTATTTTATCGCCGAGGGTTTCGATGAAACGCTTCTTCAGAGCAATAGCATTAGCTTCAGAACGGAACACCCCAAGCTGCACGGCATAGTTGCCCTGAGGAACTACGCCGGAACCTTTGAGCTTTTGTTTCTCGTCGGAAGCCTGCTCTCTAATGGAGTGAATGACCTCCTCGCGAATCTCATTTTCGAAAGTCCCCAGCGTCGTCGTACTGTCCGCCCCGGCAACCGTATATACGCCTTCGGGAATCAAATGACGGTCGGAGCTGGGCACTGCGGCTTTTTCAATTTCAACCTTATCCGCAGTAACCGGAGAGGGGCTTTCCATCAAGTTGCCGCTTTGCGTGGCCAAGGCTTCTATCAGCGCTTCTCCCGGATCTTTGCGTTCTCCGACCGGAGAAGAAGTCTCCTTCTTGTCCTTTGGGATTGCCGCCAGGACCGTCGTTAACAGCGGACTTCCTTTCTTCCATTTGCCGGAAGCAATCTGCGCTCTGGTAATTCGTTCAACTTTGACGCGTGCGGTCCCCTTTCCCGCGTAGCCCAGCTTTGTCGCTGCGGCGTACGACAGGTCAATGACACGGCTGTGCAGGAACGGCCCGCGGTCGTTGACGCGCACAATCACGGACTTTCCGTTTTCCAGATTAGTTACTCGTGCGTAACTCGGAAGCTCCATCGTCGTGTGTGCCGCGGACATTTCGTACATGTTGTAGATTTCGCCTGTGGAAGTCTTTTTGCCGTGGAACTGTTTTCCGTACCAAGAGCCGTAACCGACCTGAGTCAGCGGTTTATCTCCGGTCATGGGCACATACCGCTTTCCCATTACCGTATACGGTCGGTTGGTCGAAGCGATCGGTTTTTCAACTTTAGGCACGGCATCTGCACGACTCATCCCGAAGGTCTCCCATTCTTTGGGAGGACCGTCTCGATCGTAGTATTTACCGCTGTTTTTCTGCGTTCCGCAGCCGCTTGCAAGCAGTACACACACGGCCGCTGCGCACACCCCGAGGATTCTTACATTCATAAGATCTCTAAGTCGTTTTTAATTCAATTAAGAACGGTAATCGTCGCCGTACAAAGAAACTTTGATGCGCCGCTGTGCTGAGATTTTCATCAGCAGTCCGCAGCAGATTCCGAGAATCAGCAATGCCGTTCCGCCGTAACTCATGAATGGCAGCGGAACCCCCACAACCGGGAGAATACCGCTCACCATTCCCATATTCACGAAGGAATAAATGAGGAAGATCGTTGCAATCGCGCAAGCCAAGAGACGTTCAAAAACGGTGTTGGCCACGGACGCGATGTACAGCGCTCTCATAATCAAAAGAGTGTAAAGGCCTAAGAGACAGATGTCTCCGAAAAATCCGAATTCCTCGGAAAAAACAGCAAATAAGAAGTCACTCGTTCTCTCGGGAATGAAATCCAAATGCGCTTGGGTACCGTTCATCCAGCCTTTCCCGGTCATTCCGCCGGAACCGATGGCAATGATCGCCTGCAAAGTGTGGAACCCGGCGCCGAGCGGATCGGAGCTCGGGTCCAAAAGCGTGAGCACGCGCTGACGCTGGTAGTCGTAAAGCGAATTCCAAACAATCGGCAAAGCGACCAGAACGCCGGAAATCAACAGCAGCAAGAATTTCCAGCTTAAGCCGGCAAAGAAAATCACTGCGAATCCGGAAGCCAGCACCAGAATAGAAGTACCTAAGTCCGGCTGCTTCAAAATTAAGGCGACGGGGAGCGCCAGCATCACAAAGGCCACCAAATAGTCCCACCATTTGAGCACACCTTCCTGGGCGGTCAGCCGGATCTGGAAATACCATGCAATCAGCAGAGGAGTCGCCAGCTTCATAATCTCGGACGGCTGGATTCGGATCACGCCGATATCAAGCCACCGGGTCGCGCCCTTCGTATTGACCCCGAAAAGCAGCGTAGCGACCAAAAGCACCAACCCGACGATATACGCCGGTACAGCTAGGTTTCTTGTCCATTTGAGCGGCATCGTCGCAAAAAGCATCATCGCTGCCCCTGCAGCTGCAAGATTGCGGATTTGACCGTCAATTCGCCAAGGGAAACTGTAGCCGGCCGAATAAAGTGCCACAAAACCCCACGCACTCAGGATCAGTACGATCACCATTAAAGGCCAGTCAATCGACCAGATGATCCCGAGCAATCCTTTGAGGATACGGATGTGGAAAGGTTCACGTGTATGTGCGTTCATTCTTTATTCCCTTTTACCGTACCCGAGGCGGCAGCCTGAGGTTTATCTGCCGGCTTTACCGCTTTTTTGACTGCTGCCGTGCTGCGAGCCTTGGTCTGCTGACTCTTTTCTTTTCCGGCCTCCTCAGTAACGCCTTTATCCTTATTCTGTTCGATCAAGTAGTAATCCAAAACTTTCCGCGCCAGCGGTGCCGCAGCTGCTGCACCGAAGCCTCCGTTCTCAACCATAATCGCGAGCGCAATCTTAGGCTTATCAACCGGAGCAAAGGCAATAAACAAGGAGTGGTCGCGATGGCGCTCTTTAATTTTGTTTTTGTTGTACGTTTCGCCCTGCTTAATGCCGAGCACCTGAGCAGTTCCCGTCTTGCCGCCGACTGTATAGGGAGCGCCTGCAAAAATTGCTCTGCCGGTTCCCTTTTGAGTCACATCCTGCATGGCCCGCTTAATAAAGTTCACGTTTTCTTTCTTCAGAGGGATCACATCGACCGGATCCTTCGCCACGATCTCTTCTTCGCCGGTCTTTGAATTAATAATCTTCTTGACCAGATGAGGCTTCATCACGATGCCGTCATTGGCCAGAGTAGCCACGGCGTGCGCAAGCTGGAGAATCGTAAATGCGTTATAGCCCTGTCCGATACCGATGGAAATCGTGTCTCCCTGCGCCCAGCGCTGCTTAAACCGTCTTTGTTTCCATTCTCGGGACGGGAGAATGCCTCGAGCCTCGCCGACTAAGTCGATGCCCGTGATCTGCCCGAATCCGAAAGGCTTCATGAAATCATGGATTCGGTCAATGCCCATGTCCTGGGCCAGCGAGTAGTAATACACGTCAGAAGAAACAACGATCGACCGATGCATGTCGACCGGACCATATCCGCGGCCCCGGGTGGAGTCTCGGAACACGTGGTTTCCGAGCTGGAAATGACCGTTGTCGTTAATCACGCGTTTGGGATCACGAACTTTCATTTCCAGCGCCGCCAAGGCCATGAAAGGCTTGAACGTCGATCCGATCGGATACGTTCCGCGAAGCGCACGGTTCATGAGCGGCTTGTCTTCGTCCTGATTAAGACTGTCCCAAGTTTCCTGGTCAATGCCGTCGACAAAAAGGTTCGGATCGAAGCTCGGGTTTGAAACAAATGCCAGAACGTCTCCGGTAGCCGGTTCAATCGCAATCACCGTACCGCGCCGATCGCCGAGCTCTTTCATGATCTCGCGCTGCAGTCCCATGTCCAGCGTCAGCACAAGGTTGTTGCCGCTTTGGGGCTGCGTCATCGATAAAGATCGGATCGGGCGGCCGGAAGCGCGTACCTCGATTTGCTCGAATCCGGGCTTGCCGTGCAGTACGTCTTCGTACGAAAGCTCAATACCCGTTTTGCCGATATTGAGTGTCCCCGTGTAATCGTTTCCTCGGCCGCTCTCTTCAAGTCTTGTCTGATCTCGCTGAGAGATTCGTCCGATGTAGCCGACGACATGTGCCGCATCCTTTCCTGCAGGATAAAAGCGATGCATGCGAGATCGCACCTCAACACCCGGGAAGCGCCAAGACTGAGCGGTAAACCTCGCAACTTCTTCGTCGGTCAGACCGCTTTTAACCGGAACCGGACTCAGGCGCGGCAGCTCGTCCTTAAGGCGGTTGAATCTGCGGATATCTCCCTTAGAAATAGAGATAACCTTCTGGAGCTCTTTAATTGTTTGGTTAAAGTTAGGCGTCTTGGCCGGCGTGATTTCCAAGGTGTAAATCGGATCATTCGTGGCTAAAACTTCCCCGTTTTTATCCATGATGATGCCGCGGCGCGGAGGATGGGCCGTCTCCGTCTTGCGGTTGGCCTCGGCCTTCGTCACAAGCTCGTCGTACTGGAAAATCTGCAAATAGGCAAAGCGGCTGGCGAGAATTAAATAAAGCAGGATCGTCACGAACAGAAAAAACCAGCATCTGCGCGTGAACTGCTTTCTAAATTTTTGCTCCAGCTCGAGATTGCGTCGTTCCATAGTGCGCATTAAGCCCCGTAATTAGGAACCCATCGGCGCGCGAGGAGCCAGCACCACGCCGGCCAAAATACGACACTCAGCAAACCTTGGGCAAAAACAGACCATGGCCCGAAACCGTTTCCAAAGCAGAACGCTTCAATCGTCAGAAGAATCGCGGGAATATAGAAAATAGGAATCAAGGAGATGGACTGCGCAATGCTGCTTAACCAGCTCAGGCGCACGCTCATCAATTCCGTAAAGAAAACTACCATGCAGTAGGTAAGCGCATGCTGTCCGAACACTGCTCCTGTATCTGCGTCGGTCAGCAGACCGAAAAGAAATGCCAGCCAGTAATAGATGCGCTGCGGCTGATGGATCGTCCAGAAAACCAGAGTCAGAACCAAAAAGCTCGGAAAATACGGTAAATGCGACAGCGGAAGCAGATCCAGGCTCCAAGAAAGAATCAAGGTGCCGTATACCCACCAGCCTGATGCAAAAGCGGGGTCATAGAAAGATTTGTTCGGGCGGCGACTTTTAAAACCCTTAGAGAACTCACTCATCGCTTGGGCTTCCTTCTAACCTGACCGTCGCCGGCATTCTCTCCCTCTTCATCCAGATCCGGCAATTCGACCTTCGTATCCACGTAGAGGACAAGAACGTATTCGCTCGTGCCGATAGATTTGGGAGAAGAAACGGTCACATCAATGTAACTGCCGGAGTCGCCCGGTTCTACTTTTGTCACGACGCCTACCGGAATCCCTTTGGGATAGATGCCGTCAAGACCGGACGTAACCACCTTTTCGCCAACCTTAATTTTGTCGGAGAACGGAAGATCGCGGCTCTGAAGCGTCGTTCCGTCCCCGCTGCCGCGGACAATCCCGCGAACGTGCGAAGTCGTGAAGAGGACCGGAACTTCCTGATTTTTATCCTGGATCAGCTGGACTTGACTGGAGTTGGGAGCCACATGAATGAGCTGACCGGCCAAACCGGCTTCTGTGACGACAGGCATCCCGACCTCAAGACCGTCGTTGGATCCGCCGTCAATTTGATAGCGCTGAGTAAAGCCGTCAGAAAGCGCGCGGCGAACTTCAAACATTCCTGTTTTAGCCGTGTACAGCGTTTTTTGCTGGAGCATCTCTTTCAAAACGCGATTCTCTTCGCTCAAGGTGCTCATGCGGTAGCGCTGCATCTCGCTTTCGGCAAGACGCTTCTTCAGCTCTTCGTTTTGGGCGATTAGGGAAGATTTGGAACGCAGGTAGCTGTCTGCAAAATCGACGCCGCGCGCAGGAGAGGCAACGCCGTTGTGAATCCAGTCTGAAACCCAGGCAAAACCGGAGCGCACCGGCTCCATCACCTGCATTTGATGGTCGACTACCATCATCAACACCGAGATCGCGACAAAGAAACCGAAGCTCGTGAACGAAGAAGCGCGGGGCGCATTAAATTTCAGGTGTTTTGACGGCCCGACCATACCTTTTGATCGGTTGGATTAACCGAAGCAGAAAATAGAATCTTCGATCTTACCGATGCCTTCAAGTGCAATGCCGCAGCCGCGGACAACACAGCTCAGAGGATCGTCGGCAACGACGACCGGCAGTCCTGTTTCTTCCATCAGGAGGCGATCCAAGTCTTTCAGCAGCGCACCGCCGCCGGTCAGCATCAGACCGCGAACGGCAATATCGGCACCGAGTTCCGGAGGTGTCTGTTCCAGTGCTTTTTTAACAGCGCCCACAACCTGATTCAAAGGCTCTGTCAGAGCTTCAAGCACTTCGTTGCTGGAAATCGTGAAGGAACGAGGCACACCTTCGGCCAAGTTGCGGCCCTTAACTTCAAATTCTCTGACTTCGCTGGAAACGAAAGCGGAACCAATTTCTTTTTTGATTCTTTCAGCCGTCGGTTCACCGATCTGCATACCGTAGTTGCGGCGAATGTAGTCGATGATGGCCTGGTCAAATTTGTCGCCGCCCACGCGTACGCTGCAGGCGTAAACAATACCGCCTAAAGAAATCACGCCGACTTCGGTCGTACCGCCGCCGATGTCAATGACCATCGAGCCTGCGGCTTCGCTGACGGGAAGTCCGGCGCCGAGGGCTGCGGCCATCGGCTCTTCAATCAGATAAACCTGTTTTGCGCCGGCTGCTTCTGCGCTTTCTTTAATAGCGCGGCGTTCAACCTGCGTGGAACCGTAGGGAACACAAATCACAATACGGGGGCGCGGAGTGAAAATGCTCGGGGTATGCACTTTCTTAATGAAACTTTTGAGCATCTGCTCGGTAACGGTGAAATTGGCAATCACACCGTCCTTCATCGGGCGGATGGCATCAATATTTCCGGGAACGCGTCCGAGCATGTTTTTAGCTTCCTGACCCACTGCGCGAACGTCGAGCTTGCCCGAATTGCTTTTATCGGTGCGCACTGCAACTACGCTCGGTTCGTTAAGAACCATTCCCTTGCCACGGCAATAAATGAGAGTGTTTGCCGTACCCAAGTCAATTGCTAAATCGTTAGAAAAATAATTTCTAATACTGCCGAACATCAAATTCCCCTTGCAGCCTCTCTTTGGCACATATTTCGTAACTGCCTTTACTGCTTTTAGTAACACGTAAGGCAAACGTAAATGATAGACTAAAAAAGGTATTTTAGAGTCCGGGAAAGAGTTTCTTGTTACTTGCAGAAACAAGACTTTTCGGGGCATCCACTTTTGCAGGAAATCCATGTCACTTACTATCAATGACGTGCGACGCATCTCCGATCTCGCACGTATCGATTTGTCTGAAGAGAGTGCTAAAAAGCTCATGGGCGAGCTTAATGACATTCTTTCCATGGTCGAGCAGATTCAGTCTGTCGACACAACCGGTGTCGCTCCCATGCCGCACCCTTTCGGTGGTGTTCAGAGACTTCGCCCCGATGATGTCACCGAGCACAATCGCCGAGAGGAAAATATGCAGAACGCTCCCGACGAAATGGACGGTTTATTCTTAGTACCGAAAGTCATCGAATAACATGAAAGAACTTACACATGCCTCCGTGGCAGAGTTGAGCGCTCTTCTTTCTAAAAAAGAAGTCTCTGCAAAAGAAATCGCTCAGGCTTATCTCGACAAAATCGAGGACAAAAAATCCTTAAATGCATTCCTGGACGTCCGTCCGGAAGTTACTCTGAAAGAAGCGGAAGCCGCCGACCGTAAAATCGCCGAAGGCACCGCTTCTCCGCTGACCGGCGTTCCCATTGCACACAAAGATATTTTTGTCACACGCAACTGGGCGAGCACCGCCGCGAGCAAAATGCTCGAAAATTACATGAGCCCGTTTGATGCTACCGTGGTTGAACGTATTCAGGAAGCCGGCCTCGTCTGCCTCGGCAAAACCAATTGCGACGAATTCGCAATGGGCTCAACTACGGCCAACAGCGCCTATGGAAAGACATTCAATCCCTGGAACGAACATGTCGTTCCAGGCGGCTCTTCCGGCGGTTCCGCTTCCTGCGTTGCCGCGCGACTCACACCGGCAGCGACCGCTACCGACACGGGCGGATCGATCCGTCAGCCTGCAGCCTTCTGCGGCGTCACCGGTATTAAGCCCACGTACGGCCGTCCCAGCCGCTGGGGCATGATTGCATTTGCCTCCAGCTTGGATACCGCCGGCGTTATCGCCCAAACGGCAGAAGACTGCGCTTTAGTTCTTTCTCAGATGATCGGCTTTGATAAGCGCGACTCCACGAGCATCGAGCTGCCGCCTGAAGACCTGACGATCGGCCTGAACGACGGCGTCAAGGGGCTGCGTATCGGTGTGCCTCGCGCTTGGATTGATAAAGCTGCTCCGGCCCTTAGAGACTCCATCTATGCCGCATTGAAGGTATATGAAGATCTGGGTGCTGTTTTGGTGGATATCAAATTGGAAAAAGCCGACCTCGGCGTTCCTGTCTACTACATCATTGCACCGGCGGAAGCCAGCTCCAACCTCGGACGTTTCGACGGTGTTCGCTACGGTCACCGCGCTCAGAACTACACTGACCTGCTCGACATGATTAAGAAGAGCCGTGACGAAGGTTTCGGCCCGGAACCCAAGCGCCGCATTCTTATCGGTACTTACGTTCTTTCTCACGGCTACTACGACGCTTACTACATTAAGGCTCAGCAGGTCCGCCGTTTGATCGCCGAAGAATTCGATCACATCTTTGCAGAAAACTGCGACGTGATTGCCGCCCCGGTCTCTACCGATGCTGCTTTCCGCTTCGACGACAAGAGCGATCCGCTTTCTCTTTACCTGAGCGACCTTTACACCGTCCCCGGTTCGCTGGCCGGCCTTCCGAGCATGAGCGTTCCCTGCGGTATGAGCCCGGATAACCTTCCGTTCGGTCTCCAGCTGATTGCCCCGAAATGCAAAGAAGCTCGTCTGCTCCGCACTGCCCACGCCTATCAGAACGTCACCGATTGGCATAAGGCTGTTCCTGCCGGATATTAAGAAAGGATTACAAAATGGAATGGGAAGTTGTTATCGGACTGGAAACACACGTCCAGCTGTCCACTAAATCTAAAATCTTTTCCGGAGCGTCTGCAGCCTTCGGCGCAGAGCCGAACACTCATGCATGCCCGATCGACCTTGCCCTCCCGGGCTGCCTTCCGGTGCTCAACCGTGAGGCCGTCGAAAAGGCGATCCGCTTCGGCTTGGCCATTAACGCTAAAGTCGCCAACCGCTCGGTTTTTGACCGCAAACACTATTTCTACCCTGACCTTCCGAAGGCTTATCAGATCAGCCAGTTTGAACATCCCGTCGTTATCGGCGGCGAACTGACAATCCAGGTAGAAAATCCCGACGGCACAACCTACGCAAAAACCGTTCACCTGACACGCGCACACTTGGAAGAAGATGCGGGTAAGAGCGTTCATGGCATCGTTCACGGAAAGACAGGCATCGACTTGAACCGCGCCGGCACCCCGCTTCTCGAAATCGTCAGTGAACCGGAAATGCGCAGCTCGGCCGAAGCTGTGGCCTACGCCCGCGCTTTGCATGAGTTGGTGACTTGGATCGGTGTGAGCGACGGCGACATGCAGAAAGGCAACTTCAGATGCGACGCCAACGTATCCGTACGCCCCAAAGGACAGAAAGAATTCGGAACCCGCTGCGAAATTAAAAACCTCAACAGTTTTAAATTCCTGCAGGCCGCGATTGACTACGAAGTCCGCAGACAGATTGAACTGATTTCTGAGGGCGGCAAAGTCGTTCAGGCAACTCGCCTCTACGACCCGGACAATGATGAGACCCGAGAAATGAGAACCAAGGAAGATTCCATGGATTATCGCTACTTCCCGGATCCCGATCTTCAGCCGCTGGAAATCTCGGATGAATGGATCGATGAAGTCAGAGCCACAATGCCGGAACTGCCCGGCGCTGCCCTGAACCGTCTGATCCAGGAATACGGTATCAACGAAGCCGACGCGATTCAGCTTACGTCACACCGTCCGCTCACCGTCTATTTCGAGACGGCCGCTGCGAATGTGAAGGATAAGAAGGCCGTTGCCAACTGGATTCGCGGTGAAGTTTTAGCTAAGCTCAACGCCGCCGAGCTCACCATTGAAGAAAGCCCGGTCTCTGCCGAACAAGTCGGTCAGATCCTTAATCGCATGAGCGACGGCACGCTCAACCAGAAGGGCGCTCGTACGGTCTTCTCTGCGATTTGGGAAAAGAAAGGCGACAATGTCGACGCCCTTATCGAAACACTCGGCTTGAAGCAGATTTCGGACACCGGTGCCATTGAGGCCGCTATTGACGCAGTTCTGGCTGCTAATCCGAAGATGGTTGCCGAATTCAAGTCCGGCAAGGAAAAAGCCTTCAATGCTTTGGTCGGTCAAACTATGAGAGCCACCAAAGGAAAAGCCAATCCCGCTCAGGTTAACGAAATCCTGAGAGCGAAACTGGCTCAGTAAACCTTTGGGTCATTGACAAACAGGACGGCATCCCCGTCCTGTTTGTTTTTGGTTATTTGCTGCCGTATTTACGGCGATATTCGGAAATCGCTTCTTGATAGGCGGAAAGTTCGGGATCTTTGGTTTCTTTGAGGAAGGACATCAGGTCGGAAAGATCTGCGATTGCAACCACCGGCATGGCATAGCGCGCCTTAACATCTTCTACAGCGGAGCGGTCGGCTACTTTTTCTGCTGTTCCCGCACATTCCATGCGGTCCAGCGCTAAAAGAACGCCCGAAGGATGAGCACCGCAGGCTTCAATGATTTTGACGGATTCTCCGACCGACGTACCGGCAGAGATCACATCATCGATGATCACGACGTGACCTTTAATCGGGGCTCCGACGGTATTTCCGCCTTCGCCGTGATCCTTGACTTCCTTACGGTTATAAGCAAAAGGAAGATCGTATCCGAGTTCAGCCATTCTCATGGCAACTGCAGCGGCCAAGGTAATGCCTTTATATGCCGGTCCGAAGATCATGTCGCACTCGATACGCCCTTCTTCCATGGCCTTGATCAAAGTGCGGGCGTAAAAGTCCGCAAGTTTTGAGAGCATGGCACCGGTATTAAATAAACCCGCATTGAAGAAATAGGGCGACAGGCGGCCGGCCTTAGTTTTAAATTCTCCGAACCTTAATACTTTAGATTCAATACAAAACTCAATAAATTTATGCTGAATGCTGGACATAACGAAGTCACCGAGAAATTAAGACTTAAGTGGCGGATATTCTAACGAGGCGTATTGCGCAAAAACAATCGGTTCGAAATTCTTTTCCTCAGAGTACGGTCCTTAGAAGCCGACATTTCTCCTGGCCGCGGTAAGATTAGACATTCTGAAAAAACGGACCGGCAAGTGCTTAAGATCATCACCATCAATACCAACGGCATCCGCAGTGCTGTCAATAAAGGCTTTCATCTCTGGCTGGCAAAACAGGATGCCGACATCGTCTGCATCCAGGAATTAAAAGCTCAGCCGGACGAAGTGCCGGACGAGATTAATTTGGACGGTACTTTTTATCGTTACGTCCACTGCGCTGAAAAGAAAGGCTATTCCGGCTGCGCGATCCTTACCCGGAAAAAACCGGACGAAGTCATTATCGGATTCGGCAACGAAGAATTTGACCGTGAAGGACGATATGTTGAAGCCCGCTTTAACAATTTAATCGTCGTCTCTATTTACTTTCCTTCTGGAAGCTCCTCTGAAGAACGTCAGCAGGCCAAATTCCGCTTTCTTGATGTCATCAAAGGCCGCTTAGATGAGCTGCTTCGTGACGGTCGGGACGTTGTCTTATGCGGTGACTTCAACATCGCACACAAAGAAATTGATATTAAAAACTGGAAAGGCAATTTGAAGAATTCCGGCTTCCTTCCGGAAGAGCGTCAGTGGATCACGGATCGGCTTCGTGAAGGCTGGCAGGATGTCTTCCGGCGCCTGGACCCGCGGCCGGATCGCTTCACATGGTGGAGCAACCGAGGACGCGCCAGGATAAATAATGTCGGGTGGAGAATCGACTATCAGTTTTCAACACCGGCGATTGCTTCCACCGCGAAAGAAACCGATATCTATCGGGACGAGCGCTTCTCTGACCACGCCCCGCTTACCGTCGTCTATGACTTTAATTTGCAATGATTGCTGAACAAATACTTTTCTCACAGGGGTTCGGAACCCGTCACGAATGCACGGGACTTATCGTTCAAGGCCGATTTCGTGTTAACGGCACTGCAGTGACCGATCCGGATGAGGATATCCCGACGGAAGACCTGACCTTTGAGGTCGACGGAGTCCAATGGCCTTTCTTTGAAAAAGCCATCATCCTGCTGAACAAACCCGAGCACTACGAATGCTCCCTGAAGCCTATCCATCATCCGAGCGTGCTCTCGCTGCTGCCTCCGCCTTTGCGCGTCAGAAAAGTCCAGCCGGTGGGCCGTCTCGACGAAGACACCACGGGACTGCTTTTATTGACGGATGACGGAAAGCTGATTCATCGACTTACGCACCCGAAAAAACACGTCACCAAAATCTATCGGGTCACGCTTAAACATCCGGTCACAGAAAAGCAGATCGCCCAGCTCCTCAAAGGCGTGCAGCTTGCAGACTCGCCGGATATCGTCAAAGCCGTCAGCTGTGACAAAGTCTCCGAACTCGTCATTGATCTCGGCATTACGCAAGGCAAGTATCACCAGGTCAAGCGCATGATGGCTGCCGTATCTAATCGGGTCGTCGCACTGGAACGAATTCGTTTCGGAAACCTCTCTCTGCCGGAAGACTTAAAACCGGGGGAATGGACCTGGGTCAAATCTGCTCAGGAAATTATCGGATGATTCGTTCTTCAAAGCTGCGGAGTCGATTTTCGGACTTCAAGATTTACCTCAAGCCCGTTTGCCTCAGAATGTTCTTTCTGGGCTTCTCTGCGGGACTGCCTTTGCTTTTGGTGCTGGGCACGCTCGGCTTTTGGCTGCGCGAAGCTGGCATTGATCTCAAGACGATCGGATTCCTCTCCTGGGTCGGATTGGTTTACGGCTGTAAATGGCTGTGGGCCCCACTTGTCGACAACGTCAAGCTCCCTTGGTTATCCGAGCATTTAGGTCCGCGCAGGGCTTGGCTCGCCCTCTCTCAGGTGATGCTGATTCTTTCGCTCGCCGGCATGGCCTTCTCTAATCCGCAGACGCATATGCCTCAGATCGTAGCCTTTGCTCTGCTCACGGCATTTTGCTCGGCAACGCAGGATATTTCTCTGGACGCTTACCGCATCGAAAGCGCTTCTGCCGATCTTCAAGGCGCTTTAGCGGCAACTTATCAGACCGGATATCGGCTTGCAATGATTTGGGCCGGCGCCGGCGCTTTTGCTCTGGCGGCATTTTTCCAAACGGCTCCCTCCGGCGTCTATGATCAGACCGGCTGGACCTGGGCCTATCTCATCATGGCCGCTTCAATTACCGTTGGTCTGGCAACCACTTTGCTCTCACCGCCGCCGAACACTTCCGATGAGAAATCCAAACTGCGTCAGCTGGAGGAAATGCGCCACCACGTTCACGCCTTTATCCTCCGTCACCCTTCACTTCCTCATCCTTTCGCTAAAGTGATCGGCTGGTTCGGCTTTGTTTGTGTTCGGCCGATTGCGGACTTCTTTTACCGCTATCGCTGGCACGCGCTCGCCATACTGCTTCTGATCGCAACTTACCGGATCAGTGACGTTGTGATGGGTGTGATGAGCAACCCTTTCTATCGGGATATGGGCTTTACCAAGGAGGAAGTTGCAGCCGTCTCTAAGATCTTCGGCGTCGTGATGACCTTGGTCGGAACCTTCATCGGCGGCATCGTGGTGCTAAAAATCGGCATTCTGAAAACGCTCTTTATCGGAGCGCTGCTGTCTGCCGGCACAAACCTGCTTTTCTCAGCGCTGGCCGGCATCGGTCACAGCCTGCCATTCCTGGTATTCACCGTCAGTGCAGACAACCTCTCCGGCGGTCTCGCAAGCGCCGCTTTTATCGCCTACTTGTCGGGGCTTACGAACGTACAGTATTCCGCAACACAGTATGCAGTGTTCTCCTCTATCATGCTGATCCTGCCGAAATTCCTTGCCGGCTTCTCAGGCGTGCTGGTGGAAAACTTGGGGTATTCAAACTTCTTTATCCTAACGGCCGCGCTCGGCGTCCCGGTTCTCGTTTTGATCCCGATCATCGGTTATCTTTCGCGGCACCGGGCCCCGGATAAAAATTAGGCTTTTTCTTCCCCGTCTTCCGGTTCATTCAATTCCGGCAAGTCGTAGCCTTTGGTTTCGTGTGCGATTTCCGCCAGGCAGCTGACCATATCGGACAAGGCCGAGGGAAGGTCTTCCAGAGGAGCATCTTTATCGAGAATCTTCTTGACTTGAGCAAAATCTCCCAAGGTTTCCTCGGGAAGGTGACGCAAAACACCGTGCAATGAACGGGCGACGGCGCGTGAATTCGTATCCAGAATGCCCGGCCAGGTCTGAGCGGCTTCCAGGAATCCCAATGCGAACGGCTCAAGCGCTTCGATTGCTGCTTTGCCGGTCAAAGGACGACCCTTTTCGTCTTCTGCTTCAAAGTAAACAGGATCCAGCGGTACGGCTTGCGCCAACTGTTCTCCGATCTGATGAAAGCGTTTGAGAAGCAGTGTTCTGAGCCGTTTGTCGCTCTGCGCGCTTCCGGTACCGGCATCCTTGGCTCCGACGGTCGACAAAATATGCGGCAGCCAGTCCTTAGTTTCCGGTGTTTTAGGAAGCAGCTGTACCGCTGTCATAAAACCGTCGGCTTCGGCTAAATCCATTGCCTCTGCTTCTACCGGAATAGAAGCTAATAACTCATCCGCCTCGACAAATTCGTCATCGGTGACGGCATTCGACTTATCCGACATTTTCCTCTACTCCTTTTTCTGTAAATTGTTCCAACAGCTTGCGGACTTCCCCACTGTCTCGGGATTTTACAAGCTTCAATGTGAGCCTCTGACAAGAGCTCCGTTTCAGGGACCTTATCATTTCCTTGACGATCGGTATCTGCATCGGCACCATAGAGAGCTCGTTAATGCCGAGTCCGAGGAAAAACGGCACCATCTCTCGACGTCCGCCCATCTCGCCGCAGATCGAAATCGGTTTATTCTGCTTCTGAGCCGCCTTGACTGCAGCACGAATTAACCTCAGTACTGCCGGATGGCATTCGTCATACAGCGGAGCCACAGATGGATTCCCGCGGTCGACACCCAGTGTGTATTGAATCAGATCATTAGTACCGAGAGAAGCAAAATCCGCCTCTGCCAGAAGCTCTTCTGCACAGATCACGGCAGCAGGAAGCTCAATCATGATGCCCACCGGCACGAACTCATTAAACTCGAGCTTTTCCTCCCGAAGCTGAGTTTTTGCAAGCTCGATATATCGCTTTGCTTCTCGGATTTCCTGAAGGCTCGATATCATCGGCAGCATAATCCGGACATCCGCACCGGATGCGGCTCGCAAAATCGCCCGGATCTGCGTGATGAAAAGATTCGGATTAGCCAAGGTAAAACGAATCGCTCTCAGGCCCAGCGCAGGATTATCTTCTTTTTCTGCACTCGAGAAATAGTTGCGCTTTCTTGCTTCGGCACTGAGCAGCTTGTCTCCGCCGACGTCAATCGTGCGAATCGTCACAGGGCGTCCCGCCATAGTATCAATCAGCTCTCGATAGCTTTCCATCTGCTCCCGTTCCTCGGGAAGGTTGTCGCGGCCCATGAACAAATATTCGCTGCGGAAGAGACCGACTCCTTGGGCCCCTAAATGCAGGATCTCATCTAATCCTGAAACCATGGCCACATTGGCCTTCAGAGTCACTCGGAACTTATCTTTCGTTTCTGCCACGCGCCTGCGGGCTCGATACAGCTGCGAATACTTCTTTTCCTGAGCTTTGACGTTTCGCTCAATCTCTTTGATTTCAGAGGCCGTGGGATTGCAGATGATCTGGCCGCTATTGGAATCCACAAAAATGCGGTCGTTATTTTTAATAACGGAAAGTGCTCCAGCCACACCTACGACAGCAGGAATAAAAAGTGTCTGCGACAGAAGCGCCGTATGAGAGGTCGGGCCGCCCTTTTCCGTGACGATTCCGACCAAATCCAGTTCTTCATATTCAGTGAGCCAAATAACATCAGCAATCGAAAGATCATTCGTCACCAAAATCACTTCCGATTGGGCGTTGCGCACTTTCTCTTGGATTTTGCGGCGCTCTCCGGTCAGCTCCTCCTGAAGTCTGCGGATCACGTGCACGATGTCGTCGCTGCGTTCAGCCAAGTAGGCATCTGTCAGGCTGTCAAAGAGTTTCAGCATATCTTCTAGATGCTTTTGAAGCGCCCATTCGACATTGATCTGCTGGGTCTGGATCCGATCCGATACGTCATCAAACATCGTCGAATCGTTGACCAAAAGCTTGAAGACTTCAAGGAACGTTTTAACTTCTTTCGGCGCCTTTTTCGGAGAGCGGCGAATCATTTGATCGAGCTCTCTGCTGACCGAGCTCACTGACTTCCTGAGACGTCCAATCTCTTTATCAACATCTTCGGCTGTCACCGAATAGCGAGGTACCTGCAGAGAGGAAGTCTGCATTACCCTGGCGTGTCCGAAACCGATGCCGCTGGAGACGCCAACGCCTCTCAGCTCCTGCCGTTGAGACACAAGCTTTTCACTCATGCTTAGTCCTGTTCTCCGAACTTAGTGTCAAAAAGCTCTTTCAACTGCTGCAGGGCTGATTCTTCATCAGTTCCGTCCGCGCTAATCTTTAAGACCGTGCCTTTAGAAGCAGCCAAAAGCATGACACCCATAATCGACTTCCCATTCACAACGCGCCCGTCTTTATCAATTTTGATTTCACTCAGAAACTCATTCGCTTTCTGTGTGAGTTTGGCTGCCGGACGGGCGTGAAGTCCCAGACGATTAATAACTTCTACTTCAATGGTTTTCACTGGTGCACTCTCCTGGAATACAGATAACGGGACGGATTTCCTGCGCCTTGGCTCGAAGTTCTTCGAAACTCAGCGAACGATAGGTAAGCATTTTGAAGAACAGGGGGAAGCTCAGCGGAGACACAAGCATGCAGCGTTTGCCGCTGGTGTACTTCTTAAGAACATTGCAGGGCGTTGCGCCTTCGATATCCAAAAGAATAATCATCTCCTCCGTTTGAACCGAATCCCACACTTTCTTTAAGTGTTCGAACTGGTCGCTCTCTTTGGCGTCGGAATCAATGTCCGCCGCTGCGCAGTGATCAATCGGTCCCATGATCTGAGTTGCGGCTTTGAGCATGGCACTTGCAATCGGCTTGTGGGCCGCCAGGATGATTCCTTTGGGCAATTTCTCCATTCTTCCATCTTCCTCTAAACGATAACGACATTTTATATGGGCCGATGCCCTGCGGAAGCCCATTTAAAGCCGCCCGGGTTTCCTCAAAACCGCATTCCATCTAGAATATTTCTTTCACTCATTGAGGTCACCATGGCGATCGTTACATTTAAGAGCAATGCTGCAGGCGAAATTTATATGTTCCGTGAAACGGCCGAAAAGATCTTCAAAGTCATCGGAAAGCCTTTAGGCATCCGCGGTGTTCTCACTCCGGAAGAACTGCCTGCCGCTATCGCAGCACTGAAAACTGAGATGGAAAAAGAAAAGGAATACTTAAAGGCAGTCCGGGAACGTGAAGATAAACTCTTCAAAGAGGGCAAGGATTTAGATGAGGAAAAGAAGCCCTCGATCGAACAGCCTGTTTATTTCACTCAGCGAGCTTATCCGCTGCTGGAAATGTTTGAACTGAGCTTAAAGGACGACACCCCTGTTGTGTGGGGCGTTTAAGACCCCGGCTCTTTACCTATAAAGTCAGAAAAGGACGGCGCAGCACCGTCCTTTTTGTTTGCCCGGCCCCTTCTTGATGTTTAGGCTCTCCAGAATCCGCGGGTAAAGAGAACGAGGACGGTAAACAGCTCCAGACGGCCGATAACCATTAGGAAGCAGCAGAATAAAACTTGGAAGTCAGACAGCGACGTAAAGTTATAAGATGGTCCGAGGCTCCCCAAGGCCGGTCCCAGATTATTCAGACAGGCCAGCGCTGCGGAGAACGAAGTAAGGCCGTCCAGTCCGGAAAGCAGAAAGACGATCGTGCTGATCAGAGCAATCACGGTATAGAGCATTAAGAACGCCATCACTGAAAAGATAATCTGCTTATCAATGACCTTGTTTCCGATGATCAGAGGCCGAACCATACGCGGGTGAAGAATGCGCTTAAATTCCAAGTTGCCCTGCTTAACCAAGGCAATCGCTCGGATCATCTTGAAGCCGCCGCCCGTGGACCCTGCGCAGGTTGCAAAACAAGACCCGAATAAAATCATGAGCTGAACAACAAGCGGCCATTCTCCGTAATTGGTGTTGGCAAAGCCGCCGGTACTGATCACGAAAACCGTATTTGTCACACCGTAATAAATCGCGTCGTAGACATTCGTATACGTCTTCGAATAGACCAGCATGAAGGACGCAAAAATCGAAATAAGTGCCGCTGTTCCGATCCAGCCGCACGTTTCGACGTCTTTCAGGTAAACCTTCAGGGACAGTTTTCTCCAGGCAATAAAGTGCATCGAGAAGTTGATGCCTCCGATCAATAAGAAAACCACACAGACCCAGTCCACGGCTCTTCCCGGCCAATAGGCAAAGCCGGCATCGTGGCTGGAGTAGCCGCCCAGAGACACCGTGGTAAAGGTGTGCATAATGGCGTCGTCCCAGTCCATTCCTGCAAAGTGATAGCAGACGGCGCATGCCACGGAAATCGCCAAATAAATGTTGTAGAAAGCTTTGGCGGTATCTGCAATTCGGGGCGTGAGACGGCCTTCTTTCATCGGGCCTGAGCTTTCCGCTCGGAAAATCTGCGAGCCGCCGACACCCAACAGAGGAAGCACGGCTACCGCCATCACCAGAATTCCGATACCGCCCATCCAAGCGAGGAAGCACCGCCAAAAGTTCACGCTGAGCGGCAGGCGGTCTAATCCGGAGAGAATCGTGCCGCAGGTGGTTGTGATACCCGAGGTTGCCTCAAAAAATGCGTGGACAAATGAGATCCCTTCGATATTGACATAAAGAGGAATAGTCGCAGCCAGCGCCAGAAGGACCCAAGCCATGGTCACCAGAAGAAAGCCGTCTCGAGGAATCAGCTCTCGCTTATAGCGCCGCGTCAGAAGCCACATCAGCAGCCCGGTGAAAAAAGTAATGCAAAACGCGATTTCAAAACCTGCAGAGGCCCCGTCCTTCTTCCATAACGACAATGCCAGCGGAATCAGCATCGACAGAGAAAAGCCGATGATGATCGGTCCCAGAACGTTAAGTACGGGGAGCAGCATTAAACGAAGGACGGGCGGCAGCAGCTGCATCTTAGAAGAACCCTACGGAAGGAGCGAAAAGTTTTTCCACTTCGGAAATTTGGCGCTTGTTGCCCATAAAGACAATCACTTGGTCCCCGTCGAGCACCTCAGGCACTTCGTTGGCCATAAATACTTCCTGAACACCGCTGACGGTTCGCAGAATGCAGCCGATCGCCGTGCCCTGAGGCATCGCGATCTTATCGACGGTCCGGCCGATGACCTTCGAGTTTTTTGCCGAGCCGTGCGCAACGATTTCCATCACCTCAGCGCCTCCTCTGCGAAGCGTATGAGCCGACAGTACGTCGCCCTGACGAATATGACGCAACAGGTCCGAGAGCGTTGCTTCCGTGGGTGAGAACGCAATATCAATGCTCGTTCCCTCAACCAAGTCAATATAGTCGGTACGGTTAATCAGCGTAATCGCACGATGAGCGCCGAGTTTCTTGGCTAAGAGACAGCTCATGATGTTGTCTTCATCGTCATTGCTGACCGCGACAAAAAGATCCGTGTTGGCAATACCTTCATCGACGAACAAGCTTTCGTCCGTCATATCTCCGTGCAGTACGAGAACGGAGCTGGAAAGATTCTGAGATAAGAACTGGCAGCGGGAAAGGTCGGACTCAATGATCTTGACGTTATAGGCGTCTCCCGAAACCGTTTCGACCTGATCCAGAGCTTTTGCGAGCTGCAGTCCCAGACTGCCGCCGCCCACGATCATGACTCGGTCGGAGCGACGCGTCTTTACTCGGAAGGTCTTCACGACGGCATGCGCACAGGCTTTCGTTGTAAGGAAGAAAATTTCGTCTCCGGCCTCAAGAACCGTCTTCCCGTCGATATCATCCAGCCGGTACTTCTGACGATAAATGGAAACGATTTGAACCTTGACCCTCGGCAGTTCGTCCTGAAGTGCACTAACAGGACGTCCGCACATTTTTGAGGAACTCACGATCTTTACCGACATCAGCACGACGTCGCCGTCGGAGAACTCAATAACCTGAAGCGCCTCAGGATACGTAATCAGCTGAACAATGTAGTTAGTAATTGCTTCCTCCGGCCAAATAACCGAAGTGGCACGGAAACCGGAGGTCGACAGAAGCGCCGGATACTCTCTGAGCTCATCATTGCGGACTCGGGCAATGCGGGATGGAACGTTGAAAAGCTGTTCGGCAATCAGCGTTACAGCCAGATTAGTTTCATCATTTGCGGTGACCGCAATGATCATGTCGGCGTCTACGGCGCCGGCGTCTGCGAGAACAGAAGGAGAAGTCGCGTCTCCGACAATGCCCTGTAAGTCATAATTACTTTGAATTTCGGCAATCTTAGCCTTATTGGTGTCCACGATCGTGATGTCGTTGGACTCGGACACCAGATTGCCGGCGACGGAGGAGCCGACTTTTCCCGCTCCGATGATCAGAATCCGCATTTCTCCTCCTTAATTACTCAAAGCAAAGGATTACTCTTTTGCTTTGCCGATCTTGCCGACTTCGATTCCTAACTGCTTTAGCTTGCGATACAGATGCGTTCTCTCCAGTCCTGCGAAACTGGCCACCCGCGTAATACTATTATTTTCGCGTTTTAAGAGGTTCAAGAAATAAATGCGTTCGAATTGGTCTCTTGCCTCTCTGAGCGGGGCGCAAAAATCCACCTGATCAAGAAGCTTGGAAACTGGCGCACTGCCCGATTTGTCCTGCGACTGAACCGGGGCAGGAGCTGCCGGAATAGGCGCCTGGACGCCGGTGCGGATCGGTGCCGGTTCGGCTCGGGTGTATTGCGGACGAGCAGCAGCTCCGATCTTGGGTTCTTTAGGGCTTTTAGCCAGCGCCTCTTTCACCGAGCTGATCAGTCGGGACAGAGCAATCGGCTTTTCCAGAAAATCTACAGCGCCGAATTTCGTTGCCTCTACAGCCGTATCCAGCGTAGCGTGGCCGCTCATCATAATCACCGGAACATTAAGCTGGCCGGTCGCATTCCACTCCTTAAGAAGAGAGACACCGTCATTGTCCGGCATCCAAATATCAAGCAGAACCAAATCCGGGTGCTGTGTCATTGCAGATCTTGCCGCACTTGCATTCTCTGCCAAAAGAACTCCGTAGCCCTCATCGGAAAGGATTTCAGAAAGAAGTTCCCGAATTCCGATTTCGTCGTCAACAACCAAAATTACTGCCATGTTTTTCTATTTGTAATAAAACAATTCTTTTCATTTTACCGAACCAAATCAATTCGGTCGGCTTTGTTCGTGCCAAAGACGGTGAAAAACGAAGATAAGCCTTGCGCCGCAGACATTTCCATCCGCATCTTTGCGGTTTTCAGCAGCAGCCATCGCGCCGTGCTCCTCAGCAATTTTTTTAATTGTCGCAAGACCCAGGCCCGTTCCCGAGGACTTCGTCGTGACGTAGGGCTCGAACGCATGCTCAAGAATTTGATCGGTAAAGCCCGGACCGTTGTCGGAAACATCCAGTTCCACGCCTTCGACATCGCCCGCCTCGTCCGTCACGACAGAAGCCCGAATGCTGACCACCAGTTTGTCTTTATCCGGTACCGCCTCCATCGAATTCGACAAAAGATTGTGGAAGACCTGACGAAGCTGATTCTGATCCGCTTCAATCGGAGGAATTCCCGGCTGAAGGAATAAATCGATATGAACACCTGCTGCCTGGTAAAACTTCACAACCTCTTCAACAAACGCTTTCAGATCAAGCTTGTCATAGTGCGGGGCACCGATCTTGGCATAGAGACGGAAATCATTGACCATCTGCTTCATGGCCGTAACCTGATTGACGATCGTCTTTGTCGCGCGCTCGAGGATCTCCTTGTCACGACCCTCGAGTTTGGCGCCGATTTTCATCTCGACACGCTCTGCGGCCAATTGAATCGGCGTCAGCGGATTCTTGATTTCATGGGCCAAACGGCGCGCTACCTCGCCCCACGCTTCGGTTCGCTGTGCGGACACAAGCGCGGTCACATCATCAAAAACAATCAAATATCCCTGAGCGTCACCAATCGGAAGGCGTGTAGCTCTCGCAAAGAGATTCTGTTTCGTTACCGCGTTCTCTGGACGCTGATACTCGCACTGAAGCGTGATATCGTTGCGTTCATCTGTTTGCGCCATAAGTTTTTCGACGACCTCCGAGGCAAACCCCGGAATCGCCTGTGCAAATTCCGACCCCAAACGATCAGTCAGCGGAATACCTAGAATTCTGGAGGCGCTGGAGTTCGCAGAAATAATCTTCTTATCGTTATTAAGCACAATAACGCCCGAAGACATCTTTGCCAAAATGCGCTCCAAATAACTCTTGGCCTGTTCAAGTTCCGCCCCGCGGCGCACCAAGTCGGCCTGCGTCTGCGCCAGCTGCTCTGTCATGCGGTTAAAAGAGCGCGCCAGTTCTCCGACTTCGTCATCGGCCTTAACTTCGGGAATAAGGTCATATTTGCCTTCTGCAACCTTTCTGGTTCCTTCCAGGAGCATCATCAGCGGCTGGCTGATACGGTTGGCCATAATCACCGAAAGGGCAATCGCACCGAACATGGAAAGAAGCAGAACGAGGGTCAGAGAAATCAGATAAATATTATTCAGACCCGCACGGGCTAATACCATTTCCTGATAATCCCGATACCCGTTCATCAGCGTCTCGGCATTGGTAGACAGAGAGGGAGGAACGTTATCCACGACTTCCAAGAAGACGGTTTCCGAACCTGCCGCCTGTAGGACAGAAGAGCGGCCCTTTAGGTAGTCCGGCTGTTCGGTTCGATAGGCAAAGGAGGCAATGCTCTCAACCGAAGGTACAGGTACGATGACCCGAGCCTTCTGCATACCGCCGACCTCGTCGTCGATTTGCTGCCAAAAGCCGCGCGTCCGCACGGTTTGAAGAACACGATTTGTCGGCACGCTGGGAACGAGACTTCTGAATGAGCTCGCGCTGACCGTAATGAAATTACCTGCGGAGTTAACCAGCACGGCTTCCTGCAGGCCCTGTCGTTCCCGCGCTGCATCCAGCACCGTCATCCAATTGGCCGGCGGTGTCTCGGAGATTTCGTTGGCAATAGTGCGGGCTTTTTGCCGCAGAGAACTCTGAAAGTTCTCCACGACTTCTCTGCCCAGGGTTAGGCCGGAGTCCAGTGCGCGTTCGACTCGGACGTCGAACCAGGACTCGACGGAAGTATGAAGAAACTGCACGGAAGTCGCAAAAATCAAAATTCCGGGCACGACACCGGTTAGCCCGAGAGCCAGTGCAAATTTAGAGAGGATTTTTACGCCGTACTTTTTCTTTTGAGCCCTGCGGTAGAGCCGATATAAGAGAACGCAGACGAGGCCGAGAAATACCAGCGCGATGATGGTGTTGAGCCAAAGAAGCAGTGTGTAGTACTTTTCAAAAAATGTGCTGTTCTGACTGGCCAAAACCAGAAGAAAGAGCAGTACGCAGCTCACACCGATCACGGCGATCAGCCCAAGCCGGAAGTACTTGGACATTTATTTCTCCCCGGCGCCCTTAATTTCGGCGTCAAACCATCCCGAATTCAAATTCCAGCCGTCGTCCTTTTTCAGCGTGACTTGGAAGGGGCGAGGAAGTTTGGAGGTATCTAAATAAAAACGAGCCCGCGCCTCATAATCTTCCGGGTTGAGATTTCGGTAGGAACCGACGTAAAGATTATTAATTGTTTTAATAAATCTCAGGGCGCCCTCAAGAGAGGAAAAACTCTGCGTCATTCCTCCGATCGCGACGCGATAACTGCGCGTCAGAGGATTAAAACTCAGGCGAATGGTCTCCTTGATGCCGCAAATCGACCGATCAAACCAATACCAGCGTTTCTTCTCCACTTCCACTTCAATCACAAAATAAAGTGTGATCCCGCGCTGGAGAACATCCTCAACCTCAGAGCTGAGCTCAAATTCAAAACTGCTGCTGAAATACAGACCCTTTGCCGGCACCTCCTGCCCTTCAATGACAGGATCGACGGGCACGACGACGTCCGAGGCCAAAGCACTGAGACTCGTGCTCATGGCCAGGAGAGTGATCGCAAGCAGTTTCTTCAGGGACATCAAATCTTCTCAAGTAAAGCGTAAAAGAATCCGTCATGCGTAGCGGGCCAAACAGAGCCCGGAGTCTCAGGCCCCTCAGCGGGGGAAAGCGATAAAAGGTTTTCGCCCTCCGGACCGATCGGAATCAGCTTGGCATCGGGATGGCGAGCGCAAAATGCTTCGATTCCGCGGGGTCCCTCCTCAGGGAAAACCGAGCAGACGGCATATAGAATTCTGCCATTATTTGCCAAGAGGGGCCACATGGTTTCCAGAAGCTTCCCCTGAGTCCGCGCAAGTTTGGCAATATCTTCGGGCTTTCTCGACCAGGGGATGTCCGGGTGTCTTCTCACAATACCTGAAGCCGTACAAGGGGCATCCAGCAGAATCCTCTCAAAAGGACGGCCGTCCCACCATTTTTTAGGATCGCCTGCGTCAGCCACCGTTACTTTTGCCTTTAGGCCCAGTCGGTCAAGATTTTCGGTGATTCGGGAGGCACGCTTGGGATCAATTTCAAGCGCAGTCATATCCACGTCGGCCAGCTCCAAGCTGTGAGCCGTCTTTCCTCCGGGTGCCGCGCAGGCGTCTAAGACACGCATTCCTTCCTTGGCGTCGAGAAGTTCGGCTGCCAACTGGCTTCCGGCATCCTGCACCGAGACCTCTCCTTCAAGAAAACCGGGAACGTCTTTCACCGGCCTCGGAGACAGAAGAATCAAACCAAACTTGCCTACCCGCTCTGCGGGGATCCCGGCTTTTTCCAGCTTGGCCTGAGCTTCTTCTACAGAAGTTTTTCCAGTATTAACGCGAAGCGTCATCGGCGGATGCTTTTGCTGGAGCGCAAAAATTTCAGGCGTTTGCTCACCAAACACCGCTTCGTAGCGGCGAATCCACCAATCGGGTGCGTTGAAACGAACCGTCGGCTGCTTTTCGGCCTTCACTAAAAGTTCGGTCTTTTCACGACCGAATCGTCTCAATATTGCATTGACGAAATTGGCCGCCTTCACCATTTTGCGGGAATGCTTCGCTGCTGCCACCGCTTCATTAACTACGGTAAAGGGCTTTTCTTTTCCCTCGCTCAAAAGACCGAGAGCAAGCTCAATGAGCGCCAATACATCATCTGCAGGCGCACGCGAGATAAGATCCGAAGAGAGCTTTTGCAGAAGAGCCCTTTGACGTACGGCCGTATACAGAACGCTTTGGCAGGCGCTTCTGTTTTCAGAATCTTTCGGCAGTCCTTCAAGCACCTTCTCTATCGAGAGACCTTTTTTGACTCCGATCCAAAGCGGTATCGTCTGTGTAAGAGTGACAGCTAAGGCAGCAGAACTCATTTAAGAACTTCTCCTTTGGAAAAGGCGTGACCGGCAATAAAGTCTCGAACATCCAGCTGCTTTCCGCCGGGTCTCTGCAGACGAGTAATACGCAAAACGGTACTGTCACCGCAGGCAACCAAAATTCCTTTCGCGCTGCTTTCAATAACCGTGCCCGGGGTCTCGCCGGTTTTCTTTCCCGGCTCGGCAAAAGCCATCCAAATCTTAAGTACTTCGTCACCGCAGGCGCAGAAACAGCCCGGAACCGGGTTAAAGGCTCTCACCTTATCAGCGATCTTATCGGCGGACGCCGTCCAGTCGATCTTGCCTTCTGCCTTGGAGAGTTTAGAGGCGTAGGTTGCGCCTTCGGGCTGAGAAATCGGAGGATAGGCTTCAGGATTCCGCAAATACTCGATCAGCATCTCGGCTCCGAGGCGAGAAAGCGTCTCGGTAAGATCGCCGGCCGTATCCTCAGGCGTAATTTCAACGGAACGTTTCATCAGCATCGGACCAGTATCAAGCCCCGCATCCATCTGCATCAATGTAATGCCCGTTTCCTTGTCTCCGCGCTCAATGGCTCGCGCAATCGGTGCAGCGCCTCGCCACTCCGGCAGAAGACTGCCGTGAATATTTACAGCCTTTAACGTCGGGAACTTCTGAGGCAGAACGCCCGAGGGAATATCAAGAACAAACTGAGGAACGATAAGGCCGTAAGCAGCCACCACAAGAACGTCCGCTTTCGCCTCCTGCATCTTTGTCAGGACTTCGGCGGTTTCTTCACCGCCTTTTTCGACTCTGAGGGAAAGCGGGGTGTAAACCGGAATATTATGCTGCTTGGCCAGCGCCTTCACGGCACTTTCTTTCAGCTTGCGGCCGCGCCCTGCGGGTCGGTCCGGCTGAGATAAAACCATCACTACTTCATGTTCACTCTGAATTAATGCTTCTAAAGCTTTAGCCGCAAACTCCGGCGTTCCTGCAAAAATAACTCTCATCTTGTCCTCTTAACCCGAATCAGAATTGAAATTGTAATGACGGAGCCGATTGTTTCATAATCAAAGCTGACTATTTTCGGTGGTTTGCTCATGCCTTTTGCTCACTTAAAAACGGGACGCTTTCACTACGAGGTATTCGGCGATAAACAGCTTCCGGCCGTCCTCTTAATCATGGGTCTGGGAATGCCGGCAGCGGGCTGGCCTCGGAGCTTTATTTCCATGCTCTTGGAAAAAAGCCTTCGCGTCATCACCGTGGATAACCGAGATGCAGGCTTATCCGAGCACTTTTCTCATCTGAAAACGTCTATCTCCGTTCCTGCTGCCATCGGAAGAACTCTTCTTCGCCTGCCGGTCCAAGCACCCTATCTCCTCGAAGATATGGCCCTCGACTTAGTGCAGCTGCTGGATGAATTAAAGCTCCAAAGAGCGCATGTCGTAGGAGCCTCGATGGGAGGAATGATCGGTCAGACCCTTGCATCGATCCGGCCCTCCCGAGTCGCGTCCCTTACTTCTATTATGTCGGCCTCAGGCAACCCGAGAACGGGCTTTGGAAAACTGCGCGCAATTTATTCAATCTTGATGCACTCGAGCGATCTCTCCACCGAAGAAGGGAGAGAGAAGCATCTGGAAAGAGTATTTATGACTCTGAAAAGCCCGAGCTACGAATACACCGCTCAGGAAAAACATGAGCTACTCCACGAGATGAGCCGCTATGAAATTGATCAAACTGCCGGAGAACGACAGCTGCTGGCAATTCTTGCGAGCGGGGACCGCTCAAGTGATATCGCTCGTATCACCGCGCCGACATTAGTTATTCACGGAGAGGACGATCCTCTTCTTCCGCTCGCAGCGGGGAAGGAAGTGGCCGACCTCATCCCGAAATCTGAGTTTCTGGCCTTGCCGCGCATGGGACACGATTTGCCGCCGATTCACTTCGAGACAATTACTAGAGCGATCGCCTCTCACGTTTGGCAGGCGGAAGCCTAGATCAGGCTTCTTCCTTGGCAGCTCGTTCTTCTTCCAGACGCATCTTACGAATCTTGTGACGAATGCGCTGTTTCTTAAGCATGCTCAGGTGGTCTACGAAGACCGTCCCTTCCAAATGATCCATTTCGTGCTGAACACAGACAGCCAGCAGCCCGTCGCATTCCAATTCAAAAAAGTTGCCTTCGAGATCCTGAGCCTTAACCTTTACTTTTGCCGGGCGAGTGACCTTGTCGTAAATGCCGGGCAGAGATAAGCAGCCCTCTTCCCAAGGCTTAGTCTCCTCACTGGACTCAACCAGCTCCGGATTGACTAAAACTTTAAGATCGTTTTTCTCTTCGGTGATATCGATCACAATTAAACGAATATGTCGGTCAACCTGTGTCGCAGCAAGACCTACACCGGGAGCTTTGTACATAGTTTCGGCCATATCGGTGGCAAGCTGCTTGAGTTTGTCGTCAAACTCCGTCACCACGGCTGCCTTCGTGGCAAGACGCGGATCAGGATATTTAAGAATCGGAAGTAAAGCCAACGTTATGCTCCAAAAATCACTTTATTGTCAGTAAACCTTTAATAATACTCGCCACGGCAATTACTTATAACTACTTATATACACACTAAAACACCTGTTACATGTTGATTAACGGAAAAGAAATAACCGCTTCTTTGAAAAAGTGCTAATTTAGAAAAAGACATAAGTACATAATTATTGGATTAAAAATGGGCAAAACACTTGTCATTGCCGAAAAACCGTCAGTTGCAGGAGACATCGCACGGGCTATCGGCGGCTTAAAGAAAGTCGGAGACCACTACGAGGGGGATTCTTATATTGTTGCTTCCGCAGTAGGTCACCTGCTTGAGCTCAAGGAACCGGCAGAATACGAAGTAAAAAGAGGCAAATGGAGCTTCGCTAATCTCCCTGTCATCCCCTCTCACTTTGATCTCGCCCCGATTAAAAAGTCTGAAACTAAGCTAAACGGACTCAAAAAACTCCTTAAGAGTAAAGAGGTCGATAAAGTCATAAACGCTTGTGATGCGGGACGCGAGGGTGAGCTGATCTTCCGCTACATCATGGAAGCGACAAAAAATAAGAAACCGATCTACCGTCTGTGGCTGCAGTCCATGACAAAGGGCGCAATCCTCGATGCCTTCAAACATCTGCGCACGGACGCACAGATGCAGCCTTTGGCAGACGCTGCCAAGAGCCGCTCGGAGGCCGACTGGCTGGTAGGCATCAACGGTACCCGCGCTATGACGGCTTTTAATAGTAAGGACGGAGGCTTTTTCCTGACGACCGTCGGCAGAGTTCAGACACCGACGCTAGCCCTCGTGGTTAACCGCGAAGAAAAGATCAGAAGTTTTGCTCCCCGTAATTACTGGGAAGTGCACGCCGACTTCAAAGTTGATGCCGGCGTATACGAAGGCAAATATTTTGATCCCGACTTTAAAAAGAGCTCGGATCCGGACTTAAAAGCGGAAAGACTTTGGGCTGCGGAGGATGCGCAGAAAATTGCCGATGCGGTCAGAGGCAAAAAGGGCACAGCCACCGAGACGTCCAAACCTTCAACTTCTTCCTGCCCTGCCTTGTATGATTTGACGACACTTCAGCGCGAAGCCAACTCACGCTTCGGCTTCTCTGCCAAGACAACGCTGTCGATTGCCCAGGCACTCTACGAAAAGCACAAACTGCTGACTTATCCTCGTACGGATGCCCGCGCACTGCCGGAAGATTACCTTCCGACGGTTAAAGAGATTTTGAGCGTCGTCGCTCAGACATCCTCCCTCGGCAAGTTCGCACAAAAGGCCCTGAAGGATAACTACGTCGTGTTCACTAAAAAGATCTTCAATAATGCCAAGATCAGTGATCACTTCGCCATTATTCCGACCGGCCAGGAACCCAAAAGCGTTTTGTCGGAGGTAGAACAGAAAATTTACGACTTGGTGACGAAACGCTTTATCGCTGTTTTTTATCCGCCGGCTCAGTTCCTCAATACGACGCGCACAACAGTGGTCGAGGACTATCACTTCGTGAGCGAAGGAAAAGTGATGCAGCATCCCGGCTGGCTGGAAGTTTACGGCCGCACAAGCGAGGATTCCGGCAGTGAATTAGTTCCTGTTGCCAAGGGTGAAACCCCGCTCACCGTCAAATCGGATGCTCTGGGACTCGCAACTAAACCGCCTGCCCGTTACACGGAAGCTTCATTGCTGAGCGCAATGGAAAACGCCGGAAAGACCGTGGAAGAAGCAGAACTGCGTGATGCAATGTCCGAGAAAGGCATCGGAACCCCGGCTACACGCGCGGCCATTATCGAAGGACTTATCGCTCAGAGCTACTTGATTCGTGAAGGACGCGAGCTGATCCCGACGGCTAAAGCTTCCCAGCTTCTTACGCTCCTCAAAGGGTTGAACATCGAGACGCTTTCCGAGGCTGAACTCACCGGTGAGTGGGAATACAAATTGTCCCAGATCGAAAAAGGACAGCTTTCCCGCAAGGACTTTATGAAAGAAATCGGCGAGCTCACCTGCAGTATTGTGGATCGGGCAAAAAGCTACGGTGCCGACACGGTTCCTCTGAGCAATCCGGCCACCCTGAAGGCGCCCTGTCCGAAGTGCGGCGGGAAGATTGTCGAAAACTACCGACGCTTTGCGTGCACCTCATGCGACTACAGCATTCCCAAACATCCGGGCGGCAGAACTTTTGCACCGGAAGAAGTGGATGAGCTGCTTACAAAAGGGCAGATCGGCCCGCTGGAAGGCTTTATCAGCAAAATGGGACGTCCGTTCTCAGCCGTACTGAAGCTCGGACCGGCGCCCGACTACAAGATCGACTTCGATTTCGGGGAAAAACCGGAACGCGAGACCGTCGACGTGGAAGAACTTCGCAAAACCGAACCCGTAGGAAAATGCCCTGTTTGCGGCAAGAACGTCTACAAAACGGAAAATGCCTATGTTTGCGAAGACCATATCGACCCGAACGCTAAGAAAAAGTGCACTTTCCGCAGCTCGAAGGTCATTCTGCAGCAGCCGATCAGCCGCGAAGAGATGAGCAAGCTTCTTTCCACCGGATCGACGGATCTTCTTCACGACTTTGTCTCCAACCGAACCAAGCGAAAATTCTCAGCTTATTTGGTCACGGACAGCAAAGGCAAGATCGGATTTAAATTTGAGGAAAAGACCGGCGATAAGAAGGCGGCTGCCGGCGCTAGAAAATCCGCTTCCAAGACTGTCAGGAAAGCCGAAGCCTAAGACTGTTTGAAGAAGTTTTGTTAAGTGAAATTGGGAGGATCAGCCTCCCGATTTCATTTTATTTATCCTGTTCGTCCTCAGACGCTGGGGCCTCTTTTCCCGGTTCCGTAGACTGTTCCGAGGGCTCGGGTTTCTTATCCTCGTCCTTCGAGCCGATCTTGGTCACCAAGATCTGGTCAATCCTGTGACGCTCTACGTCGATGACCTCAAAGCGATATCCGCCGTATTCGATGTGGTCCGTTAACTTCGGAATCTTACGAAGCATATACATCATGAAGCCGGCCAAGGTTTCATAGGTTTCGTCTTCCGGCAGTTGACCGAAATCGAAAACTCGCTCAACATCGTCGATCGGCGTTGCGCCGTCGATCAGCCAAGAGCCGTCAGAACGCTGAACAATCTGGGCCTCGTCCGGCGTCAGAACGAATTCGCCCATGACGGTGCTCATAATGTCGTTCAAGGTAATCACACCGACGGTCAAAGCGTATTCATTCAGCACCACCGCAAAGTCGGAGCGCTGGGTTTTAAAGAGATCGAGGACTTCGGATAATGTCAGCGAATCAGGGACGGCGGGAAGAGAGGAAATGCAGTTTTGATCTTTGAGAGAAAAAGTCTTCCCTTCAATCACTCTGCGAAGGATATCTTTGGAATCCACATAGCCTATGACGTGGTCAATATCCCGGTCGCATACGGGGAATTTATTGTGGGGGCTGGAAGCAATCTTCTTTGCGATACTTTCATAGCTCTCATCGAGCGTGAAGTACACAACATATTCACGTGCAGTCATCGCGCTCGGCACCAAGCGGCTTTCCAAGTCCATCACGTTTTCAATCGCAGCCTGTTCGCTCGGCGCGATCAGGCCGGCAGCCGCTCCCGCGTCTACCGTCGCGACGATATCTTCACTGGTAATTTTGTTTTTGTTTTGAGTCGGAAGACCAAAGAGCTTCATGAGCGCATTGGAAATAACCGTCAGAAGCCAAACGAACGGTTTCAAAACTTTGATGAGCACCTGCATTGAACCGATCAGGCGTACGGAAATTTTCTCCGGATTCGTCAGACCTATGCGTTTCGGCAAGAGATCGGCAAAGATAATGAACAACATCGTGATCAGGAGGAATGAGCACAAAAACGACGTTGTCTCTAGATACTGTGCGGGAACAAACCATTTGAACAGACCGGCAAACACATCTGTGAAAGCGGCTTCACCGACGATACCGCCTAGAATGGCGACCGCATTAATGCCGATTTGAATAACAGAGAAAAACGGTCCCGGTTTTTCCTGCAGATTGATGACTTCCTGAGCGCGCTTATCACCGTTCTCGGCCATTTGAGTCAGTCTGACTCGGCGAGAACCGGCTAGAGAGATTTCCGATATGGCGAAGTAGGCGGCCGCCACGATCAGAGCGAAGATAGATAGAAGTTTTAAAGATAAATCCATGTTTGTTCTTTCCTTTCCCGTATAAGCCTACCAAAAGGAACGTCCAAACATAAGAACCTAAACGTCGGCTAAAGGTCACATCAGATTTCTATGGACTGACCTTTAGCTGATACTGCGGCTTCTCTTCAAATCCCGGTATCCCCAGCAATGTAAAGAACAATCGGTCACGTTTCGTATCTCCGCTTCTCTGTGTAACGGTCCCAACCTCACTCTTTAGGCTCGTCAATTCAATGCAGTCGAACCAGTCGATTAAACTTTGCATTGATTGTTTTTTCAGCCATTTGAGCAGGTCGGCGTTCTGATCTTTGTCCTTTTCTGCAAGCTTTTTGTCGCTGAGGCTCAACTCAAGTTTTTCTTTGAGTTCCTTTATCTTCGTGTGCAGGAAGCACTGATATCCAAGCCCAACAAATTGACAGAACATACGTCCTTTG
>ERZ834798.18-NODE-18-length-188391-cov-7.685440_pt1 | contig 188391 bp, 171 predicted proteins | sample MGYA00519689_ERZ834798 | MGnify/ENA primary metagenome ERZ834798 (study PRJEB31850, sample SAMEA3708761) | human gut metagenome | biome: human gut; feature: human-associated habitat; material: faeces | place: China | collected 2014 ...
TTACCTTCGAATTTAATCTTTCCTATTCCGGGAAAATACTCTTTTGTTGCCATAATTTTAATTGAATTTTAAAGGGTTAATTATGTTTTAATTATTAACTGTACTATTCTAATTCCCTTCGTTTTCAGAGGAGAGTTAAGTTAGCATTATTTTGCCATTGATTTTTCCAAACGATGTTTCCAGCGTGCATATGCATCTGCATATTCTTGGCGCTTAGCCTGATTAGGCTCGATAACATCCAGTTTTTCCAGTGTTGCGAATGCCTCGTTATTATCTTTATAGATACCTGCGCCGATACCCGCTCCCTTGGCTGCACCTACCGAACCATCTGTATCGTACAGTTCGATTACAGCTCCCGTCACACCTGCCAGCGTATCGCGGAAGATGGGGCTAAGGAACATATTTGCATGACCTGCATGGATTTTCTGTACAGGGATACCCATACCTTCCATAATATCTATACCATACTTGAATGAGAATACAATGCCTTCCTGAGCTGCACGCACAATGTGTTGTTTGCTATGCAGATTGAAGTTCAAGCCACGGATAGAGCAGTTGATCTCTTTATTTTCGAGCATGCGTTCCGCACCGTTACCAAAGGGCAGAATACTGATACCTGCACTGCCGATAGGAGCTTGTGATGCCAATACATTCATTTCATTGTAAGAGATGCCTTCGGGAGCAATCGTACGTTTCACCCAAGAATTAAGAATACCCGTACCATTGATGCAAAGCAACACACCCAGACGGGTTTGTTCGTCCGTATGGTTTACGTGAGCGAATGTATTTACGCGTGATTTCGGATCATAGTTCACTTCACCGTTCACACCATATACAACGCCTGAAGTGCCTGCCGTAGAGGCGATTTCTCCCGGATTGAATACATTCAGTGAAAGAGCGTTATTCGGTTGGTCACCTGCACGATATGTGATCGGTGTACCTTCCTTTAATCCCAATTCTTTTGCTGCGGCAGCATTCACACGGCCTTGTTCGGAGAATGTGGGTTTGATGTCCGCAATCAGAGAGTTATCGAAACCATAATAATCCATCAGGAAGTCGGCTACACGATTGTTTTTGAAATCCCAGAACATACCTTCCGAAAGTCCGGAAACAGTGGTACAGATTTCACCGCTCAACTTCATGGCGATGTAATCACCCGGCAACATAATCTTATAAATCCGTTCGTAGATGGCCGATTCGTTTTCCTTTATCCATGCCAGTTTAGAGGCAGTGAAGTTACCCGGAGAGTTCAACAGATGTGAGAGACATTTCCCTTCTCCCAGCGTTTCGAAAGCTTTCTGTCCGTAAGGCACAGCACGCGAGTCACACCAGATTATGGAAGGACGCAGCACATTCTGGTCTTTGTCCACACATACCAATCCATGCATCTGATAAGAGATACCGATTGCCTTGATTTCACCTGCGTTTGCACCCGATTCATTCATGACAGCCTGTGTGGCAAGCTTCAGATTTTCCCACCAACTTTCGGGATTTTGTTCCGCCCAACCCGGTTTAACTGCAATGATTGCCGCCTCTGTCTTCGGAAAGAAAGCAGAAGATACACATTTGCCGGTTTCGGCGTTTACCAAGCTCGCTTTTACGGACGAGCTTCCAATGTCATAGCCTAATAAATACATGCTTTTAATTTATGATTTTTGATTTATGATTTATTTTGTTTGAAATTTATGCCCTTTGATCTATGATTTATTCCGCTTATGATGAATCATAAATCTCTTCATCTTCTTACCTTATTATATATCTTCTTATCGAATCGATAATAGCGTGCGGCACGGTGGGCAACTCCCTGTTGTTTTTCCTCCAATGGAACAACGTATTCCATCATCGCTATTTTCTTATGGAAGTTCCGCACGTCAATAGGCTTGCTATATATCAATTCATATAAAGTACGCAGTTGTGATGCCGTAAACTTACGGGGAAGCAGATCGAACAAGGCTGACGGATTAATCTCCACGTACTGGCGGATATATACCAGTGCTTCTTTAATAATCAAATTATGGTCGAAAGCCAATGCCTTAATATCTTGCAGTGCCACCCAATATGCTTCGAAATCAGCCAGATTCCGACTCAGTGCCCGATCTATCTTCACCAATGACAGGTAAGCAATTGTAACGATACGCTCCACTCTCGATTGCATGGCACGTTCCAGCCAATGAATGTCTTTCGGGTCCTTCGTCCTATTCTTAGAACCGAATGCCTTGAATTGCATCAGATTGACGTTCTTCAAACCCGTTAGTTCGTTCAACACACGCTGGGCAGCTTCGTCCAAATCTTCATCCATATAGATCAGACTTCCGGGAAGCTTCATATCGTGGAAAATTTCACCTTGCTCCTCACCTACACGTTTTATCAACAGAACTTTTAATTGTTCTCCGTCAAAGCCAATCACTACACAGTCTACTGATATATGATTGTTCGCTAATGGGGTTTTATGTTCCATGTTTTGCATAATATCCATGTTTAAGCGCTGCAAATATAAACAGGTTTTTTGAATATACAAGCGCAGAAAACTTAATTTACATTATGTTATAAAGCACTATTTTTCAATATGATAGATATCGTACATTTTACAATATCAAAATATGGTCTTATCGTTGAAAGTACAATATGTATTGTTGATAAACGGAAGAATCAGGTAATTGTAGGAAGTACAATAAGAGTGAAGTGCTTTATTTTTAAGGATTTTAGTATACCGGAAGATTAAAAAGACAAGTACCTCTTATTGTATTTTAGTTGAAGTGCTATAAAAAGATTTTTTTTCTCATCTATCCCTCTGCTTCCTAATAAACTCCCTTCTCCGAACGGAGGGAGTTAAAATAGCTTATTGCACAAAAATCCTTCGTTTGTGCGGTCAATATCAGAAAAAGCTATACCTTTGCACCACTTTTTTAATTAACTACTAAAACAAGAACAGTATGAAAGCATTTGTATTTCCGGGTCAAGGTGCCCAATTCGTAGGAATGGGAAAAGACTTGTATGAAAACTCCGCTTTAGCAAAAGAATTGTTTGAAAAAGCCAATGATATCCTGGGATATCGCATTACGGATATTATGTTCAACGGTACGGACGAAGACCTGCGTCAGACGAAGGTAACTCAACCTGCTGTATTCCTCCATTCCGTTATCTCCGCACTTTGTATGGGTGATGATTTTAAACCCGAGATGACTGCCGGTCACTCATTGGGCGAATTCTCTGCTCTGGTTGCTGCCGGTGCATTGAGTTTCGAAGATGGATTGAAGCTGGTTTATGCTCGTGCCATGGCCATGCAGAAAGCTTGCGAGGCACAACCCTCTACAATGGCGGCTATCATTGCCCTCTCCGATGAAAAAGTAGAAGAAATCTGCGAGCAAGTAACCGCTGAAGGTGAAGTTTGCGTTGCAGCCAACTATAACTGTCCGGGACAGATTGTAATTTCCGGTTCTATCGAAGGTATCAACAAGGCATGCGAACTGATGAAAGCTGCCGGAGCAAAACGTGCTTTACCTTTAAAGGTAGGCGGTGCTTTCCACTCTCCACTGATGAATCCTGCAAAAGTTGAATTGGAAGCAGCTATCAACGCTACTGAATTCCACGCTCCCAAATGTCCGGTTTATCAGAATGTAGATGCATTGCCTCACACTGATCCGGAAGAGATCAAGAAGAATCTCGTTGCTCAGCTGACAGCTTCTGTACGCTGGACACAGACTGTTAAGAATATGGTTGCTGATGGCGCTACCGACTTCACAGAATGTGGTCCAGGTGCTGTACTGCAAGGTCTGATCAAGAAGATTGCACCGGAGGTATCTGCTCACGGAATTGCATAGTCCTTAAATACAATATATTTGTAAAGGCTGTCTTTTTAACCAAAGACAGCCTTTTATTTTGTAATCGTACTATCCGCATTCAGAATAGGAAGATAAACAGCATCTCAACAAAAATTTTTCATGTAAGTATGAAAGTTCTACATCCAACTTGCATTATCTTTAGATAAGATAAGCTGCATCTCAGCATAACTTTTTCATGCAAGCATGAAAGTTCTGCGTTCGCTTTGCATTATCTTTGCAAAAACATGCATGATATGGAGAAAATCGACGAATACAAAAACACCCTTGCAATGCCTCTTTGCAAACTATCAATAGATAAGTTGGTGCAGGAAATATGCCTGCATCCGGAATACCTTAAAGATATATACCAATTGATTTCCGATGATAAAATCGTCGTTTCATGGCGGGCTATATGGGCATGTGAGAAAGTAAGTGAGAAGCATCCCGACTGGTTTGTTCCATTGCTGGATGATATTATTCAGCGATTATTGGTCTGCCAACATGATGGTTCCAAACGGTTGTTGCTGTCTATATTATATAATGTGCCTGCATCTGATCCTGTCTCTGTCGATTTGCTAAATTATTGTCTAGATCACATGTTGGCTCCACAAGAAAGTATCGGTGTGCAGGCATTATCTATCAGAATGGCTTACCAGCTTTGCAAGTCTGAGCCGGAACTTTTGAAAGAACTGCAACTCATATTAGAGAATGCAGATACCGAATATTACTCCACAGGCGTTAAGACTACCATACGGAATATCCTGAAAAAGATAAATAAATAATTGAGGTTTCGCAAGTTATGATATTTAGGAGTTAAAATCAGCTATAAAACAAATTAAATCCAATAACTATAACAAGCAATGTCATGATGCAAAACTAGCAATCTTGTAATGCGGAATATTGCTAGTTTTGCATCATGACATTGCTTGTTATGTTCCGTTTAAGGCTTCTGGGTGGGTTACCGTATTATTTTTCGCAGACTATTCTTGAAAAAGTATAACAATATTAAGACCAATAAAAGCCTTATTAGGGGTCAAAATAGGTTCAGGGTCACTTATAACCCCATTTATAGGCCATTTTTATTTATATCAGCCAATATAATGCTAATATACAGACAGTTGACTTTTTTAGACTTTTGCAAAAAACGTATTTCAGTAGATTTGGAATATTGCAATCTGAACAAACCTTAAATAGATAAATATTTAATACAAAAAGTAAAACAATAAAGCGGAAGTGATAAAGAGTGAATAATAAAATCTTTATTCCTTAGTAGTTTAGCACTATTATAGTATGTTTTATTTACATCCATTTTAAATATCTTATTCATTTAAGCAGGAATTGGGGGTATAAGTGACCCTGAACCTATTTTGACCCCTAAACAGTACACTTTTTGTCTTTTTTTTGAGGCATAAAAGATTGATATACAATCATTAATCGTCAGAGAATCATTTTGTCCATGAGTTCACTTCATACACGCTGTTTTAGAAGAAAGTAAGAACCGTCTTTCTGATTGTCAAAAGAAAAAGCGCAACATGCGTTCGCGGATAATTTATCACTTCAGCAAAAGTTAAGAAGTTAAGTTTCGTAAGTACTGTTTTCCACTCCAAATTTACAGGTAGTGTACCCTAAATTATTTTTCTGTAATCCCCATCACTTTTCTTCTTAAACCCATTGCTTAGCAGCACCTTTATTGAAGCCACATTTTCTTCGGAAGGGTCCGCCGCTATTTCACGTCCTCCCAATTCAATGATCTTTTCTTCCAACTTCCTGATAATCATTTTACCAATACCTCTATTCAGATACTCTTCTTCGCCAATCAAATATCCGATCTCGTACGTATGATTCTTTTCAGATATGTCTCCATACAAACTCTCAAAGTCGTGCCCTTCTTCCTCCAAGTCTTTCAAGAAAAAGCAATCAGCATAAAGACAATATCCGATCTTCTTATCCTTATAGTAAACAATAAAATGTTTCATAAAGTCATATTTACCATCTCTATTATTGACTTCGTCCAACCAAGCCTCCTTCTGTTCTTCCCCATCCGGACATAGCCATTTGTAAATATAATCTTTTCTCAACCATCTATCAAACCACAATATATCTTCGCCAAGCAGAGGCTTTAATACTATTTCGTCTGTATCAATCATAAATTCATGTATGTCATTTCATGTTTATTCAACCCAATTTCCTTTCACATCAATAAAGAACGTTTCACCGTTCAGCTTCACCTTTGCTTTGCCATCTTTATTAAAATAGCGGGCGTCATCATATATAAAAGGAATAACTTCTTTCCCGTTTTATCTACATATCCCCACCAACCATTCTGCCGAACTAATGCCAATCCTACAGAAAAAGCATGGGCATAGTCATAGATAAACGGCACGACTTCTTCGCCTGTTGCAGTATCTAAAAAGCCCCATCTACCATTGTATTCCGTTGGCACTAATTTTTGTACTTTCATTTTTTGAGTATCCATAATAGTATAATCCGTTATTGAATTGATAAATAAGAAATAGTTCAAGCCTGCTTTCTGCTGTAAAGATAGGAATTAAATTGAGACTGAGCGCAGAACTCAGTAATAAGGCTGATGAATAGCAGTTTATCCAAGAAAAGGAAGAAGCTGAAATAGAATAACTTATTAAAATTTGGCACGCCATTGTGAATAAACTATATTTGTACATTCATTATAAGTACTATAATTATGCAAGATTTTGTAAACGGACGCTGTGGTTGGTGCGGAACTGACGAACTGTATGTGAAATACCATGATCAAGAGTGGGGAAATTTAGTGACCGACGACAAGACACTGTTTGAGTTTCTTGTGCTGGAGAGCGCCCAGGCCGGATTAAGTTGGATAACCATCCTCAAAAAACGTGAGGGATATCGCAAAGCCTTTTGTGATTTCGATGCCGAACAAGTAGCACAAATGACCGATGAAGATGTCGAGCGGCTGATGCATTTTGATGGTATCGTGAAGAATCGTCTGAAAATCAAATCTACCATCACAAATGCAAGGCTATTCCTCGCCATACAAAAGGAGTTCGGCAGTTTCTATGAATATACACTGTCGTTCTTTCCTGATAGAAAACCGATTATCAATACCTTTCAATCCTTGAGTGAGATTCCGGTATCATCTCCCGAATCTGATGCCATGAGCAAGGATATGAAAAAACGAGGATTCAAGTTCTTCGGATCTACGATCTGCTACGCCCATTTGCAGGCTGCGGGATTCGTCAACGATCATCTGGCGGACTGTATCTGTCGAAAAGGATAAATGACAGTATAACTTCATACAAAGTAAAAGGCGGTATTTCCTCGCATGGATTTACCGCCTTTCCGTTGAAATATATGAAGTTTAGTTTTTGAGTTCGCTTATAGAACCAAGTATCATTTTACTTCTTTATTCCCAAAATACTTCTTGCTTTCTCTTCACTGGAGATAAAATCGAGTGCATTGATTATCTCGTCATAATTCTCCCGGTCGGAGATATTCGGAGCTATAATTTTCAGAACTTCCAGTTTGTCGTCATCAAACCGATATATCGACATCATCCGCACACACTGTTTGCAACTCAATCCTCTGTTACCGATTCCGGCTTCCAATAATTCCAGTTGGTCGTCCTTGAAAGGTTTGCTCTTCACTTTGTTGTAAAGCGACTGGAAATCCCTCTCATTCATCCCTCTTCCACCACTAACGTGCGGACGGGAGGAAGCAGTTCCATCACCTACTTCAATAGCAGGATATACAGCAACAGGCGGATGAGGAGCTGTGTTAAAAGAATTCATCCCTACAACACGCCCGTTTACGAAATCTATGACAATCGATGTAGTCACAGTAGATAAATTGCCACCGGCAACAAGTTTCACATACTCCCACTGCTCTGTTTCTTGGTCAAAACGGCGATATTGTGGTTTTCCAAGTATGGAAGAAACTTCTTTTTGGGTCATCCCTTTTTGGACACTCATCATGATGTCTTTACTCGATCCGATAATGCTGGCGCAGCTATTTATGCCAATCATAAATGCCAGTAGTGCTAATGTCAGTTTTATTGTTTTCATTGCATATATTGTTTTTTACTTTTTATGTTGCTACAAATATAAGTGGAGAAAAACATATAATATTATCTTTTTCCCTATTATTTAGGAGGATTTCCCTATTCATATATAGAGTTATGGATTTCAATAAAAAAGATAAAGCTATGGAGGGAAACATCTTTTTCCTATCTTTGTCACATAATGTGACGAGTAATTCACCTCCATAGTAATTGGAATGCTCTAAAAATTAGTAGATTGCAATATATGAAAACAGAATTGGAAAAGTGCTTAGCCGGAGAGCTGTTCAACGGTGGTGACAAAGTATTGGCAGATATGACGCTGAATGCTAAAAGATTATTGAAACAGCTAAATGAAACGGATTATGCCGACACGGAACAGAGAAAGCGAATCTTTCATGATTTGTTTGGCAAAATGGGAGAACATGTCCATATTGATATTGATTTCCATTGTGAATACGGGAAGCATATTTTCATCGGTGATCAGGTTATCATCAATATGAACTGTACGTTTGTAGACAATAACATCATCGAGATAGGCGACAATGTGTTGATAGCGTCCAATGTACAGATATACACGGCCACCCACTCTACCAAATTGCAAGAAAGAGTCGTAGCGGATTGGGAAGCAGGAGAAGGTATTTGCAAAACCTATGCACTCCCCGTAAGAATAAATGATGGAGCGTGGATTGGTGGTGGTGCGATAATCCTACCAGGAATGACAATTGGAAAAAACAGTGTCATAGGTGCCGGCAGTATAGTAACCCACTCTATTCCTGACAACTGCGTAGCCGTAGGAAATCCTTGCAGGGTGATTAAACAAATTGATAATGAAGTCGTTTGACAGAAACGATCACAATGTATCATTGATCTGTACTCCTCAAAGTATTTAAGTCATACTTTGAGGAATATTTTTATGTGAAGACCTGATTTTAGAATCATTTCAATGCCTTGCCATCCGAAAAAGCCTTACCCACCTTTTCGCCCACCTTCAGATAATCATTGTTGAACGGATCGAAGATGATGGGAGCTATTTTGGAAGCATCTACTTTCCCGTTTTCATCAAGTACACGCTCGTCTACACTCACATTTACGATCTCTCCACGCAAGATGCAGGTTTCGGGATTATAATCTTTCAGTTTGCACTCCACCGCTACGGACAGTTCGTCAATCAACGGAGCGTCCACGAACTCCGAACGGGTGGCATGGAAGCCTGCACGGGCGAATTTGTCCGTTACCTTATTGCCGGAAACAATACCTACGTAATCGCAGGCAACCACTTGCCCCACTTCCGCCATACTTACTGTAAATGCTTTGCGCTTCAGGATATTCACAGTGGTCTTGTGTCCTTCGCTGATGCAAATACTGATCTCTTTCATCTCACTGATACCACCCCAAGCCGCATTCATAGCGTTTGGAAGTCCATTTTCATCATAAGCAGCGATGATAAACACCGGCTGCGGATAGGAAAAGGGTTTTGCTCCGTAATTCTTTCTCATACTAATTTATTTTTGAGTCCATTGTTTAATGTCTTCTTTGGTTGCACCGTTCAGCAGTTTGCCTTTCTGCCACTTCAGATTGGAATAAGTTTTCTGCAATTCCTTTTCGGAATTGGAGATACTGCTTCCGCCCGACGTGGCAAACAGAATAATCGTCTTACCCGAAAAATCACCACTTTCTATAAAAGTCTTGATGATTCTCGGAGCTAAATTCCACCAGATGGGAAAACCTATATAAACAGTATCATAGTCCGCCAGGTTCGCCGACTTGGAGCTTAAGGCAGGACGTGATATAGATTACTTTTCCGTAGCAAACGCTTCGATTCGGGAAGCATATTGCAATGATACAAAATTACGGAGTATTATCCAGTATGCAGGTATATAAATTACGGAATATATAACCAATATTACGGATGTATCTCCTTTTGACATACTTTATACCCCCTATTATTGGATTGTAACTATTTTGTAGTTACATTTGCTAAACTTATAAATGAATGGGAACAAAAGAAAAACTTATCGAACGTTTCAAGTCGTTACCAGCAAATTTTACATTTGAAGAAATGGAACGCTTGTTGTCGATATTTGGTTATGAAAAATCGAATAAAGGTAAAACTTCCGGTTTGAGAGTTATCTTTAAGAATGGAGACAAACGCCCTATAATGATTCACAAACCTCATCCCGGCAACCTTATCAAAGGGTATGCAATGAAACAAGTATTAAATGATTTGATGGATGCAGGTTTTATAAAATGAAGAAAGGAGTATTATTATGAATACATTAAGGTACAAAGGTTTCATTGGGTCTGTCAACTTCAGTGAAGAAGACAGCGTTTTTTTCGGTAAAATAGAAGGAATAAATGGAATGGTTAATTTCGAAGGACAGAGTGTTCAAGAACTGACAGAAGCATTTCATGGAGCAGTCGATGATTATCTGGCTTATTGTGAAGAAGAAGGGGTACAACCGCACAAAAGCTATTCAGGATCATTAAATGTTCGTCTGACTCCTGAGATACATAGCCATATCGCAATGCTGGCACAGCGTGCAGGTATCTCTATCAATGCTTTCATCAAACAAGCACTGGAGAAGCAAATTACAGCTATGTTATAGAATAGAAATTCATTCTATTATAATCACTATATTTGTCATTGCGCATGCTCGGGCGGATTGAAGATGCCGAAGACGCAAAGCAAGACATTCTGATAAAGGTCATCACAAGCCTTTCTTCTTATAAAGGAAAAAGTTTATTTTCGACATGGGTGTATAAAATAGCCGTAAACCATTTAATCAATGAGAAGAATAAAGACTTCGCAAATCATCCTTTGTCTTTTGAAATCTTCGGGAGTGATATAGACAGATATGTCGCCTCTTCAGTTGACCAAACGAATCTGGCTGAGAAAAAGATTTTCTCGGAAGAGCTGAAACTGTCATGCACCAACGTTTTGCTTCAATGCTTAAATCCATTTGACAGGTTAATCTTCATTCTGGGAACCATGTTTGATGTAGACAGCCGGCTGGGAAGTGAGATTACAGGATTGTCGGCTGACAACTTCAGGCAACGGCTGTCACGCTCCAGAAAAGTAATGAGTTCTTTCCTGTCAGAATATTGCGAGCACGCAGGAGGCAAGAAATGTAACTGTATGAACCGGGTAAATTATGCCCTCAGCCAACATCGTATCGATCCTGCCCTGCCTTACTCATCATCATTGGTACCGGAGAGAATCTCCACATCGAAGTCTGCCATGGAAAACATTGATGCCGCGACAGCTCTGTATTCAAACTTACTCAGACACTCTTCTAAACAGCAAGCCAAAGAATATCTTTTCAATCTGCTTAAAACAGATGATTTTTCATCACTAACTAAATAATATCTGACATGGACAAATTATTTTTCTCGGCAATTATCGGATTGATTGCCGGAGTCATAGACATCATTCCTATGATTATGCAGAAACTTCCCCGCTACTCCACCGTTTCGGCGTTTTTCCATTACTTCTTTGTTTCAATCATTATTCTCAATGTAGACATACCTCATATTCCCTGGTGGCTGGAAGGAGGTGTTGTAGGCTTGGCACTAACTATCCCGATGCTTATTCAAGTAGGACATTCGGATAAGAAATCTTTGCCAATAATAGCATTCAATGCTGTAATATTGGGAACATTGGTTGGACTTGCTGGACACTATATTTCAGTTTCCTAAATCCACACAGAGCAATGTAGGATTTGAGTCATCCTCCTCATTAGCTAAACCATATTGAGCCAATTTATCAATAGAAAGCAATGTATATGCCTTGTTGTTCCGGATAAGGGAAACGGGAGTATTTACAATTGCTTTCTCATTATAAGGCATGACATATCCTTTTTCCGAATGAGTCAACAATTCCCCGCTATTTGTATCCCATAGTGTATAATGCCTGCTCTCATTCCAGAAGAAATCATAAAACAACAGGTCATTCACCAATAAAGCATTTTCCGCTTTGATGCAATACTTCCCTTCCGTAAGCATACGTTCAAGATCGCCATTCAAATCTGTCGGCATCTTTAGTTTGCCCTGATTGATGGCCACAGCGGGAATGAGTTTTTCCTTTCTGCTGGCATACAGCGTATCATTAATCACAATACACACTTGGTCGTTTCCGTCTCTGAATCTGGGCACGATGTAGCCACCCGAAAAGCCCGTCACCGATTCAACATCGAAAGGAAAGAAAGATTGTTTCATGTTCCAGTCCTTATCAAAGAAGGCTACTAAGTGCGATTTCTGATATTCTCTTTTGTAGGTTCCCCAATATCCGTTGGATACACCAATAAAGTTGGATATACTATCTTTGGGGTATTCGCTGACGAAAGTCCCGTCCGGCTTATATAATTTAGTCTTATTAGGAGTAGCAACATAAATCAACTCTTTTTCTTCATCAAAAAAGCGGGAAAAGATGTCGGCATATTCTTCAGGTCCATTTCCTTTCCTGTCCATCACAGAAAGAAAAGAACCGTTTTCGGCATTAAAGAAATAAAAACTCGTCTTATCTCCGATAACTATGTACTTTGGAGTCACATTAAGCAGGTACGCATTAGCACTCAACAGGCATTTATCATTCGTTTCCAACCGGATCGTTTTCGGATTTTTGAAAAGAGATTGATATTGTGCCGAAGTGTAGTCCGCATCAAAGTGTTCGACGCCTTTATCAATACTGACTGTAGAAACCTGATCATGTGAACCTTTTTCTCCGGAACAAGCCGTGAGAAGAAAAAGAGAGATGCCGAGAAAGGAAATACAAGAGTGTCGCATATTGTTTTTTGTTATGTTGTAAATTGGACAAATTTATAAAAAAAAACGAATATACAAGATGTTATCTCAGAAAAATGAGAAGAATAAAAAAAGAAAAAATAAAAGTCGGAAAAACCAACCCAAATACTTGACTTCGCCTTTCTGATGTAGTATCTTTGTAGAGCTTTAAAAAACTGAATTTTAATATTAAACCTAAAACCTTAGCAAATGGCAAAACTGATTCTTTCTTTCTCCGAATTGGCCGGTATGTATTTCCCCGGTTGTTCCACTCCGAAAAATGCGGTAAGATCTTTACAACGAAGCATTAAAAGGTGTACAAATCTGGCGACTGCTTTAGTTGAAACGGGCTATCAGCCTTATAATCATCGTTGGCTCTCTCCCAAGCAATACGGGCTGATAATAGCGAATCTGGGTGATCCATTCCCGGAATAATAATAGACAATAAATAGAAAAGGCGGTTGTTCTTCATAAGAATCATCGCCTTTTTTGTTGATATTTATCAAATTTAGGCCTAAAAGAGGCTTTTTACGTTTTTAATAAACGTTGAGCACATTCTTTAAAAACGTTCCCGTTATTCTTAAAAAACGAATAACAGGAAGCTGAACAAGGCAGAAAAGCGCCTATAATTTGTCTATATTTGAGACTATGATATATTCTATTTACTTAGCATAAACGAACTTTACATTTTTACAACACCTGACATATAGCATGAACTGATAATCAAAAAACGACTTTAAATTCTACGATAAACTTCATCAAATGGTACTCTGCACCGTTCTCCCCAGATTCCTTTATTTCCGTCCCGTATTCCACAGGGGATAACCATATTTATTTCAGCACCATGAGGCAATTTCAGTATCCTTTTTAGCCGACGGCTATCTAAACCTTCCAGAGGACAAGTGTCATACCTTTCGTTTGCCATAGCAATCATAAACGTTTGAGCAGCGAGTGCACAAGATTTATGGGCAGTCACGCGCATATCATTTTCGGAGACTTCGAGCATTATCGGGCGGAAAATGCTGATGATATTAACCAGTAGTTTTCTGAATAATCCCAAAATTCCAAAGAAACGGGCATAAACAAACGGCATCAATTTGCCATAGTATAATTCCCGGTTTTTGATGCGTTTGGCCTGACGTTCTTTCGGACTGTAACGCCGGATATTCTCCCGCTCGAAGTCAAGTACAAACCGCGCATGTTTCCTGTACCAATCACGCCGCACCACGAAAACGACTATTTGTGAAGCTGTAGAAGTGGCTTTCTGATCGAGACAAGCTCTTGAAACCTTTGCCAGTAATTCGGGCTGAGTGATATGATAGAACTCCCACAACTGCATATCCGAGCTGTTGGGAGCTAATGTTGCCAATTCCAGACAATGTTTTATTCGTTCCGGATCTATCAGTTTTGTTCTGTCATACGCTCGCACAGAGCGACGATAATGGAGGACTTCGTCTAAATTCATAATGCTGTAAAATGTTATAATACTATTATACTTTTCCTTAGAGCTAAAAAACTTCAGGATACCCATAGAATTAATTCTATAGTATAAGATTAAAAACATCTCCATAAGCTAATTGTTCCTCAACTAACCGGACTTTTCGTGTAATCAGAATATCGATGTGCTGTATATCACTAATTCGTGATGCTTTCCCAAACCAGTTTATTGTCCCTTTATGAATTTGGTTATTTTTCACCATTGTGTGAATGGTCGAAACAGACTATTTTTGCAAAAAATTAATCATTCATAATCTATTAAGCAATGAAAAGTAATACTATTTGTCAAGTAATTCTTGCAGGAAGCATCATATTGGCTTCTTGCCAATCTAACAATTCTGCTAAGCAAGATGAGTCTCAACAAACAATGAACGAAACAGTTATGAACAAAGTTACAGATTGCAAAATCAGTGCGGGAAACATCACTTTCACTAATGCCATCAATGGAGCTGAAAATTGCGTGAAACTGCTTGATGATGGCGCATTGGAATTCCATTGTGCCGAAGGACTGGATTTCTTCAGTGACCCGAATGGAAAACTGTCAAATACAACGCTTCCTATTCTGCTTGTCCCCGTTGAGAACACGAAACCTTTTACGTTAATAGCCAAGGTTACTCCGGAATTCACAACGGAGGGATTGTATAATGCAGCTGACCTTTTTGTATATTCTTGTGATTCACTCTGGCAGAAACTGGCATTTGAACAGGATGAATACGGTAACCACCGTATTGTTACAGTAAGAACACAAGGAACATCCGATGATAATAATCATGATAAATTAGATGTTTCATCTGTTTACCTGAAGATTTCATCTGATACAAAAACCATTGCCAGCTATTATTCCATCGACAAGAAAAGATGGAACATGGTTCGTCTATACAAGAATTGTTATCCCAAGAACATCTATTTGGGCATCAGTAGCCAGTGTCCTCAAAAAGGCAGCTGCACAAGTCGTTTTGAAGAAATTTCTTTGTCTCACGATAATGTTAGCGATTTCCGCTTGGGAGAATAAACCATTATATATTGAAAGTGTAATTTTGCGGAATCCTACCTTTTTCAATATACTTGTTATTTCTTCCTCCGAATAATACCTTTCCCAAATGATGAAATGTTTGGCTGTGTCTTCAAGTATCAGGTTATATTGATATGCAAAAACTTTGTTCTCCGGATAATGGAATGTTTGGCTTAGAAGTAAATATTCACTTTCATTCCAGAACCCACCGCAAGGGGCATATTTCCAATCCCGGCTTTCCTGTCTGTCATCAATAATCCCTTCCGAGAAAACATCAAAAATGAGAATACCTCCATCAGTCAGCGAAAAATATATATTGTCCAGCAATCGGTCGCGATCACTATCCGGATGGGTTCCCATATCACAATAGATCATGGTGATTGCATCGTACTTACCCATAGGATAATTATTGATGTAGTCACCCAAAATATAGTTGATTTCCTCCCGTTTTCCAATGGCATATTCTATAGAAGCTTTATTAAAATCAATGCCCGTCACCATATAATCCTTATCTGCTAAAAGCGATGTGTACAGTCCCGGACCGCAACCTAAATCAAGCAAATGACTTTGGGGCTTTGTGTGCTGGAGTATGAAATCCACTATCTTCAGAACTGATTCCCGCTTTCGGCTGGCACCATCAGATTGCGGATCAAGGTGATCTTTTAATATCTGCTGCTGAATATACGGGTCGGTCCAAATGTTATGAGCGGACTTTTCAAATAAAACAGGTTTATGATCTATGATTCTCATGCTTTCTTGTAGATAGTTCTTTCATATTATTCATTAATAGCTCATTGGCAAACAAAAATCTGTTTTTCCGAATAATCACAAAATGCTTCTTCTTCAAAACTGCCAAACTTATGAAGAATTTCAAAACCGTTCCATTCCAGGTATGAATCTAACTCTTGAGGAAAGAATAGCCTCATATCCAAATTTTGAACAGAATCAAACTCACCATTAATGAAATAGTGCCATTCTATGCGATTTATCTGAGTTTTGCTCTCGTATCGCATCATCTGCTTTATCAATACTTCTCTCCCATCTTTGGTGGTATATTCAGCAATTTCTATTGGCTCTTTTTCATGTTCTACAATGTATTGGATATTGGGATTAAAACAATCTAACAAAAATATGCCTCCTGCTTTGAGATGATTTTTAACCACACGTAATGCTTTAAACAAATCTTCATTTTGATATAAATGATGGATCGAATTGAAAGGAATAAAGACAAGGTCATATTTCTTCTTTAAATCGAGAATTCTGATGTCAGCCTCAATAAATTCTATTTCTAATCCTGCTCCGGCAGCTTTTACTTTCGCTTGTTCAAGCATAGAAGCAGTGTAGTCTACCCCGCTGATATCATATCCTTCCTGTGCTATCGGAATAGTAAGTCTGCCTGTACCGCAACAAAGTTCAAGTATACAGGCAGACTTGTTTTTAGGCAGCCATCGCTTGTAAAATAGCAAATCATCTATATGGGTATTCATTCCATCATAAATATTCGCATCATAAATTAAATCCCCAACTTTATAATTGCTATTCATCTGATTCTTCAATATCTGGTGAGTACTAGTATTTACTGTTAAACATACAAAGGTAGTACTATTTATCGTGTTTTTTCCTATCTTTGCAGATATTCTTAAGAGAACTACAGATGTATTACAATAACCTGTTTACTACAAACAATCCCCCGGTAGCAGTCTAAAAGCTGAGCAACCGGATTCCATTTATATCATTTTCCTACCTTTCAAGGGTATTGGAATAGAAGGATTATACCTATTCCTTATTCAAGGTTGTTCAGCCAAATCTTTTGGTTTTATTAATATAAAAACAACTTTGAAATGAAAAATCTGAAATATATTTTCATGGTTCTGCTCGGTGGAACCATGTATGGTACGATGTCTTCCTTTGTGAAACTATCGTACACAAAAGGCTTCAATGCCGCTGAAATATCTTTTTGGCAGGCTTTTATCGCCGCCTTATTACTTGCAATATATGCTTTTTTCACAAGAAAGAATATCAAGGGTAAGTTGACCTTCGGCAATTTTATATTCTTACTTTTTACAGGCAGTGCTATCGGACTAACAAATTTCTTTTATTATGAATCCGTAAGTTACATCTCGGCATCATTGGCTATCGTCATCCTTATGCAGTTCACATGGTTCAGCCTGTTGTTGGAATGGCTTATATTTAAAAGCAAACCGTCCAAACCTGAATTGATTACTGTTTCATTTATCTTGGTCGGAACGATAATGGCTGGAAATATCCTTGGGGCAAAAGCATGGGAGTTTTCGATGAAAGGCGTCCTGTTTGCATTAAGCTCTTCACTCACTTATACCGTGTATATCATAGCCAACAGTCGGGTTAGCAAGAGTGTTCGTTGGCAAACTAAAAGCATGGTTATAATGATGGGATCTTCATTGTGTCTATTTTCAATAAACAGTGAAATAATTCTGTCAAGTGATTATCTAAATGACAAATTCTTCTGTTGGGCTATATTTCTTGCCGTTGTGGGTACGACTGTTCCGATAGCCTTGTTTGCCTCCGGCATTTCAAAGATTGGTGTCGGTATCAGTTCTATACTAATGACTGTAGAGCTTCCCGTTGCCATTATTTGTGCAAGAATAGTGTTGAAAGAGCAAATAGGTTCCCTGCAAATTGTTGGAATAGTGATTATGCTTGCATCTATTTGCATAATGAATTATTATAAAGTTTATAAATCTAAAAGGTGAATATATAGGTTTTACGATAAAAAGATAAAAAAAGAATCGCACGGTATTTGGGGTAAAGTATTGGTTCTTATTTAGATAGAAATGTATATTAATATTTTCCTCCGAATTATTTGTTTAAAGGTACCGAAAGGGGACAATCTCCCTTGTGCCGTATAGTACCTTTGCAAAGTCATCTGAAACAAATGACAACAGTAAACCTTATTTTTTCAACCTATTAAACTTTAATTATTATGGCTTTAGAGTATGTAGTGACCAAGAGAGTGTTTGGCTTTGACGACACAAAGACTGAGAAGTATGTAGCAAAATCTGTACGTTCGGGACAGATGAGTTTTAGTAAAACGTGTGCAAAGGTCAGTCGACTTTGCGGAGTCCATCGAAAAGTGGTAGATTTGGTAGTCAGCGGTCTGGTTGATATGATGGCGGAGGATATTGATGACGGAAAGAGCGTTCAATTGGGAGAGTTCGGCATCTTTCGCCCCACCATTAAGGCCAAAAGTGCGGATACCGCAGAAGGTGTTACGGCAAGCAATATAGTACGTAAGCGTATTGTATTCACTCCAGGGAAGATTTTCCAACGTACTTTGGGAGAAATGAGCGTAACCCGCGCCATTCCCATTGATACAGATTATACGGATGGAAGCAGTTCCGGTGGTAACGGTAGCGGCGGTAGCCAGGGAGGTGACGGTGGTATAGAGGATGATCCGTTAGGATAATGCCAAATTAAAGTAGCGAAAGAACTTCGCTACTTTTTTTGTTTCTATACCTATTTATATGGATAATATCTCTTATTTTTGCACATATTATAACTATAAATAGGTAATATGGAAACATCAAAAGTCTACTACACAGACCTGCGTACCTCTCCTACTTCCAATCTTCTGGATAAGATGGAGCGCCTGGTAAAGCGGGCAGGTATTGAACAGCTACCCTTAAAAGACAGTTTTGTCGCTATCAAGATTCACTTCGGTGAGCCGGGAAACCTTGCTTATCTTCGTCCGAACTACGCGGCTCGCATGGCAAACCTATTGCGCAACAATGGTGCAAAACCTTTCTTGACGGACTGTAACACACTATATTCAGGCCGTCGTGCCAATGCCGTCGATCACCTGCAAAGCGCAATGGAAAACGGTTATAATCCTATATCCGCCCAATGCCAGGTCATCATCGGAGATGGATTAAAAGGTACGGATTGCCGGGAAATTCCCTTGAACGGTGAGTACTGTACCGCCCCCAAGATTGGTACTGCCATAGCCGATGCGGATATTATCATCAGCATGAATCACTTTAAAGGGCACGAACAGGCCGGCTTTGGCGGAGCTTTAAAGAATTTAGGCATGGGCTGTGCCAGCGTAGCCGGAAAATTGGAACTACATTCGGCCTCTCAACCCAAAATAGATACGGGAAGTTGTATCGGCTGCAATATCTGCGTAAAGCACTGTGCACACGATGCCGTACACCTGAATGCAGGACGCAAAGCAGAAATAGATTACACTAAATGCGTAGGTTGCGGACAGTGTGTCGCCTTGTGCCAGTATGACGGCGCCATTATGGGCGATGAAGATACGTCCGAACGCTTAAACTATAAGATTGCCGAATATTCACTGGCCGTAGTGAAAGATAAGCCCAACTTCCACATCAGTTTTATAATGAATGTATCTCCGGAATGTGACTGTTGGAATCATAATGATGCTGCTATTGTTCCCGACCTCGGTATTCTGGCTTCTACAGACCCGGTGGCTCTGGATAAAGCATGCGCGGATATGGTCATCCAAGCTCCTATACTGCACACAGGTAACCGCCTTTCTGCCGGACATGAGCACGATGATTTGTGCGGCCATGACAAGTTCCACATGATGCACCCGGATACGGACTGGCTGGCCGGATTGCGCCATGCGGGAAAGATCGGATTGGGCAATATGCAATATGAATTGGTGAAGATTTAAACCTTTTTTGTCCAAAAGAGTCTTAATACAAACATACCGATACAAAACCTGTAAGGATTGAGACAAATCTTCAAACAAAATGAACGCTCATCTCCTACTTTTGTATTTTGAAGAAACATAATAATAACAAATTAAAATCTAATTTATTGAATAATGGAAACATCTGCTAAACTCTACTCTTTGTCGTTCAGCAACGTAAAGACCTATTTATTCGTATTCCTATTTGTTGCAGGAAATATAGCATTGCCGCAGCTTTGCCATTTGGTTCCCATGGGTGGACCGACTTTGCTGCCTATCTATTTCTTTACACTGATTGCCGCCTATAAATTCGGCTTCCGTGTAGGACTGCTTACGGCTTTACTTTCTCCGGTGATTAATCATTTATTGTTTGGCATGCCCGCTGCCGCCGCATTGCCTGTGTTGCTCATTAAATCCGGTTTGCTTGCAGGAGCCGCTGCATTTGCTGCACGATATACAAAAAAGATATCCTTAGTTGCATTGCTTGGTGTGATTCTTGCTTACCAGGTGATAGGCACTGTTTTTGAATGGGCTATATGTGGTAACTTCTTCCTGGCCGTACAAGATTTCCGTATCGGCATTCCGGGTATGCTGATCCAATGGTTCGGTGGTTACGCTCTGCTGAAAGCTATTTCCAAACTTTAATAATAGACTATCTCCCATATCAATATGGCAAAAACAATGGAAGAAGTGCTGGAACGCTTCCGCACAATTGAATTCCACGATGATTTTGATATGATCGTGGCTATTGCTAATGGCGGTATCGTTCCGGCAGGTATCATCAACCAGCGATTGCAAAAAGAAGTGCATCTGCTACGTATCAATTTGCGGGATGAATACCAACATCCGAAGTACGATGCACCCCAGTTGCTTGCTCCGGTTGACTTTGATTTTAAAGATAAAAGCATCTTATTGGTAGATGACCGTATTAAGACAGGCTCTACCATTCGTCTGGCGTGCGAATTACTGAAGGAGGCACGTCTGATAAAAACATTCGCAGTCAATGGTACGGCAGATTATGCCTTGTTTGACGAGACGTGTTTTAAGTTCCCGTGGATACTATAAGTAATTAATAATTAGCAATTAATAATTTGAAAAGGGCCTATGGATAGAAGGGATTTCTTAAAGACTCTGGCGGTAACGGGTGCGGTGGTGACCGTACAGCGTTCCGAAGCAATGGACATACTGGCGCAAAAGTTGACAAATGCTGGCGGTGGTAAGGTGGATCTGGTAGCTGTGATGGGTGGAGAACCGGAAACGATGTTCCGGCGTGCTATCACAGAAATGGGTGGTATGAAGCAGTTTATCAAACCGGGACAAAAGGTAGTGGTTAAACCCAATATCGGTTGGGACAAAGTACCTGAACTGGCTGGTAATACAAATCCGAAGCTGGTTGCGGAAATTGTAAAGCAATGTCTTGCCGCAGGCGCCAAGGAGGTTACGGTATTTGATCATACCTGTGATGACTGGCAGAAATGCTACAAGAACAGCGGCATTGAAGAAGCTGCCAAAGCTGCGGGTGCCAAGGTTATGCCGGCTCATCTGGAAAGCTACTACAAACCAGTCTCATTGCCCAAAGGTGTACGCATGAAAAGTGCCAAGGTACACGAAGCCATTCTGAATAGTGATGTATGGATCAATGTACCCATTCTGAAAAACCATGGAGGTGCCAATTTGACGATTTCCATGAAGAATCACATGGGTATTGTCTGGGATCGCGGTTTCTTCCATTCCAACGACTTGCAACAATGTATTGCCGATATCTGTACAATGGATAAGAAAGCAGTGCTGAATGTAGTGGATGCCTATCGCATTTTGAAAACGAATGGCCCGCGCGGACGTTCTGCTTCGGATGTGGTATTAACCAAAGGATTATTTATTTCACAAGATATCGTGGCTGTAGATACAGCTGCCACCAAATTCTTTAACCAAGTTCGCGAAATGCCGCTTGAAAGCGTGGCTCACCTTGCTAACGGGCAGGCATTGAAAATTGGAACGATGGATTTGGATAAGTTGAATGTGAAGCGTATCAGGCTTTAATTCAAGCTATATAAAGTATACACACTTATGTTGAGAAAAGCACGTATTATACTGTCCGTTGTCATCTTCGGGCTGATAACTTTTTATTTTCTGGATTTTGCGGAAATATTGCCAAATAATTTCCACAGACTGGCGCATATACAGTTTGTACCGGCATTGATGTCACTCAGTTTTATCATCCTGGTAGTACTGGTACTGATTACCTTGTTATTGGGACGTATCTATTGCTCTACAATTTGCCCAATGGGTATCTTTCAGGACATAGTGACCTGGATTTCTAAAAAAACGGCAAAGAAAAAGAAACGTTTCCGCTATTCGCCTGCCAAGAATATGCTGCGTTGGGGAGTATTGGGTGTAACAGCAATAGCTTTTCTTTTTGGATTTACGGTCATTTTAGGTCTGCTCGATCCTTACAGCGCTTTCGGACGTATGACGGTCAATGTGTTTAAACCCGTGTATATGTTAGGAAACAATTTGCTGGAAAGTATATTTTCAAGTTTCAATAACTATACCTTCTATCAGGTGGATGCTTCTCTCCTGAGTATCTCGTCCTTTATTATCGGACTGTTGACGTTTTTGGTAATTGGTTTTCTGGCATGGAAATACGGGCGTACCTGGTGCAACACAATATGCCCGGTAGGCACGTTACTCGGCTTTCTGAGCCGCTACTCACTGTTTAAAGTACGTATCGATGCAGAAAAATGCAATCATTGCGGATTGTGTGCCACTAAATGCAAAGCCTCATGTATCAATAGCCCGGAACAAACCATTGACTACAGCCGTTGCATAGATTGCTTTGATTGTTTGGGTGAGTGTCGCCAGAATGCACTTAGCTATACCATTTCCTTTAAAACCAAGAAACAGGTGACTGACGCTTCCAAACGCCGCTTTTTGCTTGCCGGGCTGACAACTGCCGCCGCAACTCCCAAAGTAATGGCGCAAGCCCAGAATGTAGCTGCGGCTGCAGCCGGAATGAAAAGTGATAAACGCCAGACACCTATAACGCCGCCGGGATCTGTCAGTCAGGAACATTTTCAGGCACATTGCACTTCGTGCCACCTGTGTGTCAGTAAATGTCCCTCTCATGTATTGAAACCTGCTTTTATGGAGTATGGTTTAGGAGGAATGATGCAGCCGACCGTCTTCTTTGAAAAAGGTTTCTGCAATTTTGATTGTACTGTATGCGGGGATGTCTGTCCCAATGGAGCTATCCTGCCACTGACGAAAGCGCAAAAACACCTAACACAGATGGGCAAAGTTGTTTTCATCAAAGAGAATTGCATCGTCTATCGGGACGGTACCAGTTGCGGGGCTTGTTCGGAGCATTGCCCTACGCAAGCTCTGTCTATGATTCCTTTCAAGGACGGGTTGACAATTCCTCATATTGATACGGAAATTTGTGTAGGTTGTGGCGGTTGTGAATACGTCTGCCCTGCCCGCCCTTTCCGCGCCGTATACATCGAAGGAAATGTCGTACAGCAAGATGCTAAACCCTTCACCGATAATCATCAGGAAGAAATTCAGGTAGATGATTTCGGCTTTTGATTGAATATTTTCCCGATTCCCACTGACGCCTGTCTTCGATTGTATAAATTGGGGGCAGGCGTTGCTTTTTCTCTATACTTAGCACATTTTTCTCCCTTTTTACTTTCAACCTACGATAAAATCACTAATTTCGTGGCGAACAAATATATGGTAGATTTTTTACATGGAGGCAACATCAAATAATTGGTTTACGAACAAATATCCTATAGGATATGCTTTGAGCGGTGGTTTTATCAAGGGTTTCGCGCATCTGGGCGTGATGCAGTCATTGTTGGAACATGACATCAAACCTAATATCCTTTCGGGAGTAAGCGCAGGGGCTTTGGCAGGTGTGTTTTATGCAGACGGTAACGAACCGCATAAAGTGCTGGATTATTTCTCCGGGCATAAATTCCAGGACCTGACCAAATTAGTCATACCGAAAGTGGGATTGTTCGAGTTAGGCGAATTTATTGATTTCCTGAAAACCAATTTGAAAGCAAAGACGATGGAAGAATTGCAAATACCTCTCATCATCACTGCAACCGACCTTGATCACGGACGTGTGGTGCATTTCCACAAAGGGAATATTGCCGAACGTGTGGCAGCTTCCTGCTGTATGCCTGTCCTCTTCTCTCCTGTAAAAATAGAAGGAACGCATTATGTAGATGGTGGGGTATTTATGAACTTACCTGTATCTACCATCCGGCGTGTTTGCAGCAAAGTGGTGGCAGTAAATGTTAGTCCGCTACTGGCGCACAAATATAAGATGAATATTGTAAGTATTGCCATGCGTTCCTACCACTTCATGTTCCGTGCCAATACATTCCCTGAACGGGAAAAAGCGGACTTATTAATAGAACCGTATAACCTGGAGGGATACAGCAATACTGAACTGGAAAAAGCAGAAGAGATATTTATGCAGGGATACAATGCCGCTAACACTCTTCTGGATCAGTTGAAAGCGGATCAGGGAACCATCTGGAAAGATGAAAATAATTATCAAATCATAAAATAAAAATAGAATGGGGAAAGATGAAAAAATGATTATCTATCAAGTGTTTACGCGCTTGTTTGGTAACAATCATAATCACTGCATCAATAACGGGAACATAACGGAAAACGGATGCGGTAAAATGGCAGACTTTACAGCCAAGGCACTCAATGAAATAAAGAAGTTGGGAGCTACCCATATTTGGTATACCGGTATCATAGAGCATGCCACGCAAACGGATTATCGCCGTTACAATATACGTCCCGATCATCCGGCTATTGTTAAGGGAAAAGCAGGCTCTCCTTATGCCATCAAGGATTATTATGACGTGGATCCAGACTTGGCAAATGATGTACAGGAACGTATGAAGGAATTTGAAAATCTGGTACAACGTACTCATCGTAGCGGTCTGAAAGTCATTATTGATTTTGTTCCGAATCATGTTGCCCGCCAATATCATTCGGATGCACAACCTGACGGAACTTCACAGTTGGGTGCAAATGATGATCCTAATTACGCTTTCAGCCCATATAATAATTTTTACTATATCCCTCAATCCGAATTGCACGGTCAGTTTGATATGAAAGGATCGGCTGCGGAACCTTATAAAGAATGTCCTGCCAAGGCTACGGGGAACAATCGTTTCGATGCTTATCCCAATATCACCGACTGGTACGAAACCGTGAAACTGAATTATGGAGTGGACTATCAGAATGGTGGAACCTGTCACTTCAATCCCACTCCGGACACCTGGACAAAGATGCTGGATATCCTTCTTTTCTGGGCAGACAAGAATATTGACGGTTTTCGTTGTGATATGGCGGAAATGGTTCCGGTTGAGTTCTGGGAATGGGTGATTCCACAAGTGAAAGAGAAGCATCCTGATTTGTTATTCATTGCAGAGGTTTATAATCCGGCAGAATATCAGAATTACTTATTCCGCGGAAAATTTGATTATCTATATGATAAGGTAGGGCTTTATGATACGCTTCGCAATGTGATTTGCGGCTATGATTCGGCTATGGCCATTACCCGTTCCTGGCAAAGTCTGGGTGGCATCGAGAAACGGATGATGAATTTCCTGGAGAACCATGACGAACAGCGCATTGCTTCTGATTTCTTCGCCGGAAATCCGCGTAAAGCCATTCCGGGATTGATTGTTTCAGCTTGTATGAATACCAATCCGATGATGATTTATTTCGGGCAAGAATTCGGTGAACTGGGCATGGATAGTGAAGGTTTCAGTGGCAGAGACGGGCGTACCACTATTTTTGATTATTGGAGCGTGGATACCATTCGTCGCTGGCGGAATGGTGGGAAGTTCGATGGCAAGATGCTGACGGAAGACCAAAAACACATCTATAGTATCTACCAACGCATCCTGACGCTTTGCAACAAAGAAAAAGCAATCACTGAAGGAGAATTCTTCGATCTGATGTATGCCAACACAAATGGCTGGCGCTTCAATGAGCATAAGCAATACACATTCTTGCGCAAAGCTGGAAAAGAATTGTTGTTCATTATCGTGAACTTTGACCACATTTCAGTAGATGTAGCTATCAATGTGCCTTCTCATGCCTTTGATTTCCTGCAAATACCGCAGATGGATATTTATCCGGCAGTAGATTTGTTAACCGGAAAGACGGAAAGTATTAGTTTGCTGCCTTATAAGGCTACGGAAATCTCAGTAGAGGGATACAGTGGAAAGATGTTGAAAATCAAGCTATAATAAGATTTCTACCACGGAGTTCTGTTCTACTCCGTGGTTCTTTCTCCTTCCAGTTTTTCCTTCAGTCTGTACAGACGCGTAATGGCTGGATTGTAAAACTCATCCGGATAATGCGCTTTGATATCGTTTATATTTGCCACTACGTATTGTCTAAGATTCACAATCTTTTCGGCCTCACTTAGTTGTAACTCTTTGGGTAACTGTGTGTTCTCAGCCCACTTCATCAGGGCATTCACACTTTCCTCATCATACTTATATTCCATACGTTCGTATAATTTTTCTACAAAGATATAAACAAATGATAAAAACACACATACCCCTTCGAACTTTTTCTGTGGAGGTGTGTTATATAATTGTGTTTTTCATAGTATTAGATATAAGATTAATTAAAGGAGACTGTACCCGCTTGTGATAAGTAAGTACATCAAAAACAGAAGCGTCTGTTTGATTGATAAATGTGTAAGGAGCATCGGTTTACCAGAGCCGATGCTTTTTTTGTCCCTCTTTGTAGCATGTTAGGAAAATTATGCGTAATTTTGTCAGATAATAAGGAAAATACCAATATGAACATCCCTGTTATTTTTCAATTCTTGAAAGAAGTGTCCGCTAACAATAATCGCGAATGGTTCAATGCTCATAAGGACTTGTATGAAGAAGCCCGTGGGGAGTTTGAGAACTTGTTATCGGCTATAATTACCCGTATCTCGCTTTTCGATGAAAGTATTCGTGGCGTTCAAGTCAAAGACTGTACTTACCGGATTTATCGTGATACGCGCTTTTCGCAGGACAAGACCCCGTATAAAACTCATTTGGGCGGATACATCAACGCCCGCGGTAAGAAATCAGACCACTGCGGTTACTATGTTCACATTGAACCGGGCAACTGCCTGTTGGCAGGTGGTAGCTATTGTCTGCCTCCTAAGACGCTGAAAGCCGTGCGACAGGCAGTGTATGATAACATAGACGAATTTCGCGGTATAGTTGAAAATCCGGATTTCAAGCAATACTTCCCGGTGATAGGCGAAGACTTCCTGAAAACAGTTCCCAAAGGGTTTCCAAAGGATTTTGAATATGTACAATATCTGAAATGCAAGGAATACACCTGTTACTGCAATCAACCGGACAGCTTCTTTCTGGCATCTGATTGCGTGGATCGTACGGCGGAAATTTTCAAGCAAATGAAACCTTTTGCTGATTTCCTGAACTACACGATTGACGACTTTGAATAAAATTTGATCATAATATAACTAACTTAAAACATTAAAGCTATGGTAGTAGATAGATTAGAAAATTTAGAAAAATATGCATCGTTGAACCCCTTGTTCGCCCAAGCTATTGAATTCTTGCAATCACATGACTTGAACGCAATGGAAATTGGCAAAACCGAACTGAAAGGTAAAGACCTGGTTGTAAACGTAGCTCAAACTACCCCAAAAGCTAAAGAACAAGCCAAACTGGAAACACACAATGAATTTATAGATATTCAGATTCCTCTCTCCGGTGTGGAAGTAATGGGCTATACTGCAGGAAAAGATTGTGTACCGGCTAATGCTCCCTACAATGCAGAGAAAGATATTACTTTCTTCGAAGGACTGGCTGAAACTTATATCACTGTAAAACCTGGAATGTTTGCTATATTCTTCCCTCAAGACGGACATGCTCCCGGCATTTCTCCCGACGGTGTAAAGAAAGTCATTGTGAAAGTGAAAGCATAATAATCCAATCAAAAACTCATCCTTTATGGAAACATTGAACTTGATTAAGAACGACCCGTGGCTGGAACCTTTCGAAGATGCCATCAAAGGCCGTCATCAGCATGCGTTAGACAAAGAAGCTGAGCTGACGAACAAAGGGAAGCAGACCTTGTCTGATTTTGCTTCGGGATATTTATATTTCGGACTTCACCGTACTGCTGACGGCTGGGTTTTCCGTGAATGGGCACCCAACGCCACAGAAATATTTATGGTGGGTACATTCAATGAATGGAAAGAACTAAAGAAATATAGTCTGAAACGTAAGGATTATGGTGTTTGGGAAATCAAACTTCCGGCAGATGCCATGAGACACGGAGACTTATACAAACTCATTGTACATTGGGAAGGTGGTTGTGGAGAACGTATTCCTGCCTGGGCAACACGAGTGGTACAGGACGAACATACCAAGATTTTCAGTGCACAGGTCTGGGCACCGGAAAAGCCATATAAAGTTAAGAAGCGTACATTTAAACCTAATACGGATCCTTTGCTTATCTACGAATGCCATATCGGTATGGCACAACAGGAAGAAAAAGTAGGAACTTATAATGAGTTCCGTGAAAAAACTCTTCCACGCATTGCTAAAGCCGGATACAATTGCATTCAAATCATGGCAATCCAGGAACATCCCTATTATGGTAGTTTCGGTTACCATGTATCCAGTTTCTTTGCCGCTTCTTCCCGTTTCGGTACTCCGGAAGAACTGAAAGAGTTGATCGATACTGCACACGGATTGGGCATTGCAGTGATTATGGACATCGTTCATTCTCATGCAGTAAAGAATGAAGTGGAAGGCTTGGGCAATTTTGCCGGTGATCCGAATCAATACTTCTACCCTGGTGCTCGACGTGAACACCCGGCTTGGGACTCACTTTGTTTCGACTATGGAAAAAATGAAGTGATTCATTTCCTTCTCTCCAACTGTAAGTATTGGCTTGAGGAATATGGATTCGACGGTTTCCGCTTTGATGGTGTAACATCTATGCTCTATTACAGTCACGGATTGGGTGAAGCTTTCTGTAACTATGGAGACTACTTCAATGGCCATCAGGACGACAATGCCATCTGTTACCTGACACTTGCCAACAAACTTATCCACGAAGTAAATTCCAAAGCAATAACGATTGCTGAAGAAGTATCGGGAATGCCCGGTCTTGCTGCTAAAGTTGAAGACGGAGGCTATGGTTTTGACTACCGTATGGCAATGAATATCCCCGATTATTGGATCAAGACCATCAAAGAAAAAATAGACGAAGATTGGAAACCGTCCAGCATGTTCTGGGAAGTAACCAATCGTCGTAAAGATGAGAAGACCATATCTTATGCAGAAAGTCATGACCAGGCATTAGTGGGTGATAAGACGATTATCTTCCGTTTGATAGATGCCGATATGTACTGGCATATGCAGAAAGGTGATGAAAACTATACTGTGAATCGTGGTATTGCCCTCCACAAGATGATACGTTTACTGACTTCAAGTACTATCAATGGTGGTTACCTTAACTTCATGGGCAACGAATTCGGTCATCCTGAATGGATTGATTTTCCACGCGAAGGTAATGGATGGTCATGCAAGTATGCCCGCCGTCAGTGGGATCTGGTGGATAACAAGAATCTTACTTACCACTATATGGCCGACTTTGATGCTGATATGCTCAAAATCATTAAGAGTGTGAAAGCTTTCCAGACAACACCTGTTCAGGAAATCTGGCACAATGACGGTGATCAGGTATTGGCATACATGCGTAAGGATTATGTCTTTGTGTTCAACTTCAATCCGAAACAGTCATTTACCGATTATGGTTTCTTGGTTTCTCCGGGCACATATGAAGTAGTATTGAATACGGATAATCCCGCTTATGGCGGTAATGGATTGGCTGATGACACTGTAAAACATTTCACTATTGCTGATCCTCTTTATGAAAAAGAGAAAAAGGAATGGTTGAAGTTATATATTCCTGCCCGGACAGCAGTAGTATTGAAGAAAACAAAATAAATAATATACCATAAATAAGAAAGCCGTGTCAGGAAATTCCAACACGGCTTTTTTTCTTTTTTCGATAGATTATTTCAATTGCGCTTCAATTTGCGGCAATAGTTTCTTAATATTATCTATCATACTTTTTTCACGAGGTTTGTCTGCCGAGAGTAAGGGGAGTGCACGTTCCAGATACGTTTTAGCATTCTGGAAGTTCTTGTCGGCAATTTCTTTCTGTGCATCGTACTTAGCTTTATCTGAATTAGCTAATGGTGCTGCATTCTTCAGAACTAAAGCTGCCTTATTATAAGAAAGCGTACCCAAGCTGTACAATGCGTTGGTATTCTTTTCATCGTCAGCAAGTACTTGTTTGAAAGCTTCTTCTGCATCATCCAGTTTATTAGCCTTTTGCGCTTTAATACCGGCATTCAGATAATAATTAGCATGAAGTCTTTTCAATGTCTTGTTTTCCGGAGCCGCTTCTATACCCTCTTTCAGAGTAGCAAGATACTCACTGTCTTTTTTCAAATCCTTCAATGCACCGGCTTTACCTACATATGCATTTCCCAGATTGTATTTCTTTTGAATAGCAATATCAAAATACTTGAGAGCATCTTCCGGTTTTTTGATTTTATCGGCACAGACGCCACAGTTGTAAGCGATAACAGAATCCTGATTGTTTGTCTGTGTCAAGTAGGTACTGAATTTTGTAAATGCTTCCTGGTAATTTTTAGCTTCAAGTGCTGCCTTTCCTTCGTTAATCAGATTTCCAGGGTCCGTAGTTTGTGCAAAAAAGTTAGTTGCTGCACAGCAAAGTGCAATGGATAACAAAAATTTTTTCATGTGCTTTAAATTTTAAAAGTTGATATCCCAAAATTAGTGTTCATAGCTATAGAAGCAAAACCATTTTAACTTTTTTGTAGTTTTTAGGACAGATGTAACAAATGTTATTTTACGTAAATTTCAAAAACAAGCTGATTACGGAACTCTGTCATTTCAAAGGCAGCAAATAACTTGAAAAAAATCGTGGGAAAAGGATCAAATACGAAAGAAGAAAAGAGGGACTCAGATGTATTATATGAAGGCACAAAGCAGTTACGCATGCAATCTACCTTAAATTGGCCTATGGTTCATAACCTTCATAATAATAAGATTGAGTAATCCCTTTGAATATAACTTCCCGATCATTTACCTGATCAGTGAGTGCTTGATACAGTAAAGTACGCAGTTCCAAGTCATTAATCGGGCTTCGCTCCATTGCTTGCAAATACAGATGCTTATCCACATTCCGCCAATCAACAACTCTTTTAAGATTCTTTTTTAATATCATATCAAGCCAAATGCGCATAGTCCTTCCATTTCCCTCCATAAAAGGATGGGCTATGTTCATTTCAACATATTTCGCTATTATTTCATCAAATGTTGTTTCAGGCATTTTTTCTATTACAGGTAATATGACATCAAGATACATGCAGTTGGCAAAACGAAAGTTTCCCTTTGCTATATTCAGAATACGCACCTTTCCGGCGAATTCATACAAACCGTCAAACAAATAGCAGTGTATATCGCATAATCCTTTTACCGTCCCTATTTCGATACAACTTATATCACCGGTATCAAACAGGGCATGAGCTTTTACAAGGCTCAACTTATCTATTTCGTTAGTATTCATACGACGGTCTTTAATGTTATGACGTACGCAATGTGAAGAACTGCTTACGCTAAAAAAACAATAAAACCGCAAAAGCCTTATTATAAACTATTTGCGGTTTTATTCTGTGATTCCGTTGCGATTCGAACGCAAGACCCACGCCTTAGAAGGGCGTTGCTCTATCCAGCTGAGCTACGGAACCATCCTTAATTGCGGTGCAAAGGTACGCTTTTCTGTGAAATTTGCAAAGATTTTACGCAGAAAATATTTTGTAAATAGATGCTTTTATATCCGATTAGATGTTATAATCCTAATGGTAAACCAGTTACATACCATAAAATAAATAACAAAGTCCAGGCTAATAATATATAGAGAGAATATCTCCAGGTATATTTCAGTAATGAACCATAGGTCGCTTGCTTATCATATTGCTGCATGTAAGTAAGGATAAGAGGCATGTAGAACATGAAAGGAGTGATAGCATTGGTGGCACTGTCTCCAATACGAAAAGCGCATTGTACCATATCCGGAGAAATCCCCATATTGGCAAAGAACGGAACAAAGATGAAAGACATGAAAGTCCACTTGGCAGTGGCAGAGACCATAATAAGGTTCACAAGTGCTGTAAATAGAATAAATAGAATGAGTATCCATAAACTCCCAAGATGGATGGACGAAAGCATGTCCGCTCCCATAATGGCTATACATTTATCCAAATGAGAATACTCGAAACACGCAAACATCTGAGCAGCAAAGAAAGCGATGACAAAGTAAACACCTAACAATTTCATAGGTTGAGTAAGTCCTTCAATCACATCCCCATCTGTACGGTAACGACCGGAAGCAAAGCCATAAACCATCCCCATAAGCCCGATACCAAAAGAAAGCAAAAACAGAATGCCTTCTATAAAAGGAGATCGGATCAGACCACCATTCACACTACGTAAAATACCCCATGAAGAGAAAGTAGCCCAAAGAATCACGGTTGTATAAATCACCCCGATAAATATTGCACCTATTATAGCACGGCGTTCTTTGCGGGATAATTGCTTATAGCCATTGAAACGAATATGACCGGCATACTCGCCCAAAGCCGGAAGAAGATTACGGCGAGTTACCTGATAAATGATAAAAGCCAGCAAGAAAGTAGATGCAAACAAGAAATAGTAATTGCATAAAGGCCCTGTATTTCCAAGTGATACATTTGCCATATCCGCGGCTTCCTGGGTACTGGCAGCAAGCATAGGATCCAAAGTACTCAACATCAGGTTAGCGCTATACCCACACGAAACAGAAACGTATGCCGTAATAATACCTGCAACCGGATGCAGTCCGACCGAATGAAACAAAGTTGCTGCAATCGGTAAAAGAATTATGTATCCGGCATCCCCTACTACATTGGAAAGCAATCCCAAAAAAATAACCAGTATCACCATGCGCCACGGATTATGTTTATGACGTGCCCCACTACGAATACAAGCATCTATAAAACCTGAATGCTGTGCCACCCCGATACCAAACATAGCCACAATTACTAAGCCCAGCGGAGCAAACCCCGTAAAATTAGTAACCACATGCCGCAACAGCCAACGAACACCTTCCGGACTAAGCAGACTTTGCACCCGGATCTCCTCCCCTGTTTGCGGTTGAAACACGCTCAGACCGTAAATGTCAAATATCCATGATAGGACAATGACAGCCAGCGTCAACAAGAGAAACATTGTTGCCGGATGCGGTAGACGCCATTTATTATTCATCATCTGCTTCCAGATTATCTATATCAAGAATACGGAGTTCCAAAGCACGCACTACCAGACGGGTTGCATTCACTCCTACCCGCTCTCCTTGTGAAAACAGACGGTTTACTAAATCATTCTGACGCTTTTCCAAAGATTTAACCCCAAAAGGCATACCTTTCAGGTTAGCAATCATATCTTTGGTATATCCCAGTGCCAAATGGCGTAGGAAACGTTCGTCATACTCATCGATATCATAACTGATAACTGCTTCCTGGCGTTTGGCATCATTCGCAACAGATTGCTTGAAACGGTCTACAATCTTTTCCAAAATAGGATAATTGAAAACCAGCTTCTTTCCATCCATCACTGCCTGTACGTCCGTTTTCGTAAGCAGCTCACCTGTTTTCAAAATTATACCGTCAGCACCCGCATTCAGAACATCCACCCAAAGCTTTTCATTCAGAATTTCTCCGGTAAATATGAGTACGTGTACTCCCGGATAACGTTTAAATATATTCCGGCAGATATCCACACCAATAGTAGTAGAACCACCCAAGCCTAAATCCAGCAATACCAAGTCAGGAACTCCGGCCTCTATCAATGTCCAGAATTCACTTTCGGTCATAGCCGTACCGATAACTTCTGCGTTGGGTATTTCATGGCGGAAGATTTCTTCCGTTCCTTTCAGTTCAAGCTTAACATCTTCTACAATAATTACTTTGAATTTCTTGTCTTCCATATTCTTTAATTTTATTTTCTTCTCGGTATCGTGAAATAAACTGTAAATCCACCATTCTCAGCCGGTTCAGCATTAATGCGACAGCCACGTTTTCCGGCAAACTCGTCATGGTCGCGAATAATCTGCTTGCAGACGAGATACTCCGTACCTCGCAACTCTCCTTTTTCTCCTGTTGCCGTCATACGTTCCAGATTTGGATAGAAAAGTTGATTTAATTCCTCACGAGTTTTCGTCCTTCGCGTGTCAGTGAAAAGGAAACGAATATATTCTCCGTCTACTGCTGCTACCAAATGTATTTCTCCATCCAGAGGAACAGACAAGGCTTCGTCTATCAGATTCTCCAATAAAAAGCGGAGTTGGATAAAATCTCCGACCACTCTCTCATCAATAGCTCTTGTAGAGAAAGATACAGCAAACTCTTTTCCCTTATTCGCTTTACGGAAATATTTTTCTGCCAGAGCAAACAACTCCGCTACGGAAATTATCCCGCGACGGAACGCAACTTCTTCCAACTGTCGTGATGCGCACGAACTCAATATGGTAAATATGCCTTTATAATATTCTATCAATTCACTGATAGCTGAAACTGTCTCTTTTTCTTCCGTTTCTGAGAGAATACCTGAACGGAGTTTACCAATGAGTTGCTTGATCTTGTTTGGGTAATAAATCGTCTCGTGCTTGATGGTGGAAAGACAATTATCAAGCACCATATTCTGCACATGCAACATACCGTCCTCCCATGATGCCCGGTGTGCTTCTTCATGCGCTGCTTCGATGTCGCGGTATTTTGTTGCCAGTTTCACAACAGCATTGAAGACCACAATCGCTATATACCGCGCAATCAATTCCAACAATAAATGAGCCGTCTCCTGATCGACACTCTCCTGCCGTTCAAGATATAACACACCCACACAGCGCGAATCACCCGCAGCATCCACCACCAAAGGCAAGGCTTCAAATCCCGGTGCAGACAGTTGGGTGTGCTGTTCAAAACAACGCTGAACTACTTCCTTCCAAAGTTCATCTTCTGCTGTAGATGTTCCATTATCTCCCGCAGAGGATAACTCATTTTCTATAGAATTTGATGCATATTCCAGTTGATGCGTCGTTTCATTATAAACGGCGATTCCCAACCGATCAATATTTAGCAACTCATTTACGGCATCGAAACCTTCGTCAACGATACGCTGAGGAATGGCTTTCAGGGTATCTTCTTCCCGTTGCAATGCCTCTTCTGTTTCGGGAACTTGTATCAAGGAGGCAGCAAATATCTGTTTATTGATTTCCAAAACCTGTTCCAGATTCCAACGGTTTACAAGACGTTTACGAATATACAGGATGTAATATCCTAAGAGCAACATAGCTATAAGTCCGATAAACAGGATTACACCCACCATCTTATTATTGGTGGAACGTTCCAGTTGACGACAATATTCCTCCAAAGACTGATCTTCACCCAGCAATTTGTACAAAGTTGTATAGGCGGCATTATTATAACTGTATGCATCCCATTGTTTCAACGCAAGAAAAGCGACAGCCGCCTCATTCCGGATATCCAGAATGACATGAAAGTCCGAATTGAAAAGATCATTCCACCAGGATAATTCACCTGGCTCCCCTTCCCCTCTCAACGACATATAGCGCTGCGGCTCCTGGGCATACCTTTTATAATGCGCATTCAGGCAAGACATGGCAGAATCTACATATTCCAAAGCCTGTTCAAAATTTCCTTCCACATTACTATAATAGGCATCATTGGCATAGTCGGACGCCTCATTCAGCAGAGCCTCAAACTCATTTTCCGCAGCTAATGACAAAGAATCCTGAGCCGTTTGCGTGTAGATTTCATCCGGTTGCATCACCGCTTCCTCCACTGCTTTATTGCACGAACTCATGCCTATAGAAAAGAATATGCACAGAAATACCATCAAAGTTTTACGCACTCCTGTAGGTAAACGGAAATAGAAACGGCTGCCCTTCCCTAAAGTACTTTCTACATTGAACAAACAGACTCTGAATACTTCATTCGTCTTCCGGTATTTCTCAATGATACCTTTACAATTCATCAGACCAAAGCCGCTTCCTTTGTTTTTCAGCAGTTCTTCCCGGTCGGCAGCATCCTGTATGCCTATTTCCTGCGAATTATACAATTTCTCACCGACAATACGCGACACATCTTCTTCTGAAAGGCCATAACCGGTATCTTCTACTGAAATTTCCACATATTCTTCTGTCGGATTTGCATAGACTTTTACCTTGCCTCCCTTTGGAGTATATTTACGGGCATTTTCTGCAAGCGTGTTTATCATAAACAGTGTCAACGCCTTGTCAGCTTTTACACAGGTATCCGTTGGCGTCACTTCCAGTTGTTGCTGTTTCATTTCGAAAGCACGGCCTCCTTTCCGTATCAGATCGAAAAGCTCGTTCAACCCGAATGTTTCTATATTCAAGCTCAGACTACCCTGTTTCATTTTAATCCATAAAGCAAGGATATCATTGTATTCATTGATGGTTGTCACCAATTCGTCCATATATTGATACTTCTCAGCTTTGATGTGTTCGTCATGGATAAAACCCTTTTCCGTCAGTTTATGTACTTCATTAATAATACGGTCTATGTACGGATGAATACCGTTCACAATGGCCATACACGCTTTCTTTATAAGATTCTGACGTTTATTTCCGGCTATATGCTGTTCGTACACATACCGTTCTTTCTCCAACCGGCGACGTTCGTCACCCAGCGAGATGGAAGTCATACCGTTGTCAAGTGCCCATGTAATATAAGGAGCAATCACATGTAGTATTGCCTTCTCATCCTTTGTAAGACGTTTGGGTAATACCAACTGTCCATCTTCTATCCGGATGTCTTTTACACTGAAAAGTTCCTCTATATCTGTCTGCACAGCAGAAAGAATGGCATCTACAATTTCTTCTTCCGTCTGTGCGTCCGTGGGAATAGAAGCAGTTATTTTCTGACAAATGTCCAACATCTGCCTCAAACGGTGCAAATGGACATGATTACGTTCTTTAGACCGCTTATTGAATATCCAAAAGAATAAAACCACCAGTATAAAACCGACAATCACGAAGAAGAGCAAAATATTGAGTTGCCGGGCTTCACTTTCCAAAGCCTGATAACGGCTTTCCAACTCCTTATCCTGACGGGTATCTTCCAGAATATCCAGATAAATATTGCGATTATAATCGGAGTGTTGCTTCATTTCCAGTCCGGCATACGTAACACTCAGTTGTTCGCGAATACGTGAAATCCATTCTGGCACAGTACGCAACTTACGCTCTATCCATGCTTTCTCTGAAGAAATGGTATCCCGCATATCATAGGTTTTCAACCAGTCCAAGCTATCGTGGCAATCATAAAAACGGCGATGATGGCTGTTCACACACTCCAAGGCAAGCGTCAGAGTGTCCAATGCTTCGGCGTAGTTATCATGCGCATTCAGATATTTGCCAATAGAAACATAGGCACCGGCAATCTGATACACATCATTATATTGCTTGAATTTCTTCAAAGCCAATTGTCCTAAACGCATGGGCAACAAGGAATCCACAGGAACATCAAACTGTTTCAACGCATGAGAACGCCTGACCTGGAAAAAGTCATAATTATCGGGAGATGCCATCAGGTTAGCAAGCCCTTGCACTCCATTACCTTCAAAATACAAGTATCCTCCGCGGGATGCCATTTTCCAAGTTGTATACAGTTCGTCGAATTCACGCAAACGACGTTCATCCGCCGTTTCGCCATCACAAAGTGCTGCCGATCCTTTTATATAATGATAATACAATAACTGGTTCGTATCTGCCGCAAGTTCTTCCTGCGGATAGATTTCATTGATGGAAGCTACCGCTTCCGGACGTTGTTGCAGATAGTAATAATAAACTGCGGAAACAATATAAAATTCGGAGCGTGCATAGTTCAGTCTCAACCGTTCGTGTTTATCTACGAAAAGCTTGTTATCTTCACCTATTCGTTTCATGCGGCGGAGGGCACTGTTCCGATAGTCATAAAATTCTTTGTTCATGGCTGTCCGCTGATAGATTTTCATCAATCCAATATCGGCAACCAGCAGCTCCAGTTCATTTTTCGTGAGGCTGTACACATCCTTATGAAACTTCTCCGCTTTCTCAAAATCCATGCGCATAAAAGCACAAAAACCCAGATTATTGGATGCTTCCGCTTTTCCCTGACTATACATATTTACTTTTTCATAAGCTTGTGTGGCAGCATGACAAGAAGAGTCTAGGTCTTTATAACGATAAGAATAAGCCACTTGGTTGAGCGAATCGATAAGATGTACTTCCTTGGTGGGAGCAGTACCCACACAAGAAATCATTACTATGCAAAAACACAGTAAGCCCACCAATCGTATATGAGGAAACCGTTTCACTTAGCAAAGCTACAAATAAATCCGGGAAAGAAAAAAGATTTTTCTACAATAAGTCTTGTAGAATGTAGCGGGAAATTCATAACTTTGCAGCCGTATTAAACAAATAGGTAACATCTATTACAAAATGAGCGAAAAAGCACCCGTAATGGTATTCTCCGGAACTAACTCGAGATACCTTGCAGAGAAAATCTGCGCAAGCCTTGATTGCCCTCTGGGAAAGATGAACATCACCCACTTTGCTGATGGTGAGTTTGCTGTTTCCTATGAAGAGTCAATTCGTGGCGCACATGTATTCCTGGTTCAATCCACCTTCCCTAATTCCGACAATTTAATGGAACTTCTGCTGATGATCGACGCAGCTAAAAGAGCGTCTGCTAAAAGCGTTGTTGCAGTCATTCCATATTTCGGTTGGGCACGACAGGACAGAAAAGACAAACCTCGCGTTTCTATCGGCGCAAAGTTAGTAGCCGATTTACTTTCAGTAGCAGGTATCGATCGTTTGATTACGATGGATCTCCATGCTGATCAAATCCAAGGTTTCTTCAACATTCCGGTAGATCACTTGTATGCTTCGGCAGTGTTCCTACCCTATATCGAGTCCTTGAAACTGAAAGATCTTGTAATCGCTACGCCGGATGTGGGTGGTTCCAAACGTGCCAGCACATTCTCAAAGTATTTGGGAGTTCCCCTGGTATTGTGCAACAAATCACGTGAGAAAGCAAACGAAGTTGCATCCATGCAGATTATCGGTGATGTAACCGATAAGAACGTAGTATTGGTAGATGACATCGTAGATACAGCCGGTACTATCACTAAAGCAGCTAACATTATGTTGGATGCTGGTGCTAAATCAGTACGCGCTATTGCAAGCCACTGTGTAATGTCCGATCCGGCATCTTTCCGTGTACAGGAATCCAGTCTGACTGAAATCGTATTTACCGATAGTATCCCCTACTCTAAGAAATGCGCGAAAGTAAAACAACTCAGTATTGCTGATATGTTTGCAGAAACCATTAAGAGAGTGGTGAATAATGAGTCTATCAGTTCGCAGTATATTATCTAATAGAGAATTGGATATAAAAAACAAAGGCTGCGCAGTATATTGAATTGCGCAGCCTTCATTTTTTATTTAAAGTTTCAAATCTTAATCTCTACTCCAGTCTTCCCATTTTGTACGTGCCCTTTTTTATTACTTTCCCGTTTTTATCCGTTTCAACAAAAGGACCGTGCTTTTTGCCTTGCTTGAAGAAGCCTTCGTAACGATTACCGTTTTTATCCTCCTGTATACCGTTACCTTCTTCCATACCATTCACAAAACCACCTTTATATTTAGTTCCGTCTGTCATAATCAGGGTTCCCTGACCATTGAACTGGTTATTTTTCCATTCACCTTCGTAAGAATCACCTACATTCCATTTATACGTTCCACGGCCGTCACGTTGGTTATCTTTCCAGTCGCCGTCATAGACCGCACCACTTGCCCAAGTAAACACACCTTTTCCGTGTTGCATGCCGTCTTTAAAGTTTCCTACATATTTATTGCCGTTGGCGTGATAATAAATACCGGCTCCGGTACGTTCACCCTGCACATACGCACCTTCATAGCGGTCACCGGTGTGGAAGAAGTAAATACCTTTGCCATGTTGCATATCATCTTTCCAGTCGCCTACATATTTATCTCCGTTGGCATATTCGAAAGTTCCTTTTCCATCACGCACATCATTCTTCCAATCACCTTCGTATTTACAGCCGTCATTCCAGACAAAAGTACCTTTACCCTCTTTCTTATCATTCTTCCAGGAACCTTCATATTTGGAACCGTTTTTCCAAGTGTATGTACCTTGACCTTCACGTTTATCATTTACCCAGTCTCCTTCGTAAATATCACCGGTATAGTAGTACATTGTACCTTTGCCTTGCTGATAATCCTGAAACCACATGCCGTCATAACGGTTGTTGTTCATGAAATAGTAGATACCCTTACCGTGTTGCTGATCTTGGAACCATTGTCCTTCGTACTTTTCGCCGTCAGGAAATGTATAAGTACCATATCCTTCACGTTTTCCTTTCACATATTCACCCTCGTAGACATTGCCATTTTTGAAAACCGTCTTACCTTTTCCGTTGGGCTTACGTCCTTTCATTTCACCCGTATATACGGAACCGTCTTTGAAGGTATGAGTTCCTATCTTTATTTCAGAAGAGAAAGTCGTTTTTACTTTATCGAAGAAACCGGATTTCTTTTCCTGGGCCGTCGCCCCGCCTTGGGACATGAATACCAGAATGAGTGCAGTATATAGATATTTCATTGAAAATTATAAATTAGCGATTTTAATAATAAGACGTGTAAACGCAGCGACTTGTTACACGTCTCATATAGTATTTGCACAAAGATACAATTAATCTGCTAAAAGGAAGGGGTATCACACCTTTTTTATGACATTTTTTTGCCGGATACGATTTCTTTTAATGTCTCTTTGCACAAATAGCGTGAGGCAAGTTCACGTATCTCGACAGGAGTAATTGTCTTCACAGCTTCTACGGCATCCCTCACATACGAGTCCGGGAGGCCGGAAGTATGAATAAAGATCCAGGCATCCGCCAGTGAGAAGGCAGACTCATAGCTGCGACACATATCGCCCAACATATAGTTTCTCACCATGGCAAGTTCTTCGACAGGTACGAGGTCATTTTGTAGACGGTCTATTTCATGGTAAACTTCTTTGATAAGCGGCTCTACAAATTCATTGGCAGTCTCTGCATTGACAACCAACAGTCCACTATCGGGATAAGGCATGATACCGGCAGATATACCATACGTATATCCTTTATCTTCACGAATATTAGACATCAAACGGCTACCGAAATACCCTCCGAACAAGGTAACCAGAACGCGAACTTTCAAATAGTCAGGATGGCGTCGATCCAAAGAAAGCATTCCCATGCGAACAGCACTTTGCATTGCATCGGCACGCTCGGTAAAAATACGTTTCTCAGAAGAAGTTACCGGAACATAAGACAGTTTTTCCGGCTTCCGGAAATCTTTACCGAAAGGTTCACTTCCAAAAAGAGTTTCAATACGACGGATAGCGTCTTCGCTGACCTTCCCCGCAAGATAGATACTGCAATTTCCGGAATGATAATATCGGTCGTAAAACGATTGCAAGACAGAAGGGTTGATCAAATGATAATCTTCCTTCTGCACTAATTGCCCGCACGGATGCGTATCGCCATATACGGCATTTATCAAAGTGCGATGGGCCAGAAAGTCCACCTTGGAGCAGTTCACAAGAAATTGCTGGATATTACTGTCGATAATCACTCCCAACTCTTTTTCAGGGAAAAGAGGTTCTTTTACGATAGATTCAAAAACATCTAAAGTTTCCGGCAGATATTTATTCAAAGAATAAAGGATGATATAAGCATACTCGGACGAGCTGGAAAGCTCCAACCAGGCACCATAGTAATCCAACTTTTCGGCAATGGCCGCGGCTGAATAACGCCGGGTACCTTCGCGCAGCATCCGGTTGGTAAACAAAGCCTGCAAACGTTGGCTCTGTTGCCAGCGTCCACCTTCTATCAACAGATCAATTCGGACTACTTCATTATCCCCGGCATTGAGTATATATAAAGGTATGCCATTTTTCATCACCCGACACTCGGGAGATGGCACTGCCAGTTGTTCCGGTTCGCGAATAAGGGGCTGGATAGATCTGTCTAACATATTTTCAAAAATTCTTCAGCCTTTTCCAAATCCTGGGGAGTATCAATGCCGATGGTCTCTACTTCGGTAATACCGGCTTTAATGGTATAGCCATTCTCCAACCAACGAAGTTGTTCCAGCGATTCTGCCAGTTCCAGTGAAGATTGCGGCAACGAAGTAATCTCTTTTAAAACTTCAGCACGATAAGCGTATAATCCTATATGCTTATAATAAGTGTGATTTTTCAGCCAATCTTGTTTTCCCGCATTTCGCTGATAAGGAATAATGGAGCGGCTGAAATAGAGTGCATTCATATTCTTATTCAGCACTACTTTCGGAGAATTGATATTCTCCAAAGCTTCAAATCCATTCTCAGGAGTGAAAGGTTTCACCAGTGTAGCAATCTGGGTCGTAATATCGTCGAAACAAGCTTTTACAGTTTCCAATTGGGAGGGTTGAATAAAAGGTTCGTCGCCCTGAATGTTGACTATGACATCAAAGTCTCCCCCTATTTTAGTATATGCTTCATAGCAACGATCCGTACCACTTTTATGATTCACAGAAGTCATCACTACTTTACCTCCGAAAGCTTTTACAGCTTCTTCAATCCGTTCGTCATCTGTAGCCACATAAGCATCGTCCAAAATACCGGCCACTTGTTCATATACTCGCTGTATTACAGTTTTACCTCCCAGCATAGCCAACGGTTTTGCAGGAAAACGCGTGGATGCATAACGGGCGGGAATGATTCCTAAAAACTTCAACATGTTTATATTTACAATTTTACAATTTAATAGATCCACGTTCTTCCGCTTTATCCGCGTCGCCCGCATACCCATTTGAAATTACTCTATCTCTTTTAATCCCCGACAAATGTAGTCTCTTTTTAAATCGTCGGGTTTATAGACAGTATCATCACACGACAACAAATCCAAATCCAACCGGACTATTTCTTGTTTTTTCTCTTCAGGTATCCGTCCCGCTTCCCGTTCAATAGCTTTCAGGCAAGAAGTTATTTCCGCTGCATCATCATTGGAAATAAAACGTGCTACCTGATTGGAAAATAAAGATGAACGCCGGAAATAAAGCGATTTAGTCTCTTCTTCCGTAGAAAAACGAATACCAGGAAACAGTTCTTTCAACCGCTTCCGCGCCAACGAAAGATTCTCTTTCCGTTGCTCGTTACTACCGATGCTGATTGTATAAACCACTTTCGAAATCAAGAATTTAGAACACTTGAATTTTAATCAAAGAAGTCATCCAAACCAGTTTCTGATGCCGGTTCAGAATTAACGTCCCCGTTATCCTTACAAGGATCGAAACCTTCCGGAAGTTGGAATGTCTCATTTTCATCATATCCCAGTGTCTTGTCTCCAAGTACTTTTACCATATATTTAGACCAGATAGGCAATGCCATAGAAGCACCTTGCCCATGTAGCATAGTGTCGAAATGAATATCGCGTTCTTCACCGCCAACCCAGCATCCGGATACCAGTGAAGGAGTAAAGCCCATAAACCAACCATCTGCATTATAGTTAGTTGTTCCGGTCTTACCCCCCATATCAGCTTTTACACCTAAACGACGAACACGTCCACCTGTTCCCTCGTTGATTACGGCACGAAGCATAACCAACATCTTATAAGCACTGGAAACACTGATAACTTCTTCCATTTCCGGAGAGAACGTAGCCAGTACATTGCCATCACTGTCTTCTATACGGGTTACAAACATAGGTGCCACACGAATTCCTTTATTGGGGAATGCCGTATATGCACTTACCATTTCTCCTACTGAGATCTCGCAAGGTCCAAGGCAAAGAGCAATAGAAGGTACTATCTCACGATTGCGCACGCCGAAACTATGTAACAATCGTTTCAGCTCATACGGGTTTAATTTACTCATCAATCGTGCCGTAATCCAGTTGTCCGAATTAGCTAAGCCCCATTTCAAAGTCACCATTTCTCCGTAGCGTTTAGTATTTGCATTACGGGGTGCCCAAGGGTTACCATTTTCATCGAAACCCTGAAATTCCACATGTCGCATCTCATCGCAAGGAGAAAATCCATTCTCCATAGCCAGTGAATATACATAAGGTTTCATAGTAGAACCAATCTGCCGACGTCCTACCATTGCCATGTCGTATTGGAAGTAATTATAATTAGGTCCGCCTACATACGCCTTTACATGTCCGTTGTGCGGATCCATTGACATAAAACCGGCACGAAGGAAGTGTTTGTAATAACGGATAGAATCCATAGGCGTCATGATCGTATCCTTTTCACCATTCCAGGTGAATACCGACATTTCTTCAGGTGTATTGAAAGCCTTTTCAATTTGAGCATCCGATGCACCGGCTTTCTTCATGGTCCGATAACGATCAGACTGTTTCATGGTGCGGGCAAGGATTTCATCTACCTGCTCCTGCGTGATCCTGTTGCTGTAAGGCGCTTTTTTACGTCCTTTCTTTTCTTTGAAGAAATAGCCTTGCAGTTCTTTCAAATGTTCTTCTACCGCCTCTTCTGCATATTGCTGCATACGGGAGTCAATAGTCGTATAGATTTTCAGACCATCCGTATAAAGGTTATATTTTGAACCATCTTTCTTCATATTCTTTTCACACCAGCCGAACAAAGGATTATTTTCCCAATCAAGAGAATCCTCATAGAATTTCTGCATCTGCCAGCCCCGATAATCTCCCTTCACAGGCTTCTTGGCATTTAATACTCCACGCAGATATTCGCGGAAATAGGTTGCCATACCTTCTTTATGGTCAACACGGGTATATTTCAAAGTCAGTGGAAGTGCTTGCAGTGAATCACATTCTTCGGCAGTGATATATCCTGCTTTACGCATTTGATCGAGCACCACATTACGGCGTCCGCGTGAACGCTCGTTGAAACGAACGGGATTATAAAGAGCCGGATTTTTACACATACCAACTAAAGTGGCAGCTTCTTCTATTTTTAAATCTTTAGGTTCACAGCCAAAGTAAGTGTTGGCTGCAGTTTTGATACCGACTGCATTGTTTAAAAAGTCAAATTTATTAAGATACATCGTAAGTATCTCTTCCTTGGTATAGTAACGCTCCAATTTCACTGCAATTACCCACTCAATGGGTTTCTGAAACAAACGTTCCATTACATTGTCCGCACTGGGCGAATAGAGTTGTTTCGATAATTGTTGGGTAATCGTACTACCCCCACCTGCATTCTTCTGGAACAATAAACCACGTTTCACAATGGCGCGAAACAGAGCAATTGCATCAATTCCGGAATGCTCGGCAAAACGCACATCTTCTGTTGCAATCAATGCATTGATGACATTGGGGGATAAATCATTATAGCCCACATATACACGGTTCTCTTTGCTAAACGAATAAGTACCAAGTACCTTCCCGTCTTCCGAGAAAACTTGTGTAGCAAACTTATAATTAGGGTTTTCCAGATCTTCAACAGGAGGCATATAGCCTATCCAACCTTTAGCAATGGAGAAGAAAACAGTGACGCAAGCCAATACTATGACGGCTAAGAATATCCAAAGGATTTTTATGATGTTCTTTATCATGTTTATTACTGTAAATTCACTAAATCAATAAAATAGATTACCTGTAAAAATAACAAGGCAAAGGTACGGAATTATATTGGAACACCCTTATAAATTCTATAGAAAACTCTTAAAACGCCACACTTTATCACCGGAAATACTACATTTTAACGGGTAAAACGCCACACTTCAGCAAGCACAAAGTGTGGCATTTCCGATAATAAAGTGTGGCGTTTGAGGGGATAGAATATGGCATTTTGGTGACCAAAAAGTGGGGGGAATTGAGCATTTTAGAGGCATTTTTACTTGGAAATCGACCGTTCCCATGCTGTTTTCGCTTAGGAAAAAAGTAAAAAAATGAAGAATAAATTACTATTATTCAATACTTTAGTCAAAACAAATAGTGCATTTTTCTTTCTTATATATTCTTTATATAATAACAACAGCAGAAAAGAAAAAGAAAAGTTGCTGCTGATGCCGGTAATGATCCAAACAAATTCCGGCATCCATCTCACCGTATGAGCAGTTTCATCCCATGGGATTGTTTTTTTCGTCTCATGAGATATTTTTTTCATTATTTTCTCCCGTCTTTCTTCCGTACTCCGCATCTTTTCCGTACCTTTGAACTCTCGAAAAGAAACAAAATAACGAACGATATGGAAAACAGAAGTTTAGTCACCATTGCCGAGCATAGCAAGGAAAAAATCCTCTACATGATCGAGATGGCGAAGCAGTTTGAAGCCCGTCCCAACCGTAGGCTGCTGGAAGGGAAAGTGGTTGCAACCCTCTTTTTCGAGCCGTCCACCCGTACAAGACTCAGTTTTGAAACAGCAGCCAACCGCTTAGGAGCCCGCGTAATCGGGTTTAGTGACCCAAAGGCAACGAGTTCTTCGAAAGGCGAAACCCTGAAAGATACCATCAAAATGGTGAGCAACTACGCCGATATCATCGTGATGCGGCATCATCTGGAAGGAGCAGCCCGCTATGCCAGCGAAGTAACCACAGTGCCTATTGTCAATGCCGGAGACGGAGCCAACCAGCATCCTTCACAAACGATGCTCGACCTCTACTCCATCTACAAAACCCAGGGTACACTGGAAAACCTGAATATTTTCCTCGTTGGTGATCTCAAATATGGCCGTACCGTACACTCACTGCTGATGGCAATGCGTCACTTCAACCCAACTTTCCACTTCATAGCTCCTGATGAATTGAGAATGCCCGAAGAATACAAAATTTACTGCCGCGATCATGGCATCAAGTACGTGGAACATACGGACTTTACGGAAGAAACCATAGCAGATGCCGACATCCTCTACATGACTCGTGTGCAGCGTGAACGCTTCACTGACCTCATGGAGTACGAACGGGTGAAGAACGTCTACATCCTGCGCAACAAAATGCTGGAACATACCCGTCCTAATCTATGCATTCTGCATCCCTTGCCCCGCGTCAATGAAATCGCTTATGACGTAGACGATAATCCGAAAGCTTACTACTTCCAGCAAGCTCAAAACGGTCTGTATGCTCGTGAGGCTATCCTCTGCGATGTATTAGGTATTACACTGGATGAGGTGAAAGCCTAAATTGTACTTTGTAAATTGCTAAATTGTAAATTGAAAGATGAGCGAAAAAAAACAAGAATTGCAGGTTGCCGCATTAGAAAACGGTACCGTTATCGACCATATCCCCTCTGAAAATCTATTCACTGTAGTCTCTTTACTGGGACTGGAACACATGAACAACAATATCACCATTGGCTTTAATCTCAAAAGCGGAAAGCTGGGTACTAAAGGCATTATTAAAATTGCGGATAAATTTTTCTGCGATGATGAAATTAATCGCATCGCCGTGGTAGCACCTAATGTGAAGCTGAATATTATCCGGGATTATGAAGTGGTGGAAAAACGTGAAGTTAGCCTTCCTGAAGAACTTCGCGGCATTGTAAAGTGTGCCAACCCCAAATGTATCACGAACAACGAACCCATGGCGACGTTATTCCATGTAGTGGATAAGGAAAATTGCGTGATCCGATGTCACTATTGCGAGAAAGAACAAAACAGGAACGAAATTGAAATAATATAAAAGCTCGTAACTCTTTAGTCATGAAACAAGACTGGAAGCCCGGAACAATGATTTACCCGCTTCCTGCCGTATTGGTAAGTTGCGGAAGCACTCCGGAAGAATACAACATAGTAACAATTGCATGGACGGGAACGATTTGTACGAACCCGCCCATGTGCTATATTTCAGTACGCCCGGAACGTTACTCCTACGAAATTCTAAAACGGAATATGGAGTTTGTCATTAATCTCACGACCAAAGATATGGCGCGTGCAACGGATTGGTGTGGCGTACGTTCCGGGAAAGACTACAATAAGTTCGAAGAGATGCATCTGACACCGGGAAAAAGTACTGTGGTCAATGCTCCCCTTATTGAAGAATCCCCCTTGTGTATAGAATGCCGTGTAAAGGAAATCATGTCACTCGGCTCGCATGATATGTTTATTGCCGATGTGGTAAACGTACGTGCCGACGACCGGAACCTGAATACGGAAACCGGAAAACTGGAACTGGCGGAAGCTAATCCACTGGTTTATGTACATGGAGGATACTATGAATTGGGTGAAAAGATCGGTAAATTTGGCTGGTCTGTTGAAAAGAAAAAATAAAATGAATGATTAACCGTTAGTGATAAGTGATGAACAAAGTATTGAAGAGCTTTATCCTGTGCCTTTTGCTTTTCCCCGCTACGATGTGGGGACAGTCTCATCTTGTGCCTGGCACGGCGGTTGAAGAACCTCTGAGCAAACACCACCATGACCGTCCGGTGAACTTCGGTATTAAAGGTGGCTTCACCTCTTCCCTTTTTCTTGTATCCAACCTTACATTGAACGGTATCACAATAGACGAGGTGCAGAATAACTATAAGATAGGTTATTTCGGTTCTGTCTTCATGCGTATCAACTTTGAACGCCACTTCCTGCAACCGGAAATATCCTACAACATTAACCGCTGCAACATCACTTTTGAGAAACCTGCTGAAGAGAATGCCCCTTTGGAAATGGCATCTATTACGTCATCCATTCACAGCGTAGATATTCCTGTGATCTATGGATATAATGTTATCAAGGAGGGACCTTATAGCCTGGCTGTATTCGGCGGTCCAAAGTTCCGTTATATCTGGAATAAAAAAAGCGAAGTCACTTTTGAGAATTTTGACCAGCAGGGAATCAGCGAAAGATTGCGGCCATTGAACCTCAGTTTTACCCTTGGAGTAGCCGTTACCATTTCCCGCATTTTCTTCGACTTCCGTTATGATATAGGATTACATAATATATCGCGCAAAGTGACTTATGATGACGGTGTCGTCGAAGGTGATCCACCCGCCGACGAAATACGTTTCCACCGGCGAGACAATGTTCTCAGTTTTTCCTTTGGAGTATTCTTTTAGAAAGTAAATTTCTGACTTTTCTGACAGTTTATTCATTTTTTTACCGTAAATTTGTGCGCTTAATAAGAGAACACAGATTTATCAAACTTATCTAAGTAAGCAAAATGAAAAGAGACGATTTAATTTTCGATATCATCGAAAAAGAACATCAACGTCAGCTCAAAGGTATTGAACTGATTGCATCAGAGAATTTTGTAAGTGACCAAGTAATGGAGGCAATGGGCTCCTGTCTCACTAACAAGTATGCAGAAGGTTATCCTGGCAAACGTTACTACGGAGGTTGCGAAGTAGTAGACCAGAGCGAACAAATTGCTATCGACCGCATAAAGGAAATCTTTGGTGCAGAATGGGCTAACGTGCAACCCCACTCAGGCGCACAGGCTAATGCAGCTGTATTCCTCGCTGTATTGAATCCGGGTGACAAATTCATGGGATTGAATCTGGCTCACGGCGGTCACCTCTCACACGGCTCTTTAGTAAATACTTCCGGTATTATCTATACTCCCTGTGAATATAATCTGAATAAGGAAACTGGTCGCATAGACTATGACCAGATGGAAGAAGTTGCTTTGCGCGAAAAACCTAAAATGATCATCGGTGGCGGTTCAGCATATTCCCGCGAATGGGACTACAAACGTATGCGCGAAATCGCAGACAAAGTAGGTGCTATCCTGATGATCGATATGGCTCACCCTGCCGGACTGATTGCAGCCGGATTGCTGGATAACCCTGTGAAGTATGCTCATATCGTTACTTCTACTACCCATAAGACTTTGCGTGGTCCTCGCGGTGGTATCATCTTGATTGGCAAAGACTTCCCTAATCCTTGGGGAAAAACAACACCGAAAGGTGAAATCAAGATGATGTCTCAGTTGATCGACTCAGCCGTATTCCCGGGTATCCAAGGTGGTCCGTTGGAACACGTTATTGCAGCAAAGGCTGTTGCATTCGGTGAAATCCTGCAACCTGAATTCAAAGAATATGCTGCTCAAGTGAAGAAAAATGCGGCCGTACTGGCACAAGCATTAATCGACCGTGGCTTTACAATCGTTTCAGGTGGTACGGATAATCACTCTATGCTGGTCGACCTACGTAGCAAATATCCTGATCTCACAGGTAAAGTTGCTGAAAAAGCATTGGTATCTGCCGATATCACTGTAAACAAGAATATGGTTCCGTTCGATAGCCGCTCTGCATTCCAAACTTCCGGTATCCGTCTGGGTACTCCTGCCATCACTACTCGTGGTGCTAAAGAAGATCTGATGCTGGAAATTGCAGAAATGATTGAAACGGTTCTGTCCAATGTAGAAAATGAAACGGTTATTACCGAAGTTCGCGCACGCGTGAATAAGACTATGGAAAAATATCCGCTGTTTGCATACTAAGAAAACGTATATAAAAGCTTTTAGTTATAAAAAATCCGCAGTCTTCATCAGGCTGCGGATTTCTTTTTTATGTCTAATAGCTGATTTAGCTCAACCCTTCTATATTTCCATCCACAATATCAATATGCATAGCCTGTGGTTCTTTAGGAAGTCCCGGCATACGTAAAATTTCTCCTGCAATGGCAACAATCATTTCCGCACCGTTATTGATTACAATATCTTTGATGTGGAATTCAAAATTATTCACTGCGCCATATATCTTCGGATCGGCAGAGAAAGAATATTGAGTCTTGGCTATACAAACCGGATAATGGCCAATGCCCATCTTCTCTATCAGTTTAATGATTTTGCGTGAATGAATGCTATAAGTCACCACACTGGCACCATATAGATTACAAGCTATCTTCTCTATCTTTTGTTCTACACTATCATTCTCACTATAACTGAAATTCAAAGGTTCGGAAGGTTTCTTCTCAATAGTATCCACTACCAGATTAGCAAGTTCCACGGCTCCTTCTCCACCTTCTGTAAATGCATTATTGACGGCAAAACCAACGCCTAATTTTTCCTCACAGTGATGACGGATCGCTTCCACTTCCTCATCCGTATCACTGGCAAAACGATTGAAAGCAACCACCACCGTCTGACCGAACGAACGCAGATTACGTATATGCTTATCAAGATTACCGAAACCTTGCTGCAATCCCTCCATATTGGGCTCTTTAATACGATCGAGGCTGACACCTCCATGCATTTTCAAACCTTGTGCAGTGGCAACAATCACAGTCAACTTTGGTTGCAATCCACTTTTACGGCATTTGATATTATAAAATTTCTCCGCACCGAGGTCAGCACCGAAGCCGGCTTCCGTTACAACATAGTCGCCGAAAGTCATGGCCATTTTCGTTGCCAGAATAGAGTTACAACCATGTGCAATATTGGCGAATGGACCTCCATGAACAAAAGCAGCCGATCCTTCGGTAGTTTGAACTAAGTTCGGATTAATGGCATCTTTCAACAAGACAGTAATAGCTCCAGCAATACCTAACTCCTTCACTGTGAATGGACAACCATCAAATCGGAAACCAAGAATAATATTCTCAATCCGTCGTTTCAGGTCGTCTATGTCCTTTGCCAAACAAAGAATAGCCATAATTTCGGATGCAGGGGTAATATCGAAGCCGGATTCTTCGGTAATACCGTTCGTACTGGGACCTAAACCCGTGACAATACTACGCAAAGAACGGTCGTTCACATCCAATACACGCTGCCAGATAATCTCTTTCAGCCCGAATCCATCCGCCTGATGCTGATAAAGATAATTGTCGAGCAATGCGGATATCATATTGTGCGCCGAAGTGATGGCATGAAAATCTCCTGTAAAGTGCAGATTTATCTTTTCCATAGGAAGCACTTGGGCATAACCGCCACCTGCTGCCCCCCCCTTCATGCCGAAACAAGGTCCTAATGAAGGCTCACGCAAAGCAACAATCGCCTTTTTACCAATTTTATTCAATCCCAAAGCCAGACCGATAGAAACTGTAGTTTTACCAATACCTGCTTTGGTAGCAGTAATGGCGGTAACCAGTATCAGGTTACTTTTCTTCACTTTCTCTTCATCAATCAAATTCGTTGGAATTTTAGCGATATACCGTCCGTAGTTTTCTACTTCTTCGCGCGGAATACCCACACCTTCGGCTACCTGCTTAATTTTCTTCAGCTCTATGCTGCGAGCTATTTCAATGTCTGATTTCATACAGAGTATTTTTTTAAATAACAACTTTCTTTTTGAAAGCTACAAATGTACGAAAAAGAGTGCAGATAGCAAGATTTTAGAATAAGAAAGCCTCTGCTGTCTTATTCAAGTGTCAAAGCGATACCTTCGACACGGTCTGAATTCGAGTCTCCCGGTTCGACCATATCGAAAGAACGTGTTCCTTCAGGCAGTGGAGCGAAATAAAGAGTATAATCGGTTTCTCCACTTTCGGGCATATAGAATTTCTCCCCTAAAGGAATACCTTCTGAGCGAAGGACAGGACATACAGTTCCATTGTCCGCTACCAACTGGATATTCTTCATAATTTGTATCCAATATTTGGGTATATAATAGGCACGAATCCGCAAGACCGTAGCAGTATCCGTCAATACTACCTGGCGGATTTCAGGAATATCGTTATTACTTTTCTTTACAGTCGGGAAATTCACCACTTTATGCCCATTCTCTTCCCCTAAGCTCATCACGTATTCATTTGCATTTAGCAGGCGACGAAGTTTTCGTTTCAGACTCTGCTTCCCGTATCCGAACCATTTTTCTACGATGCGTCCTTCTGGTGAAATAAGGACATAATTTGGAATTCCACGTACTCCGTATTTAGCATATAATCCATTGCTTCCTTTCAAATCACTCAAATTCTGCCAAGTCATTTCATGGGCTTTAGAGGCTGCTTCCCACCCTTTCCTGGTATCAATGCTCAGACTTACTATCGTCAAGCGATCTTTATACATCTCAGCCACTTCTTTCATCTCAGGCAAAGCCATAATACAAGGCCCGCAACCACGACTCCAGAAATCCAGCATAATATACTTACCTTTAAAATCAGACAAATGATGTACATTTCCCTCTAGGTCGTACAGATCCGCATCTGCCATTTCATCACCCACTTCCACTACTTGAGGAGGAAAGAGATATGTATATGTATCCATTGCCCAAGAGGTTTGTTTTTCTTCATCAGTCAGTCCTTCATAGAGAGCAATCACTTCATCTTTATAAGGATAATTTTCAGTATACTTAGCCGACATTGCCAACCTTTTCAAGTGCTCCAGCCAAATATCGTCAACCGGAATCTGCTTCATACGCTTTATAGTGTTGGCATCAATACGGATACTAATTTCATCCTCTACCTTCTGCAAACTATCAGCTTGTGCACGTATCGCCTGTCTTTCTTCGTCCACCGCACTTCCTGCATACTTCCGGCGGTATGCACGCTGCAATAAAGCATTGCGCTGATATTCATTCCACAATTCGCGTGAGTCGTTTATAAAAGCCTGATTAGCCACTTGTTCCGGAACAGTGCTTTTCACATCCCAAGTCCGTATCAGTGTGTTTTCACCGCTTATCTGTATATTATCTCCCGAACGAACCCAAAGTCTTAAGCTCATAGAAGGAAACTTGTCACTTCTTCCCATCATGTCCACTATTTCAGTTTCATTTCCCAATGTTTCTGCCTGAAAACGAAAATGTCCGTTACGAATCGTATCAACGCCGATACTGTTGCCCACATTTCCATCTAAACGAAACAAGGTGACTAAAGTTCCGTCTTCTACATTCTTCACTTGCCCTTCTATTGTAAAAGTCCCTTGAGCTTGTGCTGCCCAAACGCTTGCCATTAAGAACAGCGTTACAATCTCTTTCTTCATATACGTGCTGTTTAGTTATAAAATTATATATCTACGTACAAAACTATATGATTTCTCCGAGATCGGCAAACAAAATTACGATCATTTCGTAATCACCTGTTTACTTTAATATTAAGCATCTACTACCCGAATATTTTTACTTTCAGTCAATATATATCCGTCCATCATCCGTATGATTCTTTCTGCTTCGCGGGCATTCTCTTCAGAGTGGGTAACCATAACAACAGTGGCCCCATCACGATTCAGTTCTTTCAGGAGGCTCATCACTTCATTACCGTTCGTAGAATCCAGATTACCTGTAGGTTCATCGGCGAGGATAATGCGGGGATTGGTAACAATGGCACGCGCTATGGCCACACGCTGCTGCTGCCCACCGGAAAGTTGTTGCGGATAATGCTCGGTGCGGTGAGCTATCTGCATACGCTCCAAAGCCTCATTGACACGTTTCACACGCTCACGCGTGGATACTCCGGCATAGAGCAAAGGAAGTTCCACGTTTTCAAAGACTGTAAGTTCATCTATCAGATTGAAACTTTGGAATACAAAACCAAGATTTCCGTTACGCAAATCCGTACGGTCATTCTCGGAGTAGTGGGAAACTTCCTGATCCAGAAACCAAAGTTCACCGGAAGTGGGGCTATCAAGCAAACCTATCATATTCAGCAAGGTAGACTTACCACAACCGGAAGGTCCCATAATGGCAACAAACTCTCCCTGATTGATTTCCAAACTTACTTCATTCAATGCAGTGGTCTGCACGCTTTCCGTACGAAATATCTTACTGAGTCCAATAGTCTTTATCATATTCAATTTATTTTTTTCATTATAATCAAATCTCGTTATCATTATATCCAAATCTATTTTTCATTATGTATGAAATGAATCTTACTCATACCTCAATGATTCTACCGGATTTTGTGATGCTTTCCGCCAAGTCTGTCCAAAGACAGTAAATGAAGTAATACCTGCTATCATTGCCCCTGCCAACAGGAATAGCCACCAACTAATGGGCGTTTGATAAGCAAATTCACTCAACCAACGATGCATTAAGAAATATCCTAACGGGCAAGCCATCACGAAAGCAATGCCTATCCAGCGAAGATATTCCAAACAGAACATCCGTACTATGCGGTCGGAATGAGCCCCATTCACTTTGCGGACACCTATCTCTTTAGTCCGCTGCTCGGTAGAAAGAGCAACCAGCCCGAATACCCCCATCATAGCAATAACAATGGCAATGATGGTGAAAAATAACAGCATTCGGCTTTGTTGCTGCTCTTTGGCATAATTCTTGTTCAGAGTATCGGAGAAAAACTGATAATTGAATTCTTTGACGAAAATATCATCACGCACCGCCCATTCTTCAAATTTCTGCTGAATATATTTCAAAGTCTCCTGTTTACGCTCGGGGGCTATCTTAATATACATATCGCCCAGACACTCCGGATTATAGTATATATAAGCAGGTTTCATTTTCTCACGCAATGACTGAAAATTAAAATCTTTCACCACACCAACAATACGGGATTTCACAGCCCATCCACTAAATTCTTTATAGACTTCCATACCTATCGGGTCAGCAACTTTCATCGCTTTCCATGCTGTTTCATTGATGACAATCGTCGGCTGAACAGGCTTATCAGAATCACTCTGCATCCAGTAATTCTCAAAATAAGAATCCATCAACTCCCCTTTCAATAATTGTAATCCGAAAGTTTTTACAAAATCACCATCCGCCCATATCTCCATCATTTGCAACGAATCTGTTTTTCCATCTATATCTGTCCACCTGATTGCCGCTTGTCCGTTTTTCTTTTCCAGATTTCCTTCTCCAAAACTTTCAATAGGCGAACCCATCGAAACACTCTTAATATCGGGATTCCTCAATAAGTCTTGTTTGAAATCAGCAACTTCATACCATAAGCTTGTATGGATGGAGACAATATTCTCTCTGTCAAGTCCCAAATCCTTATTCTCCATGAAGTGAAGTTGCTTCAGTACAATGAAAGTCATCAACATCAATACTATAGCTATGAAAAACTGGATGCAAACCAATCCTTTGATAAGCCCTCCTTTCTTGCCGGTCTTTCGTCCGCCTTTGAAAGCAAGCAACGGATTGACTGATGAAAGATAAAATGCTGGATAAGCACCAGCCAAACAACCTATGCCTATAATACCAAACAGAATATAGAAAATAATATCCCAATTCATACTTAATGTTATAGCAGTTTCCATAGCTTGGTTGAACAGAGGCAGCATAAGTTCCGTCAGAGCTAAAGCAAGTACCAGAGAAATAAATGATTGTACTAAACTTTCTGAAAGAAACTGTGTAATAAGTGTTTTCCGTTTGGCACCCGTTACTTTGCGCACCCCTATTTCTTTATAGCGTAGTGACGCCCGAGCTGTGGAAAGTGTCATGAAATTGAATGCACCCATAAAGATGACCAGAATGGCTAACGCCACAAATAGGTACATAGTGGCAAGGCTACCATGATTCTTAACGTTTTCATCAGAGAAGGTTGTATGTAGATGAATATCTCTTATCGGCTGGAAACGCAATAACGTTCGTTTCTCACCAAACTTTTTGAGAGCATGCCTCATTGTTCTTTGCTCCTGACGATACAACTTACCCTCGTCACCCTGTTTCATTTTTACATAAACATGCATTCCACGGCGCATGCTATCCCAATTCCACCCCATGGAGAAGAGACCGTATGCATCTATCGAAAAGGCAACATCAAACTGTATGTGACTTTTCGCAGGTATCTTAACCACGGCAACAACAGTGTGTACATCAGTCCGTCCAACATAGTTTCTTTTCACTTTTTTTCCTATGGCAGAAGCATTTCCAAATAGTTTTCGTGCCATAACCTCGGATAATACAACATTATCAAGATTATCCCATAGTTGTTCGGGGTTACCTTCTATTATCGGGAAGGGAAAGACGTGAAAAAACGTACTGTCCACATGGACATATTTACCAATTATTCTTTTCTCATCATCTGTCTCCAGTGTAAGGTTATCTTCATATTTGATAGCTGTCGCATCTTCTACTTGTGGAAAATCTTCCTTAAAAACTCTCACAAGTGAGCGTATACTTTCAGGAGATTCCTTTATCTCGCCACTTGTCTCCCGACTCACTTCTATCACTCTGGAAATACGGTCTGCATCCGGAAAACAATTATCATACGTCAGCTCGTTTATCACCCAGAGATAAATGAGAAACGCTGCCGTCATGCCAAATACAAAGCCCAGCATATTGATGGTAGAAAATAGGAAGCTCCGCTTGATCAACCGGAGTGCAACTTTTATATAATGCTTTATCATAATCGCATTTATTAGAATAAGACTTTCTTCTACGGAAGTTTCGCAAGAACTATACCAAAAGAATAATACATTGTTTTTCATTTACTTAAGCACAATATCATTTCACAAAATTGCACGATATCGTACACCAAATGCACGCTTCCGTACACTTCTTTTTCAAAAACTTTACCTATCTTTGTACATGTCCGGAAAAGAGCCCTGTATCCGCACATTTTAAACTTAACTTTAAGTATGATGAAACGAGGAAAGATACTCATTGTAGACGATAATGAAGACATTCTCTTCACCTTGAAAATGCTACTGCGTCCTTTGGTAGAAAGTATCACTATGACAACTGACCCACGTGAATTGCTGCCGCTCATCTCTCGTACCCACTTCAACGTCATCTTGCTTGACATGAATTTCCGTCGGGATGCCGTCAGTGGAAAGGAAGGATTCCACTGGTTGGACGAGATACTGAAGCTGGACGAGAAAGCTGTTGTTATCTTCATTACCGCCTATGCGGATACGGAAAAGGCTGTTCAAGCCATTAAACAAGGTGCCACAGATTTCATTCCCAAACCCTGGCAAAACGAGAAACTGATAGCCACCGTCTCCTCCGCACTGCAACTCAGTTTCAGCCGAACGGAAGTAGAAACCCTGAAACAACAGAAGGAGACTTTAAAAGAACAAACAGAAGCTTTGACCCTTCCCCTTGAGCCAACGCGCGTCATCGGTGAATCTGCCGCCATGCAAGCTATTTTTCAGACGATAAGAAAGTTTTCCGAAACAGATGCGAACCTTTTGCTCCTGGGAGAAAACGGAACAGGTAAAGACTTGATTGCCCGCTATGTTTACGAACAGTCCCCCCGCAAGAATGAGATCTACGTACCTATCGATTTAGGAAGTATTCCTGATACGTTATTCGAAAGCGAATTGTTCGGATATGAAAAAGGTGCATTTACCGACGCCCGCAAGAATAAGCCGGGACGTGTGGAAGTAGCTTCAGGCGGAACGTTGTTCCTGAACGAAATCGGCAATCTGAGTCTTCCGCTTCAAGCGAAGTTACTTTCGGTCATAGAGCAAAGAAAGAGCTCACGGCTCGGCTCTACCACCTCCTACCCTGTAGATGTAAGGTTGATTTGTGCCACAAATACGGATTTATACAGTGCCATCGACGACGGACAATTCCGCCAGGATTTACTGTACCGCATCAATACAATTGAAATTCGTATTCCGCCTTTACGGGAACGGGGAAACGACCTGTTCCTGTTAGCCGATTTCTTTCTCCAACGCTATCGGAAGAAGTATAAGAAAGAGCTTCGGGGAATTTCCAAAGAAGCACGAAAGACGCTACAACTTTACCGTTGGCCGGGCAATGTGCGTGAACTGGAGCATGCCATCGAACGTGCCGTCATCCTCTCTACAGGAACCATGCTGGCTCCAGATGATTTCATGTTACGCAGCCCCCGATCTTCGAATACTGTATCTGAAAAAGATAAGTATAATCTGGAACGGATGGAAAAGGATGCGATCAATGAGGTAATGAGAATGTGCGGCGGTAACATTACATTGGCAGCAGAAATGCTGGGAATCACAAGGACTTCACTTTATAGAAGGATTGAAAAGTTCGGATTATGAAAAGACAAAATTGGGTAAAAACGCCTCTTTGGCTCACAATTGCATTATTGATATGTTGCCTCGTTTCAGCTTGGTTGGCTGTACACGGCTTTTATTTTAGCCTGTTTGTGGCACTCTGCCTCACGGCGTTTGTTGCTTATACCATATATAGGTATATCTTACGTTCTGCGCGTGCCATGGCCCAGTTTATCTGGGCTGTGCGCTACTCTGAATTTCTTTCTTCTCCCACTTCCAATCTCAATGCCACCCAGCCTCTTCCCGAAGAACTGCTGACTGAAATGCAGGATGCCCTTGAACATTACCGGAACAACCTGCAAAAGAAAGAAAGCAAATTGCAGTATTTTCAAGCACTTGCCAATCATATAGACATGGCTATTCTTGTTTATACGCCCGACGGGCAAATGGAATGGGTCAATGATGCAGCCAAACGTCTGATACATATCGATTGCCCGCATACGATAAATGATCTGGTCGACTTTCACCCCGATCTCCCGGCCAAGCTGCATACACTGAAAGCAGGCGATTTGTCCGTATGGCAAATCAAACAGGAAGAAGAGACTGTGCAATTCGCTCTTTCCGGTATGGAGTTTGTCATTCAAGGCAGGAAACTCTTGATTGCCGGAATGAAGAATATCCATTCTGCCCTGGATAACCGTGAGACGGAAGCCTGGCAAAAGCTAATCCGTGTACTGACACATGAAATTATGAATTCCATTACTCCCATCATTTCGCTTACAGAACTTCTTGCCAAGCACGCCGACAGTCTGGAAGGTGACGAAGAAACCAAAATGGAAATCAGACAGATGTTGCAAACCATCGGTCGCAGAGGGAACGGTCTAGTACGCTTTATGAATAGCTACCGGGAAGTATCGCACCTGCCCCACCCTTTATTAAAACTTTATAATGCCGGAGAACTGCTGAAAGGAGTCGTTCAATTGATGCAAAATGATACAGATGATCTACACCTCTCTCTTCCCAACGTTCCGTTGCGCCTGATTGCAGATAAAGAGCAAATAGAACAGGTACTTATCAACCTGATACGGAATGCCCGCGAAAACGAAGCGACACAAATCACTCTTTCCGCGGGCATCACTCCAAGAAATCACCTTTTCCTGCGTGTTACTGATAATGGAACCGGCATCGATCCGGAAGTTCAGGAACGTATTTTCATTCCATTTTTCACCACAAAACCGACCGGTTCAGGTATCGGGTTAACCATCTCGCGCCAAATCATGCACCAGCATCATGGAAGCATTACGGTGCAATCAAAAGTGGGAGAAGGAAGCACGTTTACACTTCTGTTCCCAATAGTTTAATAAGTGATTAGTGCTACGCTATAATGCCGCAAGGAGACTAATCACTTATCACTAACCCCTAATCACTTATTACAACGCTTTTTTGTATAAATCCAGAATAATCTCCTTCGTCACCTCGCGAGGATTACCCGGTGTACAAACATCGGCAATAGCAGCCGTAGCCAGCTTGTCGAGATCGCTTTCCTTGATACCTAATTCAGAAAGGTGTTGCGGAATACCTACTCTTACTGACAGCGCTCTCACTGCATCTACGGCAGCACGTGCAGCTTCTTCCTGGCTCATACCTTCTTTATATACTTTCATCGCCTTAGCAATTTCCACATACTTATCAAGTGCAGCAGGAGCATTAAATTCCATAATGATAGGCAGCAACAACGCATTAGCCACACCGTGAGGTATATCAAAAATAGCACCCAATGGATGTGCCATACCATGAACAACGCCCAAACCTACATTAGAGAATGCCATACCTGCAATATATTGCGCTACCGCCATACCATTACGTGCCTCTGCATTTGTCGGCTCAAACACGGCCGTTTCCAAATAACGGGTAATCATTTCGATAGCTTTAATTTCAAACATATCGCTCATTTCCCATGCTCCCTTAGTAATCAGACCTTCAATAGCATGTGTCAATGCATCCAATCCCGTAGAGGCGGTCAGCCCTTTAGGCAAAGTGTACATCAATTCGGCATCTACAATGGCGATGGCAGGAATATCATTCGGATCTACACATACCATCTTCTTTTCATTCACTTCGTCGGTAATCACGTAGTTGATAGTCACTTCGGCAGCCGTTCCTGCTGTAGTAGGCAGAGCAATGATAGGCACGGATTTCTTCTGAGTCGGCGCCACTCCTTCCAGAGAAACCACATCACTGAATTCCGGGTTATTAGTGATAATGCCGATAGCTTTTGATGTATCGATGGAAGAACCACCACCAATAGCCAGAATAAAATCGGCACCGGATTCTGCAAACGCTTTCACACCTGCATTTACATTACTAACCGTAGGATTTGGTTTAATATCGCTGAATACAACATAGGGTATGCCTGCCTTATCCAGTACGGAAAGCACCTTGTCAGCTACACCAAATTTAATCAGATCTTTGTCGGTAGATACAAAGGCTTTTTTCAAGCCGAGACGTTTAATTTCCTGTGGGAGCACTTCGCGGGCACCCGGTCCGAAGTAGGATACTTCGTTCAAGACGAATCTGTTAATCATAATACGATAATTTAAGTTCCGCAGTGTCATTTTGAGATTGAGTGTGCGGAAGGTTGATACTTCATTTTGTTCCGACAAAATTAAGAAATATAGAGGAGGAAGGGACAAAAGATTCTGATTTTTATAGTGTGCGGAATGCTTTTTAGTAATCATAAAAAAATAAGTTCTTCATTTAAATGGCAGCAAATCATTGAAAGATAAAGCAAACATGCTATATTTGTACTATCATTGAAACGATTATTAAAAACGATAGATATGGGAAAGAAAGAGACCAAAAAATATTCTGATATTCCAGTGCAACAAACGAACGCTTCCGAACCGTCAGGTATCTACGGAGATATAAATGCGATGAAGGTTCAATTGGTCAATCGTATAATGCGTATAGACGAACCGGAAGAATTAAATTCTGTATTGGAGTTTGTGAAAGAACGCATTGCACAAAAAGATAAATTTGAACAGGAATGGGAACAGGGACTAACCGTTGAGGATTTCCGCATACAGTGTAAACGCAAATTAAAAGAAATGTATGCTCGCAACTAAAATCCTTATACACCCTTCTGTTTCAGATTTTTAGAGGAACTTCCTAATATCCTGATAACTGAAGGCTATCTGAATATTTATGAAAATGCAGAACTACTTGTAGACGAAATTATCGATTTTATTCAGGAAATTCCAACAGCAGTTCATTACCACCTCAGCCCTTCAGCCGAAAGCCATTTTTCCCGTTACGGAGAAAATATACAATACACTTTTTTCAAAAGAAGCAAGTCACCTCGTACAACATGGTATATCTTTTTCATTAAACAAGACGAACGTATTCTGGTTAAGTATATAACAAACAATCACAAGGAAGGACAATACATACGTTAAGATTTGCTCGTCACTATTTAAACCTCGACCTATCCACTTCCTCCCTCTTCTTCTCCCTGTATCCTCCGAATTTATACGTAAACGACACCCCGATTTCCCTGAAACAAGTATAATCATTCGTCACGTTCTGCGTACCAAAACGGATGCGTGGTTTTATCTGTCCCGTCTCAAAGATATCATTGCAATAAAGATTCAGAACAGCCTTTCCTTTGGCAAAGCCATACCGCAAAGCAGCATTTACATACCCTGAAGACGGTAAATCATAAATTCCCTGAGTCGCTTTACTACGAGCCATTCCCGTCAGTGTCAGTTTCAGATCAGGCTTCTTAGAAAGAGTGAAAGTATTTGTCAGTACGGCAATACCATAACAAATATTCCGGTTGAAAGGAATATCCCAGAAATCCTCATCTTTCTCATGATGCCATACACCAATCAAAGTTAAACGAGAATTTAACAATTGCTTTATATCAAATGGTATAGAAGCCTGTAATCCTGCTTGTTGCTGGTAATTAAAATTCAAATGCTTATAGATCTCCACCAGACGTTCGGAGGATTGATAAAGAGTCTGGACTGAGTAATCTTTCGTATGATTAAACCATGCACTGAAGATGTATTTACTCTTCAAAATATGTGTCAACTGAAGTTGATATTCCTGAGCCGGTTTCAGGAACGGGTTCCCATGTATTTCAGAATATCCACCGCCCAGATAAGAAATAGCATCCTGTACCGCCCAATAATCAGGATAATCTTTATCACTGCTCAAAGCCAATTGCCAAACATAGCCGGGGGCGGGCATATAACTCAGGTTAATGGTAGGATACCAATCCCATTGATTCCATACCGGTGTCTTATAATGCTCCACGGCAAGCGAAGCATCCAGGGAAAGTTTATCACCAAAACTTTTATTGAAACCCGCATAGAAGTTCAGAGTTTGTTCGCGACGGCGGGATTGCATATTATCGGGAATACCTGTGCTTACACCTGCCTTTGTTCCCACACCCTTCTCCGTATCATAATAATATTGATAACTGTGGTCGATACTGGTAGTATAAACGGCACCATAATTCAATCCCCATCCACGCCCCAGATTATGCTCCTGGGCAAGGAAGAATTTCCAGCGATTGATGCGCTGACAGTCTTCAGTATAAAAGGCCAGCTCTTCACCTTGCATGCTGCTATGCAATAACTGATCGGATGGAGAACGGTAATAAGTCAATTCAGCACCAGCTTTCAGTCCGAAAGGTGTACGGTAATCCAGACGCCCATTGTGCAGCCAATCGGTACTGCTGCTACGGGTGTTGGACTGCTGCGTACCGTAAATATCCATCAGACTGTGGTAAGTCGAATAACTTCCATTATAAACAAAACTCAGCTGATGATCCTTGGCAATATTGTAATCCGCCCCTACCCGGAAACTATGGGTATGTGAACGGCTCCGGCCCATCTCATCGGTTGTGATGTGATGAACCGAACCGTCCGCCAGAGAGTGCATAGCTTCTTTATCGGTTAAAGAATATCCCCGTCCGTGGTTGTGTGAGTAAAGAAAATCTGCTGAGAATTTATTTCCATTATAGATCAGGCTGGCACGTTCGTTGAAGCCCTCGTAATGTTTCTGATTATATTTGCCATAAAGCTCTCCCTGCCAGGAAGACGGGCCTCCGGTGCTTTGTTTCAGTGTGATATTGATAAGTGCACCCCGCACCTGATAGCGTGCCGGAGCATTGTACATCACTTCCGCCTTCTCAATGCGACTGGAGGGGATACTTTTCAGCAAAGAATAAAGCTGTTCGGTACTCATGGTGGTAACTTTACCATCCAGTATTACAGTTACCCCCTGCCCTGCCAACATCAACCCGCCATTCATCTCGGTTACGCCCGGCAGTTCCTTCACAGCGTCATAAGCATTATCTACGGGTAGATTACCGATAAGGCGCGGAAGATCGTACACCAGTTTACCTTGCTCCGCTTTCACGATGGGACGTTGCCCGGTAATCATTACTTCAGGAAGAGATTGATAAAGACTGTCCAGCTGCTTGTCTTGTGTTATAATACTGTCCGCGCTGAGCGTCCGTTCGCTCTCTACATCCGTACTCTTTGTTATTTCCTGAGCGGAAACTCCTGCACTCAATGCACATAGCATCAGGGAAAGATAGTAATAAGACTTCATGTTCATTTGTTTTAGATACGACATAAATGTGTTCAGACTTAGAGATGATTGGGTGTCAACCTTGGTTGACAGGTCGATTAAGCTTGGTTGACAGATCCATTAACCCTAGTTGACAGGCCGGTTAACCAAGGTTGACACCCAATTATGCAAGGGACTGCACAAGATTCTCCCTATACCTTTTGCAAAAGATGCCTTGTGCAAAAACGAATCATCCCTTAAGCTCTTGCACTGCAAAGTACGGTGAAATCTTCCGGACTTTGTGTTATCTGGAACTTACGTAGTCTTATCTAGTGTTATCTGAAGTGTTATTTAGTCTTACCGTCCATACATGTACCGGTTATCTTTCCTATCTTTGTCCATATAAATACAAGAGCTACATGAAACTGCCATTCAGACCTATTGCCATATTAGTCATAATCTCTCTGCTGGGTATCTTTATTTACCAGGCATACTGGATCACGGGGCTATACAAAACGATGAAGCACGAACTGGAACAAAGCATCGTAGAGGCCATGCGCATGAGTGATTATAATGAGATGATGCTGCGTGTAAAGGAGATGCAAAAAGAAAATAAAGCCCACGGTTCCGTAGAGGTTTCAGCAGGATACAATTCCGATTCCGGAAAATCATTTGTCCGCAGCAGTACAACTGTTAACCAAACAGACAGTGCCGGAAGTCGTTCACTTTTAAAAGAAGGTATCCCTATGAAGTATGACAGTGTATCAGTAAGTTATCCGAATGACTCGACAAGAAATATCCTTTTCACACGAGGACAGGAAGGCACAAATATTTCAGTCTGGGCAGAAAGAGATTCAGTAAAAGAGGTCCTGGAAGATACAGTGATTAATGAGGATGAACCTCAGGCTTCTTTAAGAGCCGAAGGTGGAATAGACATGATGCTGCGTGACCAAAGCAGTATGGTGGAACTTGCCACTTTCATCCAGCGTGGAATGCACTCGGGACTGGATATTTTTATAGAACCTGATATAGCCGTTTATGACAGTCTGCTCAATACCTATCTGCAAGAACGGGGGCTTAAACTTCCCTACCGATTGGAACGTCTTCATTCCGGTGCCGATCCGGACTCAACGCTGGTTTACACTGATACGCTTGCCATTGTCGGGACTCCCGGATACATGCCCAGTGAAAAAGCAAAACAATATAATTATGCTTTCGACATTCACTCCAATCAAAGTTACCGCCTCACAATAGAACCTATTTATAAGATTGTATTGCGACAGATGAGCGGTATTCTTACTACATCATTCGTTATTCTTATTATATTAGGTTTCTCCTTCTGGTTTCTTATCCGCACCATTTTGCGGCAGAAAACACTGGAAGAGATGAAGAGCGACTTTACCAACAATATCACCCACGAACTGAAAACACCTATTGCCGTGGCGTACGCCGCCAACGATGCTTTGCTTAATTTTAATCTGGCAGAAGACAAGCAACAACGGGATAAGTATCTGGGTATCTGCCAGGAACAGTTACAGCGATTAAGCGGACTGGTGGAACAAATTCTCTCCATGAGTATGGAACGCCGTAAAACCTTCCGTCTGCATCCGGAGGCGCTCAGTTTGCACGATCTGTTCCCGGCACTCATCGAACAGCATAAACTGAAAGCAGGTAAGCCTGTAGAAATCAATCTCGACATTGCACCGGAAGACCTGACAATCATTGCCGACCGTACACACTTTAGTAATATTCTGAGTAACCTGATAGATAATGCCATCAAATACTCTCCGGATAAAGCCGACATAATGATCTGTTGCCGGAAAAAGGAAACGGAACAAGTGGAAATCTCAGTTACAGACCACGGTATTGGTATCCCTACGGATAAACAGCCCCACATTTTCGATAAATTCTACCGGGTTCCGACAGGAAATATCCACAATACCAAAGGCTACGGGCTGGGGCTTTTCTACGTAAAGACAATGGTAGAAAAGCACGGTGGAATTGTAACTGTACGAAGTGAAGCGGGAAAAGGAAGTACTTTTACAATAAGAATCTGAATAACGTTGCTTGTTATGATGCATTACATTGCTTGTTATAAAAAAGAATCAAGATATGGACAAAATCAAGGTACTGCTGGTTGAGGATGAACAAACCCTCGCCATGATTATCAAAGATACACTAGAAGGCCAGAACTTCATCATCCATACTGCTGCCGATGGCGAGGAAGGTCTGCGTATGTTCTTCGACTTACGCCCTGATGTACTGGTAGCAGATGTTATGATGCCCCGTATGGATGGTTTTGAAATGGTACGCCACATCCGCCAAACCGACAAACGAACTCCGGTACTTTTTCTCACCGCCCGTTCTTCCATCAACGATGTGGTGGAAGGCTTTGAACTCGGAGCCAACGACTATCTGAAAAAGCCTTTCGGCATGCAGGAACTTATCGTGCGCATTAAAGCGCTGGTAGGCAAAGCATTTACATTTAAAGAGGAACCGAAGAAAGAAGAAACTTGTTTCAAGATAGGCGATTACCATTTCAACTCTGTCACACAGATATTGTCCCATACCGGAATAGAGCAGGAACTCTCCCACCGCGAGGCCGAAATACTGAAGCGCCTGTGCGAAAACCGTAATCAGGTAGTGAATACCCAGAATATCCTGCTTGATCTTTGGGGGGACGACAGCTTCTTCAATTCACGCAGCCTGCACGTGTTCATCACTAAATTACGGCATAAACTTTCCAAGGACGAACGTATCCGCATTGTCAATGTCCGAGGCATCGGATACAAACTTATCATCAACTGAAACTTCTGTTACGGAAATAAGAAAACGGGCTGCATTTCTACACGAGATACAGCCCGTTCATTTACTGGTTAGAGAGGAACAAAATAGATTGCTTATCTACTAATTCAATTATTTACACCTCAAAGATAATAACTATTTCCAAATAACCGTATACAATATACAACTTTTATTTTAATAAATGCTATATATTTCCATAATTCATACTTATTTCATATATTCGCCATTAAATAAAGGCTATTAAGTAATGAAATATATAGAACTAATCATACTTTTCTGTCTTTTCTCCTTCCGGGTAAATGCTCAGAATGAAATACCTGCTGACAGCGTGCGTAGTATGAATATGCCGGAAACAAAGGATTTTGATGGTTTTCTTCTGGATATGAATTTAATGAAGATGGCAGCTCCCCAAGTGCCTAAAATGAAATTGGAAATTCCGGATGCCAGCAAAGATTATAGTTTCTTATTTCGCCTAGACCCGAACATAACCTACTCTCAAGGCTACTCACACCTGTTTAGCTTGGATAGTTCCACCCTATACAGTATGAATCCTTTCGGATTGACAGGTTTTGGTTCATCTCCTCAAAACCTGCAGATGGGAAGCTTCCGACTGAAGAATGGCATGCGTATCAATACCTATGGAGAATACAACAAGGACGGATGGAAAGTTCCAAATCCTTCTGCTTTACCGTGGGAACGGAATAATTTTAAAGGCGCTTTTGAACTGAAATCAGCGAATGGATCATTCGGCATAAGAATCGAAGTGCAACAAGGAAGAACAGCACCTTATTAAAGAAGATATGAATATGAAGAAAAAAATCTTGGTTATAGGCGCCAACGGGTTTACAGGACGCCGGATATTAAATGATTTGTCGCGCAACGACGAATACATTGTAACGGGCTGTTCCCTGCATGATGACATTGCTCCCGGTTCTGGAAATTATCGTTTTATCAGTGCAGACATCTGCCAGATGGGAGAACAAAGTGCACTGTTCAGGGAAGTACGCCCTAATGTAGTGATCAACACTTCTGCCTTATCTGTTCCTGATTATTGCGAAGCTCACCATGAGGAAGCGGATAGTATCAACGTCAATGCTGTAGGACAATTGGCATTCCGGTGTGAAGCATCCGCTGCACGCCTTATCCATCTTTCTACCGACTTTGTATTCAATGGAGATACAACGCAGCTTTATACGGAAGTAGATACGCCTGATCCAGTCAACTATTATGGTGTTACCAAGCTGAAAGGTGAAAAACGGGCAGCTGAGTTATGTAGTAATTACGCCATTGCCCGTGTAGCAGTAGTCTATGGCGCTGCCTTACCGGGACAACATGGAAATGTACTACAATTGGTTGCCGACCGTTTAAGAAACAACGAAGAAATACGAGTCGTTTCCGACCAATGGCGTACAGCAACTTATGTAGGAGATGTCTCGCAAGGAATAGAGAAGCTGATAAACTATCCTAATAATGGCATCTTCCATATCTGTGGCTCAGAATGTCTGACAATAGCTGATATTGCCTACCACGTAGCAGATATCCTGAACCTGGACTATTCCTTAATTCTGCCAGTCACCACCAAGCAAATGGAAGAGGCAACTCCCCGCCCCCGTTTCAGTGGATTGAGCATAGAAAAAGCACGCAGGGAATTAGGATACCAGCCACACACTCTGGAAGAAGGGATAAGACTCATGTTTAGTGTTTAGTGATGAGTGATTAGCCAAGTTTGTATAACATTCCAACTACTAATCACTCACCACTAATCACTAAACAACGTTTCCGCAATCCCACTTTCTTTTTTATACATTCGTACCATTTCCAAGAGTTCATCTCCATACTTTTCCACTCCTTTTTTACCAAAGTAAGGAATGCGGAGAAGAGTGGTCTTATCTTCCGGCAATAAATTCGTAATACCGAGAATTGCCTTTTGTTGAATTACAGTATATACCGGTAATCCCAACCGGGATGCTTCTGCATTGCGCCATGCCACCAGACGCTTGTACAATTCGGGATGCAGGATGTCCGAAGGTACTTCCACAGTTGCCGCCCTTTTACGTGCAGAACTACTTCCACCGTCTTCAGTTTCGTCTTTACGTTTTCTTCTTCCGGAGAAGTTGCCGCCGCGTTTTTCTCCTTTATCCTTACCCGATGCGGCATCGTCAATGGAGAGGACGGACTTTTGTTTCAGATATTCGCCTACATGGAATCCCTTATCAATCACGAATTCCAGCAAATCGACTTTCAAGAGAAGCAAATCATCCAACTCTTCACTGACAGCCTTCAACTGTTTCTTTAGCTCTTTATTGTCAGACTCTACAATTGTACTACTTCTGATGGCATCCAAGGGCGTCAATTGTTCTTTGAAATATTCTGCTCCCAAGTGAATGCGCTCCTGCAAACTTTTATCTGTAGCATAATCCGCTGCACCATCAACCAGGCGAGTATATTGTAAGCTAAACTTTTGAGCAACTTTCGTAACCTTCTCATGGAAACGTTCCGTTTCTGATTTATATTCAACCAGCAGTTTAGGATAGAGTTTGTACAAGTGTTCATCCAATAACCTCACAAAACGCTTCAATGCCAGTTCCAATGGTAAGAAATCAAACAATCCTGATAACAATTCCAGAAAATACGATTGTTGCAATCTCCGGTAACGCGTTTCATCAGGCTCATTTCTACGTGCATCTTCTGTAAAGGTATCCACAGCACTGTCACTGATTACTGCCCTGGCAGATAATGGAGCACTTAATACCAGACCTTCCAACGTCTTGCAACGGCTCAGAGCCACATACGTCTGTCCATGTGCAAAGGAAGCGCTGGCATCAATTATTGCACGCTCAAACGTCAACCCCTGACTTTTATGAATGGTTATAGCCCATGCCAGTTTCAGTGGGAATTGTTTGAAGACTCCCTCTATATCTTCTGTAATCTCTTTTGTCTCTTCATCCAGCACGTACTTTGCATTGGTCCATTCTTCTTCTTGCAACATGAAGACGTCCTCACTTCCTTTGCTACGTACCTCAATGCCTAAAGCGGATACATTTACCACCTCACCGATCATGCCATTGTAATAACGGTGTTCACCGGATGAATCGTTCTTTACAAACATGATTTGCGCACCACGTTTTAACTCCAGTACTTCATCAGTAGGATAAGAATACTCCGGGAATTTTCCATCTATCTGGGCGCGAAAGGTAAAAGAACGTCCGGGCAGTTGTGCCAGTTCATATTCATTGATACGTTGCGCCTGGTAATTATGGGTGGTAAGTTGGATATATCCTTCCTCTTTCGCAGGATTGAAATTTGGAATGTATCTACAGTTCAGTTCATCCAACAAAGTTTTGTCACAACGATTCTCCCGGATACGGTTCAACATATCCAGAAAATGAGTATCACTCTGTCGATAAACTTTCTTCAATTCAATGGTACAGTACTCCGATTTCCTCAATGCACGGCTGGAAAAGAAATAGGGAGTATCATAATAGCGGTTTAGCATCTGCCATTCTTCGTCTTTGATAACCGGAGCAAGTTGCTGCAAATCTCCGATCATCAATAATTGTACACCACCAAAAGGCTTGCTACGGTCACGGAAACGACGCAACACATCATCTATCGCATCCAAGAGGTCGGCACGTACCATACTGATCTCATCAATCACAAGCAGGTCTATACTACGCATGATGTTAAGTTTCTCTTTTCCGAAACGGAAACGGTATTGTGCCTTACCATCTGCACTGAATGAAGTATCGGGTACGTAAGGGGCAAAAGGTAGCTGGAAAAAAGAATGAATAGTTACACCACCTGCATTAATAGCCGCAATGCCTGTCGGGGCAAGAACAACCATACGTTTAGGACTTCCGGACTTCAATTGTCGCAAGAATGTAGTTTTTCCAGTACCTGCTTTACCGGTCAGGAAGAGATGAGTGCCTGTATTTTCTATAAATTGCCATGCAAGTGACAATTCCGGGTTTTGTTCCATTATTTCATAAATGTTGTTTGGAGGTGTAAAGGTAACATAAATAAAAGAGGAAAAGCCCTATCGGCACATCTTTTTACATAAAAATGAAAAAAGCTACAAGCTACGAGCTACAAGTGGCTGCACTATATTCCGAAAGGCACTCGTAGCTTGTAGCTTGTAACCCGTAGCTTTCTTACTTGAGACTTCCCGCGATTATATCCAATAATTCGTTTGTAATCGCTTGCTGTCTGCTTTTATTATATTGCTTCGTCAAATCTTGTATCAGTTCATTCGCATTATCTGTTGCAGTCTGCATAGCAAGTGTACGGGCAGCATGTTCAGAGGCATTGGAATCTTGAAGTACAGTAAAAAGCTTCTGGCTCAACACCTTTGGCAGCAAATCTGCAATAAGTTGTCCGACAGATGGCTCCACTATATAATCATTCTGAAAACCGCGTTTTCCCGATCCTTCTGTTGCAGCAGTTGCTTCCACCTTACTTAAATCAATAGGAAGATATTCCTCACGCGTTAGTATCTGTGACCCCATCGACTTGAAGTGATGGTAGATCAGCTCTACACGGTCGATTTGTTTTTCTACAAACTCTTGCATCAACAATCCAGCAAGTTCATATGCTTGCACATAGGATGGTTTCTCTGCCATTCCCTGATAATTTCCTCGCGATGTATAGCCTAACTTCTTAGTAGCTTGTTCCACCTTCTTTCCTATAGGATATATCAGGATGTTCTCCTTACCAAGTGATTTGTATTCTTCCAGCGTTTCTCCAAGCTTCTTTACCACATTCGCATTGAAAGCTCCGCACAGCGAACTGTTGGATGAGAAAACCACGACCGCTACCCGCGTTACAGGACGCACTTCGGTATAAGGCGACTCGAACGTGGCATCTGTAGACAAGAAGTTTGTCAGAATTTCATTCAGTTTCTGTTGATAAGGCAGCATATTCTCAATCCGCGATTGTGCTTTGTGCAACTTTGCGGATGCCACCATCTTCATCGCCGATGTAATCTGACGCGTACTCTTGACGGAGTTTATTCTGTTTTTTACTTCTTTTAAAGAACCCATAGCATCTTTTTTAGTGGTAAGTGATTAATGATTAGTGATAAGCGGCACATGAGCGCATACCACTAATCACTTGTCACTAAACGTTAATCACTAATCCAAATATTGTTTCGACATGAGATCCGCAGTTTCCTCTATCTTCTTACAAACATCATCATCAATGACACCACTCTTTAGTACATCGAGTACATCCGCACGATGATTCATTTCAAGTGCTTCCAAAAAACTACGTTCAAAATCAGTCACCTTATCTAACGGAACATTACGCAACAGTCCATGAGTACCACAATAAAGAATGGCAATCTGCTTCTCTACCGGCATCGGACTATATTGCGGTTGAACCAACAAACGGGTATTCTTTTGTCCCTTATCAATGGTCAGTGCTGTAACAGGATCCATATCGCCGCTGAACTTTGTAAATGCTTCCAGTTCACGATATTGCGCCTGGTCTATCTTTAATGTACCGGCCACTTTCTTCATCGCCTTAATCTGAGCATTACCACCCACACGACTCACGGAAATACCTACGTTAATAGCCGGACGGTTACCTTGGTTAAACAAATCAGTATCAAGGAATATCTGTCCGTCGGTGATAGAAATCACATTCGTCGGAATATAGGCAGATACGTCTCCTGCCTGCGTTTCGATGATAGGCAATGCAGTCAGTGATCCGCCACCTTTCACTTTACCTTTCAGGCTTTCCGGCAAATCATTCATTTCACGTGCCACTTCTTCCTGATTAATAATACGCGCAGCACGCTCCAGCAAACGGGAGTGCAGATAGAAGATATCACCCGGATACGCTTCACGTCCTGATGGACGGCGTAAAATCAGTGATACTTCACGATAAGCTACGGCCTGCTTAGAAAGATCATCATAAACTACCAATGCATGACGACCGGTATCACGGAAATATTCACCAATGGCAGCACCTGCAAACGGAGCATAATACTGCAACGCAGCCGGATCACCTGCCGTAGCAGCAACAACAATCGTATAATCCATTGCGCCATATTCACGCAATGTGTTTACAATGGTAGCGACCGTAGAAGCTTTCTGACCAATAGCTACATAGATACAATACACAGGGTTTCCTGCCTCATAATTGGCGCGTTGATTGATGATCGTATCGATAGCAATAGCCGTCTTTCCCGTCTGACGGTCACCGATGATCAACTCACGTTGTCCGCGACCGATAGGTATCATGGCATCCACGGCTTTCAATCCGGTTTGCAACGGCTGGTTTACAGGCTGACGAAAGATAACCCCCGGTGCTTTACGTTCCAAAGGCATCTCACATAGTTCTCCACCAATGAGTCCTTTACCATCCAGTGGTGCTCCCAGCGGATCTATAACACGCCCCAGCATACCCTCTCCCGCCATAATGGAAGCAATTCGCTTGGTACGCTTTACGACGTAGCCTTCTTTGATTTTATCTGTAGAGCCCAGTAAAACAGCACCTACGTTGTCCTCTTCCAGATTCATCACAATCGCCTTGATACCGTTATCGAACTCCAACAGTTCGTTTGCTTCGGCATTGCGCAGTCCATAGATACGTGCCACACCGTCACTGACTTGCAGCACCGTACCGATTTCATCCAACTGCACACGGGTATCGATTCCCTCTAACTGGTGACGGAGAATATCGGAGACTTCGCTTACTTTTATATTTTCAGACATGTTTCTTTAGTGATTAATGATTAGTGCTTATACAATTCTTCTGTTCTTATCAATGAACTGTTGTTTCACTCTCTTAAGTTGCGTGGCAATGCTGGCATCCAGGCGGAAATCGTTAATATCAAATATGAAACCTCCTTCAATAGAAGGATCAACTTCAGTTTGCAACTCCATCTGTGCATGTAGCAGAGCAGAAGCACTATTCCGAATGCGTTCCCAGACATCCCGGCTCACAGGTACGGCGGTAATCAGTTTTCCTACGCCAATATGCTTCAACTTCCTGTATAGGTCGAGATAAGTCAGACAGATGTACTGCAAATAGTACTCCCGCCGATTTCTCAGCACAAGGGTGATAAAGCGGGAAAATTCCCGGCTCACTTCTCCATTGCCTACAGCAGCGGTGCAAATCAGAGCAAACTTCTCCTTGATTTTCAAAATGGGATTATCCAACGCCTCACGTAAATCAGGATGCTTACGAAAGCTCCGTTCCAGCATACGCAATTCATGATATACGCGGTCTTCTGCCCCCGTATCTTTCGCGTATTCTATCAACGCTTTGGCATATCGCATCGAAACAATTCCTATATCCATTTCCTTTAATTATTAGTGATCAGCGATTCATAATCAGCATTACGCTAATCACTCATCGCCAATCGCTTTATCGCTACTTAATTGCTTCTTGAGGCTGCCAGCACTTCGTCCAGCATCCGGTCTATCATCTCCATTTGTTCGTGCTCTTCATCCAGATTCTTACGGATTACTTTCTCCGCAATATCTACAGAAAGCACGGCAACCTGGCGACGAATATCACGTATTGCCTCTTCTTTTTCTTGCTGTATCTGCTTCTTCACATCGTCCAGCTCTTTCTGCGCGGCAACTTCCGCCTGCTTGCGTGCTTCGACGATAATCTTGTCACGCTCGTGCATCGCCTCCCGCAGAATGCGCCCTTGCTCCTTATTGGCAGCAGCAACCAATGCTTCACTCTCAGCTTTCAGCCTTTGAAGTTGCGCATTAGCTTCTTTTGCCACTTCCAGCGATTGGTCAATGTAGGTTCTACGACCTTCTACCATTTTGGTAATGACAGGAAAGCCATACTTCGCCAACACCACGAACACCACGCCGAATGACAAAAGCATCCAGAACAGCAGACCACTATCGGGTAATAACAATGACATAATTTATCTATATTTTAATTATAAGAAGAACACTAACAGACACACAACTACCGCCAACAGGGCAACGCCTTCAATCAATGCAGCGGCAATAATCATGTTCATACGAATGTCTCCTGATGCTTCCGGCTGGCGGGCAATAGCCTCCATAGCTGAACCACCAATTTTACCAATACCTAAACCTGCGCCAATAACGGCAAGTCCGGCGCCAAGTGCTGCACCTAATTTACTAATTCCGGCTGCAGCTGCAGTAGCTTGCAATAATACAGATAGTAACATAATTCTTAATTTTTAAATGGTTTATTATTAATTGTTGTTTTCTTTCACTTTAACTTCTTTATGTTCTTCCTGAGCCAATCCGATAAATACGGCAGACAACATAGTGAATACATATGCCTGGATAAATGCTACCAGCAACTCCAACGCATTCATAAAGATGTTGAACAGCACAGAGGCTACGGTCAGCGTACCATTTAATGCAGGACCCATGCTGGCAGAAATAAAGATGAGGCACGTCAATACCAGCATTGCCATGTGCCCGGCCAACATATTGGCAAAAAGACGGATCATCAAAGCAAATGGCTTGGTAAAGATACCGAAGAATTCAATAAAAGGCATCATCGGCACAGGTACTTTCAACCACCAGGGCACATCCGGCCAGAAGATATCTTTCCAATAAGTTTTCGTTCCAAACAGGTTGACGGCAACAAATGTAAAGAGTGCCAGCACCATCGTAATAGCGATATTACCCGTCACATTGGCTCCACCCGGAAAGATGGGAATCAGCCCCATGATATTATTTATAAAAATGAAGAAGAACGCTGTCAGCAGGTAAGGCGCAAACTTTCGATATTTCGGCCCTACACAACTCTTGATGATATCGTCGTTCACCATCATAATAAACATCTCCATAAAGCCGATGAAGCCACCCGGAGCCGCACTGCCTTGCGGATGTTTTCGATACCACTGAGCAACAGCTAAAATAATAATCAGCAGCAATACACTGTTAATCAGCAATGACAACGTCACTTTGGTGATCGAAATATCCCAAGGACGTATTTCATTTCCAGCTGCGTCATATTCCACTACTTTACCTTCGTATTTACTACCTGCCGGAGCTATAGAGAATCCCTCGTAAGAACCTTCATTCTCTTCCAAACGAGAAGAGAGAAAAGCATGCCAGCCAGTCTGCGAACTATATACGATAATAGGCAACGGAATAGTAACATGCGTCTTTCCCCATGTAGTGATATGCCATTCGTAAGCATCGCCAATATGTCCGAAGACGATTTCTTTCACATCTACCGTATTTTCTTTCTGTTCGGCAGAAGTGACATCATCCCGTTTGGCTATGCTGTCAAGCTCCGCTTCACCCCCCTGTGCCGCAACGGGCAGAGTGGTGAACAGCATTCCCAGCATCAGGAGTATTCCAGTCAATAGATTACGCATTTGTCTCATTTTTCTTTTCTTTTTTCTGTTTCTTTCCTACTTCATAAGTAAAGAAGAACCACGTCTCATATATCAAATAGACTATGTAATAAAGGATGAATGTCAACAGAAATAACTTGGCTTCTTCACGTACTGCAAAGCAATACACCACCAAGAGTATCACGGAGAGCAACATTTTCATCACTTTCATCGCCATGTAAAGCAGCAACATCTTCTGCGGGGCATGTTTACGACACGCGTCGAACATAGATATTTCAAAAAAACCGAACAAGAAGAAATACACCGGAATAAAAGGGTATCCTCCGAAATAGTGTCCAGGTAATAGATAATGTAAAATCCCTGCGCCCACCCATCCTGCTATTAACGTTAACAGGGTGATCTGGTATAAGAAATTGCGTTTTGTCAAGCTGATACTCATAGTACTAAATTAAAAATTAGAAATAAAAGATAATTCCGGAAAAGGAAACATTAGTCAACACAGGCGGAAACCACTCCACCGCTTAACTCAACGAACCCACCTTCGATATCAAGAGTCTGTTCTTCGCCCCCTTCCGGTACATATATCACCTTTCCTTCACGAAGTGAGGACACGATGGGTGCATGTTGCGGAAGAATGGTAAACGTTCCTATCGTTCCAGGCAGCGTTACACTTTCAATCTCTCCATTATATATTTCCTTTTCAGGAGACACTATGTTCAAATACAACTTCTTCATAGCCTCTTTCCCTTCTTCTAATTTTTAACCATTTACTTGTTCCAATAACTTCTTGCCTTTCTCTATTGCTTCTTCAATCGTACCAACATTCAGGAAAGCAGGTTCGGGCAGATAGTCCACCTCACCATCCAAAATCATCTTAAAGCCTTTGATGGTATCTTCTATTGGCACCATCGTTCCCGGTACACCGGTAAACTGTTCGGCAACTGCAAACGGTTGCGACAAGAAACGTTGTACACGGCGTGCACGATTCACTAATGTACGGTCGGCATCCGAAAGCTCTTCCATACCAAGAATAGAAATAATATCCTGTAGTTCCTTGTTACGCTGCAAGATTTGTTTCACCCGTTGTGCCACTTCATAATGCTCTTCTCCTACAACATGCGGGTCAAGGATACGTGAAGTGGATTCCAAAGGATCCACAGCAGGGTAAATACCCAACTCAGTAATCTTACGACTCAATACCGTCGTGGCATCCAAGTGTGTAAAGGTAGTAGCAGGCGCCGGGTCGGTCAAGTCATCAGCAGGTACATATACAGCCTGCACGGAAGTGATAGAACCATTGCGGGTAGAAGTGATGCGTTCTTGCATCGCACCCATTTCAGTAGCCAACGTTGGTTGGTAACCTACAGCCGAAGGCATACGTCCCAGCAAAGCAGATACTTCGGAACCAGCTTGTGTAAAACGGAAAATATTATCTATAAAGAACAATATATCACGCGAGCCACCGGTTTCAGCACCCTGGTCGCGGAAAGACTCAGCTACTGTCAGTCCGGATAATGCCACAGATTGACGTGCACCGGGAGGTTCGTTCATCTGACCGAATATTAAAGAAACCTGTGATTTCTCCACTTCATTGTAATCCACTTTAGACAAGTCCCAGTTTCCTTCTTCCATACTTTTCTTGAACTCCTCACCATAACGGATCACACCGGATTCAATCATTTCACGCAAGAGGTCGTTACCTTCACGGGTACGCTCTCCTACTCCTGCAAACACAGAAAAACCATGTTGTTTCTTGGCAATGTTATTGATGAGTTCCTGGATCAGTACTGTTTTGCCTACACCAGCTCCACCGAACAAACCGATCTTGCCACCCTTGCTATAAGGTTCCAGCAAGTCGATAACCTTGATACCTGTATAGAGCACCTCTTGTACGGTAGTCAAATCTTCAAACTTAGGAGGATCACGGTGTATGGGATAAGCACCGGCACGGTCTAGCTCTTTCATACCGTCGATGGAATCACCCACTACATTCATTAACCGACCTTTAATCTGGTCGCCCACCGGCATAGTAATAGGACCGCCTGTGGGATGCACTTTCATACCCCTCTGCAAGCCGTCTGTACTATCCATGGCTACGGTTCTCACCGTGTTCTCGCCGATGTGTTGCTGCACTTCTACGATTAATGTTTTTCCATTTGATCTTTTTATCTCCAGTGCGTCATGGATACTTGGAAGCATCAATTCGGCATCCGTACCCTCAAAATAGACGTCTACTACCGGTCCGATGACCTGAGAGATATGTCCGATAATTTGTGACATAAGCAATCTTTTTATATAATTTCTCTTTTTCTAAACTCTTCGAGTCGCGTTCTTGTCATTCCGCTGCTATGAGCTTAACACCTATTGAATAGTTTTTGTTCAAAGCTTCAAATCTTAATTCTAACGGGATAGTTACATAAGCAACTTTGCAAATGTAAACACAAAAACTTTCAGATTGTACTCTATGAAAACGTTTTTTCTATAAATTATACCCTTTTGAACTATTATTACTACAATCAGAACAAAAAAGCGACATCCATTTAACGTTGCTTAAACATTCACCAACAGATACAAAGAAGGAATTCTGTTATTTTTGTATGAACAAAACAACATTTAGCAAGTTATCTTTTGAAGTATAAATTTAATGAAAGGAAAAAGCATGAATTCACATCAAAATCCATTCGCAGGAAACACCCCACAGGATGTAACTGAAAGACAAGGCGAAAATGCCATTTTCATTGTTTACAAATTAAATCAATCTCCTGATTCCGTTGAGAAAGTAAAAGATGTATGTGCCAATTTCTCGGCATTAATACGTAGTATGCGTAACCGTTTCCCCGATGCACAGTTCAGTAGCACGATAAGCTTTGGTGCAGACGTATGGGACCGTATTTTCCCAGGCAAAGGTAGGCCCAAAGAACTGGAAGTTTTTAAGGAAATCAAGGGAAGTAAACAAATAGCAGTATCTACCCCTGGTGATATATTGTTTCATATCCGCGCTAAGCAAATGGGGTTATGTTACGAGTTTGCCTCTATTATTGATGAAAAGCTGAAAGGCGCTGTTGAAGCTATTGATGAAACTCATGGTTTTAGATATATGGATGGCAAAGCAATCATTGGGTTCGTAGATGGAACAGAATCTCCGGCTGTAGACGAAAATCCTTATCACTTTGCCGTAGTTGGTGAAGAAGATCCTGATTTTGCCGGTGGAAGTTATGTATTTGTGCAGAAATATATTCATGACATGGATGCCTGGAATGCCCTTTCGGTAGAAGAACAGGAAAAAGTGATAGGCCGACGTAAATTCAATGATGTAGAGTTATCAGATGAAGAAAAGCCGGCTAATGCTCACAATGCAGTTGCTAATATTGGTGATGATCTTAAAATAGTACGTGCCAATATGCCATTTGCAAATACAGCAAAAAGAGAATATGGAACCTATTTTATAGGTTATGCAAGCACATTCAGTACTACGCGTCAGATGCTGGAAAGTATGTTTATTGGAAATCCGGTAGGTAACACCGATCGTTTATTGGATTTCAGTACTGCAATTACAGGAACTCTGTTCTTTGCACCGTCCTATGATTTTCTTGGAGAAGAGTAGTAACAAGAAGACATAAAAAAAGGCTATCTATCCCAGACAGCCAATCTTTTGTTAACCTTAAATCTAATACTATGAAAAACACATTGCAAATGTACGACTTTTCTTGATTTCTCCAAATTTCAGAGTCATTTCACTGCATTTTACAACAAGGTTTAATAGTTGCATCCACCTTGTTAACAGTTTGCCAAGAAAAAGACGGAAATAACGCTATATTTTAAACAGGAATTAAGAATAATACAAAACAGAGAGGCTTTGACCTCTCTGTTTGTTTACAAAATAGATTGGTATAAGAAAAAAACTACTCAGTTACAGGTCTCTGCATACAATATGCAGAAGACCCGTCATGGTAATAGTTATCCTTTACAGAAGTACATTTAAATCCATTTTTTTCATATAAATAAATGGCAGGAAAATTAGAAACATTCACTTCTAAAATTATCTTCTTCAAGCTTTCTTTTAGAGCAATAACTATTATCTGATCTATTAATAATTGCCCCACTCTTCTGCCGCGAAAATCAGGATGAATAGCTATCGAGTAGATACGCAAACTACAGGCACGTTGATTTATCAATGCACTAAAATATCCCCCTACCCTTTGCTGATATTCTGCCACATAAAAGTATCCTTTTGCTTGGGAAATAAGATAAGCAAATTGCCGTTTTGAAAAACTATCCAAATCAAAACATATCTGTTCTATTTCCATAATCGACGGAATATCATTAATTACCGCCGGACGGAGTATAAATCTCGGTTCCATACAGATTAGAAACGTCTGATATCCAGTATACGCCAGAAGTTATTCAACAACCGGTAGTAAAGTTCATCTCCCAGAATCGCATCTTCCAATCCATGGTCAATGCTGGGATTATCATTAATCTCAATAACAATAGCACGGTCATTTACCATTTTCAAGTCTACTCCATACAATCCCTTCCCAATAAAAGAAGCTGCACGCAACGCTGTATCCAGAACCTTACGCGGCACTTGATAAATAGGAATCGTCTCTACCAGTCCGCAACGGCTTCGTCCGGAAGCATAGTGACAATAGATTTGCCAATGTCCTTTAGCCATATAGTATTTACATGCATACAAAGGTTCCCCGTTCAAAATACCGATACGCCAATCGAAATCTGTCGGAGTGAACTCTTGGGCCAACAGAATGGACGATTTATCAAACAAGACTTTCAGAGCTTCATCCAGTTCTTCTTTATTATTCACCTTCTTCATTCCAATGGAGAAAGAACCATCCGGAATTTTCAAAATAAAAGGACTACCAAGCTGTTCAGTAATCTCCTCATAGGAATTGACGTTCGATTTAAACAGCAGCATGGAGAGTGGCGCTGGAATCTTTTCTTTTTCAAATAATTCTTTTAAATAAACCTTATTAGTACAGCGGATAATAGATTGCGGATCATCAATAACAGCCAGTCCGTTTTGTGTAGCCAATTGAGAAAGACGGAATGTATAATGATTCAATGAAGTCGTGGTACGAATAAATAAGGCATCAAATTCCATCAGCCGTGTAGCGTCTTCTTCTGTCAGTAGTTCGGCATGGATATCCATTTTTTTAGCCAACTCAAGTAACTTGTGAAGTGCTTTTTTATCACTTGGAGGGAATTTTTCATTCGGGTCATAGAGTATAGCCAAATTATACCGTGCAGATTTTGAAGCCTGAGGGTTACGCCATACCTTTCTGTTAAACAAGTCCAAGGCATTGGCAAAATAATCTTCTTCCTCATTATTCAATGAACTTAATGGTAAGAACTGAATATTTTCTATCTGGTTTTTATGCCGCGTATTCAGCGTAACTCGCAATAAAGGGGCCGGATAGTTTTCAAAGATGAAGCGGGCAATACGCTCCAACCCTTTCTCTTTACACGTACCGAAGTATACATTCAAATACCAAAGATCATCAGTTATATCATTTTTCTGAATCCACTGGTAACAGAGTTTCTGAAGACTGCTATCCATACGGATACCTGTACCTGCTTCCACCTTATTAATAATATCAACTCCGGGAATGACTTTATGCCCCCTCGTCTGGGCTAATAGTGAGCAATAATAGCCTTCGGAGTTATAGCTATAATCATTACTCAGGTTAATTACCAACTTACGATCCTTTCCTGATGATTTATACTTCAGGTAGTCGGATACGGTTAAAATGCTGTTTGTTTTGGAATATGGCTTCCAATCATCCAAGCTGTCTACAAGGATCAATACATTATTCATTTTGTCTCTTTAAAAAAGTGCCCGAAAGTAGTGAATTAAATAATACGTGATATCACAGACTCAATAATTATTTTATAGAGTCAAAAAGTTACAAACAAAAGCTTCTTCAGGTTGTTTCTATTAGCAACTAAAAACAGTCCCTGATTATGAAAAAGTTTAAATTCAATTTATTGGCAGGCTTGTTATTTCTGATATCTGCATCCGTATGTGCACAAAATGCTCCGGAAAAAGTACAAGAAGCTTTCAAAAAGATGTATCCAAAAGTGACCACCGTGGAATGGGAGCATAAAGGTGATTACCACATTGTCGGATTTGTTTCAGATAGTCATGATATGAACGTCTGGTTTGGTAACAATGCCCGATGGATAATGACAGAGACAAATGTAGAAAGCCTGGAAGAAGTCCCTGCTCCCATAGCTAAAGCATTCATGCAGACAGAGACACCTCCCATACAAATCAGATATATAAAGATTATTACCTTTCCTAAAATGCCTACCGTAGTAATCATTGATATAGAAGAATATAATTCTAACAGAGAAATTCAGCTTTTCTATGCTCCTGACGGTAAACTACTACAGAGTCTTGATGTATCCGGTGGTGATGGAGAAATCTATCCCGAATTATTTGGGTAATATAAAATTCTTACCAAATAGAAAACAATTGCACAAAACAGTGTGTTATCTATTAAAATAACTATAAAAAAGCATGACTTATGAATAGACGTTCACAGCTGGAGCATGAAGTATCATTAGCTCAAAAACGTATCAAAGAAGCTCCCAAAGATACGCCGGCAAACATCAGAAAAATTTGGGAACAAGAGTTAGTTGAACTCGAAGTTGAGTTGAACAATCTGACTGACGACGAGGAAGACAATAACGATTAACGCTCTAACTATGAAATGGGATAATCAACTGATAAATCATTTGCAATGGTCGAATGCAATTATCAATCGTGAAGGAAAAGAAATCGTAGCGCGGGAAATTGCTGCAATGGCGGAAGAAGGTGATGTGATTGGGGCTGGTTCCGGCTCTACTGTCTACCTTACATTATTTGCATTAGCGGAACGTATTCGCAAAGAATCTCTGCACATAGAGGTTATCCCTGCCTCTGCTGAAATTTCCATGACCTGCATACAACTGGGTATACCACAAACTACTCTTTGGAATAAACGTCCGGACTGGGCTTTTGATGGTGCTGATGAAGTAGATCCGGAACGGAGTCTGATAAAAGGACGTGGTGGAGCCATGTTCAAAGAAAAACTTCTGATAAAAAGTAGTGGTAAGAGTTTCATTATTATTGACGACACAAAACTGGTTGATCATTTGGGGAGCCGCTTTCCAATACCTGTAGAAGTCTTCCCAAGCGCATTGACTTTTGTAGAGAGTGAGATGCGGCGATTAGGAGCTTCTGAAATAACACTGCGTCTTGCCGATGGAAAAGATGGACCTGTTCTGACTGAAAATGGTAATTTTATTCTTGATACCCGCTTCAGTTACATTGATCCTTCTTTGGAAGAAAATCTAAAAATGATTACCGGAGTAATTGAAAGCGGACTTTTTATCGGATATGATGTTGAAATAGTAGTTGCAAAATAAGACAACAGTTGTCGCAAAGAATGTGACAACTGTTGTCTTATTATATAGAAAGTAAATCTTAATATACCTCTACTTTTTCAGCAATACGTTTTGCCTTGTCCCGTAATGCATCCAAATCTGAATTCAGCGGTGCATAACACAACACTACTCCCATACGACGGTTAACACGTGTTGTCGGCTTACCAAAAATACGAATATAGGTATCTTCTTCCTTTGTTACCTCCTCAACACCTCTATAATTCGGACGTTCCTGACTGGCAATTGTTGAGAGAATAACAGCACTGGCTCCTATCCTTTCCTGTTTGATATTTGGAATGGGCAGGCCGAGTACTGCACGCAAATGAAGTTCAAACTCATTCAGGTTTTGTGTACCGGCTAAAGTCACCATGCCCGTATCATGTGGACGCGGAGAAAGTTCCGAGAAATACACCCCATTTTCATGACTCAAGAAAAATTCAACTCCCCAAAGACCGGCACCCGTCAGAGCGCGTGTTACTTTTTCAGCCATTTCCTGTGCTTCTTTCAAGTGAGCAGGATCAATGTGAGCCGGCTGGAAACTTTCGCGATAGTCTCCTCCTTTCTGTACATGACCGATAGGAGGACAAAATAATGTAGGGCCATTCTTCTGCGTTACAGTAAGCAGAGTTATTTCGCTATCAAACTTTATAAATTCTTCAATAATAAGTTCCTTTATATCACCACGACTACCGTTGCAACCATATTCCCAGGCATGTTCCAGTTCATCCGCACTCTTCACAAGAGACTGTCCTTTTCCTGAAGAAGACATCAATGGTTTCACCACACAAGGAAAACCTATTTTCTCAGAAGCAGCTTTCAACTCATCGAAAGATTTGGCATAAAAATATTTAGCAGTTTTCAAGCCCAATTCCTGGGCAGCAAGATCACGGATAGCCTTGCGATTCATAGTAAAATTCACAGCACGCGCACTGGGTACTACCTGAATACCTTCTTTTTCAAAACCATAAAGACGCTCTGTGCGGATGGCCTCAATTTCCGGTACAATAATATCCGGCTGATGTTTGCGTACTACACGTTCCAAAGCATCGCCGTCAAGCATACTGAACACCTCACACTCATCAGCCACTTGCATGGCAGGCGCTCCGGCATAGGAATCGCAGGCAATGATATATTGGCCTTTGCGTTGGGCAGAAATAACGAACTCCTTACCCAGTTCACCGGAACCTAACAATAAAATTTTCTTCATTTTTGCTATGTGTTTATATTAAGAAGCACAAATGTACATAAAAAAATAAGTAGCTACAGCTTTAAATAATTGAAAAAACAAATGGATAGCTCATTTTTATCTGTATCTTTGTACCATAAACAATAGGGTTTATTCTGAAATCTTCTTTGTGCATGTTTGCCTTTGCGGGATTCCGCAAATTATTCCATTCCAAATTTGACCTCACAATCAGCTCCTTTGTTCATTATACGATTCAATTGTTGTATGCTAGTCCTGAATGATTGCATGCTACCATTAGTCAGAAAAACTAAGTGCAGTGTTTTTAAACTGCATAATATATAATAATTTTAGAATGGCAGTAAAAAGAGTAACATCAAGTAAAAGAGACAGAGAAAAAGCGAAACAGAGTAAGCGAGAAGAAAAACAGAAAAGAAAAGAAGAACGCTTGAGCAGTGGTAGCCGTAGCTTCGAAGAGATGCTGGCATACGTAGACGAAAACGGTATTCTTCATTCTACACCCGAAGGTGTAAAGCCTAAAGAGGAAATAGATGCTTCTGAAATAGAAATATCAATTCCTAAAAAAGGCGAAGCAGAAGAAATTCTGCCTTTAAACGGACGCATTGAACATTTTAATGTATCCAGAGGTTATGGTTTTATAAAAGATTTAGGAAGTGGTGAAAAATATTTTTTCCATATTACTTCTGCTCCTGAAGGTATAACAGAAGGAGACAACGTTACATTTGAAATTGAACGCGGTACGCGAGGTATGAACGCCGTGCGGATCTCAATCATTAATAAATAACAATTTTAACTTACAAAAAGAAATGAACATTTATGTTGCAAACTTAAGCTGGAACACAAACAGTGACAGCTTACAGGAATTATTTTCACAGTATGGCGAAGTAACTTCAGCCTACATTATTAACGACAGAGAGACGGGACGTTCACGCGGTTTCGGCTTCGTAGAAATGCCGAATGATGAAGAAGGTCAGAAGGCTATTGACACTCTTAACGAAACAGAATTTGAAGGCAAGAATATCGCAGTAAGCGTAGCTCGCCCCAGAACAGAAAGACCCGCAGGCGGCAACCGTGGTGGTGGTTACGGCGGCGGTAACCGTGGTGGCGGTTACGGCGGTGGCAACCGTGGCGGTGGTTACGGCGGCGGCAATCGTGGTGGTGGCTATGGCGGCGACCGCGGTGGAAGATATTAATCTTACAGCTAAACAACAAATGAGAACTGTTCGGAATAATTTCCGGACAGTTTTTTTATACCCCCATTCCATCTATTATATATCAATAATATCTATATTTGCATATATGACAAGAAGCAAACATATTATACTGATTATACTGACACTTTCACTGCTACTGTGCAATGTGTGCATCTACGCTGCTACAGTCAACTACTCCGTGCGCGGAAAAGTCATTGATAAACAATCCCGGCAACCGGTAGCATACGCCAATGTAGTGGTTACAGGTATCCCAGGAAAAGGAGCATCCACAGATTCACTGGGTATATTCCATATAGAACAAGTACCACCTGGGATTTATCGTTTCGAAGCAACGCTGATAGGATATAAAAGTGCTGTAACTTCCGAGTATCTGGTTTCTGCCTCTACACCTTTCATTGAGATTGAGATGGAAGAAGATGAAAATATGCTGGCTGCAATTGTGGTTACCCCCTCTCCTTTCAGGAAAACGGTGGAGAGTCCGGTAAGTATGCGTATTATTGGGCTACAAGAGATAGAAAAAAGTCCGGGTGGAAACCGGGATATTTCGCGAATTGTGCGGGCATATCCAGGTGTATCGTTCTCACCTATCGGATACAGAAACGATTTGATTGTACGGGGTGGATCACCTTCGGAAAATCGTTTCTATATGGATGGAATAGAAATCCCGAATATCAATCACTTTGCTACACAAGGAGCATCAGGTGGCCCGGTTAGCATCGTTAATGCAGATTTGATACGGGAAATCAGTTTCTATACCGGAGCATTTCCTGCGGATCGTTCCGGAGCAATGAGTTCTGTATTAGATTTCCGTTTGAGAGATGGTAATCCGGATAAACAGACTTATAAAGCAACCTTGGGAGCTTCCGAAGTATCCTTCAGTGGTAACGGACACCTGAGTGATAAAACGACGTACCTGTTCTCTATCCGACAATCGTATCTGCAATTATTATTCAAGGCATTGGGCCTACCTTTCCTGCCTAATTTCATTGACGGGCAATTCAAACTAAAGACAAAATTATCAGCACATGATGAACTGACTGTACTGGGTCTGGTAGGAATTGATAAAATGAAACTGAACACGGACGAGAAAGGAGAAGATGCGGAATATATATTAAGTTATCTCCCTACCATTCATCAGGAAACATTCACCATAGGAGCATCTTATCGCCATTATGCAGGAAAACACGTACAGACACTCACGCTAAGTCATAATTATCTGAATAACCGTAATGTGAAATATCTGAATAACGATGATTCTTCCGAAGATAATCTAACCCTCCGTCTGCGATCTGTAGAGCAAAAGACTACCTTTCGTTTCGAAAATCGAACAAGACTGGGGCAATGGACTTTGAAAGAAGGTGCCGAAGTAAATTATTCTAATTATACCAACCGCACCAAACAACGGATACTCAGTTCCAGTTCTATTTACCATACTGATTTGAACATATTCAGCTGGGGCGGTTTCTTCTCCACAGACTATATCAGCACGAATAAACGGTTCTCCGCATCAGCAGGTATCCGGACAGATGGCAATAATTACAATCAGGAAATGAAAGAGTTATGGAAGCAACTTTCTCCCCGTTTTTCATTATCCTATGATCTTACCAAGCAATGGGCATTAAGTGGAAGTGCAGGTTTGTATTATCAACTCCCTCCATATACAGCTTTAGGATTTAAAGACAATGACGGCATCTATATAAATAAGAACCTTAAATACATGCAGGTTATAGAAACCAGTCTTGGGCTTGACTGGCATTTGGAAGACAGGTTGATGATCTCGGCGGAAGGATTCTTCAAACGATATGGGCGCATGCCCCTTTCCGTACGGGATAATATCCCATTGGCATGTAAAGGAGATGATTATGGTACTGTAGGTAACGAAGTACTGATTCCTACAGAGCGTGGACGAGCTTATGGCATAGAAACCATGTTGCGTTGGCAAGTACCGGGACAATTTAATTTTGTATCTTCACTCACGTTATTTCGTAGTGAATTCCGTGATATCCCCTCTGCGTGGGATAATCGTTTTATCCTCAACGTCAGTGGCACCTACAATCTGCCTCGCCGTTGGAGCATTGGAGGCAAACTCAGTTATATCGGTGGTGCTCCTTATACTCCTTATGATGAAGATAAGTCTTCATTGGTTGAAGCATGGAATGCGCAAGGACGTCCCTATTATGATTATTCAAAGTATAATACGGAACGACTTCCCAACTTTGCCCAATTCGATGTTCGTATAGATAAGTCTTTCTATTTCCATCGTTGCATGGTAGGCTTTTACATTGATATACAGAATATAACAGGAAGCAAACTGAAACAGCAGGATGTGATTATGAGTACAGGAGTTATTGAAAATCCTTCTGCTCCCATTGGAGAACAAAGATATAAAATGAAGTATTTAAAACAGGAAAGTGGAACAGTTTTACCGTCAATCGGACTTACGGTGGAGTTCTAATAAAAAAAAACACTTATAGCTGCGTTGCCCCTCACTTATATAAGCATAAGCTTGCGCTTATATAAGTGAGGGGCAACGCAGCTATAAGCGTCGACCTACGCAGCCGCAAGTATCATTTATTGATGTTGATCTCTCAGCAAATCATTCACCGTCTTCACCGGATTGAATGTACCTAGAGGCACCTCTACAAATACTGTATTCCAGTCACTCATTGCACCGTTCCACAAACCGGGAAGTTCCAGTGCTTTAAGATCCTTACCATTCTTCGATTTGTAAGAAATAAAACCGGTAGCTTTATCTACGAAGTTTACAAGGTCAAACTTACGGCCTTTATAATCACGTACGGCACAAACCAGATCTACAGGATTGAAGTGCGTTCCTTTCTCAAACATTTCTTTTTTCTCCGGATCATCCATATCAATTTGAGAGCTTTCAAGAATTTGCAAAGAAATAGTTCCGTCACTGTTATATGCCAGGAACGGACCACCACCCGGTTCGCCTACATTCTTCACCATACCGCATACACGCATCGGACGGTTCAACTTCTCTTTCAGATAAAGTACAAGTTCGGCATCTTCCAGATTCTTGGTTTCAGGGTTCTTACAGAAGAGTTTCTTTTGCAGGAATTGCAGTATTTCAATCACCTGTTCATGAGTATATCTGCCACTGTCCAAAAGTTCCAGATAAGCAAATGCCTTTTGTTGCAAAGCAACCAATACTCCGGCAATCAACTTTTTGTAGAGCACAGTATCACCTTTCAGCTTATCGGGCACCACATTATCGATATTCTTAATAAAGATCACATCTGCATCCAGGTCATTCAAATTTTCGATCAATGCACCATGGCCGCCCGGACGGAACAGCAACTTACCATTATCACGGAAAGGTTGATTATCCATATCGGCAGCAATTGTATCCGTACTCGGTTTCTGCTCAGAGAAAGTTACATTATAATCTACTCCGTATTTCTTTGCATAAACAGCCGCTTTATCTGCTACCAATGCTTCAAACAAACGGCGGTGTTCGGGAGAAACTGTAAAATGCACATTTACTTTACCATTCTTATTAGCTGCATAGAGCGCACCCTCTACAAGATGTTCTTCCAGCGGTGTACGGTTACCGTCTTCATATCTGTGGAATTTCAGCAGACCTTTCGGCAATGCACCGTAATTCAATCCTGCTGCTTCAAGCAGTGCAGCAACTACGGCTTTATAGTTTCCTTCAGACACCAACGCAGAAATATCTTTTCCAGACATCTTCTCACAGGCAGCATTCAAATCATCATAGAAAGCGAATTTTTCAATCTGTTCAAAGAATGTCTTTTCAAATTTAGTTTCGGGGGCATCATAATCAGCTCCGAGAAATTCGAACAAATTCTTGAACATACGGCTCGCTGCACCTGATGCAGGAACAAACTTCACTACAACCTTATCTGTCCGGGTATAAGCGTCCCATGCATCGAGATAGAGCTTTTGCTCATCTGCTGCAGGAGCCAGAATTCCTTTTTCCAGAGAAGCGGCAGCAGCCAGCTTCAAATATGGAAAACCTTTCTCGAAACAAGCCAGTTGTTCGGCTATCTGTTCTTCTGAGATACCTTTTTGCATAAGCAACTCTTTGTCTTGCGGTGTTATCATATTATCTATTTTTATTAATTGATTGCCAAAAATACAAAAAAACTGCAAGCCCTATCAAGAAAAAGAAGAAAAAAACTACCTTTACACCACAAAAATGGACGATTATGGAAAGAGATGAATTTTTCACTACTGAAGAGAAGAAATTGCTCTTCTCTCTCTACCGAAAATTATTACAGTTGACCGGTGAGACATTACAGAAGGGCGACTGCAGAAAACTGAAAACACATCTTATCAACTCTATAAAGGATAACCGGGTTCAACGCGACACTTTCGGATTAAATCCACTGGTTAAGGATATGCAGACTGCCGTTATCGTTGCCGAAGAAATCGGAATGAAGCGGGCGTCGATTCTGGGTATTATGTTGCACGAAAGTGTGAGAAACGGAGCTTGTACTCCCGAAGAGGTGCAGGCTGCTTTCGGTGAAGATGTGGCCGGCATTATCCGTGGACTGATACGCGTAAATGAACTTTATTCCAAAAGCCCGACTATCGAATCGGAAAACTTTCGCAATCTGTTGCTCTCTTTTGCGGAAGATATGCGCGTAATCCTGATAATGATTGCTGACCGTGTGAATATCATGCGGCAGATTAAAGATAGTAAGAACGACGAAGCCCGCCGACAAGTGGCCAACGAGGCTGCATATCTCTATGCTCCCCTCGCCCATAAATTGGGGTTATATAAGCTGAAATCGGAACTGGAAGACCTCTCCCTGAAATATACAGAAAAAGAGGTCTATTACCATATTAAGGATAAACTAAACGAAACAAAGGCATCCCGCGATAAGTATATTGCAGCTTTTATCACCCCGATGCAGAAAAAGCTGGAAGAGGCCGGACTACATTTCCACATCAAAGGACGTACAAAGTCCATCCACTCCATCTATCAAAAAATGAAGAAGCAGAAATGCCCTTTCGAAGGAGTGTATGACCTTTTTGCCATACGTATCATTCTGGACTCACCTGTGGAGAAGGAGAAACAGGAATGCTGGCAAGCCTATTCCATTGTAACAGATATGTATCAACCCAATCCCAAACGTCTGCGCGACTGGTTATCCGTGCCCAAAAGTAATGGCTACGAATCATTGCACATCACCGTGATGGGCCCTGAAGGTAAATGGGTAGAAGTACAGATACGTACTGAACGCATGGACGATATTGCCGAACGAGGCTTGGCCGCCCACTGGCGCTATAAAGGTGTGAAGGGTGAAACAGGATTGGATGAATGGCTGACTACGGTACGTGAGGCTTTGGAAAATTCAGATAGCAATGGATTGGAAGCTATGGACCAGTTCAAACTGGATTTGTATGAGGATGAAGTCTTTGTGTTCACCCCGAAAGGTGATCTGTTTAAGTTAGGTAAAGGTGCAACAGTGCTGGATTTTGCTTTTCATATCCATAGTAAATTGGGATGCAAATGTATCGGTGCAAAAGTTAATGGCAAGAATGCGCAACTTCGTCAGGTACTGAACAGTGGTGACCAAGTGGAGATTATGACTTCGAATACCCAGACACCGAAGCAGGACTGGCTGAACATCGTGACTACCTCCAAAGCACGTACCAAGATACGCCAAGCTTTGAAAGAGATGGTTGCCCGCCAGCATGCCTTTGCCAAAGAAACTATTGAAAGGAAATTCAAAAACCGGAAAATAGAATATGATGAAGCTGTCATGATGCGCCTCATTAAACGCCTCGGTTTCAAGACTGTGACTGACTTCTATCAAAACATTGCCGATGAAACATTGGATGTAAACGAAATTATCGACAAATATCTGGAACAACAGAGACGGGAAAATGATACGCATGACGACATTATATACCGTAGTGCTGAAGGATATAACCTACAACAAACGCAGAATGATGAAATCACTCGTTCAAAAGAAGATGTACTGGTAATCGATCAGGATCTGAAAGGGTTGGACTTCAAGTTAGCACGTTGCTGTAACCCGATTTATGGAGATGATGTATTTGGCTTTGTGAGTGTGACCGGTGGTATTAAGATACATCGTAGCGATTGTCCCAATGCCACTCAACTACGCGAACGATTCGGATACCGGATTGTAAAAGCACGTTGGGCAGGTAAATCGCAAGGTACACAATATCCTATAACGCTTCGTGTGGTAGGCCATGATGATATTGGTATTGTAACTAACATCACCTCGATCATATCTAAAGAAAATGATATTTCTCTACGCTCCATCGGTATAGACTCTCATGACGGACTATTCTCCGGCACTATGACAATTATGGTAGGCGATACGGGACGTTTGGAAACACTTATAAAGAAGCTGAGAACAGTAAAAGGAGTGAAACAAGTTTCAAGAAATTGAATATGAAATACGATTTTAAGAAACAAATCAGAAGCTTTGGATACGCCTGGAAAGGCCTCCGGCAATGTATTGGGAAAGAACAGAATCTTAGTTTCCACCTGATTACTACAATAATCGTGATAGGTGCAGGGATCCTTTTCGACATTACACGTACGGAATGGATGATCATTATCCTTTGTATTGGTATGGTCGTAGCTGCGGAGCTCTTCAATACGGCAATTGAAAGATTGGTGGATCTGGTATCACCGGAGCGTCATCCCATTGCAGGACAAGTAAAAGATATTGCCGCCGGTGCAGTACTGGTATGCGCTGTTGCGGCGGCAATCATTGGAGGGATTATTTTTATCCCATATTTGTTTTGACACGGGTTTATCTCACTCGTCTTCTCTTATAATAGGGACGTGTCAGCAGGAAATAAAATAGTAGTGCTACAATGATTCCCACACCTATAATTTTATAGATCAATTGAAAATCTACATAAAAGTGTGGTTTTTCAATGCTTGAACCATCTTCAAACATAGAATACAGTTCTATGTTGTTTGACAGGAAGCAGCAAACTGCAATACCTATTAAAATTCCCGTTTCCATAGCCAAATGGCAAGTTGTATTTGCTGTTCCACGCTGGCAATGCTGCGAAAGCTTGACGAATATCTTCGTAAGAGGTACTGTAAGTATCACCAAAACAACCAGGAAGAAAGTCGCACTGTAATCCCCATCCTTTATTATAGGTATTACTATCCCCGACACAAAAGCTATCAGCACTACATTGAGAGCAGGCAACCAAGCCCGTGACAGTAAAAAACGGTCGATATTAAAACGTCCTATACCTATAGGTGCACGGAAAGCAACATACACCCGCAATGCAAACAGTATACTAAATATACCGCACAATGCGGAAAGATACACTACCATGCTGAAGCCTTTGAGCTGGAGCATCCATATTCCTACTCCCACTCCTACCAACATACCCAGACGAGCCGCCAAAGCATATGTCATATTCCCTGCGCTACGGTGCGGAGAATTTGTAATATCAATAGCAACTGTAATTCCCGCTGTGGCCGCTAATCCGAAAGCTCCTCCCTGCACAACGGCAAGTAACAGCAATTTCGTTAAAGTATCAGCAAATAGATAACCCACCGTCGCTGCTAACATTATAAATGTGGAGTAGACAAGCACGTGCTTTCGCTTATACGCATCTCCCAGATATGCGTGAAATGGTCCTACAAGGAACATACCCACCGCAAACACCAAAAACATACTACCCACCTGTACAGTAGAAATGCCTAAGCGTGACACCATCACCGCAGGCAGTACTGGGAATAGCATATATAGGGATGCAAAAAGCAGGAAATTAGCCATGCATATCCGCATAAATCCCAGCGACCAAAGATTATCAATATTGCTCTTTCTCATTCGGGAAGTCTAAGTTCTTCACATCAGATATATAACGGCTTATAGCGTCAGTCATTATCGTATGCAAATCGGCATAACGACGTAAGAAACGGGGACGGAAACCATTATTCATACCCAGCATATCCTGAATTACCAGCACCTGTCCATCTACTCCACCGCCGGCACCAATACCGATAATAGGAATAGTAAGTTCGCTGGCCACACGTTCTGCCAATTCCGCCGGGATTTTCTCTAACACAATGGCAAAGCATCCTGCCTCTTCCAGCAGATGGGCATCACGTACCAGTTTCTCAGCTTCGGTATCATCCTTGGCACGAACAGTGTAAGTACCATACTTATTGATAGATTGCGGCATCAGTCCCAGATGTCCCATAATAGGAATACCTGCACTCAGAATGCGCTTTACAGTACCTATTATTTCTTCGCCACCTTCCAGTTTCAAAGCATCTGCATGACTCTCTTTCATAATGCGGATGGCAGAAGCAAGCCCTTCCATCTCATTGCCCTGATAAGAGCCGAAAGGCATATCCACTACAACCATAGCACGTTTTACTCCACGAACTACGGACTTAGCATGATAGATCATCTGATCAAGGGTGATCGGAAGTGTCGTCACATTACCAGCCATTACATTACTGGCAGAATCACCCACAAGAATTACATCCATACCTGCACCATCCACAATCTGTGCCATAGTGTAATCATAGGATGTCAACATAGAAATTTTTTCACCTCTTTGCTTCATTTCAACAAGGCGATGAGTGGTCACTTTACGAGTGTCATCTGAAATATATCCAGCCATAGTTTCATTTACAATTTAATTATTTACAATGTATAATTTTGACTGTGTACAGGATACACGTTGCAAATCATATATCGTAAATTGTAGTTCATACTTTTATTTATCGCCGCAAAGGTAATCCTTTTTCCCTTTACTTATGCAATTCTGTTAATTTATCGTAAGTAAATCCCTGGAAATCATCCAGAACATAGTGGCACAACGGGGTAATTTCTTCTCGTGAATTAGTGGTAGCCAGAGCAATAACTGTAGCACCGGAAGCCATTCCGGCTTTCAGACCATTAAAGGAATCCTCGAAAACATAAGTTGTTTCCGGAGTAGTACCAAATACTTCCATACCAAGCAGAAAACAATCAGGTGCAGGTTTAGAGGCAGTGAACATTTCTGCTGTGAGAATACGGTCGAACATACTTTTAATTTCAGGTTTAGCACGGTATACAGCTTCCATTTTCTTATCATTGGAGCTGGTAACTACAGCCATTTTCACACCATTACGGTGAAGATCGGCAATAAATTCCTCCACCCCGGGAACAAAATCGTATGACATATCCTGTTCGAAGCGGTCGAGACCTACAGTGATTTCCTCTCTCTCTTTTGTCATACCGGGAAAGAAGGTATCGTAGATATACATCAGGGTCTGTCCCTTAACACGACTTTCCAGATCTTCCATACCTAAGTAATCTACTCCCATTTTATGCCAAAAAACGCTGTACTGCGTCTCTGTGTCGACAACGACACCGTCGAAATCGAAGAGAACGGCGATGTTTTTAGTTTCAGCCATATAAACTTTCTTTTACCTTATAATGTTAATACCTTATCTATTACGATACAAAGGTCAGAATAATCCTTGAACCGAGCAAATAAATGAGTAACTTTGCTGCGAATACCAGATACGCGGACGACATGGACCGGAGCGGACGAACGCGGACTCATCACTTTCTTTAGATAAATAGTTATGGATAATAACCCTCACATATTAGGTACCGAGAGCATCGGAAAACTGCTGTTGCAGTATTCCATACCCGCTATTATCGGCATGACAATAACTTCCCTATACAACATTATCGACAGTATCTTCATTGGTCATGGTGTAGGTGCAATGGGTATTGCCGGATTGGCTATTACATTCCCCTTGATGAACCTTGTGGTAGCATTCTGTACGCTGGTATCAGCAGGCGGTTCTACCATTTCATCCATCCGTCTGGGGCAAAAAGATTTAGACGGAGCAACTGAAGTACTGGGAAATACGCTGATGTTTTGTCTGATTAATGCAGTAGTATTCGGTGGACTTGCTTTTCTATTTCTGGATGATATATTAAGATTCTTCGGTGCCAGTTCCGAAACATTACCTTATGCACGTGACTTCATGCAAATTATCCTGGCAGGCACCCCAATTACTTATACAATGATCGGGCTAAACAATATTATGCGTGCCACAGGATATCCTAAAAAGGCGATGTTGACTTCCATGGTAACAGTGGTCTGTAACATCATCCTTGCTCCTATCTTCATTTTCCATTTTGACTGGGGAATTCGTGGAGCAGCTACGGCAACCGTTATTTCACAGTTCATCGGTATGGTATGGGTTGTGAAGCATTTCCTTGATAAGGATAGTTTCGTTCGTTTCCGTCCGGACTTTTGGAAACTGAAGAAACGCATCATCAGTAGCATCTTTTCAATCGGCATGTCTCCTTTCCTCATGAATGTATGTGCCTGTGTCATTGTGATTATCATCAACAATACGTTACAACGTCACGGAGGCGATATGGCCATCGGAGCTTACGGTATCATCAATCGCCTGCTTACACTCTATATAATGATTGTATTAGGTCTGACTATGGGTATGCAACCAATTGTTGGATATAACTTCGGAGCACAGAAACACGACCGTGTGAAGCAAACGTTGAAACTGAGCATCCTGACCGGTGTGTGTATCACAAGCAGTGGTTTCCTCATTTGCGAACTTTTTCCACATGCAGTATCCGTTATCTTCACGAACGATCAAGAACTGATTGACATTGCTTCTCGCGGTGTCCGCATCTGCGTGCTGATGTTCCCATTGGTGGGCGCACAGATTGTAATCGGTAATTTCTTCCAAAGTATCGGGAAAGCTAAAATCAGTATATTCCTTTCGCTCACCCGGCAACTTTTATATCTGCTTCCCGGTCTGATTTTCTTTCCCCGTTTCATGGGACTGGATGGAATTTGGACCAGTATGCCCGTTGCCGATTTCTTTGCTTTCCTAACAGCACTCACAGTACTGTGTATGTATATACGAAAGGTTACCCGAACACAGGAAACAGTTACTCACTCTTAATACTCTTCACCGGATTCTCATTAGCAATGTGCCATGCCTTAATTATGACACACATGATAATAAACATAAGCAGAGTCACAGCAACACCCATATACCCCATTACAGGCAAGGAAATAGCATCCCTAAACTGACTGATCCAAACTTCACCGGCTTTGAATGCTCCGATTGTACCAATCGTTACAGCCGGAATTGCCAACCACAAGACATCACGCGTCAGTAGGCGCAGCACACCGCTCACTTCTGCTCCATTCACCTTACGAATAGCTATTTCCTTGGAGCGCAAACGAATTTCATCATTTACATAGCCAATGAGCCCCATAAGAATGATAAACAAGATTGTAACAGATGCCAATAAAGTGACATCACGGAATATGCGAACGGATTCCGAATAACTTCGCATCTCTTTTTCCATTGAACGAAACAGTAACTCATTCTGCGGATACACATGCTGCATCTCTTCATTCAGCCGGATAAGATTATCGTCAAAAGGCTTCTTCAGGCGCACATGTAGAGTGCTTTCTATGCCTTCTGTCCAAGCTATCATAACCGGATCGCTATCATCCGGTGCAAGAGGAAAACTGAACGAATCCAAAATACCTACTACTGTACCCAGATCATTTACGTGTTCACCTATACCGGTACCCTCCCATTTCATCTTTTCTACAAAAGTGCGGTTTACAAGTAATTGTCCACTACCCGATAAGTTTTTACCTGCTTTAAGTCGTAAGCCGATAAAATCCAGATAATCCGTATCGAATATAGAAAAGCGAGGAGAAAAAAGCCGGTTTCCTTGATTATCAGTCACCATGTGAGGAGCATAAAATCCCAGTAGCGATGCACTGGCAGAAGCCACAGACTCTACATAGGGTAATCCTAAAAGAACACTACGCAAGTTATCCGGATTTTCTAATCGGTGGTAAACGTATGCAACGCGTTCAGGACGGAAACCACGATCACGTCCGATTGCATAATTATATTGTATAAATACCACCAGCATCATGCCCAGTATGAATGCCGCACCTCCAAACTGTATGAATAATAGTACCCGCTTCCAACCACGACGTCCGGAAGTATAGCGATGGAACACTTGCGTCACCGGTATACGCGAAAACAAAATACCAGGCAAACATCCTCCCAACAGAAATAAGAGAGCAACTACAGACAAAGGTGCCCACAAGTTCTGCCAGGCAAAGAGAACACTCAACGGAATAGATGCCAGTTCTTCCATTTTTTCATGGAAAACATACACCAACACTCCTATCAATAATAGTGCCAGTAGAATCACTACCGCTGTCTCCATCAGAAACATGGAGAAAATGCTACGTTCGGATGCTCCACTGCACTTGTGTACACCAATGGATTTTGCACGTTGCGTCAGTGAAGCTATTGATATCAACACATAATTTAGTGTTGTTGTGAAAAGTAACACTACGCCGAGCAATGCCATGATCCAGATCATTTTCCGTACCGTCGGCTTGGCAAGGTGCAGACTACGCATAGGATCCACAGTAACTTTCAGTTCCAACCCGCTCTCTTCCGGAATATGACGGGCAATAGCAACTGAGAGATGTTTATTCAATTTATTAGCATCAGCAGGATTTCGTAAACGTACGTATCCGTCGTAATTACCACCACTGTTCCAGCCTAAAGACCAACGGGTATGCCGTTCGATGCTGGGAAAAGAGACAATAGCTTCAGGACGGGTATATAATTCTGTATTCAGTGGCACATCAGCATAGACACCTTTTACGAGCATAGGTACCGTAGTACCACCAATTGAGTAATTCAATGTCTTCCCTAATGGTGACTCACTGCCGAAAATAGTGCGTGCCGATGTATGGGACAAGAATATTGCATCCGGATTTGCCAATTCCTGTGGATTTCCCTCCAATACTTCGATACCGAGGGTGGCAAAGTAAAGAGTATCTGCCATCACTGTAGGTAACATGAACTTATGTTCTCCCAAGCGATACTCCTTACCAAAAAGAGAACAGCTGGTAGTAGCACTCTGTACCTCATCAGGAAACTCCTCTGCAATGGCAGCAGGAATAGTTTGGATGGTATTATACCCCTCTCCACCACTCAACACTCCCTTATTCATCCAACCGGTCTTGACAATGTAAAGATTCTCCGGTTCATGATAGAAATTATCAAAACTCAACTCGAAAACAATACGTGCAAAAAGGAAAACAGACATCAGTAGCCCTAATGACAAAGAAATAACTTTAATGATATTTGATCCGCGTCCGCGAAGCAAAGTTTGCAGGGTATAATAAAGGTGTCTCATAATGATAACTTTTATCTATTATAATAATTTATTCGCTCTTAATACTCTTCACCGGATTTTCATTTGCAATGCTCCATGCTTTCCATACAACACATGCCGTAATGATCATTAAATTAGCAATAGCTACCAATACATACACTGATCCTCCCAGAGGTACTTGTATTGCAAAGAGATCCATCCATATTCCATTTACATACCACGCCCCCACAGTACCCATGATGACTGCCGGCACCGCTACCCAAAGTACATCACGCGACAACATTTCTAAGATGGTAGACGACTCTGCACCGTTCACCTTGCGGATAGCAATTTCTTTGGAACGACGGCGTACCTCGTCGGTAGTATAACCGATCAAGCCCATCAGCATGACAAAAAACATGACTACCGCTGCCAGTACAGTAGCATTACGAAAGACACGGACGATATTATAATTCTCCGCCATATCCTGTTCCAGAGAGCAGAAATCTACTGTTTTCGTAGGGAAAGCAGCGGATGCCTCACTATTCAGCCGCCTCAGGTTCTCCGCAAAAGGCTCTTTCAGGCGTACATGGATACAAGCACCAAACCGTCCGCATCGTACAATAAGTGGCTGCTGCGGCACATAAAATGATGCTGTATGAAAATCTTTGAGCACTCCCACAACACGCAGATCTCCCAGACTTGTATTTCCTTGATGCACTATACGTCCCACGATATCATCTCCCCAGCGCATAGTCTTGACAAATGTTTCATTCACCACAGCCTCATTGCGTTCCCGTGCCATACGACCTTCCTTTATCACCATACCCATCATTTTAGGGTAGTTTTCTGTCTCTACACAGTAGCGTGATGAGAAAAGTGACTGCCCGCTTTCATCCATTATCCTCATACCACTCATGCCGATACAGGGTGGATAACTGGCAGATTCCACATCCTCCACATAAGGGAGTCCGCAAAAGAACTGACGGGCAGCATCGCGTTCGGAGTCACTATCAAAATAGATATCGGACGTAGCTATACTCCGGGCATCATATCCAGTATTTTTATTCAACACATAGTGATACTGGGCCATGATGACACACATCAGTCCACAGATAAAAGCCACACCCAAAAACTGAATAAAAAGCAACGGACGCTTCCACCCTTTCTTCCCTTCCGTGTAGTGACGAAAAACCTGTGACACCGGTATTCGCGAAAACATTCGTCCCGGTAGCACACCGCCCACAATAAACAAACCTAGCACTACCACCAATGGTACCCAGATACGTCCAAACACAAACAGGGATGTCAACCGGACTTCCATCGTCTCCTCTATCATCTCACGGAAATTCAGCAACAGCAATACCATCAGTATCAATGACAATAAGATAACAATACCTGTCTCCAGCAGGAACATTGAAAATACGGTACCGCCTGATGCACCATTACACTTATGTACTCCCACCGCCTTAGCACGATACGAGAGTGAAGAAATAGAAATAAGTACATAATTCATTGCTGCAATGAAGAGGATGGCCAGACCGAGGATAAGTGTAATGGCATTCATACGCTTTACCATGTCACCACTGCGATATACATCACGCAAAGGCTTCACAATAGAGGTATAACTCGAATTATCTTTCCCATTCTGAGGAAGATAATTATGAATCACAGTCTCTAGGCGTGCATTGAACTTCTCAACATCTACCTTCACACCCGGACGAAAGCGGATATATTGAAAGAAAGAATCACCTCCTTCCCATGAATATTCCGCCCAGTCACGACTCCATGCACTGACAATAGAAATGACAGCTTCAGGGTTCATGGTGGAGTTCTCTGGCAAAGCAGCATAAATACCCTTTACAGTGAGCTGCAGTTGTTTATCATAGTTTATCACTTTACCCACGGGGTCTTCATCACCAAACATTTTCTGTGCCAGACGATCACTCAGAAAGACCACATCCTTCTGTTGAAGTTCATGCAACGGATCACCTCTAAGGACTTCGATGCCCAATGTCTGGAAAAAGAGTGAGTCTGCCATTACAGCGTAATCCTTAAAACGTACACTACCATTATAAAGCGGTCCAAAAGCCATGTATTTGCAAACACTGACAGCCGCTTCCACTTCTTGGGGAAAGTTCTCCAAGACGGCACCTGCCACAGGAGGCAGGTTCAGTTCACCCGGTTCCCCCTGTTCACCGTTGATAGTGAAGATAGAGAAGAGCTGATAGATGCGGTCCGGATCACGGTAGCAAGTATCATAACTTTGCTCGAAAACAACACGAACAAAAAGCAGAATGCTCATCGTCAGTGCCAAGCCCAGAGAGAGAACTTTGATGATATTGCTGCCGCGCCCACGGAGCAGTGTTTGAATTACATAGTATATCTGCTTCATACGTTTATTCGCTTTTAATACTATTCACCGGATTTTCATTCGCTATCCGCCATGACTTCCAGATGACGCAAGCAACAATAAGTAACAGGATAACCAATGCTATCAGCACATATACCGGCCACGAAAGCGGCACCTGTGCAGCAAACTGATCCATCCACATCTCATTGACGTACGCCGAGGCAATAATACCGATAATGACAGCCGGTCCCGCTACATAAAGGACATCCTTTGAAAGTAACTCCAATATCCCCGAAGATTCCGCCCCATTCACTTTACGAATGGCAATTTCTTTGGAACGACGGCGCACTTCATCCGTAGTATAACCTATCAGGCCCATCAGCATGACAAAGAACATGGTTACCGCCGCCAATATGGTAGCATTGCTAAAGACACGAACCGGATTATACCGTTCCAATATTCGTTGTTCCAATCCGGCAAAATCAATCGTTTTGTCCGGATAAGCTTCGCTTACGTCTTTGTTCAGACGCCGCAAATTCTCAGCAAAAGGTTCTTTGAGACGCACATGGACAGTATTACCGAAAGTACGGGTATATCCGAACATTATGACATCCTGTGGCTGGTAATAGGAACCTATATGAAAATTTTTCAATATACCCACGACTTTAAAATTCTTGCCTTCTGTACGTAACGGGTGGTTCAAAGCCTTGTCTCCCCAACGCATCCTCTCCGCAAAAGCCTCATTCACTACTATTTCATCTGCTGCACGCGGAGCACGACCTTCCTTCATTGTCATACCCATCATTTTAAAGTAATCTTCAAGAGCAAAACTGTAGCGTGTTGAGAAGAGGGACTGTCCACTTTCGCCTTCAATCATTGAGCCACTATAGCTCCAGATAGGGGTACTGACCGCAGAAGAAACTTCTTCGACATAAGGCAGACCACGGAAAAACTGCAATGCCGGTCCACTCTCCTCCTCACTACCAAAATAAGCATTCCCCACCGCTACACGCTGCGGATTATATCCCATATCTTTATCTTTCACATAATTGTACTGCGCCATCACTACATACATCAGTCCACAGATAAAGGCCACACCTGCAAACTGGATAAAAAGTAATGGACGTTTCCACCCTTTCTTACCTTCCGTATAGCGACGAAAAACCTGCGACACCGGTATCCGCGCAAATAATCTACCTGGCAATACTCCCCCCACAACAAAAAGAACCAACACTACAGCAAGCGGTACCCAAATACGATCGGGTGCAAAAAGTACACTCAGCTTGGCTGCGGTAGTATCTTCTATAAACTCCTGAAAGTTAAGCAATATCAGTCCCATTAACACCAGAGCCAGTACAATGATAATACCTGTCTCCAGAAGAAACATTGAGAATACAGTACCTCCACTTGCACCACTACACTTATGTACTCCCACCGCTTTCGCGCGGTAAGTAAGCGAGGAGATGGATATCAATACATAGTTTAGTGCTGCAACAAAAAGAATTGCAAGAGCTAGGATACTCATAATGCTATCCATCCGTTTCACTTGGTCTTCGTTTCGATATACATCACGGATAGGTTTCACAAAAGCTGTATAGCCATAAGCTTTCTTATCCTCTTCCGGTCGATATTTCTGTATCATGTCATCCAGTCGGGCATTGATAATCTCTTTGTCAGCTCCCGGACGGAAACGGATATATTCGTAGTAACTGTCTCCCCCACGCCAGGAATAGTTACCCCAACTGCGACTCCAAGCTGTGGGCATAGATACAACTCCCTCGGGACGCATCGTAGTATTTTCCGGTAAAGCGGCATAAGTCCCCTTCACTGTAAATGCTATTTCTTTATTGTAGCTCAGCACTTTTCCAATAGGATTTTCGCCGCCGAAGATTTTCTGTGCCAAGCGGTCGCTCAGAAAAATAACATCCGGTTGTACCAGTTCATTCTCCGGATTTCCGCTCAGCACCTCAATACCCATAGTTCGGAAAAAAAGTGAGTCTGCCAACAGTATCTCGTCATCGAAACGAACACTGCCATTATACAACGGACCACCGAGAAAATAGGCGATACTGGTGGCTGCTTCCACTTCTTTCGGGAAGTTTTCCAATATGGCACCTGCCACGGGGCCACAGTTTTGCTTTTGAGGCTCAAACTGTTCACCATCAGCTGAAAAAATAGAGAATATCTGATATAAATTGTCATAGTCTTTGTAGAAGGTGTCGTAACTTTGTTCAAAAGCCACACGAGAAAACAGCAAAATACTCATCGTCAATCCCAATCCAAGGGAAATGACTTTGATAATATTCGAACCGCGTCCACGTAATAAAGTCCTTATGACATAATAGATTTGTTTCATACTTTACTATTGTAATAATCGTAACTTACATTTCCTGTGCTGCAACACTTGCCACTATACTGCCATCGAACAAATGAATCGTACGATGGGCGAAAGAAGCATCGTGCTGAGAGTGTGTCACCATGATAATAGTAGTTCCTTCCCGGTTCAACTCTGTCAGCAAATTCATCACTTCTGTACCATTCTTAGAATCCAGATTACCGGTCGGCTCATCGGCAAGTATCAACTTAGGATTAGTAACCACAGCACGAGCAATGGCTACACGTTGCTGCTGACCACCGGAAAGCTGTTGCGGGAAGTGTTTGGCACGATGACTGATATTCATTCGTTTCAGTATATCTTCCACCATCCGGCGACGTTCGGAAGCTCTGATGCCCAGGTAAGTCAAAGGCAATTCCACATTTTCATACACATTCAGTTCGTCTATCAGATTGAAGCTTTGGAATACAAAACCCAGTTTACCTTTACGAACGCGTGTACGCTCTTTTTCTTTCAGATTCCCTACTTCCTGTCCCAGAAGTTTATATGAACCTTCCGTCGGATTATCCAGTAATCCCAGAATATTCAACAGGGTTGATTTTCCGCAACCTGACGGTCCCATAATAGCTGCAAACTCTCCCTCTTTCACTTCAAGGTTCACGTGGTTCAATGCTACTGTTTCCACTTCCGATGTACGGAATACTTTACTGATGTCATTAATTTCAATCATGATGTTCTTCAAATTATGAGTTATTAGTTATTTCTCTTAATCTACTCTTTAGCATATTAAGATTAATACACGCAATACTTTAACTATATAAATGCAGAAAGCGTGCCAAAACTTAAAATCCGTTTATTATCAAGGAATTAGCTTTCCAAGCCCAGCCATCAAGTGTCTAATAATTAGACAACTCCGTCTAAAAAATAGACAACTATCGAATAATTAGTGTAGCATGAAAGGACAGAAAAAAGGAATATAAGACAATCATTAATCAAAAAGAAAACTCTATCTTTGCATCCAGTTTTCAATATAGAGATTATATATACTATTAATATCATTCACATGAAACTATCTAAACTCTTATTCATCCCGCTCATAGGTCTGTTTATGGGCGGTTGCGACATGATAGACTACCATCCTTATGATGTGCGTATCAGTGGTCCGACGGATATCAACAACCGCAATATAGCAAAAATAGAAGCCAATTGTAAAGACAAGACGACAATCCGTTTTGTTACCATGGGTGATTCACAACGTTGGTATGATGAAACCCAGGATTTTGTCAATCACCTCAATAAACGAGATGACATTGATTTCGTCATCCATGGCGGAGATTTCAGTGATTTTGGTGTCACAGACGAGTTCCTGTGGCAACGTGATATCATGAATAAGCTGAAAGTTCCTTATGTTGGTCTCATTGGTAATCATGACTGTCTCGGCACAGGTGAAGAAACTTATCGCGCCATTTTCGGTGATCCCAATTTCTCATTTATTGCCGGCCGCATCAAATTCGTTTGTCTGAATACCAATGCTCTCGAGTTCGATTACTCCCGTCCTATTCCTGACTTTGACTTCATCAATGCTCAGTTGGAAGATCGCCGCGAGGAGTACGACCGTACCATCTTCTCCATGCATATACGTCCATTCTGCTTCGAGTTCAATAATAATGTAGCTCAGGTTTTCCAATATAGCATTAAGAGGTTTCCCGATTTATTATTCTGTACGGCAGCTCACGAACATCATGTATTCGAAGAGGATCTTTTTGATGACGGCGTGATGTACTACATGAGTGATTGCATGAAAAACCGTTGCTACTATATATTCACTGTAACTCCTGACAGATATGAGCGCGAAGTGGTCTATTATTAAAGCATTGACATGCTTCCTTCTTGTCTATTCGTCAACCGGCTATGCACAGGAAGTGAAAACAATAAATACAGAGCCGGCCCAAGTGTTCAGGGATACTATTATTATTGTGAAACATGATACGATATGGATAGAAAAAGAAACGACACAGATAGATAGTGCCGATATTAGCAAAAAGCGTTCCAGTCGTTATGACAAGCGTGTCCATCGTTACCGGAAACATTGGGAAAGTCTGATACCGACTCATACCAAACTGCAATTTGCCGGTAATATGGGATTGCTGTCACTTGGTACCGGATGGGATTATGGCAAACGAAACCAGTGGGAAACGGATATTCTCTTTGGTATTCTGCCTAAATATGATTCCAAACGCACCAAAATCACCATGACCCTAAAGCAGAACTATATGCCTTGGAGCATCTCACTGGGAAAAGATTTTGCGGTTGAACCTCTTGCCTGTGGCATGTATTTTAATACGGTGTTTGGAGGCGAATTCTGGACACATGAACCAGACCGTTATCCGAAAGGTTACTATGGCTTTTCGTCCAAAGTACGCATACACGCTTTCCTGGGTCAACGGTTAACTTACAACATACCTCCACGCTGGCGCTTGGGAGCAAGAGCCATTACTTTCTACTACGAAATAAGTACATGCGACTTGTATATAGTAAGTGCATTCCTTAACAAATACCTGAAACCTAAAGATTACCTCAGTTTATCATTCGGCCTAAAAACACAGTTGTTCTAAACCTAAAAGGGCTGCATCCTCCTATACGGAAGTGCAGCCCTCTCCTATAATCTTACTGAGATCCTATTAATAAGAACGAGCAAACAAAGCTCGGCAAGCCGACGGTTTACCGGTCACCATACAGATACCCGGTTCTTTATCATCATCCAAGAAAGTTTCAAAAGGAATACAACGGATAGTAGCCTTTGTATCTTCCTTGATCTTCTCCTCAGTTTCGGTAGTACCATCCCAGTGGGCAAGGATAAAGCCACCTTCTTCAATCTTTTCCTTGAATTCGTCGTAACTATCCACTTTCGTGATGTGAGAGTTACGATAGTTGAGAGCCTTCTGGTAAATATTTGCTTGAATTTCTTCCAACAGATCTTTTACGTATTCCTCGATACCATCGCAAGAACGGGTTTCTTTTTCCAGCGTATCGCGGCGCATTACTTCCATTGTATTGTTTTCCAGATCACGACCACCCATCACAAGACGTACAGGTACACCTTTCAATTCATAGTCTGCAAACTTGAAGCCCGGACGTTTGTTATCGGCATTATCATATTTCACCGAAACACCCATAGATTTCAGTTTAGCAACGATACCGGCTACCTTCTCATCAATCTTCTGCAGCATCTCTGCATTCTTATAGATAGGCACGATAACCACCTGTATCGGAGCCAAATGAGGAGGCAGTACAAGTCCGTTATCATCAGAGTGAGTCATGATCAGTGCTCCCATCAAGCGGGTAGATACCCCCCATGAAGTAGCCCAAACATATTCCATTTTATTTTCCTTGTTCACGAACTGCACATCAAATGCCTTGGCAAAATTCTGTCCAAGGAAGTGAGACGTACCACTTTGCAAAGCTTTTCCGTCCTGCATCATGGCTTCGATAGTGTAAGTATCCAGCGCACCGGCAAAACGTTCATTGGCAGATTTCACACCTTTCACTACAGGAACAGCCATATATTTTTCGGCAAATTCAGCATATACGTTCAGCATACGTACTGCTTCTTCTTCAGCTTCTTCACGAGTGGCGTGTGCTGTATGTCCCTCCTGCCACAGGAATTCTGCAGTACGCAGGAAGAGGCGGGTACGCATTTCCCAACGCATCACGTTCGCCCATTGATTACACAAAATAGGCAGATCGCGATAAGAATTAATCCAGTTCTTATAAGTATTCCAGATGATGGTTTCAGAAGTAGGACGGATAATCAGTTCTTCTTCCAGTTTAGCTTCCGGGTCTACAATTACTCCGCTACCGTCAGGAGCATTTTTCAGACGATGGTGTGTTACTACTGCACACTCCTTTGCAAAACCTTCCACATGTTCCGCTTCACGGCTGAGGAAAGACTTCGGAATCAGCAAAGGGAAATAGGCATTCACGTGTCCTGTTTCCTTAAACATATCATCCAGCTGACGCTGCATTTTCTCCCAGATAGCGTATCCGTAAGGTTTGATCACCATACAGCCACGCACAGCCGATTGTTCCGCCAGATCGGCCTTCACCACCAACTCATTATACCACTGCGAATAATTCTCGCTGCGTTTGGTCAGGTCTTTTAATTCTACTGCCATTTTATTTCGTTTTTTAAAGTTTTTTCGGATGTGTCTATTAAACAGTCGGCAAAAATACAAAAAATTGCGTGAATAGTGCGTTTGATAAACACACTATTTTAAAAAAGCCGCTATCCGGATGATTTAGGGATAGCGGCTTTCATTTTATGTTGTTACTATACATTTACTCTATTCTCCAATAACAATAGCGTAATAATCTTCTAGATCTTCATGAAGGAGAGCAGAACACCCTAATGAAGAAGTTAATGCGTCAAACTCCATGACAGTAATTATCTGGCAAGAACCGACTTCTTTCACAATCAATAAATCTCTATCCCCAGTTATCAGATAATCAGCTCTTGACACTAATGCAAGTTCTAATAAATAATCATCCTTAGGATCCCGACAACGGGAAGAAATATTACCTATTTCGTAGTACAATGTCTCTTGAGCCCAAAAATCCCATAGCATATCTAAATGCTCTTTGGAGAAATATTTTACAAATTTAGGACGTGAAGCAACGCTTTCAATCTCATCTAAAAGTTCTTTAGAAACTACAAGTTCTACATTTCCATTAGATATGAGTTCCAACAAGCAAGACAGCTTCTTGCCTATAAGAAAGCTAATCCAAAGATTTGTATCAATAATTATTCTCATTTCGCAATCGCTTTTCATACGCCTCTTGCCTAACAGCTTCCACTTCTGCATCTATCTCCTTTTGGGAAATTTCATCTGTCTTAAAAGTTTCTAATAATCGTCTCAACTTAATGCCTCTCGTTTCAGCAGCAAGTGCACGGCTCAATTCCAACTTATCATCATCAGAAAGTTGTTGAGTTAACTCTAATATCTGATTATAATTCAGACGTATTTTCAATGATACTGTTACCATACGATTATACATTGATATTACCCATAAACAAAAGTACAACTATTTGGGCAACAATCAAACAAAGAAATGATTATTTTTCTAAAGATTGACATCCTCTCTTATTTATCTATACCCAGCTTATCAGCCGTAAGCGTCCAAAACATGGTATACACCTTTCAGGCGAGTGCCAGTAGGTACTCGTCACTTGTCTTGGATATTAAGTTTTAATGCGATTACATTAGTTTCTATAAAAAAGGTACCCTGTGATAGAGTACCTTTTTAATTGTGTGTATAACTTATTTCTGAACTTCCCCTTTTTCATTGAAAAGAACCGGATTCTCGGTACCGGCTGCATCCACCAATGTTACCTTGTAAGTCTTAGTTCCATCTTCAGCAACTTCAACGGCTGCCTCTTTGATGGTTGCTTCCGAGTAGTTTTCCTTGATGGCATCCTGAACTGCCTGCGGGAGTTCTTTTACATCAATCGGTTTAAACTCGTTGATCATCGTTACGATTTCAACATCCGATACCATGTTGTTAGCAAATGCTACTGAAGTACCCAATCCCATTACCAATGCTACTGCTAAAAATAACTTTTTCATAATTCTAATTGTTTAAGTTAAACATTTCTTGTTAGCTCTCACATAATATAGTACAAGACGCATGCCAAAACTATTTCCAAACAAGTATCACGCTATATATCAACTACTTAAACCAAAACCACATAAAAGACATTTTCCTAATTTGAGTATTTTTTCTACAACTATGTGGATATCCGTCCACAGTAATATACACTTTATAAACTATCACCTTTCTATTTTTCACTCCTACCATTAGGACTATGTAAACAGAAGAAATTCTTCATAAATCCAATATAAATAATACTAAGCAATAAAATAGTACACGATAAATATAAATAGCCATGGTCCAAGAAATATATATATCCTATTATTACAATTACCTGCATAGCCATATAAATCAGTGATACCACTACATGAGGCATCTTCAACTCATTTGCCATCAACTGATACATATGTTTGCGATGGGGCAAACCGATATTCTCATGAAGCATCAGGCGATGAATGATAGTCAGAACACTATCGACACCATAAACAGACAAGAGAATAATCCAACTGAAATCTTCAGTCTTAATTATAAGTTTTCCTATCAGAAAGAGAAGAATAAAAGCAATACTTACAGAACCCACATCACCGGCAAAACACTTCGCCTTCTTACGGAAGTTGAAAAAGCAGAAGACCAGGACGGAACAGAAAACAGTATAGATTAGAGCAGGCTCTACAAACTGCGTTATTTCAGTATTGATATAAGCCAATGAACCAAGGATAACCAATGAATAACAGCCGGTTATCCCATTGATACCGTCCATAAAATTATAGGCATTGATGATGCCTGTACAAACAATCAAAGCTATAATAATCCACCACCAAGAAAGAGAAAATAATCCCCATTGATAAAACATCAAAGCCATAGCAGTGAAATGAAACACCAATCGCAAACCTTGGGAAGTGGAACAGATATCATCCACAAAACTAATAAATGTAATTAGAGTCAACGCCAACATAAACCACGGATAGCTCCAGTCATTACTCAAGAAATAGCCCAAAGCTCCAAAATAGAAGATGATTCCGCCACCACGCAAAGTAATCCGGGTATGGGAACTTCTCTCATTCGGCTTATCGATGATATTGCACTTATCAGCTATTCTAAAATAAAAAAGTTCTGCCAGAAATAGCAAAACTAATATAATCAGGTAATACATAACCGTACTTGCCCCTTTAATTGTTAATTATCAATTTGAAAACGATTTTATCGTTTTCATAATCCCATCAACAGCACGAACAGGCATTCGTTCAATGCCAAGTGCTGCTTTAATCTTCTCATTACTCACCACGTAATTCTCTGTCAACTTCCGAAGACGTTCAGTATTCAACGGCAAATGAAGCAATGTTCCCAAACCAGCACAACTTTCCATCATTTTCTTGTTCATCTTCCAGATGTGAGGTTCCTTACCCATAGCTTCACACATGAGAGCAATCAATTCATTGGTAGATAGGGCTTCGTCATCACCCATGTGATAAATACCACTCGCTACATTTTTCGTTAGCAAACCTTCCACCACATAGCAAAGGTTATCTATAGAAGTAAACGAACGCTTATTCTCAAAATCACCTAAAGGCCAAGGGATACCTTTCTTCACCACATTATAAAGTAAGTTCAGATTACCCTTATTACCCGGACCGTGAATCATACAAGGTCTCAATATATACACTTGTTTACCGGAGTATCTTCCATTCTCCTCCTCTCCAGAAGAGGAGTACCCGTAGGGGGAGGTAGTAGATAAAATAAAATGTTCCTTTATATAATTTTCCGCTGCAATCTTACTTTCTCCATAAGGTCCCACCGGTATCGGTTTCACATCCTCCCTTAGCACATCTCCCACTACACTATCAGCAGCAGCCTTCACAGAACTAAAGAATATAAATTTCTTCGCTCTAGATTCTAAAAAGAAATCAAAAATCTTCTGGGTCAATCCTGTATTGATATCAAAATATACCTGTGCAGCCGATTGATTTTTCGTATCATGGGCTTTACCGGCCAAATGAACGATAGCATCGAACTGTGGCAATTTCTGCATTGGAAAAGCAGTCGTTTCGATATCCTTCCAAGAGAAAGTTGTCGCCACTCCCTCTTTCATAGGTGCAATAATATCAAGTCCATAAAGGACATGATGGTCCTTTAAAGACAAAACAAGGTTGGAACCCACGAAACCGTGAATCCCCGTAATAAGAATATTCATAAAAATTGTGGAAATAAAAAACGAATACTTACTGTTTAATAAGATAATCTTGTAGCCGACGAGAATATTACCGTCCATCCCATATTATTATCATTTCAATTCTATCCTCATAAATAAATATGTTTTTTTAGAAAGAATCCTGTACGTATGATATGATAGGATATCATAAAGAGACTTTATAGGCAAATCAGACCAAACTACTTCCATCCCAGCCTATCAGCCAACAACCCATATACTTCACTATTAGGAATCATTCGATCTTTTTTACAAAGCTCATATCATGTTCAACCATTATTCTCACTAATTCATGAAAACTGGCTTTCGTTGAATTCCAACCCAGCAGGAGTCTGTGTTTTGTCGAATCATTCAATAATTGTCCCACTTCACAAAGACGAAAATATTTAGGATTAACCTCGACCAATACATTACCTGTTTTTAGATCAAAACTTTTCTCATTCCCCTTTACTTTTCCCGCGAAATTCAATACCACCTTATAAAATGCCAAAGTGACAAGCTTGCGAATAATATGCATCTCACTGGTAACTATCACAAATTCTTGCGATGTATCGTGTTGCAGAATCAGCCACATACACTCACATACCCCTTCACATATCCTCAATTACGAAGAGAGTTCTAATTTGAGAACACTCGCTCAACTTAGACATACAATTTCTCTATCTCTTTCCAAACTAATCGACTATCAAAGTTTTCTATCACCCACTTACGCCCTTCACAACCATCAATAACTTTACCCAAACGAATTTTATCAATTTTTTTTGCAATATCATCTGCGGTGTTATTGACAAAAAAGCCCGTTCTTCCATCAATAATAGAATCACAACAACCAGTGACACGCGTCGTAATGACAGGCTTTTCCATCGCCTGAGCTTCCAATACCCCAGTAGGAAAACCTTCACGATAAGAGGCAAGTACATATATATCCATCATTGAATAAAAGTACTCCATGCCATCATTAATGAAACCTGTATAAATAATTCGAGAATCGTTCAGAATACGTTCTTGTATATCTTCGGGTAATGCATCACGCTTCTCAAACATACCAACAAGCAACAACTTACAATTATCAGCTCGCTGCAATTTATCAAACGCACGGACTAATTCTATAATACCTTTATCCTTGACCAAACGACCGGAATAGCCAATTACAAAATCTTCTTCCTCAATGCCATACCTCGCTTTTAAATCTGTAAGTCTTGCCGGAACAATCTCAGCAGGATTAAAGTGATTCAACGTATCTATCCCATTGCAAGTACCCTTATGCCAAATCATTTGCTTTTTTATGGGGGCCAAATGATCCTCAATACTTTTACGAAGAACAGAAGGACTCACACACACCACTTTGGTAGAGCAGAAAGAAGCCAACCTATCCACGGACATCAACATGAAACGCTTCAGCCCTTTACTGGTTTCATACACCAAACCATGACGCACATAAATCCGGATAGGCACACGCATTAACCAACCGGCTATCATAGCAAGTAAACCTCCTTTTGGGGTATGCCCTACAACAATATCAATTTTTTGCTTCTTGACAAACTTGCAGATATTTCGGATAGAAGCAAAATCCTGAACAATGCTAATATTCCGATTAATAGGAGATTCCATATATTCAAATCCCTGTTTTTGGGCATAATCTGACAAATATTCACTAGGACTACAGACCACATTCATATTGTAGCCTTTCTCCTTGAAATACTTAAACTGATCTCCAATGAAGTATGGAAGAACAAAATAAATGTTCACCACATGAAGGATATTCTTATTCACAATTCAATTAGCATATTTTATGTTTTATGCAACCAGTTTCTTGTCATATAACAATTTGCATTATTGTATACATCCTGTACACTATTGAGTCTTCCTTCATTGTTCTTCTTCTATAATCATAGCTACTAATTCTAAATATTAAAATAGTACTTCATGCTCACAACCAGTTTTGAATGTGATATTTGTAAACCATTGTCCTAAATTAGTACATATATCAAAGGTTTTTAGTGAAAGATTTTAAACATTGAATTCCAATCCTGTGTATAGACGTTTATATGCAATTCTATTCTATATTCTGGAATACGGGAAAATTCTGCAAATAAAGATATTTGATTAGAACATCTCAACAATAATGAAAACGCATAGCAACTAATATATTTCAATGCGCTTAAAATTTGCTCCAACCATAATTGGGTTCAAAATAAAAAAGAGTATCCATTTAGTCTAATACCATATAGCTTATGTCCAAGAGTATAGTCTGAATTAAAGAAACTTTCGATACTATAGTTTCCATATTTGTAAAATCTAAGATTACATTCAATCCCTAATTAATTGATTTTAAACTAATCAACATTTGCTGAATGTTTTAGATTGAAATGAATGTAATTTTAGAGTCATAATAGATTTCAACAAAATAGTTTTTTTCTATAGTATACGCATATTCCTGTCACATCAAAAAAGTCATAATCAGTTTGCTGTGCTTTAGCAAACATTGATATAAATCCTTTGCAAAGTAATAATATCCATTGCCTCATTTATATCCATTTCTTAAACAGATTGCCAACAAAGGGTCATCTGTTATTATATATTTTATTCCATGTGTTAACGCCCACACTAATTCACCCTCAGTTTTCACTGTCTATGAAGCTGAAATAAGCCTCCTATTACATGCTTCTTGTATATACTTATTACTTAATTTAAAGAAAGAATGAATGTTGAAAAAACACGATATAAAACTTTTTGTAATGAATCTATACCTCGTAAACCATTGCATATTGCTTCTGGTTTAACATTTTATTCAAATGTTATTGACAACAACCAGCGTTTGAAGTCTAATAAATTATTTTATTTTTGAGCCCTACTGATTTAACTTTCTGTATTATCATCTGACTATTCTCACTAACTTTCATATCAATATAATATTTTGATGTTGTTTTACTTTTCTAAATATTATCGTAATGATAGACTAGTTCACCATTAGGTAATCTGATAGAATAACAATCTTCAAACGTAGAGTTTACAATCGCAAATTTATTGTAAAGGCTGTGAATAGCGATTATGCTATCATCTTTTATGAAACAAATAGTTCAATTCCTTCAATACCTAAATGTGCTGCTACTCTCAAACTTGCAATATTGTTATCTGCACCATTAGCAGCTTTCCAATATTCCCTATGTGTGATTATCTAAAAATTGTTATACTCCAAATCAAAAGTCGAACATGAGGTTAATGAAATTGCGATTATCAAGAGAAAAATAGTAAGAAAATAGAATTTAATATTTTTTTTCATTTAAATATTCCCAAATTATATCCAATGTTTGCTTAGAAGCAGAGCCAGATGCTTCTATATATTCATTTCGAAATTTTCTTGTTACTTCAACAGCTTTATCTTTGTCTAAGAATTTTATTTTATTAATAAGATCTTCTTCGGTTATACAATTACCCTGTAATTTTGTACGAATATCAAAGTACAAACCTCTTAGTGATGAATATTTTTCATAATCATACGCAAAACAAAGCATTGGTTTATCTTGAACAGAATAATCAAAAAATATACTAGAGTAATCAGAAATAAGCATATCTGATACAATCATCAATTCATTAAGGTTTGGATAGTTAGACATATTCTTCACAAACCCATTGTCTTCAAATTGCATTACTTTTACAACTTCATAATGAGCACGCATTAACAATACATAGTCACATCCAAGTTCTTTCTCCCATTTATTTAAGTCGATCGGAGGCATAAGAATGCAATTACTTCCAGAATCTTTATCATATTCTCTAAAAGTAGGAGCATATAGTATTATTTTCTTACTCTCTGGTATTTGTAGTTTTGCCCTTATTCTCTTCCTATTTTCATCAGTATTACAATTAACAAGTTCATCATTGCGAGGTAATCCAATAATACGAAAATTTTTACGAGGAACTCCAAAAACTTTAGAAAAAATATCGATGTCGTATTGACCCTGAGCATGCATTATATCCGTATGATTTTTACGCCCCTTAGAGCAAAACGATGTGTTCCCTTTACTAATATCACTTCCCATTAATTTTATAGGTGTTCCGTGCCATGTATTAACATTAAATATGGAATTAGGCTTAAATGATAAGCCTCTTTCCATAGTACTATTAGTTACCCAGACAGCAGCTTGCATCAAAGTTCTGTAATACTCAATAGTATCACATTTAACTTTTCGTGCTCCCTCAATTTCAAAATCTTCAGGTTTTCCCAAGGCCCATACCAAATCATAATCTTTATATCTAGAATCCATGAGCATTTCTTCGTATATGCATCTAGGGCTATCATCATATTTTCTACCTCCAAAACTTGAAAAAACTATAAGATTTTTCTTTTGGCTTATAAACAAGCCCAAACATTTGACAGCAAAACTCCCTATATGATAATACATATTATAAAGTGCCTTGCTATACTTTATTTTATTTATTAAAGCTCTTTTTTCCATTATATATTATTTGTAGTTATATCGTAAACATCTCCAAATGATAATATGTATTATTTGATAGATAGTAAGAGTTATATATCTCAATTTTAAATAATATTTTTTATTATTATTTCACTATGTTATAAGGTTTGAAACCGTTGGAAGAAGCTTCGTATAATCCACATTATTCCAACTCAATATTTCATTTCGCCACTGTCAGATTCATTATAATTAACTTCTATTTCAACCTACTAAAGAAATAGACAGGAAGCATAAAGTGCTTGCGTAAACAAAAAACCATTATTGATGCAGCAAAATTACCACTAAAAGTACAATTCTTAAGACATTCTTTATACGGTTCTTCTTGAATTAAAGCAATAACTTCTCTACGAGTTCTCCAAAAAGACTGTTTTTTATAAAATTGAGTTTTTACGACAGAAAATAGCCCCCGAACTGTTTTTCGATATAATTGTTCTTGAAAATCGAACTTATCAATATCCAATTGTTTGAGTAGATGGTTGTAAATGATCTTCGGTCCATCTGTCATAAAAGGCTTACGATTCTGTGTCATTGATGATGGATTAATTCTATAAAAATAATCACACTCATCAGATATATAAAGAGACTGTGAATGATAAATGGTTGGAATTGTACAAGCAGTATCTTCACCCATGTTAACAATTGTATCAGTAAGCTGCTGTTGCTGGTAAATGGACCTTTTAAAAGCCTTAGCCCATAGAGAAGGGGGAAAATAAGTTGCTTTTGAAGTTTGAAGCAGTGACGGAAAGATTTCTGTTTCTATTTTCTGACGATCGTAAAAACCTGTTTGCCATCCACTAACTTTTTTTCGACTATTATTACAAACAAAAGTAGTTCTACCGCATACTATAACATCTGGTTTATGTTTTATAATAATTTCAGCAAAAGATTTCAAGTAATTCAAACCAATCCAATCATCACCATCAACGCAAACTATAAATTTTCCTTTAGCTAAGTGTACTCCTGCTTGTCGAGCACTTACTAACCCCCCATTAGTTTTATGTATGACTTTAAATCTAAAATCTATAGAAACAAATTCATCACAAATTTTAGGACTATCATCCTTAGAACCGTCATCAACAAGTATTACTTCATAATCATGAAAAGTTTGATTCAGAATACTATTCAAACAGTTACGCAAATATTTCTCTACACCATATATAGGTACTATTATACTAAATAAAGGAATGTTTGTAACGATATTCTGCATAATATAAAAAATTAGAAACTTGTTAAAATCGATATTTTAGACTGACAATTTTACCCATTCGCTTAATGCTAAAGTCTTATCACTATTGAGCGTCCATTTTTCTGGAGAAATAACCATTTTGTTAGGATTTCTATTAAGAAAAGCGCCCCACCATGAGAATGAACTATTTGATATTATATTGTATTTACAAAGTGACATCAGATATATATATGATGCTTGAGGAACTTTATAGTTTTTAACAAATATTGAATCTGATGGTAATTTTATATTCTTTATTACCCATTGAGGATCATCAGAAAAAATAAATATTTTAATATTTCTTTTGATTTTATTTTGTAAATATGCAATGCTATTTTGGTAGTATTTCGGACTACAAACGCCAAATTTCTTTATATAACGTGGTGTGAAGTAATCTCCTCGCCTAATATGTAATGAAATAGACTCTTCCTCAGTAGTAATCTTCTGATAATAATCTTGAAGCTCTATAGAAAGGGGCATCTTTGAAAGATTCAATACTCCTGAATTCAAGGCCCAGGATGCATATAATTGTTTTTGCCAATATCCTTGTAAATAAACTTCTCCTTTTCTTTGTTTCAAAAGATCAAATTTTTCTTCGCTAAAATTTTCTTCTAATACAAACTTATTGCTAATGTTATATATACACCTTATGACTCGATTTATGACTCCAGTATACTTGGATATTGCATTTTCCGTAGTTATAGGAATTGAGCCAACTGCACTTTCAATTTCTAATTTTCTTAATTTATCCGAATTGCCAAATGAATTGCAATCGTACTCAACCCTTACGGATTTTGTATTTCGAAGATATTCACCAAAAGAGTACTGAAAGAGCTGGTTCCCAATACCACCCCATAATCTCACAATGACTTTATCCATTAGTCAGTTTATTTTTTTTGTTAATTTTACAAATCAGCGGTTCAAATCACATATTCACCTACATATTTCAACATGTAATCTGCAATTTTTAAGTATGTTCCAAAAATGACTTGACAACCATCTCTATAGATGTGAACTGATACAACATTATTGTGTTTGTAATATTACAAGCATCTCACTATCAGTTAGAAGCAATAACTATGGATTAATATTTTATTTAATTTGAAGGTATTCGGGGTAAGTAACACTTAATTTGTCGTTGTACCTATTTTGTAATTCTGCAAGTTTGATAGAAGTCGCTCTATATAAAGTTTTTTGCAACCATAACTTATTCTTCTTTTTCTTTGAACTAACAAAATTTGCATACAACTCAAATTCTGAGAATGGTGAAGAATCATCTCTATTAAGAGATGATATAATAGTATCAGTCCATTTTTTACCACTTCTTTGCTCTATTATATTCTTTAATTGAACTAAGATTTCTTTGTTAAATATCATTTTATGAGAAACATACGACAATGGAGTTATAGCAAAAACGCCTATCAATTGATATATAACCTTTATATACGTCCAATGAAATTCTTCTGATTGGTAGAAAATAAATGTATCATCTTTCGTTAAAAACACATGTGGATTTATAAGAATATGGTCGGAATCAATTGTCACAAAGTTCTGACATTGTCCTATATTACCAGATAATTTTATGAGCTGCTGAAAAAGCCATCCAGATCTGTTTTCTCCTTTGTTTGTTATATAATTGATATCTTTTACGCCAAAGCCTAATACAGTATCCTCTTCAACATAAATCAAGTCATTTTTTTTTGCAAAAGATATTATTCTATCATCTGAAGGTCCAACTAGGTAAATTGCATTAATTTTATTAAGGACATTTTTTTTTATTCCCTCGATGCAAAGAGGAAGAACTAAAAGATCCTTGGCTATTATTGGAATTATCACATCGATTGGTTCATCAGATGCTTCAGGCATATTTGTTGTAGAGAATAACTTCAAAAAATTATAAATTGGATATCTAAAAAGCCTTCTTCCAATTCTATCAATATTAGTGTAATTCATTTTATTTATTTATTTCATGTACTACTTCTTTAATAGCATCCAAATAACTCATCTTATTAATTTCGTCAGGTTCAATAAATGCACCCTCCCCCCACTCATTCCACGCCGTAATAAACAAATACTCTTTACCCTGATCTTCATTCAATTCAAGTAACTGTTTAAAGTATTTTTTAAACTTTTCAGGCGTAGCACCCTTAAAAATACTACTTTTCGTCGCTCCTCTACGAGGAGAATCGTCATAGTCAACAAATGCACAATTAATAATGGTTTTATCTTTATCTTTTTCGGATTGCTTTATTATTGATTGCCATACTTGATCATAATCGAAAAATCGAGCTTCGCTCTGTGTTTTTTTCATAAAAGGAAAAATCCTTTCAATAGCTTTCTGTAAGAGACTTTTTTTCCAAAAGGAAACATAATGTGGTTGATAAGTATATTTAGAAGCCCACTGTAATTTCTCATTGCTCCTACCTCTCATTACAATAAAATATAAACCATCAAAGCCATCTTTCTTAGCTAATTTGTTCCAAAATTGACACATGTTGTACATTTCGTTACTATATGAAATAATAGCAAAAATAGGCTTATTATCATTTTTTTCATAATTATCTGATTTGAAATGTTTTCGCAAATAATTATAATGATTCTCCCAGTCATTCTCTTCTCCCAAAATATATGGTATTAGAATTGAAGGTCCAGTTTTATTAGAATTTTCTGCAGAAGGAGCCCAATCGTTTCCTTTTACATTACTCCAACTACGTTTCCAATTATTATTATCCCATATATAAAAATATTTAACATTTACAATCTTACTATCACGAAGAATCTCCGCAGGTCTTGTCAAAATATTCTGCTTATTATTAAACCAATAATGATAAACAGCAAAGCCATAAATTCCGTGATCATATGCAAGTTTTGCCTGCCATTCTACACATTCTTCATTAGAAAGATCATAGTAATTCTCATTTAAAGGAACTTTTGGCTGATTGTGGCCATCAAATATTGGTTTAGCATTCTTTACTGATACCCAGTCAGTAAACCCCTTACCCCAAAACTTATCATTCTCAGGTATCTGATGGAACTGAGGCAAATAAAGAGCAAATAGTTTTGTTGTAACTTTTCGCATAATCATTAAATAGTTAAAATAACACTTTATAGATAATTATTTAAATATTATATTGGTATGAAATAAAAAAATTGCAACTACTTGAGTATATTACAGAGCTCACCATCAGCAAATTAAACATTTCTGCCTTTAGCCATATTTGTGCAGATCTTGCTAAATACACATCAAAACACCATTTGATAATCAACAAATCAAGTCTAATTCGAGATCTGAGCAACTACAAGATTTCCAATTATTTTCAACTCAACCTTTCTAATAGGTATAAGAGATTAGATACCGAGGAATATTTATTGTAACTTATGATTTAGCCATTTGGGATTTTCATCTCTGAAGTGACCATCTATATGCAATTTGGAAAATATTCAATACTCTCTTATTATTTAAAGTATCTTATAACTTTAGCCGGCGTCCCTGCGGCTAAACAATATGATGGGAGATCATGAGTTACAACAGAGTTTGCTGCAATAATTACCCCATTTCCAATTTTTACTCCAGACATAATAGAAACTTTATCAGCAATCCACACATTATTACCGATACAGACTTCACCCTTGCTTATAATTTCACGTTTTGATGGAGCTTCGTCTAAATCGCTTCCATCAGTTTTACCATGAGAATTATCTGTTATTAACACAAATCTACCAGTTTGTAGATTATTACCAATTGTTATACGATTAGCAGCTGTAATATGCGTATATTCACCTATAGCACAATTATTTCCAATTATAATCTCGCCTTTATATGACTTAGAAAAGACCCAAGCTTCAATAATACAATGATTTTGGATTAAGGTACCATCACCTATTGATATATATTGAGGATTTACAAAATCAACAGATCTGCATATTTTGGATTTTCCAAAACACTTAAATCGTTTCTTCATCCGCCCAGTTATAAAAGCACAGGTAAATGCTTCAAACCTAATTGTAATTCTATAATCAAATATTACTTGAGAACATATACCTAATATAGTTCCACATCTAATAATAAAATTGTCTACAAAATGCTTTATATAATAATCAATAGACATAAAGAAGGATTAATATTATATAATAACAAATTTTCAAGTCCACACAAAAAGTCGAATTTAAAAGAAAAACATCGGCATTTAAAACCATGCTATGTGGCATTATTTTTAAAATAGATACTTCCAAGCCTATCTTTAAGTATTATTTTTAACACATTAAAATAAATGTGGCGCCCAATATGCAAAACTATTTATTGAAACAAAAAAGAAATAAGAAGCATAAATAATAATAGCTATTTTACCTAAAAATGGTTTATCAAACACTCCTGCGAAACAAATAGGTAATGATATAGCTTCCGCACTGGAAAAAATTTCATACATTCTTCCTCCCATCGTATTTATTGAAGAAAAAAGTGGATACATACAAAGCGATATTGTGAATATTTTCAAATACATTAATGAATACATATTTTTTCTAAATATTCTATCAATAAAAATCCAAAAAAAGAGACATGTGGTAATCCTTAAAATTTGCGGACCATTAAGAGTTCCAAATACAACTTCTGTTGAATTAGAATATGAAGAGAGATTATACTCCAAGAATGTTAAGTATTGTAAGTATGGGAAAAATACTCGGATATCAAAATCAATATAATATAGTAAATAGCACCCTATTAATAGTGATAAATAAATTAATCGTTGTTTTTTTTCAGTATTAATAAAAAATAGAATTACAAAAATAAGAGCTGTATAATGAAAGAGGGTGGCGATACATATAACAAAAAACATATACTTATATTTTTCTTGAAATTTATAATCCACAGCCACTAGCAATAATGCACTAGCTACACCAGACCTTATAGCAACAATGTCTTGCGCAATATAGCAATAAGACAAATAAATCATTATTGAAGCATATATATTCACACTGTATTTTTTTATATTATATAATCTAGCTATAATTGATAGACCGGCGAAGATAGAAAAACCAACAACAACAGGGTCTGAAAATAAGCGTGAAATAGTCACAATGAGACTAAACATAGGCTCCATTCTACCAGAAACTACACCTCTAGTAAAACCATATATATAGTTATCTGTATCTGCAGTTTCCTCAGGCCTCGTTACAGCCGCAACAATTAGAAATATTCCTATACAAATAAGAATAACCTTATTTGATGAGCCCCATTGATTCTTTAAAGGATTTTTAATAAAAAGAAATAAAGATAAGATATAACAAATAATTAATACTATTTGCGTTTTGTATAATATGAGCATCTTTGTTTAGTGTATAATAATATTTATCTATTTATACAATTTTTCTTTCAATAATTGTCTCATACCATCAGTTATTCCCCAATAATATATCACAACTATAGAACAAATAATACTAACGCTACATACTATAATAAAGCCCATCCATCCTTCAGTAACATTTATAGAGACAAGATATGGAATTAGCAACATAATAGAACCTCCCAGTATTGTATTTCCATAAACTTTAATAATAACATCACGGATAGAAAGACCTGTATATTTATTCGAGAATACAAGACATCCAATATTATTAATTCCCCAAAACAAAGCACTAATAATAAATACCATTTCAGGCGTACATCCATATTCCAAAACAATCCAATTACAAGGAAACATCATGAATAGTAGAGTACTACAAACAATATTTTGCCATTTCATCTTTCCTGAAGCATGTATAGAATATAAAATTGGTTGGTTGACAGTTTTAAAATAAAGCTCAATTAAGATAATACGTATAAAAACGTTCGTATACGTAGGATATTCTCCGAGCCAAAATTTTAATATAAAATTTATTTCCAAAAAGACTGGTATTGCCACCAAGAAATAAAGATATGTCGCTATTCTGCAACTATTGATAAGCAATCTATGGAATTTATCCAGCTCTTTAGCAGCATATAATTTTATTATTTGCGGATCTGCTGCCATTTGAAAACTAGTAATGAATTGAAATAAAATATTACTAACAGTAACAGTTAAACCTCTTGCCGCATTAACAATAGTACCATAAAATATATTTAATAAAATATTAATTCCTTGATTAGCAAATAAATTAACAGACCCGCCAAAAATATTCCATCCACTATAATATACTATTTCTCTAGTTAGATTCTTATCAAATGATATTGAAAAGACACATTCAGAAAAATTCTTTCGACAATAAATATTATAAATGAGCACAGTAGAAAAATGAAGAAGGAGCAATAAAGCCCCATAGGCTACTAATTTATCAATTGTTAAGAAAGGAAGTACGATTACTATTGCTAATTTCATTACTGCGTCATAAATGCTCATATAGGCATAAATTGACATTTTTTCATGAGCAATAAGACATGATTGAAAAGGGACCTGTATAAAAGAAAACATAAAACCGAAAATTGTAAATTGATACACATATAAAGCAGCCTGTTCACGCCCATCAGGTATATTTAAATAATTATTAAGAAACCACAATCCTATAGTCTCTGCAAGTGCCAATACAAGTATGGCAACTATGAAATGAAGACCAAGTGCAATAGAAAATGTTTTTTTTAGTTTTTCATCATCACTTTCACCTAATGCAAAGCTAAGAAATCGTTGAGTCCCAACCTGTAAAGCAGAACTAATCATAGTAAACATTGTAAGTACACCACCAACAACATTATACAATCCAAAATCAGAAGCTCCTAAAACTTGTAATACTATTCGCGAAGCATAGAGTCCAACTATCATAGTTATGAACGTTCTGAGATATAAATATAATGTATTCTTCGCCAAGCTCTTATTATTTGAAATTGTATTCTGAGTCATTATTATTAGTGTTAATAATGAACATACACTCATTTTGTATGTTGCTATTCAATCTTTTACTTGAGTTAATTATTGGTTGACTGATATACCGATACTATACTTTCAAACCACAGCTATTGTGTAATAATTGATCATAAATATTTAAGACTGGGCATTATATCATGATTATTTCCTATATAAGCAGCAAGTTATGTAAGCGTCCAAAACATAGTATACACCTTTCAGGCGAGTGCCAGTAGGCACTCGTCACTTGTCTTGGATATTAAGTTTTAATTTGTTTTCACTAACTGGTTAGACTGAGTAGTTACTTGGGCGCTTACGCAAATTATAGACTATTAACACTATTTTTTAAGACTATTCATCAAATACTTAAACATAGCATGAGAATTGTCTTAATACTTTATAAAACAAAATATAGTTCGCAGCAAGAATTTCACAATAGGGAGGATACTACAAATCATATTTAGTTTTTACAAATGATCAAATATGGTATATCTATTTCTGATTTTTTTAGCATAAGGAATAAGATTTTCAAATTCTTCCTCACTCCAAGGGATCATTTCGTTGAAAATCTTCATTAGCCCTACATTCTTATAGAATTCATTAACCTTATAAGGATCATTATGGTATTTCTTAGCAATAAGAGTTTGAGCCCAACCAACTTGAATACCATGGATTGTTGATTTATTAGGGAAATACTCATCAATAGCATGACTGATAAGATGTTCTGCGCCGCTAGTTCCCCGGGTATTACCAGATATAATCATACCAAGACCAGATGTTACAAGTCCATTAACAAGATCAAGAATCATGTTGTCAGAAAACACATCATCTTCTGAATATCTTAACATAGGGAGTGCAGATTCTTTCGCCAACATGAAAGCAAGTTCATTGATTGGTTCTCCTATTTCATTATGAGCAAGAAGCCAATCTTGAATTGCAGAAAGATTAGAAACTAAATCAGCAACACCCGCCATGAAAAGAACCCTAGGAGACTTCTTAATAACATCTATATCAACCAAAATCCCTATAGGCGGTTGTACGCCAAGACTTATCTTCTTTCTATTCTCTGTGAGACGTGCTACACAAGAGTATATAGCATCGTTTGATAACGCAGAAGGTACTGTAATGTAGGGCTTATCCATTTTGCTGGCACTGTACTTCACAATATCGAGTACACTACCGCCACCAAAAGCAATCATAAGTACATCCTCCGATTTACATTCGTCGATAATAGCATTTGTCTCAGATAATTGTCCCCCTTCTACAAGAATTACCTTATAAAACGTATCTGTACCTAGCTCTTCCTTGTAAGCTTCGTATAGGTTTTCCTGGGTAATTAGTATCTTTTTGGGAAAAACGAGATGCGCTTCACTCAGAAGCCGATCCATATTCCCAAGTATATGTTTGCCTGTCTTGACAATGACGGGTGTTTTGACTAAGTTGTAGAACATATCCTTTACAATAAAGATTCGTACAACTCTTTTATTGAGTTAAATACGTACTTTGGCTTGATATCTGATTTTTCAATTTCTTCAATAGTAGCTTCTCCTGTAAGAACACATATTGAATCAACTCCTGCATTAATTCCTACAGCGATGTCAGTATAAAGACGATCGCCAACAGTGGCAACATCTTCAGGTTTGAGTCTCCATTCTTTCATGACTGCCTCTACAATATACTTGTCAGGCTTACCGAGATACAAAGGTTTACGTTCTGTGGCAACCTCAATCATTTCACAGATAGCTCCACAATCAGGTATAAACTTGTTTTCAAGTACAGGACAACGCAAATCGCAATTGGTAGCTACGAAAGGAATATCTCTACTAATGTACCAACATGCCCCTACAAGTTTCTCGTAAGTAAGTTCAACATCGAAACCAACTAAAACATAATCAATATCTGGTTCGCGATAATCCAAAGGCACTATTGAAAAACCTTCTACTTCTAACTCGTACTTTAATGATTCTGTACCTACTATATATAGTTTGGCATTTGGCTTGTTTGCTTTCAAGTAAGCAACTGTTGCGTTAACAGAAGAAGCAATATGTTTCTCTGTGCAATCAATTCCTAACTTATGAAGTTTTTCTACGTATGTAAACTTACTCTTTGAGGAGTTGTTTGTCATAAAGGTGTAGTGCACACCTCTTTCTTGAAGCAAATGGAAGAACTCCATTGCTCCAGGGATTAGTGTGCTCTCGTTATAGATGGTTCCATCCATATCGAGCATGAACATTTTTTTTTCTTTAAGTGTTGACATCAAAAGACGTATTTACTTGAAAAGCTCCTCTGCTGCTGCAAGATCCTTATGATTATCAATCTCAAACCAGCGACCTTCAATATTATAAGGATAAAACTCTATTTTACTGAAAATCTGATCAAGAGCCACCTCTGTCCAAGAATTACGATTACCCTGTTTCTCAATAATGTCAATACACATATCGAAGAGAATGTTACCTGCCTCCACACCAATCTTGTAAACATCGATAGAGGTAGCATAAGCTTCTTCTGGATTAATCTGCTTGCTGATATGAGCAACGGTTTCATTGTCCACCGTTATTTTCATAGACTCCTCAATATAACGACCATGCTCACATGCTACCATATTTACTTCATTAGAGTTGATAAGCCCTGTCTCAATGTTTGCATCATGGAAAACATCTGAGTTCATAAGGAGGAATTCACTATCACGAACAAAATCCATAGTCATATAGAGCGAGAACATGTTATTAGTAGTGTCGTAAACCTCGTTCTCAATTACATGCACGAATGGATAATTTTTTCTCAAAAAAGCTTTGAGAACCTCACACTTGTACCCTGCAACAACATAAATGTCCTTAATACCATTTTCAACAAGGTTCAAAATCTGTTTCTCAATAATTGGCATTCCGTTTACAGGAACCATACATTTAGGAACTTTGTTTGTAATTGGACGCAGACGAGTTCCAAGGCCTGCTGCTAAAAGAACCGCTTTCATTATATAAAATATATTTACACATCAACTTGTGATAATTCTTATAATTGTAATCGTTCAGGTATCGTCAATAAGGTATAATGATATCTGAGTAGTTATAATGGCTATAATATTTATATTATCTTTCTGCCCTCATCGGATTCTCTACGAAATCTTTATATACTAAACAAATACTATCTTCAATATCTGTTTTATATATCCAACCAAGTTTAGTAAATTTACTAACATCAAGCAATTTACAGGGGAATATCATTGGGATGAGTCACATCCCATTTTATATCTCCTTCGTAGCCGACTACTTTAACAGCTAACTTTATAACACTTATGATAATCAACCATTTATCTATTCCTGCATTGATTGTTTCATTACTACTATAGTTGTTCATTAAGAACACACGAAGGTTAGTAAGGTCATTAACGTCCAAAAACTCTTTTAATGAACTCCCATTACCCCAACAAATCCTTCTTTCAATCGCAACTTTTTAGCTTCATAAAAAACAACGGATGAGAACTGGAAGTACATAGCTATGTTCTGGATGATAGTTACCATTTGAACCATAAAAATTAATTAGCATCACACTAATATAATCTGTGCCATACTGACGATTTAAAAATTCACAACATTTCTGTTCACTGATTATAGCAAAGGTGTATACCTCATTGGTCTTTTCAAGTCCACTTGCAGGCAATCAACTCTCCGACATGGGTTGTGAGCCATACGAAGATAAATAAACGATGAACCAAAAGTATCATGTTATCGTACATGAAATCGGCAAGTACATTCTGATTGGCAATGATTCCTCCCACTTTTACCGCAACAAGAAACACATATCGGGCTTTCCCTGTTTAAAGAAATCCTCTATTTACTCTTGTCAACACAAATCAAGTTCCTTTGCATACGAGTTATAATATTAGTGTAACCTTGATATTGGAGTTCTCACACAATAGCACTTCAAACCATTTCACCATGTCCCGCTATATATCTTTGACACTTTCTCCATAACAATATCCTATCTGTTATTTTACCAGACCTTTTTCTAGATATTCAGCAAGATTAGTACGCATAACAGAAGCTACATGATCGGCAGCAACTTTCTGCATATCATGCTTTACCATTATTTCAACAAGCTGCTCAAAAGAAGTGGTTTGCGGATTCCAACCGAGTTCGTTTTTGGCTTTAGTCGGATCCCCCAAAAGATTCACCACATCAGTGGGACGATAAAAGTCTTCTGAAACAGCAACCAATACTTTACCCGTTTTGATGTCAATACCTTTTTCATTTATTCCTTCTCCTTCCCACCGAATTTCAATACCTGCATAACGAAAAGCAAGGGTAGCAAACTCACGGACTGTATGCTGCACTCCTGTTGCAATAACAAAATCTTCAGGCTTATCATGCTGAAGGATAAGCCACATACACTCTACATAATCCTTGGCATATCCCCAATCACGGAGAGAATCTAAATTACCAAGATACAGGCAATTTTGTTTGCCTTGGGCAATGCGTGCGGCAGCAAGAGTAATTTTACGAGTTACAAAGGTTTCGCCACGGCGTTCTGATTCATGATTGAAGAGAATACCTGAACAGCAAAACATGTTGTATGCTTCACGATATTCCTTAATAATCCAGAATCCATAAAGTTTAGCTACAGCATAAGGTGAATATGGATGAAAAGGTGTCTTCTCATTCTGAGGCACTTCCTCCACCTTACCATATAGTTCGGAAGTAGAGGCTTGGTAAATGCGACAAGTTTTTTCAAGTCTAGACTGGCGTACTGCCTCAAGTATCCGTAATACACCTACAGCATCTACATCAGCTGTAAATTCGGGCGAATCAAAACTCACCTGCACATGACTCTGTGCTGCAAGGTTATATATCTCATCAGGACTAACTTTATTTACCACCTGCACCATCGACATGGAATCACCCAGATCGGCGTAATGCAAATGAAAATTTGACACTCCCTCAAGATGAACAATTCGCTCACGATAATCTACTGAGGAACGGCGAATAATCCCATGTACTTCATAACCTTTTTCAAGAAGAAATTCTGCTAAATACGAGCCATCTTGCCCCGTAATTCCTGTAATCAATGCTCTTTTCATACATAAAGTTAATCACCAATTTTAACATATCACCTAAGATAAAAGCATCTTTGGACAGCTTTATCACAAATTAAGTCAAAAATTGGATTGATTTTTAGTATTTGTTGTTATTTACTCCGATAGTCAGTGTCGATAAGTTCTCATAATCTCTACAGCCTTTAATAATCTCATCAAAATATTTCTTGAAGTATCCCAATATAGATACCCCTGCATTTTACAAGTAGAGATAGTTCCACAGAGTTTTTAGAAAGATGAAGATGGATACGTTAGTCTTTTACTTCTTCCCAAGGATAGGGGTTATCCACCACATTTTGAAACTCTTCGATGGCTTCCTGCTGTTCCGTCGTAATCAATGTAGAATTCCACAAAGCGATAATGGCACGACCTTTTTCAACCAAAGGCTCGTCGAAGACTTCACCATAACAAGCTGTAAGCAAACGAAGTTTCAACAACGAAGCAGGGAGAGCATCAAGAAGATCCCAGCAACAATTCAGAATTACCTGAATATGTTCCAGTTTCTCACCATGATCAACGAATGAGGCATTATACCCCATCAGTAGGGCAAGACAGACATTAGCTTGTTCTTCAATTGTGGAACCTTTAGCAACAGAATCATACAAAGCCGTAGTCAGGCGGTAAACCTCACCGTTACGACGGGACAGATCATCGCTATAAATGGGACTCCCGTCCATACCCAAGTACATCAGATCGTGCGCGGCACGCTGAAGAGTGATTGCTTCTTCGGAAAGAGACATGATTAATTAAAAATTAAAAATTAAAGATTAAAGATTAGCCAATTACTTCTATAAGATCAGGATGAATAGTAGCCATGGCAACAGCAATGACACCTTGTATCTCAATGACTACACGACGATCACGGGCACCTTTCACTTTCAGGAAAACTCCCTCCTGACCCTCAAAGTCACCACCGATGATGCGAACTTTCGTACCTTTCGACAAATTCAGTTCATCAGGTTGGAAGTACATAAGATGATCGTTGTAAGTTCCGGCTACAGCAATGAAACGTTGCATCTCATTATCTGGGATAATTATCTTCTGACCACTGCGGCTATCGGTGATATATTGCAAGTAAGTAACTTTTGATTTGACACACTTCACCTCGGAAGGACAGGCATGGACAAAAAGCAGATTGTGAATGACAGGAACCAAAATACGGACTTTCTTCCCTTTCTTCATACTAATCTTGTATTGCATGGGGACGAAACAATCCAACTTTTCTTTTTCGAGTAGCCGCATAGCATCAGGCTCTCTGCGATAAGTGGCACGCATAGCATACCATACTTCAGTCTCTTTTTCCGTTTCCATTCGGTAGTTTTTTTTCAGAAAGGGCATTCCTCTAGGGCTTTAAAATCCTTGCATACGCCTGAATTTCAACCACTTACAAACACTTTATATAAAATACAGCAAGCTTTGTACCCCTTTTGCCTATTTATTTTCCGTAACTGTGCATTACCTTAAGTTCCTTACAGGTAAAAAGCTATAAACGAATGTGTTAAAGAGAATTATTATCTTTTAATTGTTCGTTTAAAAAACAGCATTTCAACCTGTATCTGTCCTAAGATTCTTTTGCCAAAAAGACAAGTTTAAAAACACAATTTTATTTTAGGGATAACTATTTATAGATTAGTAATATGTGACACTAATTAAAAAGCAAATCGATTTTATTTATCAGAATATTTTGTTATTTCATTTCAAGACATTATCTTTGTGCACATTAAACGAACGATTAAAAAACACCCTCTACTTACTACAATCATTATTGACAGTAATCAGTTTCTTTCTATTTTTATCCTCTATTTTTATCCTCATCACAGCTTATTTTGATAACTTCTCAATGTTGCATTTCTTTTTTTAATAATGTACGCATGTATACATACGCACAGGCGCGTATTTCCCTACTTTTTCTTTAAACCTTGTTACACACACTTTATATGAATAGGTAGGTGGGGCTACCACCTATTACGTCGTTTTGTGTATCACACACAGAACAGAAAAGTTTCATTTTTCTATACTATAATGACAGATTTCACGATAATAACAGTTAATTTTGCTTTCGAATGCAAATTTAAAATAAATTACTAACATCTAAAATTGTGGTTTTATGATTAAAAAAACACAATCTTGAGCATTGAGCTCATAAGTAAAGATGCCTGCGGCATCGAGATCGAGAGAAAAGGAAACAGGATCGACATCCTGTTGGTTGAAAATGAACCGGTTGACCAGCAGGTCATAGTCAGGGCGGAAGAAAGAATAGAGTTCCTCACTCCCTGGATAAACATGCTTATCCATCATAAAAAAGAGGCGGGACTCAAAGGAACAAAGCATCTGGCAAGGAAGCTGTACCGCATGGCAAGGTTCGAAAAAGGAAAGCATGAGGAAGGATTTCTGACGTTGGAAAGCATTAATACCGAAATCATTAGCTTAAGGAAAGAAATCAGGGAAGAGAAAGCGGGAATGGAAAAGAAGAAGGAAAAGATGTAGGAATTCAAAATTGTGCAAAAACGCCTTTTTCAACCGAAAAGGCGTTTTTGTCATTCCGGATATTATACCCTACTTCGCACCGCCAACAAGGCAGACTAAAACAACTAACAAAGAAATGGAAAATATTCCGGTTACCGCATACAGCGGATTCAGCAACGTTCGGGGAGAGATAACCCTGAGAAAAGTAATTGAAAACATCACAAAGGGAGTACACGCAAAACTTGTATTCAAAATAAGACTGCTCGTCAGCCAGGGAAAGACAGAAGAGGCAAACAATGTGAAGAAGCAATTGCCATTCTACACCGTCACGGCAGGATACAGCGAAAAAAGACAAGCTTACAGCATCACAAGGTACACGCATGTCATCCTGTTGGACATTGACGACCAGCCCGAAGAGAAGTTGGAAGACTTGAGGGAGAAAATCAACAAGGATCCTAACACGCTGGGCAGTTTCCTCACTCCAAAGGCACATGGATTCAAGATATTCGTGTTCCTGCAGACGGAAGATGCCACCACTCTCAGGGAGACATTCTCTAACGGAGAAAAGGACTTTGCTGCGTTGGAGAAATATCACAGGATGATGTATGATACCTGCAAAGAATACTATGAAAAGCTGCTGGACGTGGAAGTGGACGGAAGCGGAAAGGATATATCAAGAGGATTCTTCACTTCTTTCGATGAAAAGGCATATCTGAATGAAGAACTTATGAAAGAGGTCGATGAGATACTGACCGGTATTGTGCCGCCTGAAAAACCGCAGACGGGGAGAAAGAAGAGTGGGAAAGCGATGAGTGAGAGTGATAAGGTGGTAAGTGATAGGGTGATAAGTGATAAGGCGGAAGCTGAGCCGTGGGAAAGGATGGAATTCAACAAGGCGGTACTCGCAGTAAAGAGGATTGCTAAATTCGAACCGGGAAGCAGGGACAGCTTCATATTCGCTCTGGGAAACAAATGTTATGCAAAAGCATTGGAAGAGGGCGTGGCAATTCGTTTGGCTCAGGAAAATTTCGGCGGTGAAGGGTTCGATGTGGCTGTGCCCATACACAATGCATACATCTATACCGACAAGACGGAGGAAGCAGCCATCCATCATAAGGAAGAGAAGCCGGACATTATCAACCAAGTACTCGACTTCCTGAAGGCACATTATGATATCCGAAGGAATGTAATACTGGACAGGCTGGAATACCTAAACTTCGATGAGAAAGAAGAGAGATGGAAAGGCAGGTTCCGACCTATGAGGGCAAGAAGCTACAACTCCATATTCCTGGCCCTGCAACTGGCAGGCATCAAGTGTTTCAGGAATTATCTGCAGGCGGTCATTGACTCCACCTATGCCAGGGATTTCAACCCGTTCACAGACTACGTAGAAAAACTGGAACCCTGGGATGGAGAGACAGATTATATCGGCCGGCTGGCGAATACGGTACAGGCGGAAGATCAGGAGTTCTGGAAAGAAAGTTTCCGCAGGTGGTTCGTGGGAATGCTGGCATGTGCACTGCAGGACGAGCAGGTCAACCATCTTGTGATCATCCTGTACTCCGAGCAAGGAAAAGGAAAAAGTACCTGGATACGCAGGCTCTTACCTCCCCAGTGGAGGGAGTATTACCGGAACGGAATGGTGAACCCGGACAACAAGGACCACCAGCTGCTGCTCAGCACGCACCTCATCATCAATATGGAAGAATTTGAAGGGGCCAGGATAGGTGATCTGGCCGGATTGAAACGGGTCATCACACAGGAAAGCGTGACGGAGCGGAAAGCATACGACATGCAGGCATACAATTTCATACGGCATGCATCCTTCATTGCCAGTACGAACAATCGCCAATGCCTGCAGGACATAGGCGGAAACCGGCGTTTCCTCCCCTCCTCCATCATTACACTGGATTATCGCACACCGGTCAATTATGAGGGGATATATGCGCAGGCCTACGCGTTGATAAAGGAAGGATACCGGTACTGGTATGAAGGAGAGGAAATAAACGAGCTGAACCGGCACAATGAACTGCACCGCATGAAAGATCCCGTGGAGGAGAACCTGCTCGTATACTTCCGCAAGCCGCAACCGCAGGATTACTGCATAAAATGGATGCCGGCGGCAGCCATACTCAGCAAGATCGCCATTTACGGAAAGATACAGGTGAACAGGCAGACCATACAGACATTGGTAATGTCACTGGAAAAGTACGGTTTCCGGACAAGAAGGAATGAACAGGGAAGTACGGAATATGAAGTGGTGGACATACAAAACGATGAAGTGGACAAGGGATTCAAATAAGTGGAGCCGGGTATTGCCAGACATAAGTGCATCGCCCGATGCAGATAAGTGAGAAGGCCATCGCAGATATAAGCGTTGGCCGATACAGATAAGTGCGCAAGCCAACGCAGATATAAGCATTCGGTTTGCGCATTATAGGATTATTCCCCCTGAGATAAAGCTCGCTTACCCCCACTCGATATCGTCAAAAAAAGTTTGAAATCGTAAAATAAAGAATGCCATTTCAGAATTAACATTCTAAATACCAACGCTATACGATTTTTCTTTAAAATTTATTGATTTTAGAATCTATATATGATCGTTTCCCGTTATTTTTGTCTTAGTCCATTTCAGCCTATATAAAAATTGCATTTTCCACATCAAAATGTAACATGAACTGGAAATATTTAACTCGACTGAAATCAAGGAAGGGAACAATATTTAAATCCACTAAAATTAGAATGATATGACACTACAAGAAGACAGAAAATTCAACAGGATTCAGAAGGGGAAATCCTGCGTAGGGTATGCAGAGTTTAAGGACAATTGCTGGAATTTTTCTATAATTTCCACGCACGAGCATTCGGATGTCCTTACCAACGAGTATCTTGCCGGGTTCATACAGGGAGAACTACAGGGCGAGGATATGATACGCGCATCACGCAACAATACTTGGAAGAACTCCTACTTGTGTGACACAAGCCATACATTTCCCCATACGTGCCCTCCGGAACCGAAAGACTTGAAGAAAGCGGAAAATTCGCTGAAAAGCAACTACCTTTTTACTACAAAATGGATAAGAGACAATCGGGAAGAACCGGCTATTGGCAAGTATGTGAAAGCGATAGAAAGGCTATTTTATCGAATGTGGGGTATATACGATGCCTTGTCTTGCGGGTATATACGCTCCATTGACGAAGTGAAGAATGACCTTTTCAATTGGGATACATTCAGTTTAGGCTACGGGGAAGATAAAATATCTTTCGGAGACATCTACTTTATCAATACTCAGATGGACTTGATGGATGCCGTGGCCAACTCACTGGAAAGCACATACGGTTTGCACAAGCCCGACCATTGTTCCGCTTTCGTCAAACGGACAGATGACGGAGACATCGTATGGACGCACAACAGTTGGTGCGGCTACCTGTCGAATTCACACACGATTTCCTACACAATCCGCAATAATGAGGGAGGGATCGACTTTGTGTCACAGAATTCGTATTGTTTCGGGCAAGTAGGCAGCAACATGGATTTTGGATTCAACAAACATGGCATTTGCTTCAATGAAACTACTCACCGTTATTCATACAATCCCATGTCGCAGTCGCAAAAAGAAGAGGCAGTATGGCTGTGTTGGCGTTCTGCTGCTGCCGAAATGTTCGCGACAGACATTGATGATTTCTTCAACTACATAAAAACCAGCAATTCGGGCACCTATCTGAACGGTTATATGGTTATTGATGCCAATACGAAAGAAATGTCATTGATAGAAATGAGTTATAAACGCTTTGCAATGTTAAGGTGCGGAAAGGATAGTTGCTTAACCGGGAAATATGAACCTGAAAATGAATTCGATCCGGATTTGGATTATGATAAGCACCTGATGACTAATGAATATATCTTGGGAGTAAACTATCCGGTATTCAAAAAAGTGGCGTATGACTTAGGCTCCACAGACAACAGGCCACTCAGGCGAGTGCAGTTCTTTGACATGATTGGGAATGTGAACAATGAGGAAGACGCAAAAGCATTGATTACCCACATAGCAGATGATGAGCCACTGTCCATCTATGGACGTTGGGACTTGGGATTTGGAACAACGGAATACCCCAGAACCATTCCTGACGGAGCAGTCGACTCTAAGGCGTTTTCTGCAAACAAGGTTCTTGAATTACTTTCAAGTCTAAAGTACGAACCGTCCGATGAAGGCACGAAAACTTCATTTTGGATGCTGTACGGGGTAGCCTGGTTCAAGGGCAAGCCTTTCGTATGGTCACAGTCACCATGGAAAGAATACAAAGATGATCCGGCGAAAGACTTCGTACCGGATGAACTGACCGGGAAGTGGCATCAAACCAAATTGTTCCTCAAATAAAGGGGAACCGATATAAAGATAAGAGATACTATCAATTGTTGACAATAGTATTTCTTATCTTTTTATTTATCAACGATCTAAGGTCTTCCCAGATACCTGAATATCAATTCCACCTGCATGGAAGTAAATATCTGCTGGCGCTTTTTATAGCCTGTCTGAAGCAAGGCTTCGCTCAGTTGCAGGTTATATCTAAACCATTGTGCCAAGCGGTTCAGGGCAGACACGGGAGAGATATTCGGAGCATAAGCCTCGGCAAGCTCACGTTTGGAGTAAGGGCGTACGGGCCAGGCTTCTTCAGGGGCCTTTTCATTTTCATTACTTGTTTTCATAAGAGTTATTTTATTGATTATCATAGCATAAAGATAAGCATTTTATATTACATATAGCTCACCTTAGGCAAATACTTTTCACTCTTTATCATGCAGTTTCATGAAGGAATAATCTCTTTCATTATTCACCCCTCAGCACATCGTACCTTTGTTTCGTTCACCACGGGAAGCACAGTATTTCACTGAACTTACACGGGTGAAATTCATCCTTCATTTTTTATTTTTAATTCATAATTCACAACTATGGCATTGAATTACAGTATTGCAATGATGGGCAATCCAATGAATCAGGAAGAGGCCAAAAAAGCGTATGCGAAAGCGCAGGTTTCGCAAGAGTTATCACTAAAAGCACTCGCCAAGAGAGTATCATCGCAGACCACCGCCAGCAGGGCGGACGTGACTGCCGTTATCATCGCTACCGTCGAGAATATGATTGACGGCCTGCGGGCAGGAGAACAGGTAGACTTCGGAGACCTGGGAAAATTCCGGTTACAGATAACCAGCCGGGGGGCGGAAACGGCGGAGAAATTCACGGCTGCCAACATTACCGGAGTCAATATTCAGTTTATCCCCGGAGAAGATCTGAAAAACATCTTCGCCGGTATGGAGTTCTCACCGGTCCCTACCCGTGCTGCCACACGCGCCGTGCTCAAAGCACAGAAGGCAGGACAGACCACTGTGGATATTTCCAAAACGCCCACACCGGGAGGAGACGATGGAGGAAACACCGGTGGAGGTGGAAATTCAGGAGGCGACGGAGGTATAGAGGATGATCCGCTGGGATAGGATCTAAAGGCGCAGCCTTTAGAAATTAATAATGAAAGAATTAATAATTAAAGGCGCGCTATCACTAAATCACTAATAACTAAATAACAGTTATATGGAAAAAAAATCAAATTCAACCTGGAGTGTGATCATCAAAGTGGTAATTGCCGTGGCGTCTGCCCTGGCAGGCATATTCGGACTAAATTCCTGCATGAAATAGACTATGAGAGCAGGAAGTTTTTATCAGAACTATCGGGAGGTAAAACTCTTGGTAGTTCATTGTTCAGCAACACGCTGTAACAAGAATTTCTCCGTAGAAGCTCTTCGAAGATGTCATTTGGCAAGAGGCTTTGCAAGCATCGGATATCATTTCTACATCACACGTGACGGTGAAGTACACATCTGTCGTCCGGTTCACCAGATCGGAGCACATGCTACAGGATGGAATGACAAGAGCATCGGCATCTGCTACGAAGGCGGACTGGATGAATGCGGCCGACCGGCGGATACAAGGACGTATGCCCAGAAATGTTCCCTACTCGATTTGCTGCGACAACTGAAAACAGATTATCCGCAAGCCAGCATATTGGGACATTATCAGCTCAGTAATTCCATACACAAGGCGTGTCCGTGCTTTGATGCAAAAGGGCAATATCGGGGGCTTTAAGCTCCTGATACTAAAGGTAAACCATGGAGAATTTCCTCTATGGCGGAATATATGAACTATTTCGGTCAAGGCCCCGAAGAAAAGTTTATCCTAAGTATTAAAAAGTCGAATAGCACTATTACAGACTGCCTGTTTACGTATGAGAAGGAGTATACCAAAACTGATACAACAACCACAAAGTATATATTTACAGCCCAGAGAAAAGAAAAAAAACGCTTCACTCTCTACTATCAGATGTTGATGTTCTTTGCTAATGGAGGCGGTACTTGCTATGTTCTTTCAGCAGGAAACTATAAAGACAACCAACTGCTGAACAAGAATATGATGAGCAATGCGATCAATGCTCTTGAAAAAGAGCGGGAAATAACAATGGTTGTGATCCCCGAAGCAGTGCATTCTCCGGATTGTGCAAATATTCAAACGATGGTTCTGGATCATTGCAGTAAAATGCAGAATCGTTTTGCTATTCTTGATGTTCAAGCCAAAAGTTCGGAGAATCAGACTATGATGGAGCAAGTAAAAGAGTTCCAGACCAATATCGGCAACAATGGCCTGTCATATGGAGCAGCCTACTATCCGTGGCTTGAGACAACAATACTGGGAGATAAAGATATTACAGCCGATATGTTTTCTTGGTCTGCTGACAGTGAGCTTGATTTCAAGGCATTCTTTCCCAAAGATTCCGGCATTTTGAATTATACAAATGCAACAATTGATGAAATCATAAAGAACCAGGAAACGCCGGATAATAAAAAGAATGAATTTCATCAAGTTTTATTGCAGAACTGGAGCATATATCAGTCGATGATAAAGACTGTGAAGGCATCCCTTAATTTACTGCCACCTTCCGCAGCCATGGTAGGTATCTACACCATGGTGGATAATACGCGCGGTGTATGGAAAGCACCTGCAAATGTTTCAGTCAATTACGTTAACAGACCGGAGGTAAACATCAATAACAGGGAACAAGAGGATCTAAATGTACCTGTAAATGTCAAGGCAATTAATGCAATACGTTCCTTTATCGGCGAAGGCATAAAAATCTGGGGCGCCCGTACATTGGATAGCAATTCACTGGATTGGCGATATATCAACGTGCGCCGTAGCATGATTTTCCTGGAAGAATCCGTCAAAAATGCAGTTCATGCCTATGTATTCGAACCTAATGATGCAAAATGCAGAAGAGCTAGCTAAATTTAGTTAAGGCACTATCTACTATTTACATAGAATTGTGGGTAGTGCCTATAAAAAGTTCCTTCAAGCCTTCTTTCACTTGTTCAGGCGCTTCATCATTATACAATTAAAGGATCAGGTGTTGAGTAAGTCTTTCCTTTTGAACTATTGATCAATTCACTCATTGTTTTCTCCTTTTATCATAGTTAATAACATCTTGAAACGTTCAACTGCATGTAATGCGTGGGGGACATTAGCCGGCATAATGATTATCTCACCTGCCTTTAGTCTGTGAGGGATACCTCCGACATGTATTTCAACTTCCCCATCAAGAATTTGTACCAGAGCATCAAAAGGTGCAGTATGTTCACTTAACCCCTGTTCTTTATCGAAAGAGAATAGAGTTACATTTCCTGCCTGATTTTTAATAATCTGTTTACTAACTATTCCACCACTGGCATAGTCTACCTCTCCAGCGATATTAAATACTGTTGCATACGCAAATGTTGTATTAGTTTTCATATCTCATTTATTTTTTAAATTGATTAATGCAAAATTAGTGCTATTCTAAAATAGAATTTGTAACAAATGTTACAAGGTATCACAAATATCCTTATCTTTTAATATAGATAACTATTATGTTGCAAAACAAAAACAACAAATACATGGTTCATTTCTATTTCTGCTCTAATACAACATTATATCAATAATGAAAACAACACTTTATGCGTATTGTTTCTTCCAGAACGTAATTCAGATTTGGCAGTGTAAGCGAGTTGCAAATTCAGAACATCGAATCATCTATTCAGTTCATGAGGATACAATTGAAATATACGTCTTCTCTATGAGATACCATTATACCAAAAAGTAAACGGTGAAAAATGTATCTCATTTCCTTATTTAGAATTATATAAATAGCACAAAAAAAAGCAATTACATCCCTTGTAACTGCTTGATTTTCAAAAGAGCGGAAAACGGGGCTCGAACCCGCGACCCTCAGCTTGGGAAGCTGATGCTCTACCAACTGAGCTACTTCCGCATTTATCCCATTCAAAGACGGTGCAAAGGTAAAAGAAGTTTTTTTATATTCAAAAATAAAAATGTACTTTTACAGCCACAAAAGTGAAAAATCCATGAAACGAATCATACTAATCACCGGAGGGGCACGCTCAGGTAAAAGTAGCCATGCAGAAAAACTGGCACTAAGCCTTTCTCCTAATCCTGTTTACCTTGCTACTGCACGCATCTGGGACGAAGAATTCCGGCAACGCGTCATCCGCCATCAGCAAAGACGTGGACCGGAATGGACAAATATCGAGGAAGAAAAACAGCTAAGCCGTCATCAATTATCCGGGCGAACTGTATTGATAGACTGCGTAACCTTATGGTGTACAAACTTCTTTTTTGATGTAAATGCAGATACTGACAGTGCCTTGGAAGCTGCCAAGGAAGAATTCGACCGCTTTACAAAGCAAGATGCCACTTTTATCTTTGTCACCAATGAAATTGGTATGGGAGCTACTTCGGATAATGAAATCCAGCGTAAATTTACAGATATGCAGGGATGGATGAACCAATATATTGCCGAATATGCAGACGAGGTATGGCTGATGGTATCAGGGATAGAGGTGAAGGTAAAATGAGAGAGCAATAGAGTAGTAAAGTGATAGAGTGATAAAACAATAAACAGATGAAAACATTTAAAATCGTACGACCGGACGAGAGTATCCGCCCGGCATTGATTGATAAAATCAATAATTTAACTAAACCGAAAGGTTCATTGGGCACTCTTGAAGAGTTGGCTTTGCAGATAGGCTGGATACAACAAACCCTGTCCCCCACCCTGCGACATCCGCAGAATATTATTTTTGCTGCCGATCATGGCATAGTAGAAGAAAAGGTCAGCCTTTCACCCAAAGAAATTACCTGGCAACAGATCAGTAACTTCCTACATGGAGGCGCAGGAGTGAACTTCCTTTGTCGCCAACATGGATTTACCCTGAAAATAGTAGATGCCGGTGTAGATTATGATTTACCATACGACAAGGGTATTATCAATATGAAAGTACGAAAAAGTACACGGAACTATCTGTATGAGGCAGCCATGACGGAAGAAGAAATGGAGCTTTGCCTGGAACGCGGTGCAGAAGTGGTACGCCGCTGCCATGAAGAAGGCAGTAATGTGCTCAGTTTTGGAGAAATGGGTATAGGAAATACTTCTTCTTCGTCCATGTGGATGACCTGTTTCACCGGAATACCTTTAGAACAATGTGTAGGAGCAGGTAGCGGACTGGATAATGCGGGTATCCGCCATAAATACGAAGTGCTGAAACAATCGCTCGATCACTATAAAGGAGACGGATCACCGCGTGATATCATCCGTTACTTCGGCGGACTGGAAATGGTTATGGCAGTAGGTGCCATGCTACAGGCAGCCGAACTAGGCATAATTATCCTGGTAGATGGTTTCATCATGACAAACTGTATTCTGGCTGCTGCCAAACTATATCCCGAAGTAATGAATTATGCCATCTTCGGGCATTGTGGAGATGAAACCGGACATAAATTGTTGCTCGACAACATGGAAGTAAAACCATTGCTGAATCTTGGATTGCGTCTGGGCGAAGGAACAGGTGCTATTTGCGCCTATCCTATTGTAGAATCCGCCATCCTGATGATTAACGAAATGGATAACTTTGCACATGCATCCATAACAAAGTATTTTTAACTATATGAAAATCCTCGCAGCACTCATATTTTTCACGCGCCTTCCTTTCTGGAGGATCAAAGAAGTCCCGGCAAAGTACTTCAAGCGTATCGTTCCCTACTGGCCATTAGCCGGATGGTTAACGGGCGGTATCATGGTCGGTGTTCTATGGGTGACTGCCCAGGTGCTGCCCGTATCTATCGCATGGTTGCTCGCTATTCTATCGCGGCTGCTCATCACTGGTTGCCTGCACGAAGATGGATTGGCCGACTTTTTCGACGGCTTCGGTGGAGGAACAACCAAAGAGCGCACACTTGCCATCATGAAAGACTCTCAGATAGGAAGCTATGGAGTCATAGGATTGATAGGTTATTTCCTATTATTGTTTTTACTCTTGGAAAATCTACCGTTAAAGTTAATCTGCGCCCTTGTCATTTGCGGCGATTGCTGGTCTAAATTCTGTGCATCTCAAATTATCAACTATTTGCCTTATGCACGAAAAGAGGAAGACAGCAAGGCTAAAGTTGTGTACGACCGTATGACCTGGCAAGAATTGCTGACAGGATTCATCTGTGGACTTTTCCCCATCGTATTATTCCTGCCGATAGATTTCTGGCTCGTTACAATTTGCCCGATTCTCACATTTATCTTCCTGTACCGATTGATGAAACATCGTCTTCAAGGTTATACGGGAGACTGCTGCGGAGCTACATTCCTGCTTTGTGAACTATCATTCTATCTGGGTGCCGCTATCTTGCTATATGCACATATCAGGTACGGTAATCCAGACTTTATCAATGCTTATTTAAAATAGTCATCCTATGGAAGTTACATTTATCAGACACACTTCGGTCGACGTCCCTCCCGGAGTATGCTACGGACAATCAGATGTCCCCTTGCGTGACAGTTTTGAGCAGGAAGCTGCCATTACTTCTGAGAATTTGAAGACTTACCGTCCGCAAGGCAGGGATTTCGATCACGTATATACCAGTCCTTTATCTCGTTGCGTACGCCTCGCGACCTATTGTGGATACCCGGATGCAGAACATGACAAACGAATTATGGAAATAAACTTCGGAGATTGGGAAATGCAGAAGTTTGATGAAATAAGTGATCCGAGATTGAAAGAGTGGTATACCGATTATATGAATGTACCCGCAACAAACGGAGAGTCATTCGCCATTCAATATCAACGTGTTGCCAGTTTCCTGGATGAGCTGAAAGAAAAAGAGTACGCACAAGTTGCCATCTTCGCACACGGTGGCGTACTGATTTGTGCACAACTCTATGCAGGAACCGTCAAACCGGAAGAGGCATTCAGTGCCCTGACACCTTATGGAGGAATCATTCAACTGAAAATCTAATCACCCGTTTTCGGCCATGTGAAGATGACCAGCGGTCCTTCATGTGTGTCTGACTGTACCTTGTAAATACCTCCGAAAGCATGAATAAAGTGCGCATTGATTTCATGACGAATCAAAGTCGTTTTATTTTCAAAGCGTGACTTAGCAAGAGGCGTACCGATTATTTTAAAGGTTACGATACCTTTTTCTTTATCATAACGGATGCGGACAACAATGTTGTAAGAGTTTTTATCGTTCTCTGCAGGCACCAGCAGACTGGAAAGCAATGTAGAGAACCAGTTTTCATCCGTACATATCATCTGACTCTGGATATTCGTATCTAATCGGATGGCAAGGCGTCCGTTTCCTACTTGTCTGGCAAATTCAACTCCCTTGCGGCACAACGACATGACTTCACATCCTTCATGCTTATATTTTGTTTTACCGGATTCCAAACGGGAAAGTTCCAGGATACTATTGACATACTTCAGCAAATTCTCTGCATTCTCCTGTATCATCTTGCCATATTCCACCTTAGCCTCAGGAGCCAGTTCTTTCGACTCTGTCAATAGCTCGGCAAAACCTACCACTACATTCAACGGGGTACGTATATCATGACTAATCTCCGATTGCAGGCGATCTTTAGTGACATTATCCGCTTCTGCCTGCATCGCCGCATCCGCTGTTACTTTCTCCGCCACAGCTATTTTCCGGGACAGATAGCGGGTATATAGATAAAACAGAAGCATCAAAACCAATAGAGTCATCAAGAATAAGAAACCTTGCTTATAATTGGTATCTTTTATTTTCTGCTTCTCCAGCAAAAGCTCATCAATATGATAAATCTCCTTCACCTGTTGCAACTGATTGGCCGAGAAAGCATTGTCCAGTGAATCTTGTGCTGCAATCAGATAACGGCGTGTTTCAATAGCTCCGTCGACATCACCTTTATCAATCTGAGTGGATGCTTTGTAATTGATGAGTGTGGCAAACGTGGATACATAATGATTCAACACTATAGGTGTTACTTCATCAATCAAAGCAATACTCTTATCATACTCTTTCGTGCGGGAATAATATTGTAATTGCACAAGCTGGACATTCAGCCAGAATACCGGATCCACATGATCTTCCAGCAGTGCTTTTGCTTTATCTATATGTTCTTGCGCTTCGGCCATCTTCCCACGGTTCATAAAGTGAAGTACATGTTTTACCTCGCAGTCAATTCTCAAATTGCTCCAATTCTTACGTGTTTCAGGTTCGCGGGAAACAACGTCCCGCAAAGTTTCATCCATCTGTGCCAGATAAGGACGCTTTAAACTATCCTGACCTGCATTACCATATACCTGGGCAATGCGTGAAAGAATGTCGATACGCAAAAAAGGCTTAGTCTGAGGTGTAAAATTCTGATAAGCCTTCAGGAGAATCTTCAGAGCTTCATCGCCTCTACTGGACACATTATAAGCACATGCCAGACTGTTATAGGCAGCAATTTCCCCATTATTTGAATGATGTTCCAAAGATTCCTGCAAAGTTTCTTTAGCCACATATATGGCCTTTTCTATCTGCCTTTTCGAAGCTAATGCGCGACTGATAGCGGCTTTCTGTTCCAGGTAATAGTCATAAGTGCCCACTTCAGTAACATAACTTTTCAGTTTATCCACCCAGTACGCCAGAGTATCCGGTTCATGCAATTTATCGTAACAGGCGGCAAGGTAATAGGCTCCCAGATTCTCATAAGGCACATTCTTTTGCGCACAAGCTTCTCGATACAAAGCCGTAGAAAAAGGCTTGTTATAAGGTGCATACTGGTGCTTATAAACGATATCACGCAGATACTCAAGCTTGTCGGACGTACTCGGCATAGCCTGCGCCACTTTCAGAATACTATCCTGATACTGCTGCGCATTGGCATCTTCCGCCTGCAACGTGTAAGCATGTCCACACAAAAAACAAAGCAATATGATTATAGTATGTTTCATAAAGCGGTATCCTCCATTTTAGATTGAAACTTCAACGGATGTGTAAAGCAGAAACGTGCACCTTGTGTATAGTTAGAGTCTACCCACAACCGTCCCTTCATGTAAGTAACAATCAGTTTACAGATAGAAAGTCCCAAGCCGCTTCCCTGTGCAAAGTCATTCAGCTTTTCAAAACGTTCAAAAATCAGATCCTGCTTTTCAAGCGGAATGCCACATCCTGTATCGGTGACAGAAAAGAAAGCTGTATTACGATCGGACATTTCCAGCTTCAGTACAATGGAACCTTCCTTGGTAAATTTAGTGGCATTCACCAATAAGTTAATCAAAACCTGACGAAGCCGGGCATCATCCGTATCCATTACTAAGTCGGAAAGTTCAGTATCGAAGCGTAACTCCACTTCAAGCTTGCGGGAAGCAGATACTGTTTCCACCACTTCTTTACATAACTTCACTGCATCATACGGACGTATGTTGAATGTGATATTATCATTTTCAAAATCAGAAAAATCAAGGATGTCATTAATCAATTTCAATAACTGGAAAGAATTGACTTTGATGATTTCACAGAATTCTTTGCGGGAATCTTCATCAAATGAATCATCGTCTGATGACAATACAGCGGAGAATCCTACTATGGCATTAAGCGGCGTACGCACTTCATGGCTCATATTGGAGAGGAACATATTTTTCTTTTTTATAGCCCGTTCTGCCTTCTGTATCATACATTCCTGTGAACGTTTCGACTCCTTCAAACGGAATATTTTTTTCCAACTGAAATAAAGGAAAAGAAACAAAGCAAGCGTACAGATAATAATGCCACCCAGATAAAAGCGATATGAAAACAACCGGTCTTGCTCATTCTGATAAGTCAACTGGTCTGCCTGGAAATGGATAGTCAACTGGTCGATTTCCTTAGGGTAGTTTTTCTCGAAAGATGATTTTATGTACGAAAAGACTGCACCATACTGTACGTAGGCTTCTTCTTTCCGTCCCATCTTTACAAGCAGATTCGCCTTATTCATCATCGTTTCTTTATACAGACTGCTGTTTATTTTAGCATAATCCGTATGGAAGAATGTATCATAAGCTTCCAGAGCTTTCTCATATTCACCTTTTTTCTCCCAATACAAGGCATCTGCTATCAAAAGATGTTGCAGGATGCCGGGAACCAGTTCTTCACGCAACGGCTCCACTTCATCCAAATGTTGACGGGCTATCTTTATTGAACCATTCAGTAGTTGGCAATAGGCATTGAAGATATGACGGACAGCCTGTTCCTGTACAGATAGCCTCTCTGCCGGATAACGATTCAGGCGGGTCATGAAGCGAGCAGCCTGGGCATAATTCCGGATACGTAAATTGTATTCTACTAATTCGACCAACAACATACGGATGTGTATATCTTCACCATGTAACCGGTCGAACAGTTCCAAAGCTTGTGCATAAGTGTCACCGGCTTCTTTTATACGTCCTGTATAAGAATAAACTTCCCCCATAGCATTCAGGGCAAGAGCCATCCCCAGATGATCGGACCATACACTTGCCTTAGAATACATCTGTTCACTTTGTGCAATAGCAAAACGAATTTCTCCCCGAAAGAGAAATGATTTAATAATAACACGCTCTAACTCAAAATAAGTTTTGTATTGTTTGCCTGCTTCCAGATAGTCGAGTATACTGTCTGTAGGAATCATATCACTCTCTTCTTTGGTGAGATAATCGAATCCCATACTGGTATGAAAGGAGTATATTATTTCATCCTGTATATTGTATTTATCCTCGTGAGGTGCATTCTCTCCTGCAGATAGAGAAAAAAAGCCCCCAAAGCATACGATATGAAGAAGCAGATATTTCAGTAAGTTTCTCATGAAGTTTGTTTGTTTCGTGCTGTGTGGTGTTTGTGTTGTCATTCACCGCATACGTTGGCAAATATATTCAATATTTTCCGAAAAGCAAAAAATTGTGAATACCTAAATGAAAAAAGAGACCAAAGTAATCGTTATTATCAGGATTATTATCATTATTCCTTCTGCACGACGGTTGACACTAACTGCAATTTTCATATCTTCTGTAGTCAGGAGGCGACCATTACTTCCAATGTAAGGCTTCCATACTTCCTCACCAAAATAATTATGCGGGCCTCCGAAACGGCAATTCAGAATGCCGGCAAGAGCAGCTTCAGGATACCCGGAATTAGGGCTGGCGTGCTGATTACCATACATACCGACAAATTTTAATAGATTCCAGAACCCACCGCGTGGAAAAGCAAGTATCATAAGGAAAGCTGTCAGACGAGCAGGTATGTAATTAGCAACATCATCCAAACGGGCAGCAAAACAACCAAAGTCCCGGTAACGTTCGTTACGATACCCAATCATAGAATCGAGGGTATTCACCATCTTATAGGCAAGCATACCGGGGACACCCAACAATATATACCAGAATAAAGGCGCGATCACTCCGTCACTCAGATTCTCTGCAAGAGTTTCAAGAGCAGCAGTACGTACTTCTTGGGCAGAAAGTTCCGAAGTATCACGGCCGACAATGCGGGCCACCTGCTTTCTTCCTTCTTCTAACGAACGGTCTACAGCTTCGAATACCATACGGACTTCACGAACAAGTGTAGTGCCCGCCAAACAGAAAAAGATGGCAAGTATCTGCAACGTCAGAAATCCCCCCAGAGAAGATGATGCTACCCAACGAAACAAGTAGGAAGCAACAAAATAGATAGCAAGAACGAGAACGATAGCAGCAAGTGCACCTTTCAACTTTCGGTTCTGTCCTTTATTCAACAGATGTTCAGAAAATGAGATCATCTTTCCGAATGCGACGACGGGATGGGGCAACCAAACGGGGTCACCAAGCCAGCGATCGAGCAGCCAGGCGGCGAGTAAAGGCAAGCTAAGAGTAAAAACGGTGCCCAGAATGATGAGAATTTCTTCCATATGCATTATATTGTCCTACCACTTCCCCCTACGGGTATTTACCCCTTCTTAACTCCCCCGTTAGTCGGGGGAGAACAACCTCCCGAGAGGAGGAGAATGAGAATGATATTTCTGTTATTAATAAGTTTCAAACCACTGCCCTATCGCCTGTACAAGGCGGTCATTCTCCTCCGGTGTCTGAGTAGCAATACGGAAAAAGCGTTCATCCAGACCTTCAAAGTTAGAAGCGTCCCGAATAAGAATACCATGTTCGTTGGCAAGATAATCCTTCAATGCGGAAGCCTTACCAAAACGAAGGTGAACCAACATAAAATGAGTTTCCGTAGCCCATACCTCAAGACCACCTGTCTGTTCCAATGCATTGCGTAAACGAGCTGTCTCCTGTAAATAAGCAGATATATTCAATGGATTAGGAACGTCATATTCAAGCAAATAAAGACCAGCTTCAATAGCCAGTTGATTTACCGACCAAGGCATACGGTGGGTACGCAAACGGCTAAGCAAACCTTCATGAGCAGTTATATAGCCCAGACGCAAACCGGGAACTGCGTAACGCTTCGTCATAGAATGAAGCAACAGGACATTTGAAAAATGGGCAGCTTCAACCGATGAAAACAGAGGTTGCAGAGTAAAAAACTCATAAGACTGGTCAATTACAAAGCAAACTTGTGGATTATGTTCTATTAATTCTTTCAGATATGCTTTTTCTATTACTGCACCTGTAGGATTGTTAGGATTACAAAGCCAAAACATGCGGATGTCAGGTGGCAAGAGATAATTATCTTCAGCCGTAGGAAGTTTATACATTGATGCTACCCGATGCCCATGCATACGGCAAGCATCTGCATACTCACTGAATGTAGGCTGAAAAATAGCGGTATTAGTACCCCTAAATGTTTGCGCTATCAGGTAAATGGCTTCCGTGGCACCATTCGTTACACAAACGGAAGCGGAAGGAAGATGGTGTTTCTCTGCCAAACGACCTTCCAATGTATAAGGCTCCGGTTCGGGATAAGAAGAAATTCCACTGATATGATGGCAAAGATGTGCCTGAAGGCCAGACAAATCCACACGGCCATATACATTGGAACTGAAATTAACCTCTATCGGGCGTTGATATTTATATGAATCGTCTCCGTGTCCTTCAATCATGAGTGGTCAGTATTTGGTAGATAAGCGGCAGATTGATGTGACGGCGCACATGATCGGCGAGTTTATCATATTGTTCTTCTTTAAATTGTTGATAATCAAAAGCTGTTCCGGCATCAGCGAGCTTATCTGCAAAAGGTTCGAGAAGGAAGTCTATAAACGCAGGGTTGTCAAGGATACCATGGATATAGGTTCCCATACAAGTACGGTTGACATAATAACCATCCGTACGACCGTCTTCCAAAAGATTCAGCGGGGAAACCGGAGCATCATGGGTAGGAATGGTAGTGCCCATGTGAATTTCATAACCCTTTAGCAATTGTCCATTGTCAATTGTTAATTGAAATTTGACTTGTCGGGTAACTTTTTCTCCCGTCATATGGGTGCTGACGGGCAGAAGGCCGAGGCCGGGTAAACGTTCTATTTCTCCTTCTACATGATTGGGGTCACAAACTTCCTGGCCCATCAGTTGATAACCACCACAGATACCCATGACGGTGGCGCCTTCACGGTGTGCCCGGATGACGGCTTGTGCTACACCGTTACGGCGCAGTTCATGCAAGTCAGCAAGCGTACTTTTACTACCTGGCAACAGAATGATATCAGCTTTAGCTATTTCATCGGTATTATTAGTATAAAAAAGATGAACACGCGGATCGCGTTCGAGAACATTAAAATCAGTGAAGTTACTGAGATGTCGCAGGAGAATGACAGCGATATTGACTTTACCTTGTTCCGCCTGTACAGATTTCGTGGCAAGAGCCAGGGAGTCTTCTTCTTCGATATAAATATCGCGATAGTAAGGTACTACTCCTACCACGGGTATGCCACAAAGATCTTCGAGCATCTTGATTCCCGGTTCGAAAAGACGGATATCTCCACGGAATTTATTGATAAGGATACCTTTAATACGTTCCCTTTCATGAGGACGAAGCAGCATCAACGAGCCATAGACACTGGCAAAGACTCCGCCTCGATCAATATCTCCTACAAGGATTACATCTGCCCCGGCATGTAGAGCCATAGGCAGATTCACCAAATCCGTATCCCGGAGATTTATTTCTGAAATGCTTCCAGCACCTTCCAATACAATAGGATTATAACGAGTGGCAAGACGGTCATAGGCAGAGCAGACTTCACGACGGAGTTCTTCGCGCCCTTCCACGCGGAAATAGTCGTAAGCATTGCGGTTGCCGATAGGGCGTCCATTGAGCACCACTTGTGAGGTATGGTCAGAGGAGGGTTTCAACAACAGCGGATTCATATCTGTATGACAGGGTACACCTGCTGCTTCGGCTTGGACAGCCTGTGCACGGCCTATTTCCAGCCCCTCGGGAGTAGCATAGGAATTAAGTGCCATATTTTGTGCCTTAAACGGTGCCGGGTGATAACCATCCTGACGGAAGATGCGGCAAAAGGCAGCGGCTATAATGCTTTTTCCTACATCACTACCGGTTCCGGCAAACATAACTGGATGAAGTTTCTTCATATATATTTTTTTAGCGGAAACAAAATAACTTTTCTTGAATCTATAGCGGCAGATAGCAGTCCTCCAACAGTATAGCATATCATATCCGACCAGAGAAAACCATGTCCAAAAATTAATGCTCCAAGCGTAGTACTTCGTACGATGTTTGCCCAATCTGCCTGATATAATTGACTGATCTCTATACAATAAGAAAACAACAAAGAGATTACAACAGATTTAACTATAGATATCGATGGGAAAAGAAAACGGATTCCCCAATATACCATAGCTGCCCAAAGCGTATCACCCGAATACTCTGCTATAAACTCAGGCAATACATCACCATATTTTCGGGAAGCAAGCCCTAACACCATAATAGCGAAAGTGACAGCCAGATAAATACAACGCTCGTTTTTCACACCGCAATATTTTTTAGGATGCAAATTTATAAAATTTAATGGATAGCCGGTACAAATTCCCTATACAGAAATGATTTTTCAGTAAAATGACAGCTAAATTGAACAATAGAAAAAAAAGAGTGTTTGAGATAAACGAACCTAAACCAACAACTTGACGTATGAAACTAATTTTATGTATCGTTCTGTTGGGAGCAAACTTAGCCGTGTCGGCACAAACGAACCTCTCCCTCAGCTACGACGACGCCTTACAAATGTTGCAGAAAGGCAATCAAAGCCTCAAGATCGCCGACAAAGGCATTGAAGCCGCCCGCACAGAACGGGACAAGCTCAATGCTCTGTGGTATCCCAGCCTGCAGGGAGCCGGTACCTACGTCCATATGTCCGAAAAGATAGAAGTAAAACAACCTCTATCCCAGTTCACCGATCCCGCAAAGGATTTTGTACATGACATCATCCCCGACGACCAGTTCATCAGCGGGATACTGGACCAGATAGGCGCCCATACCCTCGTCTTCCCCCTCGCTCCCCGCAACCTCACCACCGTAGGCCTTACAGCCGAATGGATCGTCTTCTCCGGCGGTAAGCGTGTGCGAGCCGGTAAAATCGGAAACCGGATGATTGACCTCGCCCGTGAAAACCGTGCTCAAACTGACGCAACCCAACGAACCCTGCTTGCCGAAAGTTATTATGGTCTCAGCCTTGCCCGCGAAGTCGCAGCAGTACGCCGGGATACCTATAATGGTTTGAAGCAACATTACGAAAATGCTCTCAAACTGGAGGCTGCCGGAATGATTGATAAAGCCGGACGCCTTTTTGCCCAAGTCAATATGGACGAAGCACAAAGAGCACTGGAAGCAGCACAGAAAGAAGTCACAGTGGTAGAAAGCGCCCTGCGCACCCTGCTCAATCTGGAAGACAGTTGCAAGATTGAGCCTACCTCCCCTCTGTTCATCAACTCCACGCTTCCGCTCAAAGAAGAATTCGTGCAAACCATGCGTGCCGGCAACCCCATGCTGAACCAGCTATCCATTCAGCAGAGTATTGCCAAGCAGCAGCTACGGATAGACCAAAGCGGTTATCTGCCGGATATTGCCTTGTTCGGTAAACAAACACTATATGCCCACGGCATACAAAGCAACCTTGTTCCGCGTACAATGGTCGGCATAGGCTTTACCTGGAACCTCTTCGACGGGCTGGCACGTGAAAAACGCATCCGCCAGTCACGAATTGCCGAGCAAACTCTTGCATTGGGTAAAGAGAAAGCACAGGATGATCTTTCTGTAGGTATAGATAAACTATACACCGGATTGCAAAAAGCCCAGGACAACGTACGTGCACTGAACTCGACCATTGCCCTGAGTGAAGAACTTGTACGTATCCGCAAGAAATCCTTTGCAGAAGGTATGGCAACCAGTACCGAGGTAGTGGATGCAGAAACCATGCTTGCTACCGTCAAAGTAGCCCGTCTGGCCGCTTATTACGAATACGATGTAACACTCATGAATCTACTGGCTCTCTGTGGCACACCGGAGCAATTTAAAAACTTTAATAATTGACAACTAACAATATGGAACTATCAAAAAAAAGCATCAGCACCGCATTTGTCATCATATTGGCAATCACCATACTTGTCTCTATCCTGGGAATGGTCCTTATGAGTCATCAGCCCCTCGTTCTTCAGGGACAAATAGAAACAACGGAAATCCGTATCAGTGGTAAATTACCGGGACGAGTGGATTCATTTCTTGTCCGTGAAGGAGACTGGGTAAAGGCAGGCGATACACTTGTCGTCATCAACAGTCCGACGATAGAAGCCAAATACCGGCAAGTAAATGCCCTCGAGCAAGTAGCCCAAGAACAGAACAAAAAAATCGATGCCGGTACACGCCGGCAGATCATCGCCACCGCCCAGCAACTCTGGAACAAAACCAAGAGTGACCTGACCCTGGCACAAACAACTTACGGGCGCATCCTGACACTTTATAAAGACAGTGTCGTCACCTCCCAACGGAAAGATGAAGTAGAGGCCATGTACCGTGCCGCACAAGCTGCTGAGCGCGCCGCTTACGAACAATACCAAATGGCCGTAGACGGAGCACAAAGCGAAGACCGCGCATCGGCACGCAGCATGGTAGATGCTGCACGCAGTACAGTAGATGAGGTGTCCGCCCTCCTTGTCGATGCACGTCTGACAGCACCGGAGGCAGGACAGATTTCAACTATATTTCCCAAGCGTGGAGAGCTTGTTGCACCAGGCACACCTATCATGAACCTTGTCGTTATGAATGACGCTCATGTTGTACTCAATGTACGCGAAGACCTGATGCCACAATTCAAGATGGACAGTGTATTCCACGCAGATGTCCCTGCCATCGGTAAAAAGAACGTAGAGTTCCGTATTTATTACATCAGTCCGCTGGGTAGCTTCGCCACTTGGAAATCAACCAAACAGACGGGAAGCTATGATATGCAGACCTTTGAAATACATGCCCGTCCCACACAAACGGTAGAAGGGTTGCGTCCGGGAATGTCGGTGCTGCTTACTATTAATGATTAACCGATAATCTGTGTGAATGATGAAAAGTCCGTTATACAATGTACTCCACCGCGAACTTTGCCGTATGACCTCCCGCAGGTTATACCTCGGCGTATGCCTCGTACTGCCCCTATTCTGCTTATTCTTCATGGCAACCATTTTCGGTAGCGGACAAATGGAGAACATTCCTATTGGCATTGTCGATCAGGACAATACTGCCACATCCCGGCAAATCGCACGAAATATATCTGCCGTACCTACTTTCAGTGTCACACGGCATTTTACCGACGAAGCCGCCGCTCGGCAAGCCGTGCAACGCAAAGAAATATATGGTTACCTGTCTATTCCTACCGGCTTTGAACAGCATGCTACGACAGGAATGGATGCCACGCTTTCTTACTACTACCATTATGCTCTCCTCTCCGTAGGTAGTGAGTTGATGGCAGCTTTCGAAACCGCGCTGGCACCTGTCGCTCTCTCTCCCATTGCCATGGAAGCTATATCTTTAGGGCTCAACCAGGAACAGATAACCACATTCCTCCTACCTGTACAAGCCAGTATGCACCCACTCTATAATCCCGACCTGGATTATTCTGTTTATCTGAGCCAACCATTTTTCTATGTCCTGTTCCAGATACTTATTCTGTTGATGACAGTATATGCCATTGGCAGCGAGATCAAGTTCAATACAGCACAGGAATGGCTGACCACAGCACGAGGGAATATTCTGACTGCCGTCACTGGTAAACTATTGCCTTATACATTCATCTTCTCAGTAATCGGTATATTGGCAAACTATATCCTTTATGGAGTAGTACACATTCCTTTCCACGGTAGCCTGCTGATGATGAACCTCATGACACTGATCTTTATCATCGCCACGCAAGCACTCGCAGTGTTTATATTTTCCATCTTCCCACGGATAGCATACATTATCAGTATCGTATCCATGATCGGTTCATTAGGTGCTACTCTTTCAGGTGTCACCTTCCCCGTAACAAGTATGTATCCTCCGGTACATGCAGCATCCTATCTGTTTCCCGTCCGGCACTTCACTGAAATCTCACAGTCGATGATCTATTTTGACTCAGGTTTCGGGTATTACTGGCAATCAGCAGCTATACTTTTGCTTTTTCCATTGCTGGCATTATTGATACTGCCGAGATTGAGGCACTGGATTTTGAAAGATACAGTAGAAGAAGATTCAGCTCCTATCCACAGTACGGCATATTCCACCTCAATAGCCACTATCATTTTCAGGGAGTGGCGTGCCATCAGCACCAATGCGGCAATCCTCCTGGTATTAATAGGCGGAATCTTTGCTTATGGTCTTCTCTATAACCTGATGTATGCTCCCAACCTTGTACGGAAAACCCCGGTTGCAGTTGTCGACAATTCTCATTCGGCTCTCAGCCGAGAATATATCCGGTTACTCAATGCCACTCCACAGGCCTCAGTCTACGCACTGACACCCAATTATCTTGAAGCCAAAGAGTGGCTGAAACAGAGCAAAGTAGACGGTATCCTATATCTTCCAGCCGATTTCGACACCCGTGTCGGCCGTGGGGAACAATCGGTCTTTAGTGTTTACGCCGCAACGGATGCTTTCCTGAATTTCAAGAATCTGCAAGAGGCTTCTTCCCGCGTGATGCTTGCCGTAAACGATGCACACCGTGCAGAGGGTGCCGTATTCTTGCCACCACAGGGATTACTGGCAGTAGCCTCATCCGCACCTGTCAATGTAGCAGGCACGGCCCTGTATAATTATACGGAAGGATATGGTTCATATCTTATTCCGGCAGTTATGATTATCATTATCTTTCAGACTTTATTGATGGTGATAGGAATGGTGACGGGAGAAGAAGCGGAACGAAAGCGTTTGCCTACCACCTCCCCCTACGGGTACTTACCCCCTCTTAACTCCCCCGTTAGTCGGGGGAGAACAACCTCCCGGGAGAACTCAGATAGTTCCGCCTGGCGCCAAGCATTATATAATGTTTCCGGAAGAACCTTCGTTTACGTTATGCTTTATTTCATCTTTGCCTTATTTTTATTAGGCTTACTCCCCCATCTTTTCAGTATCCCTAATATTGGAAACGGCAGAGACATTATCACAATGATGATTCCCTTCCTGATAGGAACGAGTTTCTTCGGACTGGCTGCATCACGTTACTTCACAGACTCTGAAGCACCTTTACTAATGATCGCCTTCTTCTCCGTAGGCTATATCTTCCTGTCCGGTGTCTCTTATCCACTTGAACTGATGCCATGGTATTGGCAGGCAGCACACTACGTAGTTCCGGCAGCACCTGCCGTGCTTGCTTTCGTCAAACTGAATTCAATGGGAGGAGATATGGCAGATATCCGTCCGGAAATGATCACCCTGTGGGTACAAGTGGTAGTGTACTTCTTGCTGAGTTTATGGGTATTCAAGCATAAGCATTATCGTTTTCGTTTATAAGCAAATGATTGCCACCGTTCCTCATCCCATCCCTGGCGCTGCATTTCCATACGGGCCATGACAAAAAACAGGTCGGAAAGTCGATTGATAAAACGCAATATATCTTCCGGTACAAGATCTTCCCGATTCAGCGTCCAAAGCCTGCGTTCGGCACGACGGGCTACGGCACGGGCAAACTGTAATTGAGCCGACACCTGCGTTCCACCCGGTAGCAGGAAATAGCCGTTGTCTTCAAGCTGAAGCATCATTGCGTCCATAGCCTGTTCGCACCGCACTGTCATTTCCACAGCATGAAGTTCGTTGGGATTGCCACTACCCGGCCTCTCCGGATCTGCATCCCGTAAGCCGGAAGGGGTTGCAACATGGCTCATCACCACCATCAACTCACGTTGTATATCATGGAGTAATTCCTGCCATACATCTTTCACCGGAAGCAACGACCTGACAATTCCTATCACCGTATTCAGTTCATCAATGCAACCATTAGCTTCAATGCGGATATCATCTTTCGGAACACGCTCTCCACCGTGGATGCCTGTCATTCCTTTATCTCCTGTTTTAGTATAAATCCTTCTCATAAATTACAGGTATATCTTACATTATTTCACTCTCCCGGAACTTGTTCAAATAATGACCAAATTCCCGTTTCTCCCCAATACAAATGCGTATAACTCGCTATCAGGTTTTTATAACAAAACACGGCTGTATTCACGGGGTGTCTTTTAGCATTATAAACTTGCACAACCGAAACAAGCTTCTCATCCTGCTCAATGATCCGTGAATAATGAAACTCATGTCCACGCAACTTCACCCCACGAAAATCAAAGCTTCTATACCCCATTGCCAAACGCATATCATCCTTGCAAGCGGAAACTTTCATAGGTAATGCGTCTACCATTTTGAAAGCTGTATAGGGATCTTTGCACATCACCAGTTCCGAAGCCAGATACATCATACCACCACATTCAGCAATTGTTTTTCCTCCCCGCTCAATATGAGCCTTGACTGAATCTATTACACGGGGGGCGGCACTCAATTGAAGCGCACGATTTTCCGGATAACCTCCGGGCAGATAGAGCAAATCCACATTATCCGGTACTACCGCACTGTTATCTTCCGGATCGAAGAAAGTAACCGTACCAAACTGATTCAGATAATCAAGATGTTCAGCATAGATAAAGGAGAAACTTTCCTTATTGCATGCCACCCATATATTTCCGGATAGAGAGACATTCTTTTTGACTTCTGTGGTGACATCCACCTCCCGGCGTGTGATCTGCAACAAGAGATCAAGATTCAATTGTGCGTCTAGCTGCTTCAGCAGTGTCTCAGTGATACCATCTTCATCTTTACGACTGAAATCCAGTCCCAAATGCCTGCTTTCCTCTTTCAAAGCATCGAATTTCCGCAAGCAACCCAAACAAGGCACATTCAGATCATCGCAAATCTCACGCAACATTTCCTCATGGCGGTCGCTCCCCACCTGATTGAAAATAACGCCTGCAACTTCCACTTGCGGATCAAAATCCAAATAACCTTTAATCATTGCTGCCAGTGAATAAGCAGCCGACTTAGCATTTACCACCAACACAACAGGAAGATTCAAAATCTTTGCAATCTCTGCCGATGAACCTTTACTACGGTCGTATCCGTCGAACATGCCCATCATACCTTCTACGATACAGACATCCGCATCTTTGGCATGTGAAACATACACTTCATGCATATGTTGTTCGGAAGCCATAAAAGGATCCAGATTGTAAGATGGAATTCCGCAAGCTTTTTCATGATACTTCGTGTCGATATAATCCGGCCCGCACTTATAGGGCTGTACACGTAGTTTTTTCTGCGTCAATAACGTCATCAACAATCGACTGACAGTGGTTTTTCCAATGCCCGAAGTAGGCGCCGCTATCAGAAATTGGGGAATATTTCTTATCATACCGCACAGATTTATTTCCCGCAAAGGTAGTATATATTCCCTAAAACTCTTACCTTAGCTGCCCAAATAAAAGTAAATTACTATGATTACTGAAGAACTCAAGAAATTATATTGTACGTATACCGGACACGAGCCGGGAACTATTGAAGAACTTCCTTCATCCGGCTCCAACCGTCGTTACTTCCGCCTTACGGGCACCCCTACCCTTATCGGTGTCAGCGGGACTTCCCTCGAAGAGAATCAGGCTTTCCTCTATATGGCAGACCATTTCCGCAAGAAAGGACTACCCGTGCCACAAGTCGTAGCAAAGAGTGATAACGATGCATTTTATCTGCAGGAAGACTTGGGAGACACTCTCCTGTTCAATGCCATCGAAAAAGGACGCAAGACCAGTGTTTTTGATGAAGAAGAGAAGCAACTTCTGCGCAAGACAATGCGTCTGTTGCCTGCCGTACAGTTCTCCGGTGCAGACGGAATGGACTTCTCATATTGCTACCCACAGTCAGAATTCAACAGTCGCAGCATCTTATGGGATTTGAATTACTTCAAATACTGTTTTCTGAAAGCTACCGGAATGGAGTTTCAGGAAGACCGTCTGGAAGATGATTTCCTGAAAATGGCAGACGTGTTGATGCGCAGTAGTTCGGCCACATTCATGTATCGTGATTTCCAGAGCCGGAACGTTATGATTAAAGAAGGTGAACCATGGCTCATCGACTTCCAAGGCGGACGTAAGGGGCCTGTTTATTATGATGTGGCTTCCTTCCTGTGGCAAGCCAAGGCCAATTATCCTGAGAGCCTTCGCAAAGAGCTTTTAAAGGAATATCTGGACTCTCTGTGTAAATACCAGCCTGTGGACGAGAAATATTTCTATGCTCAATTACGTCATTTCGTATTGTTCCGTACCATGCAAGTGCTGGGTGCTTATGGCTTCCGTGGCTATTTCGAGAAGAAACCCCATTTCATCCAAAGCGTCCCCTTTGCTATTGAAAACCTGCGACAGCTATTGCAGGAACCCTATCCCGAATATCCGTACCTCTGTCATGTGCTGAAAGAGCTTACTGAGCTGAAACAATTTACTGACGACCTCCAGAAGCGCCGTCTTGTAGTAAAAGTCACCAGTTTTGCATATAAAAAGGGTATACCTGAGGATTCAAGTGGCAACGGTGGTGGCTTTGTATTCGACTGCCGTGCCGTAAACAACCCCGGTAAGTACGACCGTTATAAACCCTTCACCGGACTGGATGAACCTGTTATTCGCTTCCTAGAAGACGATGGAGAAATAACCACGTTCCTCGAACATGTATACGGTCTGGTAGATGCTTCCGTGAAACGATACATGGAACGTGGATTTACGAACCTTTCCATTTGTTTCGGATGCACTGGCGGACAACACCGTTCGGTTTATTCAGCACAACACCTGGCAGAACATCTGAACCAGAAATTCGGAGTACAGGTAAATCTGATGCACAGGGAACAGAATATTGAACAGACTTTTAAAGCGAAAAACTAAAGAATAAGTAGAGGATAAAAATATTGGTCTAAACTTTCGATAATTCAAGAAATAAAAAGAATGAAAGCAATGATATTTGCCGCAGGCCTCGGCACCCGCCTGCGCCCACTGACAGACAATATGCCCAAAGCACTTGTCCCCGTAGCAGGCAAAACGATGCTGGAGCGTGTCATCTTAAAGCTAAAAGATGCCGGCTTCCATGATATCACCATAAACATCCACCATTTTGGAAGTCAGATTATAGACTTCCTCCGCGCAAACCAGAACTTCGGTGTGGATATTCATATCAGTGACGAACGGGGTGAACTGCTGGATACCGGTGGTGGTATTAAAAAAGCCCGTCCTCTGCTGGAGAGCAATGAGCCTTTCCTTATACATAATGCCGATATCCTGACGGACCTGGATCTCAATGCTTTCTACCACCACCATCTGGAAAGTGATGCAGATGCCACTCTGCTCACTAATCACCGGAAAACATCCCGTTATTTGTTGATGAATCAAGATAACCGCCTTTGTGGTTGGACAAATCTTTCTACAGGCGAAGTACTCCCCAAAGAACTCAATTATCCCGGCGATCATTATCAGTTGCAGGCCTTTGGCTGCATCCATGTTCTTTCTCCCTCTATTTTCCGCTATATGGAAGGCGAACGCTGGACAGGAAAATTTTCCATTATTCCATTTTATGTGGATATCTGCCCGAAAGCATGCATTCAGGGATTTCCTATAGACAGCGAAAACTGGTTTGATGTGGGCAAACCAGAGACACTTGCAAAGGCAGAAGCCTATTATGCGTCTTTATAAAACAGGTTTCATCTTCACCAACTGTCCTTGGGCATCAAATAAGTATTCGTAGTTGAAGGAACCGTAAATACGATACTTCCAACGGGCACTTTTCTCAAAACGGCGACTGTCATCCAGGATGGTCGCCTGATATTCGGTTTCCAATTCATGAATGAACTCTTTGAATTCCGGATCTTGATATCTATAAGTGGGAACAATAATACGTATATCAGGATATTGTTCTCGCAGATTTTTGATTTCTGCACGAACAGTACCTTTTTCATCGGGCTTCAGAAAAAAGAGTAAACACACGGGATATCCCTGCCCTGCAATGTCTGAAAAGAGCAAACTGTCTTTCTCTGCATATTCCACCTGTTTGAAATCAACAAAACGATCTCCCGGCTTCAGGCTGCGGGTAGCATCCAGCATCCGTTTCAGTCCTATCAATACAGATGTACTGTCTCGCATTTGTAAAGGAGTTTTCTGGTACAATGTCTCCAGTTCATCCGGATAGATTGCTGCCCAACGATCAAACACCATCCATCCTATTGCGTTCCGGGCATTGTCGAATACAAATTGCCGCGTAGCTTCCAGCGGAAAAAGATCTTCATGCCAAAGCTTCCAAAGACGTACGTTTTGTGAATGGGGATTGGTACTTTTGTACGGTACAGGCATTGCCGGTGGGACTACATTTGTCAACGTCAGTTTCCCTCCCTCGGGATAAAAGAAATTCATACTGCCGGAATGCTCCATTCCATAGATATGCAACGTATCTTCTTTTCCGGAAAATGAAACTTCCCCGTTTCTGATAATAGCGAAGTCCAGGGGAGCTTTCCCATAATCACGGTCACCCGTCATACGGTCAGCACCATATCGCCACAGGTAGACCGTATCTCCTTCGTAAGCGTCCAGTCCGGTGCAATGCACAATAAAAGTCTGTTCTTGCGATTGGCAACTGATGAGTCCCAGAAACAAAGAGTAAAATATCCATTGATTGATTTTCATAAAGCCCAGATAGATTAAGTAAACAAACACATTGTACAAAAGAACAATCTTTTCAGTAAAGATGCAAGCAAAAAAGACAATATATAAAAGCAATTGTTAATGAAATATCCATATATTTGTGACATAACATTAAAAAGACTGACTATGAAACGACTGAGATTAGGACTATGGGCATGTTTCTGCCTTTGTGCAGCCACCACCCTTATGGGACAAAACAAGGTGAAAACTACTGCCGAAAAGGTAATGCTGTTCATTGACGGCGCCCAAGTGACGCGTACCAAACAAGTAGATATTCCGGCAGGAAATTCAACGCTCATCTTTACCGGATTATCTCCCTATATGGATGCACAAAGTATGCAGGTCAGCGCAAAGGGAAAACTCACCGTTACGGCAGTCAACCGGCAATACAACTATATAGACAGCCTTGCCGTCAGCGAAAAACAACAAAGCCTGCAAAAGGAGCTTAAAAAAATAGAGAAACAGCAGAAAGAACAAAATGCCGAGCTTGGACTTATCAATGCCGAATATGAAATGCTGAAAACAAATTGCTCCGTCAGCAATAAGAATACCGCTACTTCTCTGGCCACTATCAAAGAAGTGAATCAATATTACTCCGGACAATTGAAAACTCTGAAAACAAAAGAACTGGCTATCAATGAACAGATAGCCGAACTTGCCATCAAACAGGGGCAACTGAGCTCTGAACTGGCACAACTAAGTGGTAAATCTCTAACCCCTATGAGTGAAATTATGGTCAATGTAAATGCGCCAACAGCTTGCAAAGCTACATTCACCCTGAACTATTATGTAAAAAATGCCGGTTGGTTCCCTTCCTATGATGTTCGTTCCGGTAGCTTGGCCGAGCCTATCTCCATCATCTACAAAGCCAATATCTTTCAGAATACCAAGGAAGAGTGGAAGAACGTAGAATTATCCCTTTCCTCCTCTAATCCTTCCACCGGAAGCGTAGCCCCCACTCTGTCTACTTACTGGTTGGATTACGGACTTGCAGCACCACGCTACAATTTGAATCTCAATGGAAACACTGTTTCAGGAATCGTTCTTGATAATGAACGTACGCCCGTAATAGGTGCTACCGTTACCATTCCGGGGACTACGATAGGAGCCATAACCGACATAAGCGGTAAGTATTCTATAACTATTCCCAATGGACAAAACAAACTTCAATTTTCATATATTGGCTATCAGACTCAGACCAGAGATATACAAGGGAATATTATGAATGTTACCCTTCAGGAAGATACACAGGCTTTGGATGAAGTAGTGGTAGTAGGTTACGGCGCTGAAAAGAAACCTCTTATGGCAGGTGCTGTCTCCGGTCTTAAGGTAAACCATAAAAAAGATATTCAATACGAAGAAGAAGCCAGCATGGCCCTTGACGTTGAACAAAGCCAGGGACAGATGGGCTACGAATTTGAAATAAAAGTGCCCTACACCATTCCTTCTGATAACAAGCCTGTAGTTGCTGAAATCGGTCATTACGAATTACCCGCTTCTTATACTTACCAAAGTACTCCGAAGATAGATAAAGATGCTTTCCTGATTGCCCAAGTAACCGATTGGGAAAAGCTGAACTTACTTGAAGGCGAAGCAAATGTTTATTTTGAGAATACTTTCATTGGCAAGTCCATTATGAATGTCACCCAACAGAACGACACACTATCCTTCTCTTTAGGTCGTGATAAACGTATCATGATACAGCGTACGAAAGAGAACGAATATACCTCACGCAAGTTTATGGGTTCCTATCAGACGCAATCCATTGCATGGAAACTTTCTGTCCGCAATACGCGTCCAGAGCCTGTCACCCTTACGCTTTACGACCAACTACCCGTATCACGCAACAATAACATTACCGTAACAGCAGAAGAAATCAGCGGCGGCAGTCTGGATGAAGCGAAAGGTATCATCACCTGGCAAATAACCTTACAACCCGGCGAACAACGTGATTTAGCTTTACGTTATAAAGTGAAGTACCCTAAAGGGCGAAACTTAATAATAGAATAATGCTTTTCTTAATTAATCTAAAGACAAGTTGATAGACCATCTGCTCCATACAGGCAGATGGTCTATGCAACAGAAATGTATTCAAGAAAGAAATAACATAACAGTGTATTACTTATAATAAATATTAATTCATATAATATTAATATAGATCACATGCATCCTTTTCATTTTTTGATTGTTTATTCTAACAAAAGAAAGAAGAAGTTATGAAAAAGATTATCGTATTATTGATGTTGGTTTTCATAGGTGCATCTACAACAATCTATGCACAGGAAAGTAAAAGTGAAAGTCGTCGTGCTGAACGTAAAGCACAACGTGATGCAGAAAAAGCTCGGGAGAAAATAGAAGAAGAACGAGCATACACTGATGCAGTACAAGCCATAAAGGAGAGAAAGTTTGTATTGGAAGCGGATCGTGTAACATTCAAAAGAGGCCGTAGTGCTTTTGTTACATCCAATACCAATTTTATCCTTTTAAATGGTGACCGGGCATCCGTACAGATTGCTTTCAATGGCGCCTTTGCAGGTCCTAACGGAATTGGAGGTGTTACAGTGGATGGCACTGTAGGTGAAGTAAAAACCACCACCGACAAAAAGGGGAATGTAACTTGCAATTTTAGTGTGACAGGTGTAGGAATCTCAGCACAAGTCTCTATCAGGCTCACTCGTGGCCGCAACAATGTATCTGCCACAGTAAATCCTAATTTCAACTCGAATAGATTAACACTGGACGGTAAACTCGTTCCATTGTCCGAGTCGAATATATTTAAAGGACGGTCGTTCTAATTATTGTAATTGAACACTTGCGGCTGCAAGAGCCTGCGCTTGTACAAATGAATGTTCACACTTGTACAAGCGCAGGCTCTCGCAGCCGCAAGTGTTTTTTTATGAGAGTTACAGTACTCTTACTTTCCGCTCCATCGACTTAATCTATTTTCCACTTCTTCAGTAGACACAACCTCTTTACACTGCATCTGTTCCAAAGCATTATCAATCTTATCACGCAGTTCAAAAGAAAAGTATAGAACATCATCCGGACAACGATTATTTAATAATGCCTCAATGTCTTCTAATAGCCGTTCATCGTTTACCACCATTAGGCGTTGAAACAAAAGTTGTTTACGTTCTCCTGTCGTCATAAAGTACCGTATTAATTACATACTACAAATATAGAGTTTTTATTTATGATTCATCCTTTCGATGTTTTTATACATACTTCTGCTTTCCTAAACATAAAAGCCTAAAATACTTTTCCTTATCTAAAGATATGTTTATCTTTGTACCCGCTTAGGTGATGTGAAGTGTGTTCAACACTCCACATAAAAGGGAATCCGGTGAGAAACCGGAACAGTGCCCGCTACTGTAAAGCCTTAATTTTGTTTCAGATAACGCGAAACAAAAAACGGGAAGTATTCATTGAAGAACTTCCAGAAACCACTGTCCAACAAATGGGAAACCAAGGATGGGAAGGTTACTTTCCGTAAAGGCTGAGTCAGGAAACCTGCCTGGGTAATCACATAATTAACGCCGTCTCGGGGTCAAGAAGGCAAGTATTAATTCTTATTTATCAATCAATGAAGAAACAGAATTGGCTGTTCATCCTCATGGGAGGATGTGTAGCAATGAGTGCATCTGCACAAGAGACAAAACAGAGTCAAGACCTGAGTGTAGAACTTAATCCCGTTGTAGTAACAGGTACAGGTACGCATCACAGACTGAAAGACACCCCAACACCAGTGGAAGTAGTAACAGCGAACGACATTAAAAAGGCTGGAATTACAGATTTCCGTGAGGCGATGACTGCTTTGGTTCCGTCGCTGTCTTTCTCTACCAACTCAATGGGAGACTACCTTATGCTGAACGGACTGTCGAACAAGTATGTGCTTATACTTATTAATGGCAAAAAGCTAACAGGAGACAGCAGTAACAACATCGACCTGAACCGCATTGACATGAGTAACGTAAAACGTATTGAAGTCCTGAAGGGTGCCGGTTCCGCTCTTTATGGTAGTGATGCTATTGGTGGTGTAATCAATATCATTACAAATCAACCGATAAATGACATAACAGTTACCAGCAATACAAAGGTAGAAGAGCGTGGACAATTCACCCAGACTGCCAACGCAGACATCAAAACAAAGAAGTTTGCTTCTTATACTTCTTATCAACGTCGTCAGGCCGATGGTTGGACTCTCACACGTGTAGATGCAGATGGTGAAGCGAGAGACAAACATGATGCTAACGCTTTCTATACGGACAATTATACCCAGATGTTTCAATTTACACCGAATGACAAACTGTCAATGTATGTTGAAGGTAGTTATTATGACCGTACCGTTAAACGTCAGCCCGAATACCTGAAATACAATCTGACATACGATGCATACAGTTTAGGAGCAGGAGCTAAATATAATTTCAACAAACGTTCTTATATCCAGTTTGATATTAAGAATGATAATTACGATACCAATTATCTGTACACCAATGAGGATGGAGATAACAAAGTTGGAGACGAAGTGCGTCAGAAACGGCAGCACTATTATAGCGGAAACCTGAAGTCATTATTCCGCTTTACGGAAAATACCCGTACCATATTCGGAGTGGAATATATACAGGAAACTCTGGATCGACCTTCATTCAACGTTGATGAACGCGCATACACTTGGGCTACCTATGCACAAGAAGAAATCACTTTGTTTAAGAACTTACAGATACAGGCAGGATTGCGCTATGTATATCACGAAACAGCCAAGAGTAACGTTACACCCAAACTTGCCGTAATGTATCGTTTGGGCAATTTTACCATTCGCGGACAATATTCGGCAGGATTCCGTGCCCCAGGACTTGATGAGCTATACAAATACTCTTATTCTCAAAGAGGAACCAGAGCAGGAACATTAAGTGCCGGAAACAAGAATCTGGATGCAGAGAAAAGCAACTATGGCTCCATCAATTTAGAGTTCAATAAGAAATGGTTAACAGTGGGAGTAACCGGATATATCAACGAGTTACGCGATATGATTGTAGCGCGTACCGTTAAACTATCCGAATTTTCAGAGGCTGAACAAGCAGCTTTCCAGGAAATCGCAAACGAATTATATGGTGGCAATGCCAAGCTGGGTAATATCCAAAACTACGTCAACAACGATAAAGCGTTAATCAAAGGATTTGAAGTGAATCTGAATGCAAATCTGGGTTATGGTTTCTCTTTAGGCGGTAATTATACCTTTGCCGACGCCAGAACTAAAGACAGTGAAACCGGCTGGCACAAAATAGAGCGCAGTGTTCGCCACTCGGGTAATGTAAACGCAAACTATGCGCATGCTTGGAAGAGCTATCGGCTAAATATCAACCTGAATGGTCGTGTACAAAGCAAACGCATCCATGAGACTTTAAAAAGTGATGAATGGATTGACGAATCCGCTCCCGGATTTGGTTTATGGAATATCAGCACAAGACATACTTTTGACGGCTTAAAATACTTTACCATAGAACCGGGCGTAGGAATCAGCAATATTTTCGATTACAGCGACCGCCGTCCGGATGCATCCCATCTGGCCTCTCTTACACCGGGACGCACATTCTATGTAAGCCTTTTATTACGTTTCAAAAAATAATCCCACAATATCTATTTATGAGGAGGGTTATCCTACACTGGACGCTACACTGGCACAGTTGAAAGAGACACGCCCGAAACAAGTAACACTGATACCGTTGTTGCTGGTATGCGGTAATCATACGAAAGAAGACATCGTCGGAGTATGGAAGCCGGAAATGGAAAAGGCAGGTTATCAGGCCAATGTCCGCATGCAGGGACTGGGCGAACAACCCGCTATCCGGAAGTTATATATGGAACACATTGAGGCGTTGCTGAAATAGCTACACCCTTTCCTTCTCAGGGCTACACCCTTTGCCTCGGATGGCTACACCATTCCGGGTAAAGGGTGTAGCCCTTTTTACAGCCTTTTATGCCCGAAGTTTAAAGAATAGAGCGTATCTTTGCGCCGTAGAAATAAAAGCGATATGAAACAGCCAAAGATAATAGTTGCCGGCATCGGTCCGGGCAGCGAACAAGACATCACGCCCGCAGTTCTGAATGCGGTTCGCGAAGCGGATGTAGTAGTGGGATATAAATATTATTTCCGTTTTATCCAGCCTTATCTCCACCCTGAAACAGAATGTATAGATACGGGCATGAAGCGGGAACGCACTCGTGCGGAACAGGCATTTGAATTGGCGGAACAGGGAAAAACGGTTTGTGTCATCAGTTCCGGTGACGCGGGGATTTATGGAATGACTCCGCTGATTTACGAGATGAAGCGGGAACGGAACAGCAACGTCGAAGTGATTGCCTTTCCGGGTATCAGTGCTTTTCAGAAAGCGGCTTCACTGCTGGGTGCTCCTGTGGGACATGATTTCTGTGTGATTTCTCTTTCCGATCTGATGACACCGTGGGAACGGATTGAGCGTCGCATCCGTGCGGCAGCCATGGCTGATTTCGTAACGGCTGTATACAATCCGAAAAGCGAAGGGCGGTATTGGCAACTCTATCGACTGAAAGAGCTGTTTCTCGCAGAAGGACGCGCTCCGGAGACTCCGGTAGGTTATGTACGCCAAGCCGGACGGGAGGAACAGGAAGTGCATCTGACGACACTCGCTGATTTCAATCCCGAAGAAGTGGATATGTTTACGGTCATCCTGATCGGTAACTCGCAGTCTTATGCGTGGAACGACAAGTTCATTACTCCCCGGGGATACTATAACCGTCCGGATAAGGATGAACAACCGACTAAGGGGATAGGTCAAAACATCATGATACAAAGCTTCCGGACCATTGAGTCGGAACTAAAGAATAAGAATATTCCTCTGGATCATAAATGGGCTTTGCTGCACGCCATCCACACCACGGCTGATTTTGAAATGGAAAAGCTGCTATATACGGACAAAGGTGCTGTGGAAAAGCTTTATCAGAGAATAGCGGACGGCCGGTTGAAAACGATTGTTACGGATGTGACGATGGCTGCCAGTGGTATCCGCAAAGGAGCTTTACAACGGCTGGGGGTAGAAGTGAAATGTTATCTTTCCGATGAACGGGTAGCAGCAATGGCAGCGGAAAAAGGGATCACCCGTACACAAGCCGGTATACGTCTGGCGGTGGAGGAACATCCGGATGCCTTGTTCGTATTCGGTAATGCGCCAACGGCTTTGATGGAACTTTGTGATCTGGTACGTAAAGGAAAGGCTGTACCAAGCGGTATTATTGCCGCGCCTGTGGGTTTTGTACATGTACAGGAATCCAAACACATGGTGAAGCCGTTCATGGAAATACCCAAATTGATAGTGGAGGGACGAAAAGGAGGAAGTAATTTGGCTGCAACGCTGGTGAATGCAATCTTGTGCTACAATGATGCGGAACAGTTAAGGCCGGGACGGGATGTGTAAATAAATACGCTATGACACGAAACTTTATCATCATAGGTATGGACGACAACCGGGAACCTTTCTTCCCGCCCGAAGTGCTGCAACATATCCGGGAAGGAAAAGTTTTCTCCGGTGGCTTGCGACATCGGGAAATTGTAGAGAAGTTACTTCCGGAAGGTGCGGAGTGGATTTCCATAACAGTTCCACTGGATAACGTCTTTGCCCAATACGAAAACATTTTTGCAGACTTTGAGAAGAAGGCTTCCGATGCATCGATTGTCGTATTTGCATCCGGAGATCCCCTGTTTTTCGGCTTCGCCAATACGGTAAAACGAAAACTGCCCGATGCAAAGATACGCCTCTACCCGGCTTTCAATTCCCTGCAAACATTAGCACACAGGCTGGTGATGCCCTACGACGATATGCGTACCGTCTCTCTGACAGGACGTCCGTGGCAGGAACTGGACAAAGCACTCATAGAACGTGCCCACAAAATAGGCGTACTGACAGATCGGGAGCATACCCCTGCTACTATCGCCGCGCGGATGTTGGAATACGGATACACCGATTACACGATGTACATCGGTGAGCACCTCGGTAATCCCGAACGCGAACGCATCCGGCAACTGGGCCTTGAAGAAGCCTCAGAAGAGGTCTTCGAGCACCCCAACAACCTGCTGCTCTATGCAGACACCTCATACAAATCTATGCAGACACCCTGTACTGATCTATCAGAGTTCAGGAATCACCTCACCCGCCCCTTCGGTCTTCCCGACGAACAATTTGCCCATTTGGACGGACGTGCCCGCATGATTACCAAAGCTCCGATCCGCCTCCTTACCTTGCAGGTATTGGAACTGAATCGCCGCCGTGTTTTTTGGGACATAGGTTTCTGCACAGGCTCTGTCTCCATCGAAGCCCGCCTGCAATTCCCGCATCTTACGATTGTTTCGTTCGAGATACGTCCCGAAGGAGAAGAACTGATGCGCATCAACTCCCGACGTTTCGGTGCGCCGGGAATCACAGCCTTAATCGGAGACTTCCTGCAAACTGACCTGGAAGCTCTCCCCCGCCCCGACGCTGTCTTTATCGGCGGACACGGTGGAAAATTAGAAAATATACTGGTACGCCTGAAAGAAGTATTGCAGCCCAACGGTTGCATCGTCTTCAACTCCGTGTCCGAAAGTAGTAAGGAGCTATTTCGTCAAGGAGTTCATGCTACAGGAATGACCTTACATTCCTCTCTGCGTATCATCATCAACAATTTTAACCCTATAGAAATAATGAAAGCAACGATATGAAAACAGCTATCCTTTTAGTAACAGGCAACAGCCTCAGCCTGGCCGAGACACTGCACCAAGAAATGAACGACTCCGAAATATTCACACTCGAACATTTTCCCGGTTGCACTTATATCTCATCCCTTTCCGATTTCATAGAAGAGAATTTCGACGAATATGATGCATTCATCTTCATTTGTGCCATGGGCATTTGTGTCCGCACCATTGCCCCCCATGTAAAAGATAAGCACACCGACCCAGCCGTGATCTGCGTGGACAGTATGGGGCGCAATGCCATATCCGTATTGTCCGGTCACATCGGGCAAGCCAATAAAATCACCCAAGATGTCGCCCACATTTTAGGGGCGAATCCCGTCATCAGTACCTTGAGCGACAATAGCGGATTATGGGCTCTTGACACCCTCGGACAAGAGTTCGGTTGGGAGGTTTTGGTAGGTATGTCGCACGCATACTATAAAAATATAGAACTCCTCGACGACGAAGAAGAAAGCGATGAGGGGGAAGATTACAATGAAGAAGAAGAGTACGGCGAAGATGAGAATGAAGAGTACGACGAGGATGAGGATGAAGAGTACGATGAGAATGAGGATGAAGAGTACGATGAGAATGAGGATGAAGAGTACGATGAGGATGAGGATGAAGAGTACGACGAGGACGAGGATGAAGAGTACGATGAAGATGAGGATGAAATTGAGGATGATAACAGTATCATACTTCAAATGAGGGACGGTACCAATTACAACGAGAGAACCAAGGAATTCAACGTCATCATTAACCTCTTCGTCAACAAATACCGTACCGCCCTGTTACTCGAAATCCGCGATGAAGGTACTGACTACCTGGAACGTACCCGACCCCAACACGTCGACGTCTATTACCATCGCAGCGACATGGATCTCAGCCAGTACAAACTGCTGATTATCGTCAGTCCCTTTATGTTCTTCGACCCCGCAATAGCCCACATACAGTATATTCCTAAAATATTGCATGTCGGCCTCGGACTCGCACTCGATCCCCCCGAATTCGAAGAACTATTCGTCAATCTCGTTGTAGGCGCACCCGGTAAAAACATCTGCGGGCAAGCCATCAAAGAAGTAGCCACCATCGATGTGAAACGCAACGTAGAAGTGATAAAAAAATTACAGAAACTGGTCGACGTCCGCTTCTATACGGCCGAAGAACTGAGCCAGGTAGAAGTTCCCAATCCCAGCACCACCGTACAAAAGTACATGGGCACGCCCAGTGTATGCGAAGCAGCGGCCATACTCTCATCGCATCACGGTGTGCTATATGCCGAGAAATTCAAAGGCCTCAGCAATAAATCCACCTTCGCCATCGCCATCGAGAACGGATACCTGCGTCAAGGGCACATCGAAATCGTCGGTGCCGGTCCGGGTAATCCCGACCTTATCTCCGTACGTGGAAGGCAAATGCTGGAGAAGGCAGATCTTATCCTCTACGCCGGCAGTCTCGTCCCCCGCGAACTGACATTCTGTGCCAAACCGGGTGCTACCGTCCGCAACTCAGCCTCTATGGACTTGGAAGAACAGTTTGCACTGATGAAGAAATTCTATGATGAAGACAAATTCATCGTCCGCCTGCATACGGGCGATCCCTGCATCTACGGTGCCATTCAGGAACAGATGAACTATTTCGACCAGCATCACATGAGTTATCACATCACACCGGGCATTTCTTCCTTCCAGGCTGCTGCCGCTGCGCTGAAGTCTCAGTTTACCATTCCTGAGAAAGTGCAGAGTATCATCCTTACCCGCGGCGAAGGACGCACCCCCATGCCGGAACGCGAACAACTCCACCTGCTGGCACGCTCGCAAAGCACCATGTGTATCTTCCTCAGCGCCGGCATTGCCGAACAGGTGCAGGAAGAGCTCTTACAGGAATATCCCGAAACCACCCCTGTTGCCGTTTGCTACCACCTTACCTGGAAAGACGAGCGCATCTATCGTGGAGAGTTGAAGAACCTTGCAAAGATTGTGAAAGAGAACAACCTAACGCTCACCACCATGATTGTCGTAGGTGAAGCCATCGACAACCGCGAAGGCCTTTCCCGGCTCTACGCCCATGAGTTCAAACATCTCTTCCGTAAATAAGAAGGGAGTGATAAGGTGATAGGGTGATAAAGTATCTGTATTATATATCACGGAGTGTTATCACTTTATCACCCTATCACTTTTTGTTCAACTAAAACCTAAAAGTAATGATATTAATATTAGGTGGAACCACCGAAGGACGCATCGCTGCCCGTACCCTTGAAGAAGCCGGAAAACCATTCTACTACTCTACCAAAGGAGACGAGCAGGAAGTAACTATGCACCACGGTATCCGCCTGCATGGTGCCATGGATAAACTGGACTTGGAGCGCTGTTGCCGGGAACATAACATTCAATTACTGGTAGATGCCGCCCACCCCTTTGCCATACAACTACACCAAACCGTAGAGAAAGTAGCCCATACCCTGAACCTGCTTGTCATCCGATTCGAACGTATTTATCCGCCACGCGATGAAGAGCACATCACCTGGTGCGATGATTTTGAAGATGCCATCCGGCAAATCAGGAAAGAAGATATCTTCACCCTCCTGGCACTGACAGGGGTACAAAGCATTGCCAAGCTAAAGCCCCTCTGGCAGGAAAGTGCCTGTTGCTACTTTCGTATCCTTAACCGTGAGAGCTCCCGCCGCCTGGCCGAACGTGAAGGTTTTCCCAAAAAATATCTGCATTACTACCATGCAGGCGAAGACGAACGCATCCTGTTACAGCGACTTCACCCCGAAGCCATATTGATAAAGGAAAGCGGACTTTCCGGAGGATTCAATGAAAAAGTGGAAGCTGCCCTTCAGGAAGGTATCCGCATTTTTGCAATCCGTCGTCCGCCAATGCCCGGAAGTTTTATGATAGTGAACGGTGAACATGGCCTACGCCGGATGATTGAAAAGCATCTGCCCGATTTTTACCCTTTGCGTAGTGGTCTGACTACGGGTACCTGTGCAGCCGCGGCCGCTGTAGCTGCAACCTGGGATATTTTCAATGTTCAACGCCAGCCCCGACCCGAAGAATTTCCTGTTATTCTCCCTAACGGAGAAACCATTTATGTTCCCGTTGAAGAGCAAGAACTCTACCCGCATCCCAGCTGTGTAAACGATGACTGGATGCTGGAGGCAGATGCCACTGTCATCAAAGATGCAGGTGATGACCCCGATGTAACCAATGGCATGCAAATCAAGGCCAATGTTGCCGTGCCTTTCCGTTTTGACGATCCAACACCCGCAGAACTTGGTGCTGATGATTATACCGTTATTGTCTGTGGAGGCGAAGGTGTAGGCATTGTTACCCTATCGGGTTTAGGACTGGAAGTGGGAGGACCTGCCATCAACGTTACTCCCCGCAAAATGATTGAAAACAATGTAAAGGCATGCCTTCAACGACTTGGCATTTCCAAACAACCCAATCCTTTTGCCGTCACTATTTCCGTGCCGGGTGGCGAAGAGATAGCCCGGCGGACTTTTAATCCCCGTCTGGGTATAGAGGGTGGTATTTCTATCATCGGAACTTCGGGTATCGTGAAACCTTTTTCTTCCGAAGCATTTATAGATTCCATCCGCAAATCTATGGAAGTAGGTCGAGCAACAGGAAGCCCGCGCATCGTCCTTAATTCCGGTGCAAAGAGTGAAAAGTATGTCCGAGGGTATTATCCCGAACTGCCTGTACAGGCATTTATTCATTACGGAAACTTCATTGGAGATACGATAAAGATTGCCGCAGATTTGGAAATCAAAGCGGTGACTTTGGGTATCATGATAGGAAAAGCCGTGAAGTTGGCAGAAGGCAATCTGGATACGCACAGCAAACAGGTGACGATGAATAAGGATTTCCTACGTGAAGTAGCACTTTCTACCGGATGCGGCGGGGAAACACTTGCTATTATCGAAAAGATAACATTAGCCCGTGAGTTATGGACATTGCTCTCTGCTGAAGATTTGCAAGCTTTTTGTTCCCGTTTACTCGAACTGTGTCATCAATATTGTGACCCGTTGCTACCTGAAGGAGAGCTAACGATTCTGCTCATCAGCGAAGAAGGGAAAATAATTACATAGAATAAAAAAACAAGTTTTACATGTAGTCTATCAGACTGAAAGTCCTACGCTATATAATAAAAGCCCTTCAGGTTATATGCGAAACTTAAATTAAAAACCTCAAATATGAAACACCCTCAAATAATCCTCGTCACCGGTGCTTCTTCCGGTTTTGGAAGAGTCATTGCTACGCAGTTGGCTGCACAAGGACATATCGTTTATGGCTCCAGTCGGAAAGCAGTATCCGATAATCCCGGCTTCACAATGTTGCAATTGGATATTACTGATCCTGCATCAGTATCCAATGCCATATCGACAATTCTGAAAGAGCAAGGTAGCATTGATGTACTTGTCAACAATGCCGGGATGGGTATCAGCGGAGCTATCGAACTCACTACCGAGGAAGAGATACAGCGCCAGATGAATACGAATTTCACGGGTGCCGTCCGTATGTGTGCAGCAGTACTGCCTTTCATGCGCGAAGCCGGACACGGACGAATCATAAATATCAGTTCCATTGCAGGCGTCCTTGCCGTTCCCTTTCAGGCTTTCTACAGTGCATCAAAGTTTGCGATTGAAGGATATAGTGAAGCACTTTACCAGGAAGTAAAACCACTGGGTATACAAGTTTGCGTAGTCGAACCGGGAGATTTCCAAACTGGTTTCACAGCGCAGCGGCAAGTGAGCCAGACCACTCTCTCCCATCCACAATACGAAGAGAGTTTTGCAAAAGCCATGCAAAATGTAGAGTTGTCTGAAAACAATGGTTGCCGACCGGAAAAGTTAGGCAAAGCAATCTGCAAACTGGTAAATAGCCGCCGCCCTACTTTCCGCACAAAGGTCGGTCCGTGGGAGCAAGTATTCTTTGCCCGCATCAAACCTATGCTGCCGTTTAGTCTGGTAGATTGGCTGATCAGGAAATTCTATTAATTAGCTGTGTAGCTCATCCCCTTTGGGCAAAACTTTATAGAATAGCATTTTGTGTGTTCTTTCCAAAACACTACCTTTGTGGCATACCCATTCAAAAAGGAGGATGTATGACAACTTTTGAATTAAAACGTAGTATTTTACAAGATATCAACGCATTGATGGATGATGAAGCGGCGATGCGCCGTATAAGTCGTTATATACGTCGTTTGCGTAATTCTACATCAACAAAAGATGTAGCACATGAAGACATGATTCCGTATACAATGAATGAATTACATGAGCGAATTGATAAAGCAGAAAAAGCGATCATCGAAGGAAATGTAATTGATTCTGAAACAGAAGATGCCCAATTAGCAGATTTCATGCGCACACTATGAAAATAAAGACTTATCCTGAAACTACTCAGGAGCTACGCAAGATTGCCGCTTTTTGTAAACAGCAATGGGGCATTGAGATTGCACACAGGTTGATTGAAACCTATCAGAGAAACAAAAAACGTCTTTCTTCCAATCCTTATATGGCTCCAATAGAGCCTTTATTAGTAAATCGGGAGTATGTTTACCGAGGATTACTCATTCATAAATATTGTAAGGTAATATATCGCATAGATGAAACTGCGGGCATAATTTATATCGTAGATGTATGGGATACCCGTCGTGAGCCCCACGAAATATAGCACAACCACTCGTAACCCGTAGCTTGTAGCTCGTAGCTTATAATATTCCCCCAACAGGAATTGTATGTAATCATATAATTTATATCTTTGCGAGCAAATAAACATCAACCCCTTACAAGGTTCAAGTAATGAAACAGACTATTCTCACTATTTTCTTTGCAATCATAGCATTGGGAGCAAGTGCCCAATCCCCTATCTCCTTTCAGGTAAAAGCCGGAGTCGGTACCTCCAACTTCTATGGAGAAAATGTAGAAAGTGATACACGTATCGCCTACAAAGTAGGTGTCGGCATGAACTATGAGCTCAACCGCACATGGGTGTTTCAACCATCACTGAACTTCGTATCGATAGGTGCCCGTGAAGAAGTGGAATACGTAGGCAAAGTGAATATGAACGAGTTGTATATCCAGCTCCCCATCATGATGGCCGCCCGCCTCAACCTTGGAAAGAATTACAGTGCTTCCTTGAGTGCCGGCCCGTATATTGCCTATGGCGTAGGCGGAAAGACATCCGGCGAGATGGAGGAATATGATTACAGTAGTGAATACAATCCTAACAGAAGCTACAGATTCCGTATAGATACTTTCGGTAACCGGATAGATGACAAAATGGGAAACAAACGCTTTGACGCCGGCCTTATGTTCGGCCTCAACATCGAATATCACAAATTCATATTCGGAGCAGAGCTTCAATTAGGAATGATCAAGGTAAACGACCAGCTGGATAATCTATTGCAATCATCCGGCATTGAGAAATTCTCTCCCAAGAATCTCGCTTCGTTCTTCACCGTAGGATACCGTTTCTGATTTACAACTGCTCCGCCTGCTTTCGTTTCATTTCATTCAGTACACTGCATGTCAACGGTATGGCAAGAATGAACGTAAGAAGGTCAGCAACAGCCTGACACATTTCCACACCCTGCAAACCCAGATAATGAGGCAGGATAAAAATCAGCGGAATAAAGAACAATCCTTGGCGGGCAGAAGAAATAATGGTAGCCTTTACCGGTTTACGAATCGTCTGCAACATCATATTACTCATCACAATCCATGAACCCAACGGAAAAGTAATGAACTGCCAACGCAAGGCAGCAGCACCTACTGCAATTACATCCGGGTCTCCCTTACGGAACAGAGAAACAATCTCTTCTGCAAATCCCATGCCTGCCAGCGCACACACCAGTAAGAAAATGAATCCCACCTTTACACAAAACCAGAATCCCTGACGAACACGCGCATACAATCCTGCACCATAATTGAAACCGCATACCGGCTGAAAACCTTGCCCAAAACCTATCAGAAATGCATTAATGAACATTGCGATACGGGTAACAATAGACATGCCCGCAATAGCCGCATCTCCATAAGCCCCGGCAGCCACATTCAGCAAAATAGTAGCTACACTCGCCAGCCCCTGACGGGCAAGCGAAGGAGTACCACCACCGATAATTTCCTTTATGAAAGCCAGTGAGGGCGTGAAGTTCTTGAAACGGATACGGATATTGCCTCCCTTTCTACCCATATACAACAACAGGGAGAAGCTACATATCTGACTGATGACTGTAGCCAGCGCAGCACCCGATATCCCCATATCAAAAACAAAAATCAAGATAGGGTCCAGTATCACATTAATCACCGCACCCGATACGATTCCTACCATCGCATACGCTGCATTTCCTTGGAAACGAATCTGATTGTTCAGTACTAACGAAGCAGTCATGAAAGGGGCACCCAGCAATATGATGCCTAGGTATTTCTCCGTATAAGGCAGGATAGTAGGTGTAGAACCCAATGCTAACGACAACGGGGTAAGGAAGATAAGTCCCACTACTGCCAGAAATATACCCATAAACAATGCCCAGAAGAAACCGGTAGCCGCCATCTTCTCTGCATTCCCAGTCTCCTGCGCACCGAGTTTCCGCGAAATATAGTTCCCCGAACCATGTCCGAAGAAAAAGCCCACCGCCTGAATAATGGACATGACCGAGAACACAATACCTACAGCCGCCGTCGACTGAGTATTGATCTTCCCCACAAAGTACGTATCCGCCATATTATAGAATGACGTAACCAACATACTGATAATCGTAGGTACAGCCAATGATACTATCAGACGAGGCACCGGGGTGGTAGTCAGATAGAGATAATTATCTTTTGTCGAATGTCTCATAGAATTTTCACAATCTCTGCAAGCAGTTCACCAATGGTTTGCACAGTCACCGCTTCGCCGTTTACCGGGTGTAGTACAAAAGTACCGTCCCCTTTCAAATCTCCCGTTTCAATATAAACGTCCGACTCCACGTTTCGGTTTGCCAGAATACCATTTCTTTGCAAAGCTTTCCGCACCATAGCGTATTTTTGTCCGTGCCCGACAATACGGATATGGGAAGTATACTCATTGTTCACCCGGAATAATCCTGTCTCCAGATCAAACACCATTCCTTTACGGGCAAAGAAACCACTGAGGGTTCCATCCAGTGAAAGGTCTTCGGGAGTTCCGATAGTCACCCCGTTCACCTTATCCATCAACCAGATTTTATCCGCAATCTGCAAGGCAAGTTCCAGGTCATGTGTAGACAGGAAAATAGTCTTATCCGTCTGCCGGCTCAGCTGATGGAGCAATTGCATCATTTCCACTTTACTCGGGAAATCAAGAAAGGCAGTGGGCTCATCCAGGAAAATCACCGGAGTTTCCTGAGCCAGTGCCTTGGCAATCATCACTTTTTGTCGTTCACCATCACTCAGTGTATGTACCATGCGATGTGCCAAGTGAGATATTCCGACCAGGTTGATAGCATGATCCACTACCTCTTTATCTTCTTTGGAGAGTGTTCCCCAGAAACCGGTATATGGACTGCGTCCCAGACCGATAAGTTCCACAGAAGTCATATTGCGGATGTCGCACTTTTCAGTCAGGACTACACTGATCACTTTTGAAAGCTGTTTGTCCGTATAAGAGCCAATCTCTTTTCCCTGTATACGTATTTCACCGGATAACTTCGGTTGAAATGCAGAAAGTGTACGCAACAATGTAGACTTCCCCACCCCGTTGGCACCCAGCAGACAAGTCAACTCCCCGCTATTGATTCCGGCACAAATATCGCTTGCCACGACTTTCACATCTCCTTTACTAGGATAGCCAATGGATAGTTTCTCAATATGTATAGTTTCCTGTTTCAAGACCTCTTTATTTTCAATTCTCAATTATTCTTCCAGTTCCCCTTTACGCTTCCTGAAGAGCACAGATGCCACCACCGGAGCACCTACCAAAGCTGTCACCGAGTTCACCGGCAAAGCTCCTTCAAATCCCGGCATGCGGGCTATGAGGTTACACACCAACGCCAACGAAGCCCCTACCAACAAAGTGGCAGGCATCAGTATCCGATGGTCGGATGTATGAAATATAGCCCGGCAAAGATGGGGAACAGCCAGACCGATAAACATAATCGGACCGCAATATGCCGTCACAATCGCTACCAGTACACCTGAACAGGAGATCACTAACAGGCGTGCCCGCTTGATGTTCAGCCCCAGATTCCGGGCATATCCATCGCCCAGCAGCAACAAATTCATCGTCTTTATCAGCAGAAACGAGAGTGGCAACAAGACCACCATGATACAGACAAACAGTATCATCTGATCCCCCGACACACGGGCAAAACTACCCAGTCCCCAAATGACGTATGCACGAATATCTTCCTCCACACTGAAATATTTCAATACGCCGATAATGGCACTTGCCACATAACCGATCATCACACCGATAATCAGCAGCGTCACATTTCCCTTTACTTTCTGTGAAACGTATACGATAAGCGCCATCACGGACAGTGCTCCGATAATCGCTGCAATGGACAACGCCACTTCTCCCATATATCCGAGCTTGCTCAATGCCACACCGCCCATCGCTCCCGATAGCAATACCACACAGGCTACTCCCAGGCTGGCACCCGAACTGATACCCAACACTGACGGTCCTGCCAGCGGATTCCGGAAAACCGTCTGCATCTGCAAACCACTCACCGATAGCCCCGCTCCCGCCACCAATGCCGTCAATGCCTGCGGCACACGGGATTTCCAAATGATATTCTGCCAGATAATGGACTCATCTGTATTCCCCCATAAGATGTTCCAGACGGAACGAAAAGGAATATGGACAGAGCCTAACAGCAGGTTCAGTAAGAAAAACAGGAATATAGATGCCAGTATCACCAACATCAGGAGCAGTGTCGGCCTTTTCATTGCAAACGTGCGTAGTATTTCGGTTGGTAATCAGGTAATAAATTGGGGTGGAACGCATGGATCAGATCTTCCAGCACTATTTCCGGTTCCATCGGCATACTTTCGTAGAAAGGTTGCTCGCGCATATTGCAATAAATAACGCCTTTGTCACGGAATGCACGGAAGTCGGCATAACGGGGATCAAGGGATTTCAAAGCGTCATAAGAGAATGTGCCGTCGTAACTATTCACAATACGCCAGTAATCGGCACTCTCCGCTTGGCTGTATACTGTTTCAAAATCTAGTGTAACGCCACCGGAACGGGGATCGTCTTTCAAGAAGTAATCGGCTCCCGCATCACGGAACAGCTCGGCCAGGAAGCTCTTACCGCCTACTGCATACCAGTTTCCTCCACGTATCTCACCGCTGAATACTACCGGACGCTTCTTTACATCAGCAGCCAGTTGTTTCAGATCGTTATAATGCTTTTCTATTGCAGCAAATTTTTCATTTGCCTCCTCTTCCTGTCCAATAAACAAGCCGATGAATTTAATCCATTCCGCCTGTCCCAGCGGAGTCATTTCCTTATATCCCAGGTGCGGAACCAAAAGTATTCCGATTTCACGCATCGTATCATATCCGCCACGCTTGAAAGGGGAGATAAAAATGACATCCGGATTCACACTCATGATCACTTCATTATCAAAATTACCTTCAATTCCTATTTTGGCAGTCTTACCCGACTTCAGGCGCTCATTCATTTCTTTGTTGAACAAGTGGCGTGTACTGGTTATACCCACCACCTTATCGCAGGCTTCCAGTTTGATGAAATTGGATAATTGTAAAGAAGTCATGCAAATGACACTGCGTACCGGTGTTTCGATCACCGTATAATCAGAAGGAATCCTTTCGGGTTTCGTCCCCCGGGGCACCAATGCATAATGGAAAGTATTACTACTTTCATTTTGAGGATCACGCAAGTCCACCAAGCGGACATGATTGGGGAGATATTTCACTTCAAACCCTTGGGCATAAACCGGATAAATAGAGTCTGTGGCTGATACGGAGGCTGTGATAGCCTGTAAATCAATAGAGTTTTGTTTGTTTTTCGGGCCACAAGCCACACATAAAATACTTAAAAGGGAGACAGTTATTGCAGTAGTTCGTTTCATGACAATAAAAAGGTATAGAATTCGAGCACAATATTCGTCATTTTTGGGGAGATACGCAAATACCCGTCCTGTAATTTAACCGAATTTGTGCCCGAACACCTCTTATATAAGAATGTCTAAAAATTCATCAGATCATTCAATGCTTCGCTCATACTTGGATGTGTAAATATATAATCACGCAAGAAAGTATATTCCTGTCCCGTTTTCATTACAATAGATACGATATTAATGATCTCACTTGTTTCCGGTCCAAACAGGGAACAGCCCAGAATCTTATTTGTATCGGCATCCACTACTACCTTAAACAATCCGTCAGTCTCACCTAAAGTACGTGCCCGCGGAATGGCTGCTACGGGAAGTGTATTCACCTTTATGTTCAGTCCTTTCTTACGGGCTTCCGTCTCACTCAGCCCCACACGTGCCAAAGGAGGGTCCATAAATACCGAATAACTCACAGGCTCACGGTCGTCCGTACGCCGTTCTCCTGCACCAAACAAATCCTCACGGATAATGCGGTAATCGTCCAATGAAATATAGGTGAATTGTAATCCGCCTTTTACGTCGCCAATGGCACGGATGGCCGGATTAGTAGTACGCAACCATTCATCTACAATAATGGCTCCCCGTTCATTCACTTTCACGCCGGCAACTTCCAGGTTCAGTCCCGAGATGTTCGGACGACGCCCTGTTGCCAATAAGATAGCATCTCCTTCCAGGTGATGGATTTCATGAGTTACAGCATCCTCATAAATCACTGTTGCACCGTCCACGGATTGTACCTTTGCGTTGAGATGGAATACAATACCTTTCTTTTCCAATACGGTCTGTACGCTGGCGGCAATATCCCTGTCTTCGCGCTCAATCAGTTCGGGATACCCTTCGAGTACCGTCACCTTCGAACCGAAAGAAGCATACATGGAAGCAAATTCCAAGCCGATATAACCTCCACCCACGATTACCAGCCGTTCGGGAAGTTCTTCCAGTTCCATGATGGAAGTGCTGGTGTATACGCGGGGATTCTCTTTTATTCCATCAATAGGTGGTACAATGGTTTCCGCACCGGTATTTATAAAGATCTGAGAAGACTGCAATTCAATTACTTCTGTCTCCGTCCGCACTTCTACCACATCAGGACCAGCAAACGATCCGACACCTGTATACACCGTCACATTAGGATTATCAGCCAGATTATGATAGTTCTTATTCCGCAGGAAGGAAGTCACCTCTTCTTTACGACCAATGGCCTGACGATAATAATCCTTCTTCTCTTCCCACGTAGCCTTTACCGGAGTTTCCTTAGCCAGATGTACCAACGTCTTTGTAGGAATACAGCCGATATTGATACACGTGCCTCCATACATACGATCTGAACGTTCTACTATGGCAACCGTCTTCTGACGTTTTGCAAATTCGGCAGCCAGGGTCTTCCCACCCTTGCCGAAACCAATGATAATGGCATCATACTTTTTCATATCTTTATTTTTTTAAATGTTCCAGTACACTCTTCGCACTGTCTGCTAATATAACAATTGCACCGGCCAAAATGGCTGTATCTTTTATAACTAATCTTCCTGCACCGGTCAATAAAGGGAAACCAAACTCTCCACTGCCCAGGTTGGGCACCCATACTTCGGGGGTGGTGACAAGGAAAGAAAGCGTTCCGAGAGTCATGATAATAGCAAGTCCCGCACCTACCAGTCCTACTTTCGGCCAAAATATGCCGAGGAATGTAAGGATACCGATGCTCATAATAAGAATACCCAATCCGTGAGAAAAACCATACGTATTATTCTCCTTGTGCCACTCATGCTTCGCGGCATCAAATTCTCCTTCTTTCAGCTTATACTCTTTATAGTCGGGAACATCGTGTGTATAGAAGAAGCTCATGAAAGGGCTGTTTGCCACAAAAGGTACGATGCCTTCCGCTTCATAATTCCAGAACTTCAATCCGCCGATCCAAACGAAAATAACCAGAATTGCCACACGGATAAGATTGATACCTAACTTTTGAGTAGATGCAGCCAGTGTCAGGGCTGCTACGAACATAGATTTTAATTTTGTTTCCATACGATTATTGCATTAATGAATTGTTTTGTTTTTCTGATGCAAAAATCGGGGTTTATGTCGGGGTGTGAAATGGCAATTCCACCGTATCAGTTGGCAATATTTCCCGTTGTGTTCGATTTACGGAAATCAGATACACTTTCACCGGTCATTTTCTTGAAAAAACGGCTGAAAGTGGACAAATCTTCAAAGCCCAGCAGTTCGCTGATTTCCTTGGCACTTTTAGGGGTATAGAACAGTAATCTCTTGGCCTCCGACTCTATCCGTTCATGGATAATACGCAGCGGGGAAGGTACTCCGCAGGAGGCAAACAGATTGGAGAGTGTCTTTGGGGAACGGAATAACAGGTCGGCATAATCCTGTACCTGTTTCTTTTCGCGGAAGTGCTGGTCAACCAGAATATAAAAACGGCGGACGATATCAAAGGCTTTTTCCTGTTCCGGCGTGACGCCACACTTTTCACGGGCAATGCGGGTACAGGTGATGATAAAACGTTTGAGAATGATACGTAGCATTTCCTCTTGCAGATTATCGCGAACGGCGGACTCCTGCCGGAAGATACGAATAATGTCATTCAGGTTGGCGGATTGTTCCGGCGAAAGTTTCAGTTTCATCACTTGGGAAGAACCATGAAAAAGGAAACCGTTACAGGATACTTCGTCATCATGACCGAATATACAGTAGAAATTGCTGTTGAACAGAAAAGTGAGGTACTCTCCCTCCACCGATTTAATTTCAATATGTTGCAAAGGAGTAAGACTTATGATTTCGTCCTGTTCCAACTGTATGGGAATATGGTCTATCTCCAGAGTCAAGTTTCCACTCCGCACCCAAATGAACTTATATAAAGTAGTATCCTGTTGCAGTGCTTTATTCTCGTGGAAACAAAAGGTCATTGCCAAGTTCCCGTTCAGGCGGGTATTTAATTGATAATCTATCATGATGTTAAAAAGTTAGAGTTCTTTGTCGTATGCCGAAATACAAATATACGCTATTCCGGAAGCTAATGCAAATAAAAGAAGCAATCTATTTCATCATCTCCGCTTTTCGTAATGCCCTACCCCATGTAAGGTCATATTTCGTTATAACTATATTTTAGTTTATGAGTAGAATATACAATCCAGTCCCTAATAAAATAGAGCAAGCCATATTCTTAAAAAGCATTTGAATAACGACTACACAGATACCCGATAGTATTTCCGGAGTGCCGTATGAAGGTGATAGAAAATCTATATCTTTATAGCAATAAACTACCAACATACCGAATATAACCGGAGGTAGTACTCTACCTAAATAGTTTACATATTGGGGAGTATGCGCCGAAGACCTGAAAACCCAGAAAGGAATCCAACGGGTAAAAATCACAACAAAATCAACTACCCCATTAATAACGACAAACAGCGTTTTTAAAGAATAACAGAAACGTTTTTAAAGAATGTACCCAACGTTTATTAAAAACGTAAAAGGGGTACTTAAAAGCAAAAAGTGATAAATACAAACAAAAAAGGCGATAATCCTTATGAGGAAGTATCGCCTTTATCGTTTTTCGTATGTTATTATTCCAAGAACGGATATCCCCAATTCTCAACAATAAAATTATATTACTAAAAACAAGAAAACCGGCAGTAATAATACATATCCGCCAAAGTCCGGAAAAGAAAGATTAGATTTTGTCATTTGCTAAGTTTTTTAGGTTTACTATTAAAGTTATGTTCTCTTCAAAGCCCTACAAATATACTACATCAGGAAGGCGAAGTCAAGTCTTTCAGCCGTTTTTTCCAACTGTTTTCAGACTTTACATACTAACCTTTTCTCGTACAGATCTTTGCTTCATTGAACGGCAGACAAGTATATTGATAGCATCAAGTTGGCAAGCAAGCTATTGTTGCATTCGGTTCATTAAAAAGTACCGTTGCACCAGAGCGTTTGACTTTAGTAAGCAAGAAAAGGTAGATAAACAAGAAATCGGGTTTTATTTTGTTTTATATTCAGAAAATCCCCAATTTTGCACTTCCCATAAAAGTTATTATGAGGGTGCTTATCACTAAACACTAACCATTAATCACTAACAAAATGTCCAACCCCGTCATATTCGTATCCCTCGGTCCCGGAGAACCGGACCTTATCACCCTGAAAGGCTTGAAAGCCCTGCAAAATGCCGATTGTATCTTTTGTCCTGAAACTCGCACCATAAGCGGACAGATATTCTCGCGGGCTGCCGGCATACTGCACGCGCTGGATATTCCGGATACCACCCTCTCCCGCTTTGCATTGCCTATGAGTAAGAACCGGGAACAGGCTTTCGCAGCTTACGATAAAGTGTATAGCGAAGCTTCCCTTCTTCACAAAGAAAATAAAAAAGTCTGTATCGTTGCCGAAGGAGACGCAGGTTTCTATTCTTCCATACACTATATCTTTGAAAAACTACAAGCCGACAATATTCCTGTGCAACACATTGCCGGTATCCCCGCCTTCATTGCAGCAGGTGCCTGTGCAGGACTTCATATTGCCAGCCAAGAGGAACGCCTGACCGTCATTCCCGGTATCATTACCGCCGAAGAAATAGAGAAATATATGGAGGAAAAGACTACCATTGTCATCATGAAACTTTCTCAATGTACCGAAGAAGTTCACCGTTGCATCCATCTCCATCCCGAATATAACTATCATTATTTCGAGAATATAGGCATGGAAAAAGAGAAATACCTGCATGATACAGAGCTGATTTCGGCACTCTCTTTCCCTTATTTTTCACTATTAATCATACGCCACAGCACCTTCTGAGGCGCATTTAATACTATTTCGCACATCATTGGATTAATTTTCACAAAAATGCCTTACCTTTGCCCACTGTGTAATACAAAAGATTTATAGACATGAAAAGATTTACATTGTATATGTTTATGTTCGTACTGAGCATTGGTTACGTTTCGGCACAGGGGAAAGCTGATATTAAGTTTGATAAAACCTCACATAACTTCGGTACGTTTTCTGAAAATGATCCGGTAGTAAGTTGTGTATTCACATTCACCAATGTGGGCGATGCTCCGCTGGTTATACATCAAGCCGTAGCTTCCTGTGGATGTACAGTTCCCGAATATACCCAGGAACCCGTATTGCCGGGCAAAACCGGAACCGTTAAGATTACTTACAACGGAACAGGCAAGTATCCGGGACACTTCAAAAAGTCCATCACTTTGCGCACGAATGCCAAAACAGAAATGATGCGACTCTTTGTAGAAGGAGATATGACACCGAAAGATGCAAAATAAGCATCTTTATATATAAGAATAAAGGAGAATTTTTCAATTCTCCTTTTTTTTTGCTTTCTTTGAAGCTGATTTGGATAAAATAAACAATTAATTGACGACATAATAACTATAAAACATAAAAGCAATTAAGAAACTATGAAACAAGAAGAAGAGAAATTGACCGGTCTACCGGAAAATGCATTCCGTGAACTGAAACCGGGCGAAGTCTACAACCCGTTGATGAGCCCTGACAAGAAGTACCCGGAAATTAACCTTTGGTCTGTATTATGGGGTATCGCTATGGCTATCCTCTTTTCGGCTGCGGCAGCCTATCTGGGATTGAAAGTAGGACAAGTGTTCGAAGCAGCCATTCCTATTGCAATTATTGCCGTGGGCGTATCAGGCGCAGCCAAACGTAAGAATGCGTTAGGTGAAAATGTTATTATCCAATCCATCGGCGCCAGTTCCGGCGTTATCGTGGCAGGTGCCATCTTTACCCTGCCCGCCTTATACATTCTGCAAGAAACTTATCCGGAAGAAATCACAGTTACTTTCACCCAAGTATTCATCAGTTCTCTGTTGGGAGGTGTGTTGGGTATTCTCTTCCTCATTCCGTTCCGTAAATATTTTGTAAGTGATATGCATGGCAAGTATCCTTTCCCCGAAGCAACAGCTACCACACAGGTACTGGTATCGGGCGAGAAAGGCGGAAGCCAGGCCAAACCGTTGTTGCTGGCAGGTATTATTGGAGGTTTATATGACTTCATCGTTGCCACATTCGGCTGGTGGAACGAAAATTTCACCACACGTGTATGCGGCTTTGGTGAGATGTTGGCTGATAAAGCAAAACTGGTATTCAAAGTGAATACAGGTGCGGCCGTACTTGGTTTGGGTTATATTGTAGGTCTGAAATATGCTTCTATCATCTGTGCCGGTTCACTGGCTGTATGGTGGATTATCATTCCGGGAATGTCCATGATCTGGGGCGACAGCGTGCTGAACCAGTGGAATCCGTCAATTGTGGCTACCGTAGGTAGCATGGCTCCCGAAGAAATTTTCAATTATTATGCCAAGAGCATCGGTATCGGTGGTATCGCTATGGCCGGTATCATCGGTATCATCAAGTCATGGGGTATTATCAAGAGTGCTGTAGGACTGGCAGCTAAGGAGATGGGTGGAAAATCCAATGTAGAAGCCAGCATGAAGCGTACTCAGCGCGATATTTCTATGAAGATTATTGCTATCGGTTCTATTATAACGCTGTTACTGGTATTCTTATTCTTCTACTTCGATGTGATGCAAGGCAGTTTGCTGCATACTGTGGTAGCTATTCTATTGGTGGCAGGTATCGCTTTCCTGTTTACGACTGTGGCTGCCAATGCCATTGCAATCGTAGGTACGAACCCGGTTTCCGGCATGAC